>VFQQ010004397.1_pt1 | contig 12495 bp, 8 predicted proteins | sample 3512341 | NCBI WGS metagenome assembly VFQQ01 (sample SAMN10412373, study PRJNA504923) | tailings metagenome | isolation source: Relicate 2 Philex TSF1 revegetated site | place: Philippines: Tuba, Benguet | collected 2017-08-29 | reverse complement strand
ACTGGGTCATCCGGTTCAGCCAGCCCATGCGGGCGACGCAGTTGAACACCCAGGCCAGCTCGGCATGCTGCATCACCCGGCTCTGGTTGAAGACGATGTGCTTCTTCGGGTCGATGCCGGCGGCGAGGAACGCCGCGGTCACTTCGCGCGTCGCCTTCATCAGCTCGACCGGGTCGGGCGCGATGGTCAGCGCGTGCAGGTCAACGACGCAGTAAATGCAGTCATGGCTGTCCTGCAGCATGACGAAGCGGCGGATGGCGCCGAGATAATTGCCGAGATGGAGATTGCCCGTCGGCTGGACACCGGAAAAGACGAGCGGCTTGAAGGCGGACATGATGTTCCTCGTGGCTTGTGGAGGGCCGTTAGAGCATGATCCCGAACCGAAGGTCAGCGAAGCAAAAAGTTGCAGACTTTTCGGACAAGATCATGCGGCTAGGAAAATTTGCAAAGGCGAAAATCGATGCGCGCTTATGAACGAAGGCGCAGGCGAGGGCAAGATGGAGTCCGCGAGCGCACGGCGGAAACGACTCAAAAACTTACCATGTTGGTAATTTCATGTAGATTGAGTTATATAGACAAAGAGGTGCGCAGCATGACGATCAACATCACCAACAAGGATGCAGACAAGCTGACGCGAACCTTCGCGCAGATGGAAGGCGTCGGCCTCACGGAAGCCATCGTCATTGCCATGACGGAGGCGCTTGCGCGCCGGCGCAACAACGAAAGCCCTCTTGATACGGCGGCGCGGCTCCGGGCCGAGTTTGGAATCGAGCTGAGCGACGAGGCGCGAAAACCGCTGCCGCGCTCGGTCTATGACGAATTGTCCGGCGAAGACTGATGTTCATCGACGCAGCCGCGATCGTGGCAATCCTCAGTGAAGAAGCGGAGGCTCGACGCTGCTCGGATGCGATAGTCGGAGCAGCAAGCCCATTCACGTCGGCACTCGCCGTGTGGGAAGCAGCGATGGCGCTTTCGCGCCCGGAGAAACTTGCCGTGCCGGTCGATCAAAGCGCGAAGATCGTCACTCGGTTTCTGGAAGAGCGCGGCATCGCCGTTCGCGAACTGCCACCCGGCGAAGAAGCGACATCGCTGTCGATCGAAGCGGCATCGCGATTTCGCAACAACGCACTTCGCCTGAACATGGCCGACTGCTTCCACTACGCCTGCGCGCGATATTACGCCGTACCGATGCTGTCGACGGCCGACGAGTTCCGGCTTACGGATCTGGAGACGGTTCCGTAGCGTCTTTGACCTGCTTGCCTCTCCCCCGCCTGATGCTGCGGCGGATCATGCCGAAATCGGCACCGCCGGTGCCGAAGGCGACTATGAAGTAGACCAGCATTCCGACACCGACCAGAACCAGCAGCGTCGCGGCTTGCGTGTAGACCGGCGAGGACGAGGCGAGGTAGGGCGCGAGCCACTGTATGGCGAAATAGAGCGCTAGGCCCATCACCGCCGCCGCCAGCACCAGACGCGGGATGCGGGTCATCAGCGGAATGTCGGCGCCCCAGTGGCCGCGCCTGACCAGCACGCCGAGCAGCATCGCCGCGTTGACCCAGCCGGCAATGGCCGAGGCAACGGCGATGCCCGGCGCGCCCATTTCGGGAAACAGCGTCAACGCGACTGCGATGTTCACGGCCACGGAGATCGCGGCGAAGATCATCGGCGTGCGCGTGTCCTCGCGGGCGAAATAGCCGGGCGTGAACGCCTTGATCAGCACGAAGGCAGGCAGGCCGAGGCCGAAGATGGCAAGGATTGCCGCAACCGTCGGCGTGCTGTTGGTGGCGGCGAACTGGCCGCGCTCGTAGAGCACCCGCACGATCGGTTCCGACATGACCAGAAGGGCTGCCGTTGCCGGCAAGGTCAGGAACAGCGTGAACTCGACCGAGCGGTTCTGGAGGTTCGATGCCTCGTTGAGATTGCCGGATTTCAGCGCGCGCGCCAGTTCGGGCAGGAGCACGATGGCGACCGCGACGCCGACGACGCCGAGCGGCAGCTGATAGACGCGGTCGGCCAGCGCCAGCGAGGACACGGCGCTGTTCTGCCCAGAGGCGATGGCCGTGCCGATGAGCTGGTTGATCTGGGTGATGCCGCCGGTGATTGCAGCCGGCAATGCCAGGATCAGCAGGCGCTTGACGTTGGGCGTCATGCGCGGGCGGCGAAAGCCGATGGAGATGCCGGCGTGGCGCACCGCGATCCAGACGATGGCGAGCTGCACCAGGCCCGCCGCCAATACGCCCCAGGACAGCGCATAGCCGACGGTCAGTCCGTCATGGCCCTTGTGCCAGGCATTGGCCAGCACGACGATGAGGATGATATTGAGGAATACCGGTGCGATCGCCGCGGCGAAATAGCGGCGCAGCGAATTCAGCATGCCGCTCATCATCGCCGCCAGCGACATGCAGATGAGATAGGGAAACATGATCGTGGCGAGCGCGACGGTCAGATCGTATTTCTGCGGATCGTCGGCGAAACCGGGCGCGATGACGAAGCGCACAAGCAGCGGCATCGCCAGTTCCATGACGATGGTCAGCGCCAGCAGTGCGGTGAAGAGCACGCCAAAAACTTCTTCGGAAAAGCGCTTGGCGCCATCAGTGCCGTTGGCCTCGATCTCCTTGGCGAAGAGCGGCACGAAGGCGGCATTGAAGGCGCCTTCGGCAAACAGCCGGCGGAAGGTGTTGGGAAACTGGAAGGCGGCATAGAAGGCATCGGCAATCGGCCCGGTGCCGATCGCCGCCGCCATCAGCATCTCGCGCACGAAGCCAAAAACGCGGCTCATCAGCGTGCCGGACGCGACGGTGGCGAATTTCTTGACGAGGCTCATGGGAGCACCCCCACCCCTAACCCCTCCCCACAAGGGGGAGGGGAATCCGGCAGCACTCCTGGCCAGTCCGGATTTGCGCCGTTCTCGCTGACTGAGGCTGCAAAATAGTCCCCCTCCCCCTTGTGGGGAGGGGTTAGGGGTGGGGGTATAAGGCCAACTAGACCCGTATTTCGTGCGGCAGAACTCGACGTTCCTTTGCGCCGAGGCCGGCATGAAGCGACCCCCTCTGTCGCCTTCGGCGACATCTCCCCCTCAAGGGGGGAGAATAGCGGCGCGGCCCTCATTCCGCTGCCGCCCTGGCCTTGGCCGCGCGCTGGACGGCAGCTTCGCCGCCGAGCGTGGCGATCAGCCTGGTGCGGATGGTCTGGAGCCGGGTCGGGTTGTCGATCTTCTGGCCGGTCAGGTCGGTGACGTAGAAGGTGTCGATCACCTTCTCGCCGAAGGTTGTGATGTGCGCCGAGGCAATGTCCAGCGACAGGTCGGACAGCGCGCCGGTGATTTCCGACAGCAGGCCCGGACGGTCGAGGCCGGACACGTCGATGACGGTGAAGCGGTTCGACAGCGTGTTGCGGATATCCACGCGCGGCTCGCGGCGGAAGGCTTTCGCGCCACGCTTCGGCTTGGTCCGCTTCTCGATCATTTCCGGCAGCCAGCTCTTGCCGGACAGCACGTCCTCGATCAGTCGGCCGACGCGCTCGGCGCGGCGGCGCTCGTCCTCGTCGCGGTCGAATTCGCGTGAGATCAAGATCGTGTCCAGCGCCCGCCCGTCGGATGTGGTGAATATCTGCGCATCGACGATGTTGCCGCCGGCCGCAGCACACGCGCCGGCAATCACCGACAGCAGGCGCGGGTGATCCTGCGCCAGAACGGTGATTTCGGTCACCGCCTCGAACTCATGGGTCTTCACCATGGTCGATAGCTTCTTCTGCGCCGCATCGGCCTCGCGGATGAACTGGGCGTGCCGGATCTGGTCCTTGAGATCGACCGCCAGAAGATAGTTCTCATAAGGCAGCCCGACGATGCGCTTGCGCTCCTTCTCCGGCCAGTCGGCAAGGGCTTCCGCCAGCCGCTCGCGCGCCTGTCCGGCGCGCTGCGCCCGCGACACTTCGGAGAAGCCGCCGGTCAGCAGCAGTTCGGTTTCGTAATAGAGCGTGCGCAGCAGCTGGCCCTTCCAGCCGTTCCAAACGCCCGGCCCGACGCCGCGAATATCGCAGACCGTCAGGATCAGCAGCAGCTTCATGCGCTCGACCGACTGCACGACATCGGCGAAATCGGCGATCGTCTTGCGGTCGTTTAGGTCGCGCGTCTGCGCCGTCATCGACATGACGAGGTGGTTTTCCACCAGCCACGCCACGGTCTCTGTGTCGGCCACTGAGAGCCCCATATGCGGGCAGATGCGCCGCGCGATCTTGGCGCCCGCTTCGGAGTGGTCCTCCGGGCGGCCCTTGGCGATGTCGTGCAGCAGCACGGCGACGTAGAGCACCTCGCGCCTGTTCCTCAGCCCGGCCATCAGCGAATGCGACAGCGGGTGGATCTTCTCGCCGTCGCCGCGATCGATTTCGGACAGGACGCCGATGCAACGCAGCAGGTGCTCGTCGACGGTGTAGTGATGATACATGTTGAACTGCATCATCGCGACGATGCGGCCGAAATCCGGGATGAGCTTACCGAGCAGGCCGGCCTCGTTCATGCGGCGCAGGTTGAGCTCCGCGTTGCGGTCCGATGTCAGGATCTCGAGGAACAGCCGGTTGGCTTCCTTGTTGCGGCGCAAATTCCTGTCGACCAGCGCCAAAGAGCGCGTCAGCAGCTTCAGCGCATCGGGGTGGAACTCCAGCCCATGCCGATCTGCGAACCAGAACAGCCGCACCAGATTGACCGGATCGCGTTCGAACACCTGATCGTCGGCGACGTTGATGCGGTGATTGTCGACGATGAAATCGGTGGTGCCGGCAAGCTTGCGGCGGCGGCGCGAAAAGGTCAGGAAGATGCGGTTGAAGCCTGGCACATGCTTGGCCTGCTCCTCCTCCAGCCCGGCGCAGAAGATGCGCGTCAGGTCGCCCACGGTCTTGGCGATAAGGAAGTAGTGCTTCATGAAGCGCTCGACCGCCGACAGGCCGGGATGGCTGGTGTAGCCGAGCCGTTCGGCGATATCGCGCTGTATGTCGAAATGCAGCCTTTCCTCGGCCTTGCCGGTGAGGAAATGCATGTGGCAGCGCACCGCCCAAAGAAAATCCTCGGCCTTCAGGAACTGGTTGTATTCGGCGCGGGTGAAGACGCCCTGCTCGATCAGCTCGTCGCCGCTGCGGACGCGATAAAAGTATTTGCCGATCCAGAACAGCGTCTGCAGGTCGCGCAGGCCGCCCTTGCCATCCTTGACGTTGGGCTCGACGAGATAGCGGCTTTCACCGGCCTTGGCATGGCGGTCGTCGCGCTCGGCAAGCTTGGCCTGGACGAATTCGGGGCCGGTGTCCTTCACCACTTCCTTGTCGAAGCGCGAGAGAAGCTCGTTGTAGAGCTTTTCCTCGCCCCAGATGAAGCGGGCCTCAAGGATGGCGGTGCGTATGGTGATGTCGCCGCGCGACAGGCGCAGGCATTCCTCAATGTTGCGGGTGGCGTGGCCGACTTTCAGGCCCAGGTCCCACAGCATGTAGAGCATGTATTCGACGATCTGCTCGCCCCACGGTGTCTGCTTGTAGGGGAGCAGGAAAAGGAGATCGATGTCGGAACCGGGCGCCAGCGTGCCGCGTCCGTAGCCGCCGACGGCCACCACCGCCATGCGTTCCGCCGAGGACGGGTTCTTGGCGCGATAGACGTGGGTGACGGCGAAATCGTAGAGCGCGCGGATGATCTCGTCCATGAGATGGGAAATCCGTGCCGCACAGGCCGTGCCGCCGCCATCCTCCATCAGCATCTTTTCTGCGACCGCGCGGCCGGCAGCGCTTGTCTCTTTCAGGCGCTGCAGCACCTTGCCGCGCACTGCCAGCGACGAGCCGTCGCCGCCGGTCTCGGCCGTGAGTGCCGTCAGGTCGCGGCGCAGGGCTTCGCCATCGACCATCTCTTCGAGCTTGAGGGGAATCTTTGCCATGCCTGAGTAGAAGACTCGCTTTTCAGGCGCGGTCTATAGCGCGTTTTTCCTTATGTGGGTATGGGGCGCGAAATCATGGCGGGGCAAGCAGAAAAATTGCCCTTCCGCCTCGACATTGCCGCCCGCCTTGTGTAACCGCCTGTCTCCCCGCGCCGCGGCCGCAATCAATTGACAAGGAAGCAACCCATGAAACCGATCAGCGGTGGCATCGACTTTGGCACGTCCAACTCGACGGTGGGGGTCATGGATCAGGGCCGGCCGCGCCTTGTGCGGCTGGAGGAAGAGCATGTCACGATGCCGAGCGCGGTCTTCTACAATTTCGAGGACAACGGCACCTATTTCGGCCGCCGCGCCATCGCGGACTATACCGAACATGCCGAAGGCCGTTTGCTTCGCGCGCTGAAAAGCGTGCTCGGCTCGTCCCTCATCCACGAGAAAACCCGCATTAAGGCGCGCTACCTGGCGTTCTCCGACATTATCGGCACCTTCGTCGGCTATCTGAAACAGCGGCTGGACCACGCCGCCGATGGCGAAGTCTCAAGCGTCGTGCTCGGACGCCCGGTGCATTTCGTCGATGACGACGAGGCCGCCGACCGCGACGCACAGGGCCAGCTCGAAAAGGCCGCCCGCGCGCAGGGTTTCCAGCACATCTCATTCCAGTTCGAGCCGATCGCCGCTGCCCTCGACTACGAGCAGCGCGTAAGCCGGGAGGAATTGGCGCTGATCATCGATATCGGCGGCGGCACGTCGGACTTTTCCATCGTGCGTGTTTCGCCCGAGCGGGCGCGGGTCGCCGACCGCAAGGACGATATCCTGGCCAACACCGGCGTCCATATCGGCGGCACCGATTTCGACCGGCTGCTCTCCATGGCGCATCTGATGCCGGAACTCGGCTACAAGACGCAGACCAAGGACGGCAAGCGCAACCTGCCCGCAGGCTATTTCTTCGACCTCGCCACCTGGCAGCGCATCAACCAGCTCTACACCGCCAAGGCGGCGACCGACCTGCGCCAGATTCGCTACGAAGCGGCGCGCCCGGAGCTGGTGGAGCGCATGATCGACATCGTCAGCCACCGGCAGGGCCATGCGCTGGCCGGCAAGGTCGAGCGCGCCAAGATCGAACTCACGGACAGCGCCGAGACGATGATGGACATTCGCCTGACCCATGAGACGCTGAGCGTGCCGATGACGCGCGCCGGGCTGGATGCGGCGATCGAGGAAGCCGTGGGCCGCGTCACCGATACGGTCTCGAAAACGCTGGCCGATGCCGGGGTGAGGGCGGAGCAGATCACGACGCTGTTCCTCACCGGCGGCTCGACCGCGATCCCGCTTCTCAAGCAGAGCGTACTTTCGCTTTTTCCGGGTGCAACCGTGGTGGAAGGCGATATGTTCGGCTCGGTCGGGCTCGGTCTCGCGCTCGACGCGTCACGCAAATTCGGCTCTGTCTGAGAGATAGGCATGGAACTTCCCGCGCCGTTGCGGCAGGCGGTCGATAACCTTCTGGAAGGCATCCCGCTGCCGAAGCTGAAGCAGGCAGCGGACACGCTGTCGCGCCGCTATCGCGCCGAGACGCGTGACGGCAGGCTGCACCTCTCCGACGACCTTGCGGCAAAAGCCTATCTGGCGACGCGGCTGCCGGCGACCTTTGCGGCAGTTCGCGCCAGCATGGACATGGTGGCCGAAAGTCTGCCGGACTTTTCACCCAGAACCCTGCTCGATGTCGGCGCAGGCCCCGGCACGGCCTTCTGGGCGGCGCGCGACTGCTGGGACGGTCTCGAAGAGGCTGTTCTGGTCGAGACGAGCCCGTCCATCCGCGCCGTCGGTGCTGGGCTCGCCAGCCATGCTGCGCCGACTGCGGCGCTCTACGTCGCCGCAGATGTGAGCGGCGGTCTTCCCGATCTACAACCCGCCGAGCTGGTAACGCTTGCCTACGTGCTGGACGAGCTCGACCCGGCGAAGATCGATCCTCTGATCGACCGGCTGTGGAGCCTGACGAGTGGCACGCTCGTCATCGTCGAGCCCGGCACCCCGGCAGGCTGGCAGCGCATATTGCGCGTCCGCTCCCGGCTGATCGAAGCCCGCGCGCATCTCGCGGCCCCTTGCCCGCATCAGGCCGCGTGCCCGCTCACCGCACCCGACTGGTGCCACTTCTCCCGCCGCGTCGCCCGCTCGCGCCTGCACCGGCTCGCCAAGGGCGGCGAGGTGCCGTGGGAGGACGAGAAGTATGTTTTCGTGGCGGCTTCGCGTGTGCCGGCGGAGAAGCCGGAGGCGCGGGTGCTCGCGCCGGCGCAGGCAAGCAGCGGGATGGTTCGGCTGAAGCTGTGTTGTGATGATGGTGCGGTCGAGGATCGGCTTGTAACGCGCCGCGAGGGTGCGGCGTTTAAGGCGGCGCGGAAGCTGGACTGGGGCGATGGGATGTAAGTGGAGTAAGCCCGCCATTCAGGAGATTCACAAAAGCCTTCATTGCACTTATAGTTGGGGCATGAACGCGATCAACATGCCCAATTCCCTCATTGGCTCCGGGCTTTACACACCGGGGGATGCCGCGCGGTTGACGACCGTTCCAACGGCAAGGATTCGTCGTTGGCTTTCAGGCAGGACTCGAGAGTACCGTGGGGAGCGCGTTTTCGACGCGCCGTTGTGGCACTCCCAGATTCCAGAGATTGATGGATCGCTATTCTTGGGCTTTCGCGATCTTATCGAATTGCGTCTCGTGGACCGGTTTCGAAAGCAAAAGATATCAATGCCCTATCTCAGGAAGGTCGTTGAATCCGCCCAGAAATTGCTGGGGGATACACATCCGTTTTCGACCACAAAGTTTAAGACGGATGGGAAGCGTCTGTACTTCGAGATCATAGAAATCACTCGCGAGCCGCAACTCATCGAAGTTCTCAGCGGCCAGCAAGCCTTTCACTCGATCGTGTCAAAAGGCTTGCAGGACGTCGAGTTTGAATCCGAGGTGGCCTCGCTATGGCGTCCAAGCGACGGCGGTGGAGAAGTCGTCATAGATCCCGCCCGCTCATTCGGGCAGCCAATTCTGGATCGGTACGGGATATCGACAGCAGCGATTTACTTGGCGCACGAAGCCGGTCGTACTAATCGCGAAGTTGCAGATTCTTTTGAGATTGACGAAAAAGCCGTGAGAGCAGCCGTTCGCTTTGAAACGAGCTTGGCTGCGTGAGAATTCTGTTCGACAACAATATTTCCCCAAAAGTTGCGCGCTCTGTAAATGAGCTCAAAAAAGGCTCTCAAGGCGATTTTGCTGTCGCTCTTCGGGACAAATTCAATCCTTCCACACCGGACATTCAATGGATCACTGCCTTAGGAAAAGAAAAAGGCTGGTGTGTTGTCTCAGCGGATTTACGAATTTCAAGAAACAAAGCTGAAATTGCCGCTTGGCGGCAAACTGACCTGATCGGCTTCTTTATGAAGCCAGCTCTGGCGCAACTGGAACCTGTGCAGCAGACGGCACGTCTATTGTTCTGGCTACCCATTCTCGAGAACCAAGCAAGAATTATCGCCGGTCCTGCACTTTTCGAATTACCTTTGAAGGCGTCTTCAGGACTTCGACAAATGTCGATTTAGTTATAATCTCACCCCTTCCCCAGCATCTCCTTCAGCCGATACAGCGCGTCCTGCGCCTCGCGCGGGGTCATCTCGTCGAGATTGAGCGCCGCCAGCGCGCCGCCCAGCGCGTCGTTCTTCGCCGGCGCGGGTGCTTCCTTCTTCACCACCGCCGAAAACAGCGGCAAATCGTCGACGAGGCGGTCGGCCTTGCCGGATGTTTCGCCGGCTTCGAGCTGATGCAGTACGTCCTTGGCCCGCTGCACAACGGCGTCGGGCAGGCCGGCCAGCCGCGCCACCTGCACGCCGTAGGACCGGTCGGCAGCACCCTTGCCGACCTCGTGCAGGAAGACGACGTCGCCTTCCCATTCCTTCACCCGCATGGTGACGTTGTGCAGACGCTCGAGCTTTCCTGCGAGCGCGGTCATTTCGTGGAAATGCGTGGCGAAGATCGCGCGGCAGCGGTTCTTCTCATGCAGATATTCCACCGCCGCCCAGGCGATCGACAGGCCGTCGAAGGTCGCCGTGCCGCGCCCGATCTCGTCGAGGATGACCAGCGCCCGCTCGCCGGCCTGGTTGAGGATTGCCGCGGTCTCGACCATCTCGACCATGAAGGTCGAGCGCCCGCGCGCCAGATCGTCGGAGGCGCCGACGCGCGAAAACAGCCGGTCGACCACGCCGATGCTGGCTGACTTCGCCGGCACATAGGAGCCCATCTGGGCAAGGATGGCGATCAGCGCGTTCTGGCGCAGGAAGGTCGATTTACCGCCCATGTTCGGGCCGGTCAGCAGCCAGATCGCGCCGGCCTTGGCGCCGCCTTCGGGCGACAGGTCGCAGTCATTGGCGACAAATTCATTGGCCGCCGCGCGCCGCAGCGCCTGCTCGACCACCGGGTGCCGCCCGCCGACGATCTCGAAGGCAAGGCTCGCATCCACCACCGGCCGGCACCAGCCTTCGCCGAGCGCCAGCACGGCAAGCGAGGCCGACACGTCGAGCACGGCAAGAGCCGCCGCACCTGCCCGGATCACGTCGGCATGGCCGACCGATTCCGCCACCAGCACGTCGAACACGCCAAGCTCGATCGCCAGCGCACGCTCGGCGGCGTTGGCGATCTTGGTTTCCATCTCGGCAAGTTCGGTGGTGGTGAAGCGCATGGCATTGGCCATGGTCTGGCGATGGATGAAGCGGCCTTTGGCGTCGTCCGAGCCCATCATGATCGATTGATGGTTGGCGGTGACCTCGATGTAATAGCCGAGCACATTGTTGTGCCGGATTTTCAGCGAGCGGATGCCGGTTTCCTCGATCAGGTCGCGCTCCATGCCGGCGATCACGCGCCGCGATTCGTCGCGTAGCGCCCGCATCTCGTCGAGCTCGGCATGGTAGCCCGAGCGAACGAAACCGCCGTCGCGCTTGAGCAAGGGCAGCTCGTCGCCAAGCGCTGCCGTCAGATGATCGGCAAAGCGTATCGGCAGCGCCGAGATCGCCTCGAGTGCCGCCGTCACCTCGGCGGGCGCGATGACATCGGTGAACTGCGTGCGCAGCGCAAGTGCTGCCTCGAAACCTGAGCGCAGCGCGCCGAGATCGCGCGGGCCGCCCCGGTTCAGCGCCAGCCGCGTCAGAGCGCGCGGCATGTCGGCAACGCCCTTCAGGCAGGAGCGCAGGCTTTCGGAAAGCCGCCGTTCGGACAGGAAGAAGGCGATGGAATCGAAGCGCTGGTTGATCGCCCTGGGGTCGGTCAGCGGCGACATCAGCCGGTCGGCCAGCATGCGCGCGCCGGCGCCCGTCACGGTGCGGTCGATCGCCTTGAAAAGCGAGCCGTCGCGGCTGCCGCCCATGGTGCGCAGCAGCTCCAGATTGGCGCGCGTCGCCGGGTCGATGAACAGCGTCGAGCCCGACTGCTCGCGCTCGGGCCGCGACAGCGGCGGGCGCTCGGCCTTCTGCGTCTTCTCGACATAGGCGACGATGCCGGAAATCGCCGACAGCTCGGCGCGCGAAAACGTTCCGAAACTGTCGGGCGTCGCCACCTCGAAGAAGCGGGCGATGCGGGCAGGCGCGGAGGCTGAATCGAACAGGCTCGGCGGCTGCGGGCTGGCGACACGGCCGACGAGATCGAAGACCGGCTTCAGCTCCTCGTCGTGGAACACCGGCTCGGCGACGATCAGCTCGCGCGGGTCGACGCGAAAGATGTCGGCGAGAAGATTGTCGGCGGTGGTTTCGGCGACGCGAAAAATGCCGGTCGAGAGTTCTATCCAGGCCAACGCATAGGTGTTGTCCGCCCCTCCCTTCACCCGCCCCAGCGCCATGAGGAAACTCGATTCCGACGGCGCCAGCAGCTTTTCCTCGGTGATCGTGCCGGGCGTGACCAGCCGCACGACATCGCGCTTGACCACTGATTTCGAGCCGCGCTTCTTGGCCTCGGCGGGGTCTTCGATCTGCTCGCAGACGGCGACGCGAAAGCCGAGCGCGATCAGCTTTTGCAGATAGTCGTCGGCGGCATGCACCGGCACGCCGCACATCGGAATGTCGTGGCCCTGATGCTTGCCGCGCTTGGTCAGCACGATGCCGAGGGCGCGGGAGGCCGCTTCAGCGTCGTCGAAGAACAGTTCGTAGAAATCGCCCATGCGATAGAACAGCAGCGAATCCGGGTTCGCCGCCTTTATCTCGATGAATTGCTCCATCATCGGCGTGGGAGCTGCCGCGTTCAGCGCTGGCGAGCTGCCTTCGATGCGGATCGGCGTTTCGTCGTTCACTGTGTCATCCAAAAAAGAGCTTTGTCCTGCTTGGCGGTTTACAGAGCGGAAGTGTAGCCTTAATCCCGAACACTCCACAAAAAGAAGCACGCTAGGGAAGGGACTGCGCTTAATCATGGCATCCGGCAAGAAATCCGACAACGCAGGCCCCTCCGTCAGCGCCGAGGAAGCGCTCGATTTCCACGCTTCGGGCAGACCGGGCAAGCTTGAGATCAACCCGACCAAGCCGATGGCGACGCAGCGCGACCTTTCGCTGGCCTATTCGCCGGGCG
>VFQQ010004396.1_pt1 | contig 12500 bp, 11 predicted proteins | sample 3512341 | NCBI WGS metagenome assembly VFQQ01 (sample SAMN10412373, study PRJNA504923) | tailings metagenome | isolation source: Relicate 2 Philex TSF1 revegetated site | place: Philippines: Tuba, Benguet | collected 2017-08-29 | reverse complement strand
AAAACCGTTCTGCATAGTTCAGCAACGTTTCGAGTTGGGAAATAATAATGTTCTGGCTGAACTTGTCCATATTCGCATGGTACTCCTGCTGTATATTTTGTACCAAGATTTGCATGGTCAATTCTTCCTTTTCGGAAAGAAAAAGTGCTTCGTGAACGGCATAGCCAAAAAAGTCGTATTTCGTGATTTTATGGGCAAGTGGTGTGTGCCACAAAAAATCAGGGTGAATCAGCAATATCCACCCTGAAAATTCAGGCGTCACCTCTTTATCAATTTCAAAACTAAACACTTGTTTGGGTGCAGAAAAGTACAAAATCCCTTCATCAAAATCATATTGCTGTTGCCCATAAATCGCTTTAGTATAAGACGTTCTTTTGAGCGAAACCGAATAAAAATCAAGCAGCCAGCGGTAAGCACTTATTTCGTCCGAATACTGTATATCCGCACAGTTGATCACACTAATCAACGGATGTTCGGGTTTGGGCAAACCACGTACCTTATGGTATTCGCTAATAGATTTGATATGGTAAGTAGGCTTGTTTTGCACAGGATAAAGTTATTAATTTTTGTTGTATGCAACGGCAAATTCCCTTGCAAAATCGACTAGTTTCACATTCCCTAAAGTAGCAGGTCGATGCAAATAATAATCCTCGTAGGCATTGGTTCTTCGGGAGGCATTCATTTCGGTATAGCCTTTAGCTACTTGTGGATTAAATCCAATAGCGAGCAATGCATTTAAAAATTGTTCGTCCGAAACTGTTACCCATTTTAAATCGGGCTTATCAATCGCTTTACCCAATATTTCTGCCACTTTGTTTGGCGAAACCTCATCGCTGGCAATGTAGTGGATAGTTCTTCCGTCAAACTGTTGCTCAATGGCATCCACAATAGCACTGGCAATATCCAAAGGCGATACCCAAGGTTCTTTGGCATCACCACCGTAGTTTTGAATAATCGCTCCTTGATTTTTGATTGTTGGCAGATAAGCGAACATATTGTAATAAAACCCAACTGGTCGCATTTCTTTTAGAGATATACTTGCTGGAAATTGCTTTAAAATTTGCTCTACTTCGTAATGAATACGAAGCATACCATTACCCGTATCGGTATGCGCACCAATGCTACTCAAATGCACCACTTTGCTTACGCTCGCTAACGGAACGGCTTGTAGATAGGCATTTGCAATGCGTATGCGGTGTGCATACACATCGATGGTTTGGTCAAAATAATTAGCCGGTGGTTCCATTAAATAAACCACATCTGCACCGGTAAAAGTTTGGGTCAGGAAATCTACATCTTCCAAAGAACCAACGGCAGGTGTTGCGCCAATATTTTCAATGTCTTTTTGCCTGTCAGCACTACTACTGATAACGGTTACAGCGTGTCCTTTTTGTACCAATGTTTGTGCGAGTGGTTTACCAATGTGCCCTAAAGAACCGGTTAATACAATGTTCATTTTCTTTATTTTTTGTTCTCACAAAGGTCTTGTAATTCAAAAAGAAGCATGTAACGAAATCTATGTTTGTTGTAACCGAAAAAAGATTTTCACTGCTTTATCATTTATTATATCTTTCACAAATACCATGAGCCTTTCACGCAATAAAATTGAACTTTTGGAGCAAATTGTATCTTGACATCGACTGTAACTTTGTCCTACAACATTAAATATGAAAAAATGAAAATTATTGTAATGACAGGTGCTACATTCCAATGCTTTTAAAGAAAGATATGGATTGAGGCCAACTCAAGTGAAGTAGTTTTGATTTAGAAAAAGCAAAATTATCATCACTTCCAAGCCAAAACCAAAGTTCCGATGATGATTAAACTCGCACCCAGAAATGTTTTGAGTGTTAGCGGTTCTCCCAAAAATAATACTGCGATTATAATTGTTAAGGCAAGACTTAGTTTGTCGATGGCAGCAACTTGAGACACATTGCCGATTTGCAATGCTTTGAAATAAAAGATCCAAGACAATCCAGTGGCAACGCCGGAAATAACAAGGAAAACAATATTTTGTTTTGAAAGTGTATTGATACCTTTTGCTTCATCTCTTGCCATAATAATGCTCCAAATCATAATCAATACCACAATAGTTCGTATTCCTGTAGCAAGATTAGAATTGACATTGGCAACACCTATTTTGGCAAAAATAGCCGTGAGTGCAGCAAATAAAGCGGACAATAAAGTATAGACTAACCACATAACAAGCTGATTTAAAAATTCTTCACAAAGCTAAGTCCAAAACTTTTATTTTGATATACAGGCAGCAGCAGCATATCGAATTTGCTTTCTTTGTTGGATAACAGTCCATTGACTTTTGGAAATAGCCAATATGCCAATTCTGTGGAAAGGATGCCGAACCCTGCTCCAGCTACGATATCACCGACCCAATGCTTATTGTTCAATATCCTGTACACTCCCGTAAACACGGCAAATGAATAACCTGAAATACTCAACCAAAAATTAGTGTCCTTATATTCCCTGAACATAAATTGCGCAGAAGAAAAAGCGGTGGTGGTATGCCCCGACGGAAAGGAAAGGTTATTGGAGCCGTCCGGTCGTTCTTCTTTTACAATGTGCTTTAACGGCAATACAAATGCAGCGGAAATCAGTTGCGATGTCGCATAGATAATCGTCCTGTCCCTGAAATTATGTTTGCCTTTTATTCCCACTGCATTCAGACCATATACCATTGCTGCCGGAGCATATTGGGTGTAGTTATCCAAGGTTATGTGTTTGGGCTGGTGTTCGCCTATCTCATCCCTTGTCGAAAAATTGAGCTGTTTTAACCCGTCACTTTCCAAGCTCACAATTCCATAACCGATGAAAATCGTTGGAGTGATGAGGTGTCTATAATCTAATTTGTATGCCTTGTCATTGGTCTTGTCGATAATGCTATCCTGTAAAGCAATATTTGAATTACGGATAGTATCTTGTGCGGTTACCCGAAAGGTAGTGGCCAGCACAAAGATGAGTACAACGGCGTTTTTATATTTTGAGCGCATTCTATTTTGTTAGCTTTGTTTTTAACCTTTCCTTATTTACTTCCTTAAATTTTTGAAGTACGGTTTTTCCATACGCTGTATAGTAGCTGTGTTGCTTTAGCAGGGCATAGTTTATTTCGACCCATTCCTCATCCGTATAAGTTTTGCCTAAATAGGTTTTGAACTCCATTCTTAACCTACGCTCGTATTTTGGATAGTCGGTCTTTGTGAAATGGTACAAATCGGCATCTGCCAAAACTTCTTCTTCAGGCGATTTTGGGTTTTGTGGAGACCTTGTCGCTTCAATGCAAGCCAAAACCTGCGCTGTCTTTTCTTGCGGATAATTGTTCCTGTTCAGGAAATCCGCAGCTATGGTTTTGCTGCTGTCTTCGTGGTTGGTATAGGCAGTTGTATAGCCGCAATCGTGAAACCACGCTGCAAGTGTTATTATCTCTGACTGCGTTGAGGAAAAACAGCTTTCCGTTGCAATTTCAATAGCAGCTTTCACAACGTCCTGCGTATGCATTGCATTGTGGAAGCTCATTTCATTGGGGAGCTTGCTGAGGAGAAGTTGCAGCACATAATCCCTTGCTATATCAAGAATATTTTCTGTCATTGCCAATGATTTAAAACTTATAGCTGTACCCTAACCGGATAACCTGTGTTTCGTAGTAATCATCGCTGGTATAACGGAAGCCGGCTCCGTCTATCTTACGTTTGATGACCATTGTATTAAGCAAATCGGTAGCGTTGAAGAACAGCTCTCCTTTGCCTTTCTGTACGGATTTTTTAACTCCCGCATCAATCGAAAACCTCGACATTATTTTACCCTGCGGGATAATATCGGGTGCTAAATAAACGGCTGTCAGTTGTGCATCCCATCCGTCAGCAAAGCGGAACGTATTGTTCAGTTTCAAGTTGCCCGATATGGCTGTTTGCTGCGCTGCCGAAAAAGTATTGAGTTCGGGATACAGGTTCTGTACCGTGAACGCATCAATCTGGTTGCGGTAAATATTCCCGTTGATGTTAAAGGAATAAACATCGGAAACCTTTTGGTCTAAAATAGCCTCCAAACCTGTATTGTAGCTCTTGCCTGCATTCTGGAATATGGCATATATCAGCGTACTGCCCGGAACAGTGCTTGAAATTCGTGTAATAGTTCCATCAGCAAAACGGTGGTACAGTGCGGAATAGAAATAACCGTTGTTCCAAGTGTTCTTATATCCTAACTCAATGGAATTGGTAAACTGTGGGCGTAATGCAGGATTTCCGACTTTAATAATCTCCGCATCATCATACTTCGGAAAAATACGGATATCCACTTCATTCGGTCTGTCTACCCTGCGGTTATAGAATACCGAAAGTTTATTGTTATCGTTCAGCTTGTAGGCTAACCTCATATTCGGGAAGGGCTGCGTATAATGGTAGCCATCACTCTTGTAAGTGCTGTGGTTAGGATTAACATCGTATTGTATCTTCACGTATTCCATACGCAAGCCCAATTCCGCTTCCCATTTTTCGGTTTCAAAAACATAGTTACCATAAATGGCTGGTATCAGTTCCTTATAGTCTGCCCAACCTCCGGCATCCATATCTAAAACAGAATTGGCTCCGGGTCTGAAATCCATATTGGTTGGGATGCTTCGATTTCTTAATTTGATACCTGTTTCAATACGTCCATATTTTAACGGTTTGATATAATCTATATTGAAGTCATATACCTGTTCGTCAGACAATAATTTAAAGGCATCAGTTCCGGTGGATGATGGCAGATAGTTATCATAAAAATATTGCTCATCTTCCCTGTGGAAAGTATAGTTGAACCCAACATTCAGTAAATGTCCCGCTTCTTTGAATTTATGCTGATAAGCTGCCGTAGCCATTGCTGTAGTTTTCAGTTCATCTTCCAAGAACTGCCAAAGACGTAAACGCTGTGAAATATCCCCATTGAAAAACGGCTGGTCGCCACGGTCTGTAATCTTTTCACTGCCGTACATTCCCGAAACAGTCAGGGTGCTTTGCTCGTCTATGCTCCAATCAACTCCTGCTTTTGTAGTAAGGAAATTGGTATTCCTATTACGCTTCAATTGTGAATTGATAACTGTTCCATCGTCATAGGTGCGTGTTACAAATTCATTTTTGTTCAGCGTTTGCGTGTAGAGGTTATCCGCTTGCAGAAAGATATTTACCTTTTCTTTTCTGTAATTGAGTGATAGTGATGGATTGATTTTCGGCGTAAAAGTATATTGTGGTCTTATGTTCGGCAGGTTTTCTTTTCGAACCCAAAGTGAGCCTGTACCATAAGTGAAACCCACTTTACCATTTAATCCATCCTGTTTGTTCTTTTTCATTATGATATTGATGATCCCTGCATTTCCGTTGGCATCATACTTTGAAGATGGGTTATTGATAATCTCTATTTTATCAATAGCAGATGACGGAATGTTGTCTAGTCCCGTTTGACTGCCAAAGCCTGTTAATGCGGTCTGCTTTCCGTCAATCAGAACGGTAACCTTATCATTACCCCGTAGCTGCACTTTACCATCCTGCACCGTAACGCCAGGCAGGTTTTGCATACTTTGCAAAACAGAACCGCCACTTTGGGCAACGTTGTCGGCAACGGAATAGGTTTTTTTATCCAGCTTGTTGCTCACATCACTTGCTTTTGCGGAAATGGTAACGCCTTCCAAAACCGTTGATTGCTCATCCAGTTCAATGACCGGAATATCCAAAAAAGCCGAGAGGCTACCGACAAATAAAGGTTGTTCTCTGTTCTCAAACCCCATAAATGAAATTTGTAAACGATAGTTGCCGGGTTTAATATTGGCAATGGAAAACCTGCCATCATCAGTTGTTACAGTACCAGCTACAAATGCACTGTCCTTTTCAGTTTTTACAACAACATTTACATACGGGATAGCCGATTTGTCCCCCTTGTTTTTTACGATACCGGAAATGGTAACAGTCGATACCTGCGCATTGGCTACCGAAAAAGCAATTATGGAAATGAGTACAAAAAGCAACCTAAAGTGGTTCATAAAAATTAGTCGTTATTTTCTTTTAAAAATTTACCGGTGGTGTCGAAAATCAAATCTTTGCCTTTCACTTCTGCTTCATAGGTTACCACACCTTTGGCATCCGTAATTTTGGCGACTTCTTTTATTTTGGTGCCGGCATAATTTTTTATGATGTAAGCTTTTGCTGTTGCAGGAAGTTCTGCTTCACTTACCTCTACTTCCGTCTCCAAAATAGAACCCGAAGCATCAATCAATACCGAATAATCGGTTTCCCCCACTTCAAAACCTGCCTCGTTGTTGCCTTTCTCTTTTTCCCATTTCAGTTCCTTTGCATTGGGATGGCTTTTTTGCAAAGCTGATTTTACAACTGCCGGAACTTCTTTTTCGGAAACTTTTTGCGCATTGGCGAATGACACACCTGCCACTGCTGCCAATAGAAATACTAACTTTTTCATTTTTTTAATTGTTGACCACAAAAGTCTAATGAGATTTAGAAGAAATTTAGAATGCGATGCCAGTAAACTATAGCACAATAAAAAATCCGATTAACTCGGATCCTTTGTTGTGCTTTACTATTGTGTGTTAAAATGCCTGTGCCATACTAAAGAAAAACTCCCGAACCAGCTAACAGCTTTCATAAAGCTGTCAAGAAAACCGTTTTGCTTTTCCTGTATTTCTTCTGAAATATGTACATAAATGTATTGTGGCGAAATGAATATCATATAGGCAGCTAAGACACCCAATCCGAAAAGAAGCAGCCATAACATCCTTAAAAAAATCTTTCTTTTATAGCTGTCTGTGAGTAACGATACTTTCTGTTCTAAAAAAAGTATGAACCGATTGGTCATACTTTTAGTATTGTCCTGTGGCATTATTCTTTCATCTTCCCGTTCTTAAAACGGTTACTGGCAGTCTGATAATACGAAATGGTTTCAGATACCAATTTTTTGTTTTGTTTTTTTACTTCAGTAAGGAACTGGTCTTTTGATGATACAGTAAATTGCTTCACTCTTTTACGGTCGTCAATTTGGGTAAACAGTTTGTCCTGCAATAAGCCCAACGTTCTGTAATTACCGATGAATGCCCGTTCTTCACCTGCTTTCATTTGGTTTATATCTTTCCCGTACAGGGCTGTATTATAATTCCAATGCAGATACCCGAACAAGGATGGCATCAGGTCTATCTGTGAAGCCAACCTGTCTATCTTTTCCGATTCATGGGGCAGGTTGTAAATAATTGCAGGGATATGGTGTCTGTCGATATTGATTTCCCATTTGCCTGCGCTGCTGGCACAATGGTCTGCAACAATAACAAATACCGTATTTTTAAACCACGGCTTTTGTTTAGCCTCGGCAGTAAATTTCCCCAACGCATAATCCGTATATTTTACGGCTGCGTTCCTGTCGCCCTGTGGTAAGTTAATCCTGCCTTCAGGAAAAGTGTAAGGCTTGTGATTGGAGGTTGTCATTACAAACTGGAAGAATGGTGTATTTGCTGCGCTGCTCTTGTCGGCATATTTGATTGCCTGCTTGTATAAATCTTCATCACAAATTCCCCAGGCGTTTTCAAAACTTACTTCGTTGGTTGGTATGTTGTATCGGTGCGTATCAATTTTGTCCGATAAGGGATTTCCTCTGTCCCTGTCCACGATGTCGAAGCCCTGACCACCGAAAAAATTGTTCATATTATCGAAATAACCATCGCCACCATAAATAAAATAGGGATGGTAATTCTTTTGTTTTAGTATGGTAGCAATCGAAAATATATGGTCGTTATTGGGTCTTCTTACAATACTGTTGCCCGGCGTTGGCGGAACGCAAAGCGTGAGTGCCTCCATTCCCCTTACGGTTCTTGTGCCTGTTGCGTATAGATTGGTAAAGAAAACACTTTGGTTGGCAAGTCTATCGTAATTGGGAGTAAGGTTATCTTTATTGCCAAATGCTTTCAAAAAATCTCCGCTAAAGCTCTCTATGGCTATCAGGATAATATTGGGACGGATTTCATTTTCTCCTTTTGTTATCCTGTTGATATTGTCCCATTGCCCGGAAGTGTACTGCTGGTTTTCCTGTAAAAGTGTTTTCTTCAATATGGTATATGCTTCTTTGTCATCTAACTTGGGGTAGAAAGTATGATAATCCAGTTCATTAGACCTGAATGCTGCAAAAAATGAAAACACGCCGTTCTTGCCCAATTCATTTACCACCAGATTATTGCTGAAATCAGCCTGTTTGTTCTTCATTATACCCAATAATAGACACCCAAGCAACAATGCAGGAATAGAATAAACGGCTCTGATAAGGATAGAACGTTTGTCTGAAAATGTATTTCTGAAAACTCCTATCTTATTTAAAAGGAAAAACGTACCGACTACCAAAGCCAATAAAATGGCAATAATAAGTGGTAAGGGATAGGATTGATTGATGTTTGACACTACTTCGTAGGTGTATATCAGGTAATCAACCGCAATAAAATTGAACCTTACCCCAAATTCATCCCAAAACGGAAACTCTGCCATCAAACTGAAAAAGATAATGATAAGGACTATGGAAAGATAGAAGTAGGTAAAAACCTTATCCGCCAATGAACCAATCCATCTTTTGGGAAACAGAAAAAGGTAAACGGCATATAGCAACAGGAACGATAGCCCTGCACTTATATCAAAAAGAAATCCCGTAAGGAATGCTCTTAAAAGAGGAACAAAACTGAAATCAACACCTTTTGTAGTCCACACAAGGAAAACAATCCTTGTCAGGAATGATAGAGTGACATACAAAAACACTACTGAAAACAACAGGGAGAAACGGTTGTTAAATAACTTTTTCATAGATGTAAGGGGAATAAATAATAAGGATAACCATCATAGCTGTTAGGGCGGCAAAGGTTACAGCACCCGCAGCGATGTCTTTTATAAAACCGATATGTTTGTGATAGTCGGAATGGATGAAATCACAAAGCTTTTCAACAGCAGTGTTAAGCCCTTCGATGCTTAGTACAAGCCCGATGACCAAAACCTGAAATAGCCATTCTGTTTTTGTGATATGAAACAGGAGGCCGCATATAATGAGTATGACGGCTAATAAGGATTGTGTAATGACGGAATATTCAGTAGTAATGAGTAAAAAAGCTCCTTTAAACGCATATCGGAAACTTTTTAACCTGCCTATTAAAAAACCATCGCTAGATTTTTTCATTAATTGCCCCGATTAAAATTAAACAAGCAAAATTGAAAATGAATTTAGAAGAAATTTAGAATTTTTATATATGTTGATGATTCTTTACTAAACTTAGTATAAGAAAAATGCCCCGATTTTTTCGGGGCAATATTTCTATTTATTGTAAAAGGGTTTAAAACGTAACTGAAAAAATATGCTCTCCATTTTCAAAGCCGTATGTTACCTGCCAGCTGTGAAGCCTGCATATTTCCTGAACGATAGACAAGCCCAAACCACTACCGCTATTATCGGCAGACATCCTTGAAAATCTTTTGAACAACAAATCAGTATCGAGTGCCTGTCCTCCCGAGTTTCTAACTTCAAAACCTGATTTTGATAATGCTACCCGTATTGCACCTCCCGGTGAAGTATGGCGGATTGCATTAATGATAAGATTATTGATTAAGACTTCGGTCAAGCTGCTATTGCCTTTTACTTCAACATCAGGCTGAATACTGGAACCAATATGGATGTTTTTCTCGTTAAAATGTTCTTCCAGCCCGTCCATACTTTGAGCAACCAACATATCGAAGCCGATAAGCTCCGAATTATCAAACTGGCTGTTCTCAATCTTGGCAAGCAACAACAGGTTTTTATTGATGCGTGAACTCCTTATCAGGGCTTTGTTCATTTCTTCCGCAATGTGGTATTGCCTTTCGGTCAGGTCATTGCTTTGTAACAGGATATCCAGCTTGTTTTTCAGCACCGCCAACGGTGTTTGTAATTCGTGCGAAGCATTCTCCGTAAATTCCTTTTGGCTTCTGTAAGTAGCAATATTATGATGGAGCAGCTTATCAAGCGTTGCATTTAGTTCGGCAAACTCAATCGTATCTGTTTTCTGAAAATCAATCTGCTTTTGACTATTGAGATGGAATAGCTTTAGTTTCTGCAAAGTATCCTGAAATGGCTGCCATAATTCTTTAGAAAGTTTTCGATTGATGATTATCAGTCCAGCGATGATGATAAAAAAGAACAAAGAAGTGACGAGTGCAATGACAGAAATGGTTTCGTATGATTCTTCAATATTAATTTCAGTACTCAAGCGAAAAGGCTTGTTTTTGATATATACTATGGATGATAACCCGACAAACCTGTCTTCCGTTTTTTTATTGGTAAATTCTTTTTGACGGTAAATACTGTAGGTGCTGTCCTTTAAATTATCTGTTTTAGATACCTGAACAATTTTTACTCCAGATTGAGAGTTATTAAATATCCCGATATGCTTTTCGAATTCATCATCGTTAAGTTGCAATTTATTTAGCTGATGAACCGTATTTTCTTTTACAATTCTATTGTGTTCGTCGAGTTCATTTCTCCATATGTAATCCACTACTAAAAAATACACAGGAATACTAAATACAAGTACGATAAGTATAAAAACTAAAAAAGGTTTGGTTGATTTTTGTAAAAGCGTTTTCATGGGTATTATTATATTTCCCATTTATAGCCTGTACCATAAACGGTTTTTATATATTGTTCACATCCTGCATCACTTAGTTTCTTTTTTAAGTTTTTAACATGTGCATAGACAAAATCATGATTGTCTAACATATCGGCAAAATCTCCTGAAAGATGTTCCGCCAATGTGCTTTTGGAAAGTACACGGTTCTTATTCCCAATGAAGTAAATCAGCAAATCAAATTCTTTTTTTGTAAGTGCGATAGGCTCACCGTTCACAGCAACGGTTTTTGCCAAAAGGTCTATTTCCAGTTCCTCCTGTTTTATCTGATTGGAGTTGTTAAACTGCTTTCTTCTGATAAGGGAATAGATACGGGCTGTCAGTTCCGATAAATGGAAAGGCTTGGTAAGGTAATCATCGGCTCCTATCTGCAACCCTTTTATCTTATCATCTACGGAGTTCTTTGCCGAAATGATAATAACGCCGTCCTGCTTATTCTCTCCCTTCAGTTCCTCTAAAATTTTCAGTCCGTTTCCATCCGGCAATGTTATATCCAATAAGATACAGTCATAATTGAATACCTCTATCTTGTTCATTGCTTCCGTAAAGGTAGTAGCAACTTCACAGAGGTAATTTTCTTCGGAAAGATACTCTACAATGCTTTTGGCAAGCTCTTTCTCGTCTTCTATAATTAAGATTTTCATTTTTTCCACACTTTCATTATACAAATTTACAAATTGAATTTTGAAGAAATTTAGAATGCAGGAAGGAGTTTTGATGCTACACTAAAATTTGAAGTTGCAACTTAAACCCAAATCAACTACCATCTTACCCAACTTCAAAACTGCTTCAAAACCTTCTATTTTCTTTGCATAATTAATATAACCCTGTCTGTTTCGGATTGGGAAATTGTAAGCAAGTATGCAGAGAAAATCGATCTACAGAGCCGCAATGCTCTTTTGGTGTTTGTACCTTGGCGGTATGGCCATGGCCCAGGAAGCCATTTCCCTAAAACAAGCCATTGCAAAAGGAATAGACAACTATCCCACTATTAAGGCAAAAAAAAACTACGCTTCGGCTAGTGAACAAAACGCCTTACAAGCCAGGCGGGAATACCTCCCCAATATCAATTTGGCAGCTCAACAAAGTTATGGCACCATCAACGGGATTAACGGTACCATGTTGGGCGCAAATGGATTGGCTACGGCTTCTTCGGGATTGCCTTTGGCCAGCCAAAACTGGAATGCCGCCTTTGGGTCGCTCTATCTTACCAATGTGAATTGGGAGTTTTTTGCTTTCGGTAGGGCTAAAGAGAAAATAAAGACAGCAAAAGCGGCGGCACAAATTAATAATACAGATTGGCAACAGGAGATTTTTCAGCATAAGATCAAAATAACCGGAGCGTACTTTAACCTGTTGGCTGCGGTTCGATTACAACAATCCTATCAAAGAAATTTGGATAGGGCTGATACACTGCGAAAGATCATCGTAGCGAGAGCTGCTGGCGGACTCATTGCCGGTGTAGATTCTGTACAGGTAAAAGCCGAAAGGGCCAATGCCATGGTGATGCTCAACAATGCCCTTAATCAGGTACAAACCCTAGACAATCAGCTGTCGGTGCTTTTAGGGGAAACCCCGCAAACCCATTTGGTAGATACCACTTTTGTATCAAAAGTCGCTTTGTTCACACCTTCGGAATTTGTGGCTGGGCAGCATCCTTTTCTGCAATACCAAAAGAGCCGTGTAGCCTATAACGAGCAGCAGGAAAAATACTTTAAAACCTTTTATTATCCTACAATTTCGTTCATAGGTATATTCCAAACCAGGGGATCGGGATTTGCCAATGATTACAGCGTCAACCAAAATAATTACTCAGCCGATTATTTCA
>VFQQ010004394.1_pt1 | contig 12503 bp, 8 predicted proteins | sample 3512341 | NCBI WGS metagenome assembly VFQQ01 (sample SAMN10412373, study PRJNA504923) | tailings metagenome | isolation source: Relicate 2 Philex TSF1 revegetated site | place: Philippines: Tuba, Benguet | collected 2017-08-29 | reverse complement strand
AATCGAAGCGCAGGTAGTTGCCGATCATCAGGAAGAAGCGTTCGACCGGCGGTTTGTCGAAGCCGAACTGCTTCTCGATCTGCTTGATGAATTCGGGGTCGAGGCCCTGCGCGCCGCGATATTTCGAGGTGCCCTCGCCCAGCCCCGGCGCCCGTGCCGACCCGGCGGCGGCATCGCCGCCGGACGATCCGCCGATGCGCGAGGTGGCGTTGGCCGCGGTGCCGGTGACCTGGGCGATCACCTGCTCGACCGGCCCGCCCGGGGCGAACTGGATGACGAAGAAATTGATCACCATGATCCCGAACAGGGTCGGGATGATCAAAAGCAGGCGGCGCAGGATATAGGCGAGCATCAGGCGGTCACCGCGCCGTCGCCGCGAACCGTCGCCCCGGCGAAGGCCGGGGCCCAGGGCAAGGGGCGTCGCAAGCGGCGCGGCGCATTCCCTGGATCCCGGCTTTCGCCGGGATGACGGTGGCACTTTATCGTCATTGCCGGGCTTGACCCGGCCATCGCTGCGGGCAGTTCGTCAGCAACCGGACGACGCACCGATCCGCCCGACCTGACCGCCGGGTCAAGCCCGGCGGTGACGAGATGGGCGCGTACGGACGGCATCGCCATCACCGCACCTTCGGCAGCCTGGCTGCCTTGGCTTCGTCGTACCACCAGTAATCCTCCCATTCCGGGTTGTAGTCGGAATAGGGGGCAATCGGATCGGGGCGGGACAGGCGATCCCAGTAGGCGAGCTTATGCGTGCCGGAATACCAGCTGGGGATCCAGTAATTGTTCCACATCAGGACGCGGTCCAGCGCGCGGATCGCCGTGGTCAGTTCCTCGCGGGTCGTGGCGGCCAGCGCCTTCTCGACCAGCGCGTCGACTGCCTTCGACTTGACGCCGGGAATGTTGAGGCTGCCGGTAACGTCGGCTGCGGCCGCGCCGAAGAAGTTCTTCAGTTCGATGCCCGGCGTCGGGCCCTGGCTGTAGCCGCGGCTGGTCGCGTCGAAATCGAAGTCGCGGATGCGGTTCTCGAAGGCGGCGGGGTCGACGACCCGCATCTCGGCCTTGACGCCGAGCCGCTCCAGGTTGCGGAAATAGGGCCCGAGGATGCGGTCGAACGACGGCTCGAACTCGAGGAATTCCAGGGTCAGCGCCTCGCCGGTCTTGGCGTTCACCCGCTTGCCGTCCTTGACCACCCAGCCGGCGGCGTTCAGGAGCTGCCCGGCCTTGCGCAGGTTGTCGAGCATCTCGCCCGACCCGTCGGTCTTGGGCGGATTGAATTCCTCGGTGAAGACGCGCGGGTCGATTTCCGCCCTGAACGGTTCGAGCAGCGCCAGCTCGGCCGGCGAGGGCAGGCCGGTCGCGGCCAGCGGCGAATTGTCGAAGCGCGAGCGCAGCCGCTTGTACAGGCCGTAGAACAGGTTCTTGTTCGTCCATTCGAAATCGAAGGCCAGCGCCAGCGCCTCGCGCACCCTGGGATCGGCGAGCTTGGCCCGGCGGGTGTTGAAATAGAAGGCCTGGAACCCGGCGGGGTTGCCGTCGGCCAGCACCTCGCGCTTGATCCAGCCCTTCTCGACCGGCGGCTTGTCGTAGCCGGTCGCCCAGACCCGCGCGGTCAGCTCCAGCCGCACGTCGTATTCGCCGGCGAAGAAACCCTCGACCGCGATCTCGCGGTCGCGGAAATAGACCCAGCGCATGCGGTCGGGATTGAAGCGGCCGACCGCCACCGGCACCTTTTCGCCCCACCAGTCCTTGACCCGGGCATAGGTCAGGTTGCGCCCGGGATCGGCCGATTCGACCTTGTAGGGGCCCGAGCCGGTCGGCGGCTCCAGGGTCGGCTTGGTGAACTCGCGGCCCTCGAACCATTTCTTCTGCAGGATCGGCAGGCTGGCCACGGTCAGCGGCAGGTCGCGCGAGGCCGGGCCGGGCTTGAAGCGCACGGTCACCTTCTGCGGGCCGTCGGCCTCGATCGCGGTGACGTCGGTCAGCGCCAGGCGATATTGCGGATGGCCGTCGCGCTTGATCGCCTCCAGCGTGAAGACGACGTCGTCGGCGGTGATCGGCGTGCCGTCATGCCAGCGTGCTGATGGCCGCAGGGCGAAGGTGACGGACGAATGGTCGGGGGCGACATCGGCGCTTTCGGCGATGTAGCCGTACATCGCATCGGGTTCGTCGAGCGCGCGCGACATCAGGGTCGCGAACAGCAGGCTGATCGAGGGCGCCGGGTTGCCGCGCAGGATCGCCGGATGGAAGCTGTCGAAGGTCGAGAACGACATCGCCCTGAGGTCGCCGCCTTTCGGCGCGCTCGCGTTGACGTAATCGAAATGGGTGAAGTTGGGCGGGTATTTCAGATCGCCGAAGGCCGAGATGCCGTGGCGGGGTTCGGCGGCGAGCGGCCCGGCCACCAGGGCGAGGCCGAGACCGAGGGCGGCGATCGATCGTCTCATTGCTTGCGTTGAGCCTCCAGCGCGGCTTCCTTGGCCGGGTCGATCCACCAGGCGAGAATGTCGGGTCCGTAACGCGGCGTGACCTTGGGCATGCCGAACTTGTTCCACACCGCGATGCGGTCGACATAGACGGTCGAGAACGGCACGACGAACCAGTTCCACAAGAGCACGCGGTCGAGCGCGCGGGTGGCGTAGAGCAGTTCGGGCCGGTCATGGGCCTGGATGATGCGGTCGATCAGCGCGTCGACCGCCGGATCGCAGATGCCCGGCTGGTTGCGGCTGTTCTCGCGCGCGGCGGCGGCGCAGGAGAAGAAGTCGCGCTGCTCGTTGCCGGGCGATTCCGACTGGCCCCAGGAGACCAGCGCCATGTCGAAATCGAAGCCGCGCATGCGGTTGATGTACTGCGCGCTGTCGACCAGCCGTACGGTCATGTCGACGCCGAGCCGGGCCAGCGTCTGTTTCCAGGCATTGAAGATGCCGACGAAGGCTTCCTGCTGCAGCAGCACCTCGATCTTCATCTGCTGGCCGTCGGGCCCGATCAGCTTCTGGTCCTTGACCGTCCAGCCGGCCTCGCGCAGCAGGGCGGCCGACTGGCGCAGATTGGCGCGGTCGGCCCCGGTGCCGTCTGACGTGGGTGCCTTGAACTGCTCGGTGAAGACGCGCGGCGGTACCTGCGCCTTCAGCGGTTCCAGCAGCGCCAGCTCGCCTTCGCCGGGCAGGCCCTTGGCGCCGGCCTCGTTGTTGGGGAAGAAACTCTCGATCCGCTGATGCTGGTCGAACAGGAGGTTCTGGTTGCTCCATTCCCAATCGAACGAGCGGGCCAGCGCCTCGCGCACCTTCACGTCCTTGAACATCGGCCGGCGCAGGTTGAAGCCGAAGCCGACCATGCCGCCGGGCCGTTCGTTCTTCAGCGTCAGCTTGACCACCTGGCCGTTGCGGACGGCGGGGAAATCGTAGTCGCGCACCCACAGCCGCGAGACGATCTCGGAGCGGTAGTCGTACTGCCCGGCCTTGAACGCCTCGAAGCGCACGGTCTCGTCGCGATAGAGGTCGTAGCGGATGCGGTCGAAATTATGCCGGCCGCGGTTCAGCGCAAGATCGCGGCCCCAGTAGTCCTTGACCCGCTCCAGCGTCACCGAGCGGTTGGCCTCCAGCGCGCCGACTTTGTAAGGGCCGGAGGTCAGGAAGGGGGTGAGCGTCGTGCGCTCGATGTCGTTGACGCTCCAATAGGCCTTCGACAGCACCGGCAACTGGCCCATGATCTGCGGCAGCTCGCGGTTGCGTGGCCCGGAGAACGAGAACTTGACCTTGGCCGGCGACAGGGCCTCGGCCTTGTCGACATTGGCGTAATAGAAGCGATAGAGCGGCGCCCCCTTGGCCTTCAGCGTGTCGAAGGAGAAGACGACGTCGTCGGCCGTGATCCTGGTGCCGTCATGCCATTTCGCCTCGGGCCGGATGTTGAAGGCGACCCAGGACAGGTCCTCGGGCACCTCGACGCTTTCGGCCACCACGCCGTATTCGGTCGACGCGTCGTCCAGCGTCGAGGTCATCAGCGTGTCGTAGACCAGGCCGATGCCGGGGGCGGGGTCGCCCTTGGCGATGAACGGGTTGATCGTGTCGAACCCGCCGAGCGACGACAGCCTGATCTCGCCGCCCTTGGGGGCGGCGACGTCGACATAGTCGAGGCGGCTGAAATCGGCGGGGTAGCGGGGCTTGTCGATCAGCGACAGGGCGTGGCTGGTGGTCGTCGGTACGGTCTGGGCCGCGAGCGGCGCTGCAACCAGCAGCGCCGTCAGGATGGCGAGAGCGCGGAAAGCCAACGGGCCACCTCCGTCAGTTGAAGCGAATTAACCCGCCGTCAGCACCTCGCTGGCGGCACGCAGCAGCGCCGGGTCGCCGGCCGCCAGGACACGGGCGGTGCGGCGCGCGTCGAGCGGCCGGCCCTCCCAATCGGTGATCAGGCCGCCGGCCCCCTCGATGACGGCGACCAATGCAGCGAAATCATAGGGCTGCAATTCCGGTTCCGCGATCACGTCTACGAAACCGGAAGCGAGCAGCGCATAGGCATAGCCGTCGCCGCCCAGGCGGAACAGCTTGATGCGCCGGCGCAGGGCGTCCAGGGCCTTTTCGTCGGGATCGTCCGGCCCGGCATGGGGCAGCAGGAAAGCGACGGCCTGCGAGAGATCGCGGCCGCGGCGCACCGAGGCCGGCTTGCCGTTCAGCGTGGTGCCGTGGCCCGCCGCGCCGACCCAGCGTTCGGCTGATATCGGCTGGTCGACCACGCCCAGGATCGGCTTGCCCCGCCAGGTCAGCGCGATCAGCGTGACGAACAGGGGCAGGCCCGCGACGAACGACTTGGTGCCGTCGACGGGATCGAGGATCCAGACGAAATCGGCATCGCCGCGGACGATGCCGTGTTCCTCGCCGAAGATGCCGTGATCGGGGAAGCGCGCCTCGATCAGGCGGCGCATGGCCAGCTCCGCCTCGCGGTCGGCGATGGTCACCGGCGAGGCGTCGGCCTTGTCGTCGACATCGACGCCGGCGCGGAAATAGGGGCGGATGACCACCCCGGCGGCGTCGGCCAACTCGGCGGCGAGCGCGAGATGCTCGGCCGTCACCAGCCCGGGGGGGAGGTCCGTCGTCACGCTGGCCGTCGTCACGCTGGGCGCAGGCTCAGTTCGCCGGCGGCAGCGGCAGCGGCTTGTCCGACATCTTGTTGATGTAGACCATCAGGTCGGCACGTTCCTTGGCGCTCTTGACGCCGGCGAAGGCCATCTTGTTGCCGGGAATCGCCTTGGACGGCGCGTCGAGCCAGGCGTTCATGTCTTCCCAGGTCCACTCCTTGCTCTTCAGCGCGGCCATGGCCGGCGAATAGGCAAAGCCGTCGGCATGGGCGTGGTGGTTGCCCAGCACGCCGAACAGGTTGGGGCCGACCTTGGCCGGCTCGCCCTTGCCGAAGGTGTGGCAGGTCAGGCACTTCTTGGCGGCGGCGGCGCCGGCATCGGGGTTGGCGGCAGCCAGCAGCTGGCCCAGCGGCACCTGCGGCTCGGCCTTGGCCGGCTCGGCGGTGCCCGCGCTCTCGGGCACGGCGATCGGGTAGGCGTTGGTCGACAGTTTCTTCGGGCTCACCACCATGCCGCCGACATTGCCGATCACGACGGCGATGAGTGCCGCGCCAAGCACCGCACCGGCGACCTTGTTGAATTCAAAACTGTCCATTTCGCTACCCTATGTAGTCTCTGGCCCCCGGGCCCCGCTCCGTCGAGCGGGCCTGCCGGCTGGGCGCGCACGGAATCGGTCCGCGTCATACCCCGCCGAGCGGCCGGAATTTAGCGACTTCGGGGCAAGACTGGCAACCCGTAAACCGCGCCCCGGCAAAATTGCCGTTTCCGGGAAGCCATTTGGCCGGCGCGCCACCTTCCGGTCTTTGTAATTTACGGTTGATGTCATTCAGTTATTCTAGCGCGACCCGAGTGTAGCGAGGTACGGTCAGGGATGCGCAGGCCGATCAACCGGAAGCCGCCCCTGACAGTGATCGCAGCCGTCCTGGCCAGTCTCGGCCTGGCGACGCCGGCCCTGGCCGTCACCCGTACCGTCACCGTCGCGACCGATACCGTCCCCGGCTCGCCCGTCGGCACCGGGGCGGGCGCCGCCAACGATCTGCGCTCGGCGATCATCGCCGCCAACGGCAGCAGCGGCGACAGCATCGTCTTCAACTGCGGCACGCCCTGCACGATCACGCTCGGCGGCCCGCTGCCGGTGATCACGGCCAGCATGACGATCGACGGCGGGGCCAACGTCACCATCGACGGCAACAGCCTCTATCGCGCCTTCTTCGTCGAAAGCGGCACGGTCGCGATCAGCAACCTGACCGTCAGCAATGCCAAGGCCCAGGGCGGCAGCGGCGGCAACGGCAACGGATCCAGCCCCGGCGGCGGCGGTGGTGGCGGCGCCGGGCTCGGCGCGGGCCTGTTCAACTACGGCGGCACCGTTACCCTGTCCAAGGTCAGGTTCCAGAACGCCGTCGCGGTCGGCGGCAACGGCGGCAGCCATGCCTCCGGTTTTGGCGGCGCCGGCGGCGGCGGCGGATTGGCCGGCAACGGGTCGAACGGTTTTGCCAGCAGCAATGGCGCCGGCGGCGGTGGCGGCGGCGCCCTGCCCGGTACCAATGGCAGCGGCAGCGGGCAGTTGAACGCCGGCGCCGGCGGCGATTATGGCGGCGGCGGCGGCGGTGCCGGCCTCATCGGCGGCATGTCGCCGACCTACGGCAACCCGGGCAACGGCGGGCCGAACGCCTATGTCGGCACCAGCAGGGGGACGAGCGGCACCAATGCCTCCGCCTCGCCCAATGCCTCGGTGGGCGGTTCCGGCGGTTTCGGCGGCGGTGCCGGTGGCCACGGTGCCGGCAACACCAGCGGCACGGCCGGGGTCGCCGGCTACGGCGGCGGCGGCGGCGGCAGCAGCAACGCCAGCGGCGGCGCCGGGCTGGGCGGCGGCGGTGCCGGCGGCCGCAACAGCGGCAGCAAGGCGGGCAGCAACGTCGTCGTGCTGGATGCCGCGGCCAGCCCGACGGTGACGCTGGCCGGCGGCATCGCGCAGGGCGGCGGCGGCGGCGGCGCGGCCGGCGGGCCGGCCGTGTTCGTCCATGGCGGCACGGTCACCACCATCGCCACCACCTCGACCGGCCAGACCGCCACGGCGGGCGACCCCGGCGCCAGCAGCGCCTCGCCCGCCCGGCCGGGCCTGGCGGCCAGCACGAACAACAGCGGCGGCAACACCTATGTCGGGGCCGACGCCACGGCGCTGCTGAATGCCGGCGGGACGGTGAACGGCTCGGGCACGCTGGGTGCGCTCGCCGACGCGATCCCGGCGCCGACCAGCAACATGACGGTGGCGACCGCCGGTACCGGCAGCGGCCGGGTCACCTCGTCGTTCGGCGGCATCAACTGCAGCGGCGGCACCGGCACCTGCAGCGCCACCTTCGACAGCTTCGACGACGTCACCGTCACCACCGTGGTGCTGACCGCGACCGCCGCCGACGGCTCGGCCTTCGACGGCTGGTCGGGCACCTGCGGTTCCGGCAGCGGTACGCTGTCGGTCGCCATGACCCGCGACCGCGCCTGCACCGCCACCTTCGTCAGCAGCAGCGGCGGCGGCAGTGGCGGCAGTACGCCGTCCGCACCGCCGGGCCCGCCTCCGTCCTTCGTCGTCGCGCCGGTGGCGCCGGTCATCAGCCTGCCCGCCCTCGGCGGCGGTCAACTGTCGCTCGCCTCGTCCTTCAGCAGCGCTATACCGCTGACCTTCACCGTGCTGAAGACCGACGGCACGCCGTTGCCGAACTGGATCATCTTCAACCCGTCGACCGTCAGCTTCACCTTCAGCCCGCCCATTCCGACCAATCTGCCCTACCAGCCCCTGGTCCTGGCCGACGGTCGCAACCGGGCCGCGACCGCGCCGCCCAACGCGATCCATTCCCCGGCGATCCGCATCGCCAGCCTGCCGGTCGCCATCACCGCAAGCGGTGCCGGGCAGAGCTACACCACCATCGTCCTGATGGACTTTTTCGCCCCGCGCGTTCCCGCCAGCCTCAGCGCGCTCTCGCTCAGCCCCGACGGCGCGTTGGGCAACGGCGCCACCGGGGCCGCCGCCCTGTCCTGGGACGGCGGGCAGGTGGTGTTCGCCACCGCCGCCACCAATCTCTTCCCGGCGTCGGTCAACAACTTCCCCGACATCGACCGCTATTACGGCGTCACCGGCAGCCGCGACCGCCTCAGCCAGACCGCGATCCCCGGCGGCGGCGTCGCCAACGCCGCCGCGGGCCTCTCGGCCAGCCCGGCCGTGTCGGCCGACGGCGCCTATGCCGCCTTCGCCTCCGACGCCCCCGGCATTGCCGCCGCCGTCGTGCGCGGCAGCCAGCGGCAGGTCTATCGCACCGCGCTCGGCTATCCCCGCGTGCCGCTGAACGAGGCCGCGACTCCGGCCCCGCTGCTGGCCTCGGCCACCGCCGCCGGCCTTGCCGGCAACGGCGCGTCCGACCATCCCGCCCTGTCGCAGGACGGCCGCTATCTCGCCTTCGACAGCACGGCCACCAACTTCGCCGACGGCCTCGACGGCGGGCCCCGGGTCTGGCGCAAGGACTTCGCCACCGGCGAACTCGGCCTCGTCGGCACGGGCACCAACCCCTCGATCTCCTGGGATGGCGGTTTCGTCGCGTTCGAAAGCAACGGCCAGGTTCTGGTCAAGGACATGGCCGCCGGCACGACCCGGACCATCGCCGCCGGCAGCGCGCCCAGGCTGACCGCCCGCGCCGACCGCGTCGCTTTCGCGACCGGCGCGACGGGGACGATCTCGGTCGCCTACGCCGATCTGGCTACCGGCACCGTCCGCCAGGTCGCCACGGGCGATCAGCCCGATATCTCGGCCGACGGCCGCTTCGTCGCCTGGCGTGCGCCTGGCGGCGGGTTCTCCCAGGTCTGGGTTCGCGACGTCGAGCGCGGCGTCACCGCCCTGGTCAGCCAGTCGACCACCGGCCAGCCGGGCGCCGGCGACAGCAGCCTGCCGGCCCTGTCCGGCGACGGCGCCACCATCGCCTTCGTCTCCGCCGCCCGCGACCTCGTCGGCGGCAACCCGACCGGCACACAAGGGTATGTCGCGGCCAATCCGCTGCCGTTGCCCGACCGTACCGGCTACTGGTCCGATCCCACGGCCGCCGGCGGCCAGGGTTGGGTCATGGAACGCTGGGGCAGCAGGACCTATGTCGGCGGCCTGCTCTACGACGCGAACGGCCAGCCCGGCTGGACCAGCGGCTTCTGCACGCTGGACGGGCTTGCCTGCCGCGGCAGCCTGGTGCCGCAGGCCGGTGGCGCGGTCTTCGGCGCCGCGACCGGCGCGGGCCCGACGGCCGGCCCGGCCACCGCGTTCACCGTCACCTCGGCCGCCGACGGCCGCAGCGCCACGCTGCAATTCGGTAATGCCGCGCCCCAGACCCTGCAGCCGCTGGCGATCGGCGGCAGCGCCACCACGGCCTATTCCGGCCTGCCCGAGGCCGGCTGGTGGGTCGAGACCGGCTCGACCGGCGGCAACGGCTATTTCCTCGGGCTCGCGACCCAGACCAGCGGCAGCGCGGTGGTCCAGGCCGCCCAGTTCGGCGTGCTGACCTTCGATGCCGCCGGCCGGCCGGTGTGGTACTCGGCCCAGGCCAATCTCGGCGCCGACTTCTCGTTCTCCGGCATGCTGTCGCAATACACGGCCGCCGGCGGCGCCACCCCCGTGGGCGCCCTGCGCCTGACCTTCCAGGGCACCGAACGGGCGACCGCCGTCCTGCCCAACGGGCGTGTCGCCCAGCTCCAGCGCTGGCGGTTCTAGACGCCGACCCCGTCCCTCTGCGAGAACTAGCCCGTAATTTTCCCGGAGGACAGTTGGCCATGGCGCGCGTCGCAAACCCCCTCGTCGTCATCCCGTCGCGGCTGGCCTCGACCCGGCTGCCGAACAAGCCGCTGGCCGACATCCATGGCCAGCCGATGATCGTCCAGGTCTGGCGCCGGGCGGTGGAAGCCGATATCGGGCCGGTGGTCGTCGCCTGCGGCGACCCCGAGATCGCCGAGGTGGTCACGGCCGCGGGCGGCCGGGCGGTCATGACCGACCCGGACCTGCCGTCGGGCTCCGACCGGGTCTGGGCGGCGGTCCAGGCCTGCGATCCGGACGGCCGGCACGATGCCATCGTCAACCTGCAGGGCGACCTGCCGGCGATCGCACCCGACGACGTGCGCCGCTCGCTGGCGCCGCTCGACGTCGCCGGCACCGATATCGGCACGCTGGCGGCCGTCATCACCGACGAGCGCGAGCGGACGGCCGACAGCGTGACCAAGGCGATCGTGGCGATGGGCCCGGACGGCCGCAATGGCCGCGCCCTCTATTTCACCCGGGCGACGGCGCCGACCGGCGCCGGGCCGCTGTGGCACCATATCGGGATCTACGCCTATGCCCGCGCCGCGCTGCAGCGTTTCGTGGCGCTGCCGCCGTCGCCCTTGGAAATCCGCGAGCGGCTGGAGCAGTTGCGGGCCTTGGAGGCCGGCATGACCATCGGGGTGGCCCTCGTTGACAGGGTTCCGCTGGGTGTCGATACTCCCGCCGACCTCGACCGCGTCCGCGCGGCGATGGCCTGATCCTTCCCTGCAAACCTCATCCGCTCGCCCGAAAGTAGCGTTGTCATGACCTCGCCGATGGAAGATCCCTCCCGCCTCATCGCCTTCCAGGGCGAGCCCGGTGCCTATCAGCACCTGGCCTGCCGGGAAGCGTTTCCGGATCTCATTCCGCTGGCCTGCCCGAGCTTTGAGGATTCGTTTGCCGCCGTCACCTCGGGCCGCGCCGACCGCGCGCTGTTCCCGATCGAGAATTCGCTGGCCGGCCGCGTCGCCGACATCCACCACCTGCTGCCCGATTCCGGGCTCTACATCGTGGGCGAGCATTTCCTGCGCATCCGGCATCATCTGCTGGCGCCGAAGGGCGCCCGGATCGACCGGCTGAAGCGGGTCTACAGCCATATCCAGGGCCTGTCGCAGTGCCGCAAGCTGATCCGCGACCTGGGGCTGGAGGCGATCGTGCGCGCCAATACGGCGGGCGCGGCCAAGGAAATCGCCGAGCGCAACGACCCGGAGGAGGCCGTCATCGCCTCCGAGATCGCCGGCGAGATCTACGGCCTGCAAAGCTTGCGCGCCAATGTCGAGGACCAGCTTGGCAACACCACCCGCTTCGTGGTCATGGCCCGGCACCGGTCCGATCCCGACCCGAAGGCCGGCCCGACCCTGACGGCCATCCTGTTCCAGGTGCGCAGCCAGCCGGCCGCCCTCTACAAGGCGCTGGGCGGCTTCGCCACCAACGGCATCAACGTGGTCAAGCTCGAAAGCTACATCACCGACGCCAGCTTCCAGGTGGCGCAGTTCTACCTGGAGATCGAGGGGCACCCGGCCGACAAGGCGCTCGACCGCGCGCTGGACGAGCTGAAATACTTCTCCGGCCGCTTCAAGATGCTGGGCGTGTTTCCCGCCCATCCCTATCGCGGCGACCCGGCCTGAGACGATGGTGGCGGCGCTGCCCGAACCGGCCGACCTCCTGGCATTCCAGGGGGTGCCGGGCGCCTATTCGCATCTCGCCTGCCGCGAGGTGCATCCCGAACTGACCCCCTATCCTTGCGCGACCTTCGCCGACGCTTTCGCCGCGCTGCAGGAAGGGGTGGTCGACCGGGCGCTGATCCCGATCGAGAATTCGATGGCCGGCCGCGTCGCCGACATCCACGCGCTGCTGCCCGATTCCGGGCTGTCGATCGTGACTGAGCATTTCCTGCGGGTGCGCCATCACCTGCTGGCGCCCCAGGGTGCCACCATCGGCTCGCTGAAGCGGGTCTACAGCCATATCCAGGCGCTGTCGCAATGCCGGCAATTCCTGCGCGACCAGGGGCTCGAGGCGATCGAGGTTGCCGACACCGCCGGCGCTGCCAAGGATGTCGCCGCGCGCGGCAACCCGGAGGAGGGGGCGATTGCCTCGGGCCTCGCCGGCGAGATCTATGGGCTCGAGTCTGTCCGGGTCGGCGTCGAGGACCAGCTCGGCAACACCACCCGCTTCGTGGCGCTGACCCGCCACCGCCAGGACCCCGATCCCCTGTCGGGCGGGCCGTTCATGACCTCGATCCTGTTCCAGGTCGGCAGCCAGCCCGCCGCGCTCTACAAGGCGCTGGGGGGCTTAGCCACCAACGGCATCAACGTGGTGAAGCTCGAAAGCTACCTGATCGAGACCTTCACGGTGGCCCAGTTCTACGCCGAGATCGAGGGCCACCCGGCCGACCGCGCGGTCGACCGCGCGCTGGATGAGTTGCGCCACTTCACCATCAAGATGAAGGTGCTGGGGGCGTATCCGGCGCATCCGTATCGGCGGGAAAAGCGGTAGATCGCCAATGCGTCATCCCGGCGAAGGCCGGGATCCAGGGTAAGCGCCGCGCCATTTGCGACGCTCCTTGCCCTTGCCCTGGGCCCCGGCCTTCGCCGGGGCGACGATCTGCCCTTTGCT
>VFQQ010004393.1_pt1 | contig 12507 bp, 13 predicted proteins | sample 3512341 | NCBI WGS metagenome assembly VFQQ01 (sample SAMN10412373, study PRJNA504923) | tailings metagenome | isolation source: Relicate 2 Philex TSF1 revegetated site | place: Philippines: Tuba, Benguet | collected 2017-08-29 | reverse complement strand
ATTTGGAGCATTTGCTCTACTTCTTGTCGGCGACTCCCGGGCAAAAGCGCCACAATGGGGCGAGTGGCAGAGAGATGATGGTCGCTCAAAAATCGGGGATTGGGACTGAAATCGGCAATGGCGTCGAAGAGAGGATTGCCTACATAATCGGTTTCGTAGTCAAATTTTCTAAAAAAATCTTTTTCAAAAGGAAAAATCACAAAAAGTCTATCGACATATCGTTTGAGTTTCAGCGCACGTTTCTGATTCCAAGCCCAGACTTTGGGAGAGATATAATAAAAAGTACGAATACTATTTTCTTTGGCAAACTGAGCAATACGCATGTTGAAGCCGGCATAATCAATCAAGATGACTACATCGGGCTGATAAGCCAAAATATCTGCTTTACATTTTTTAAGGAACCCTGAAATGGTACGAAGGTTTTTGGCGACTTCCCAAAAGCCCATAAAAGCCATTTCGGAATAATGAGTCACGAGCTGTGCCCCTGCCTCTTGCATCATATCGCCTCCCCAAGCTCTGATTTGAGCGTTTTGGTCGTGGCGTTTGATGGCCTTGATAAGGTTGCTACCGTGCAAATCTCCTGAGCGTTCGCCCGCAATGATGTAATATTTCATAGCTTAATCAATCAGTTTAGCATGAAGAGAATCAATGCGGATGATTTGGTTAGAAAACTTTAAATCAAAACCTTGAGGCGACGCCGATAAAATGCCAATACGATAATCGGCTGGTACGAAGTTTTCGTTATAAAAGGTAGATTTAAAACCCGATTTATATATTTTCCCTTGCCTTACAAATAGTTTTCGGCCACCCGATTGAGGAATCGCCGGCAACACATAGGTAGTATTGTTGGAAGATTTTAGTACAATAAATGTCCCTTTACCCGTATTAGGTTGGGGAATGCTTTCATTTTCTAACGTAAACTGAGCGACTGTTTGAGGATGCCCAAAATAATCAATCGGCTTTGAGTGAGTACTGAGCGTCAATGGTAGAGACATCAGTTTGGTGGTATCTGCGGGGGTATCTATGGCCGCTTCGGCCGTAGCCAAGGGCGAATTGCTGAAACGATAAAGCCCCTTATCATAAGCAGGTTGGGTAAAAAAGTCGGCTAGTTCACTCCTAAAATGGGTAATTAATTTACGATGATGTCGCCAATTATAGTGGTCTGCTACTAGGCTTCTACGGCGCGTTTCAACGTCGATTTGGTATTGATAGCAGCTTCCTATCATAAACAAAACCCCAAAAACAGACGCACTACTAATGAGCCATTTACTGGGAATAGCTCTATTTAGCAACAAAGCTCCATACGCAATGGTCAGAATATGAAGAGGATACAAACTGTAGCGACTTGTAAAAACCGAATAGACGTCTCTTCCTCCTCGTGAAATAGCAATGATGCCGATGGTCATGACGCTGAAAAGGAAGATACCTATCCAGAAATAAGGTTTAGAAGAGGTAGGTTTGAGAGGTGCGAGTAGAGTACGCTTTAAAAACCAAGTCAAAAGCCCTATCAAAGTGATGACGCCTATGATAAACGAACTTACCAAAAGCCATGAAGGGTTTTGGCCTCGGAATGCGGCCGCCCAGCCGCCCACAAGGGCTCCAAAACTAAGAATGAGGTTTTGGAAGAAATCACCCGATACCTTGACTTGCGTGGCTTGACCGAAACTATAATTGAGAAAATAGGCCAATAAAGATAGCACCATGCCACTTCCCCAAACGATGCTTTTCTTCCAGTTTTGGGACAAGAGTAAAATCACAAGGCCAGCTGGAAAAATTAAAAAGCCATTGCCATTGGTGAAAGTAGCCGCAAACGCCAATAAAATAGCGATGGCAGTACCTATCGTACTAGGATAATATACCAATAAATATAAAGACGCAAATACGAGCAGATTGAGCGTGGTGTGCTGCATACCATTGATGCCCCACATCGTAACATCAAAAACAAAGGGAGTACAATACCAAAGCAATACCGGCAAAATTGCCCAGTTGCTGAGATGATTGCGCCGAAAACTTAAAAACCACAACACTAAAATTCCCAAGAGGCTTGCATTCACAAACCAAATCAAGCTACGGTAATTGATAAAGCCTTCTAAAGCATAGTCGAGCAGTGCTACCGACCGAGGCAATAAAATGCGGTGGTCGTTTTCAGGTTCGAGCAAAATCTGTATGGTTTCCCACCACGAATAGTCGCCTGTCATCAGGCGATATTTGACCCTTACTAAGTCATAGTCGTCTGAAATGGGGATATTGACAGCAGAGGCATCAATGTAAAAAAGATAACCGACCACAATACCGACGATAATACTTCCCCAAATGAGAGATTTGGTGCTATTCCCCATAATATTCGACGTAATTCTTGGGGGTTTCGATGAGTTTTAGATAGTGAAGCTTGGCATGAGGGGCGGTTTCGGCAAGGCCTTTTGCCAGAATTTTCCAAATTTCAATCACAAAGTTTTCACAACTAGGAATTACGCCTTGCATAAAATCCACATCAAGGTTTAGATTGCGGTGATCTACTTTGTCAATCACCGCGCTTTTCATCAAATTACCTAATTTCTTCATATCTATCACAAAGCCCGTGTCGGGGTCGATGGGGCCTTTGACCGTTACCAATAGTTCAAAATTATGGCCGTGATAGTTGGGATTGGCACAAATCCCAAATACCTCAAGGTTTTTTTCATCCGACCACTGGGGGTTATATACACGGTGAGCCGCGTTAAAATGTTCTTTTCTAGTTACGTAAATCATTTTTTGTTCCTCTATCAATAGTCCACCTATGGCCCAATCCAGTATTGTTATTACTTGTTTTACGAGATAGGCGCTTAAATTTGTGCAAAATTACGACCAAAAATGGTACTAAAAAAACACTTTCATCGAAGGTGTCTTTTCTTTGAAAAATTAAATTTTTTCTCAAAATTTTAGATGGTTTTGTATATATTTAATTACCTACCTTTGTAAATCTTTTTTTGAGTATTTTTACCTGACCAACCAGTTGAAAACCCACTATTTGAACGCCTATCATACACTATTTATATGATCATTGTAACGGGGGCCGCAGGCTTTATAGGGAGCTGCCTTATCGGCAAGTTAAACGAGGAAAATTTCAATTTTATCATTGCAGTTGATGATTTTTCAAAAATTGAAAAGGCTCATAATTTAGAAGGAAAAAAAATTCAGGAGCGCGTTGAAAGAAGCGAGTTTTTTGAATGGCTAGATCAAAACTACTATGAAGTAGAGTTTATCTTCCACATTGGTGCCCGCACTGACACTACCGAATTTGATCACACGATTTTTGATGAATTAAACGTACGTTATTCTCAACAAATCTGGCAAAAATGTATCGATTATCAGATACCACTTGTTTATGCTTCTTCGGCGGCTACCTATGGTTTAGGAGAGCTGGGCTATGACGACAATGAGTCGCTGATTCCGCAATTGAAGCCCTTGAATCCCTATGGAGAGTCCAAAAACGACTTTGATATTTGGGCGTTGCAGCAAGACAAAAAGCCTTTTTTCTGGGCGGGTCTCAAGTTTTTTAATGTATATGGCCCCAACGAATACCACAAAGGTCGTATGGCATCGGTGATTTTTCATGCTTATCACCAAATCAAAAAGACCAACCAAATGAGATTGTTTCGCTCTCACCATCCTGATTTCAAAGACGGTGAGCAAATGCGGGATTTTGTCTATGTCAAAGACGTAGTGGAGGTTTGTTCATTTTTGATGCATCATCGCCGCAATTCAGGTATTTATAACCTTGGAAGTGGTAAAGCCCGTACTTTTGTGGATTTGGCCACCAATACTTTCCACGCAATGGGGGTGGAGCCGGCTATCAATTTTGTAGATACGCCTGCCGATATCCGCGATAAATATCAGTACTTTACCCAAGCCAACATGAACAAGCTCCGTTCTATTGGATATACTAAGCCATTCCATACTTTGGAAGAGGGTATTACTGATTATGTACAAAACTACCTCGAAGGCGAGCGTTATTACTGAGATATTTTTAGAATAAAAATAAAAAATCCTTTTCAAGTTTGAGCGACCCGTCGAAGGTTTCAAATTTGAAAAGGATTTTTGTTTATAAAAACACTTATCCCAAAATCTCCACCAAATCGCTGGTTTTGTTGATGATAATGGCATTAGACTGAAGCTCAATATCCTGCCCAATGACCTGATAGCCTGTTAGTAAAATTTTAGAGTCAGGAAATTGCTTACAAAGTCGATCTACATAGGGCTGAACTTCGTCGTTGGAAGGAACAGATGTGATAGTCGAAAATATAAAATCAGGTTTATGAACATCGTAAGCAAACTTAAGCTCTGTAAAAGGCAAGGTTTGACCTAGATACACTACGCGGTGGTTGTGGGAGCGGATGATATAGCTCGCAAACAAAAGCCCGATTTCGTGTAGTTCTCCTTCTGGCAAAAACAACATAAATTTTTTGGAATCGGGTCGATATTTAATGACTTGGCTATCGATGGCTACGATGATTTTTTGGCGAATCAGATTGGTCATAAAATGCTCCTGCGCAGGGCCGATAGAGCCTGTCATCCAAAGAGTGCCAATACGGCTCAAAAAAGGGTAGATGATGTTTGTCATCGTATTTTCAAACCCAAAACGCAGAAAATTGGTGCTGATGATTTTTTCGAAGCGCTCTTCATCCAAGTCAATCATCGAAATCGTAAGGGCATGAATTTGATCAGGATAGTTAAGTTTTTGATCAGAAATGACCAATACTTCATTACTTATCTCTTCTAAAGACAGCTTTGATATTTCAGATATTTTGTAGCCGTGGTCTTTGAGAAGAGAAATGTTAAGGATCAATTTTAAATCTTGATCATCATAGGTTCGAATGTTGGTATCAGTCCTTTTGGGCTGAATGATATTGTAGCGCTGCTCCCAAATACGGATAGTATGTGCCTTAATACCAGATAGTTGCTCTAAATCTCGGATAGAATAGCTGCTCATCTCATTGCAAATTTTCCTGTGTATGCTGTCCTAAATTTTGCGAAAAGATTAAGACAAATGATTATAATAAGCTCTTTGAAGAGGTATATCCTTCAAATGTAGTAAATATTAAGATTAACAATCTATCTTTTTGTTAAAATGTTTAACTTTTTTGTCTGTTAGTTAAACAATATAAATTTGGGTTTTGACGTAAATTCGAAATAAAATACGTACAATCAAACATAGACTACCGATTGTTAAAGCGAGCTTTTCGTTATTCGCGGGTTGATACTAGAAAAACACCTTATCGACTAAAAATGTTTTGAAAATTTATTTGCCAGTCCTAAATAGACCTAAATGAAGGTGTATTTGTATAAACAATAAATGTATAAGTATTTGATTGTTAGGTTTTTATGGTAAAATAGATTGTGTGAAATATTTGTTAAAGTAGATAATAGGCCAGATTGTGAGCGGCAAAAAATAAAGCTTGGCAAATTAGCAATAAGACAGCAATACGGTTGTGTTTAGGAAATGACAGATTAAAAAATAAGCATAACAATCCAAATGCGACTACATACCAAGCAATGTAATTTTGCAGGGGGATTTGGTGATAGGTCCAATCCCAAAAATCTAATCGTATCGCTACTGGTTCAATCAGAAAATCAATCGCCACAATAAGCGTAGCCCCAATGGCGGCTTTGAGCCAAGGGTTTTGGTACCACTCATCAAGAAGGATACCTGTACAAAAAATAAGGATGAGCCAATTGACCCCAATTACCAATGGAATGTCAATGATTTTCCACCCTAGAGTTTCCCCATATTGATACTGCCCAAAAATGAGTCCTGTATGGACGCCCAGCGCCTCTATAAAAAAACCAACTAAGTAAGCAATTACACAAAAAATCAGTGTCTTAGCGTTCCATTGCTCTTGAAAAAGAAGCAGCAAAACCAAACAACTTAGGAGATGAAAAGGAACCAATGCTTTAAAAAGGCTTTGGGAGGCCTCAAGTTGTAAGCCTATAAAGCCAGCGATATGCATCAGAGGCAAAACCACAAAAATGATGCGTTTGACGGGCGTAGATAAATGGACTGGATTTGGATAAGAATACATATTTGATTCAACTGATTAAGTACAGAAAAGTTTTGGATGAAAGAGTAATTTTTGTTTTGGGAGCTTTCCTATAAAGAGAATGAATGACTGCTTCTGGGTAGAATTGGGAAGTCAGGCCGAAAATAAAAAATCCCAACGTAAAACGTCGGGATTTTAAATGAAAGAGAATAAAAGGGAAAAATAATGGCGAGTAAATCGCAAACTTATTTTGATTTTAGACTCTTCGTAAGAGGGAGGATGATGGGGTTCGAACCCACGGCCTTCGGAACCACAATCCGACGCTCTAACCGACTGAGCTACAACCTCCGTGTTTTGGGAATGCAAAGATAATGAACTGATTTCAATTTTTCCAAGCATACAAGCGTTTTTTTGTAGATTTGCACTGCAAAAATTATCATATTCGTAGTGGAAGGGCTGAAGTCTTTGAAGTAAAACTCAATCTATCAGTCACTTAAAAAGAAGGACTTCTTTTCTACGAAATTCATTTTTTATTTAACCACTTTAAAAATTTACCGATATGTCGCTCAAACAAAGAATCGATGATGATATTAAGCAAGCTATGCGCGAAAAAAATCAGGATACCTTGCGGGCATTGCGTGCGATCAAGTCTTTGATTTTGTTGGAAGAAACCAAAGAAGGGGCCAATGCTACTCTTAGTGCTGATGATGAATTGAAGCTATTGACCAAGGCCGCTAAGCAGCGTCGTGATTCGGCATCAATTTATGAGCAGCAAAACCGTCCCGATTTGTTAGAAAAAGAATTGGCCGAAATCGCGGTTATCGAAAAATATCTACCTCAGCAGCTCACGGAAGATGAGGTAAAGGCTAAACTACAAGAAATCATATCAAAAGTAGGTGCTAAAGCTCCTTCGGATATGGGAAAAGTGATGGGAGTGGCTATGAAAGAACTGGCCGGACAAGCCGATGGCAAGCTGGTACAGACTTTGGTTAAAAGCCTCTTAGTCTAAGAAATATGAATTGTTAGGATTGAATCTTAACAATTCATATCCTCTTCTTTGCCCTATCTTACCTAACAGCACATGAATACATTAGACTTATTGATTTTGATTCCAATGGCTTGGGGGGCTTTCAATGGCTACCGTAAAGGACTACTGATTGAAATAGTAGGAGTCGCTGCTTTTGTGATAGCGATGATTGTAGGCTTTAAGTTTTTGCGTTTCGGAACCGACTTGCTTGCCCCTTATCTTACTGCCGAACTTACCCGACGTTTTTTGCCTTTTGTGGGTTTTTCAGTCATTTTTTTTCCTACCGTTTTCATGGTAAACCGCATTGGTTATTCCATGCGTAGGATGTTGCGTTATACGTTGTTAGGAACACTTGATAATCTGGCGGGGGCTGCCGTTGGGATTTTTACGTGGGTATTTGGGATTAGCGTATTTTTTTGGCTTCTAAGTACCGTTGGTATTCAGATTCCTCCCAAATATCGCCTAGAAAGTTTTTTGTACGAGTATACCGTTCCTATTGCCCCTCAAATCATCAGCGTGATTTCGGACTGGATTCCAGTAGGGGGAAATCTCATTAGAGAATGGGGCAGGGGAGATTGATTTTTATCTTCGTCTGATACTCTGGGTGAGGATTTCGTACAAGCCCTGCCAAGCTGGATATTTTTCCAGAAAATCCAAATGCCTTTCAATGGTGTTTTCGTCGCCTCTTCGGGCAGGGCCTGTCTGTACTACCGAAGGGTCGGGGGCTTCTAGTGCTTTGCGGATGGTTTCGCGAATGAGGGGTTTGAGTAGTTCAAATTCGAGGTGCTCGGCGTCGAGTATTTTCTTAGAAATACCAAGCAAATGATTGGTGAAATTACAAGCAAAAACAGCGGCTACGTGCAAAATGCGCCTTTCTTCGGAGCTCACTAAATACACAATACTACTTATATCTTGGGCAAGTTGGATAAGGATTTGTTCGGTTTTGGGTTCTACTGCCTCTACGCACATAGGTACTTGATTCATGTTGATGGCTACCTCTCTACTAAAAGTTTGGAGAGGATAAAACACGCCTACTTGTGCCGGAACATCGCTATAGATATGAATTAGGTGCTTGAGGTCATCGAGTGATTGCGTACCCGAAGTGTGCACTACGATGCAGTTTTCGGGGAGTACAAGTCGCGATACTACTTCGGGCAAGGCGTCATCGGCCACGGCCAAAATGAGGAGTTCGGCGGTACTTTCGGCAAAATCCAAATCAGGAGCGATGTTGGTATCATAGAGTTTATTGACCAGACGCCGAGCATTGCGTGAATCGCGACTATACACTTCCACAATATGATGGCCGGCGTGTTCGAGTGCTTGTGCCATATGCCAAGCTACATTGCCAGCCCCTACAAATGAAATACGCATAACAAAAAAATCAATGATGACTGCCAAAGATAAAAAAATAACCCGTCGGCTTGTAAGCACGGCGGGTTATTGGTTAGGTCGGAATGGAAAGACTTTTAAATCGACTTCTTACCAAATTGATACAATACCTTCAGGCGAACTCCCATATTACGGTTGTCGGTGAGGTATTGGGGCTTCTGTAAATAAGGGGCTGTGTAAGCTTCTACTTGGAACACGAGTTGGCGCCATTGTTTTTCGACTCCTGCCGATAACATTACATCATTTGATAGGGCAGGTGTTATTGTGAAACTTCCTTCTTCTTCTTTGTATTGCTCGTCACGGTCTTTATAATAAAACTCATAACACTGCTTGGCATTCAAGTTGAGGTGAGTCCCGCCCGAAAACAAGAGCGCAAAGTCGTCTTTGATAGGCCAGCGGTAAGTCAAGCTAATAGGAAGCCGTACTAGATTGACTTCCGTTTTAATATCAAATACCTTGGGTTGCATCAAAGGAGGTTTTACGCCTGGAGATTTGTGCCAAGTCTGAAAAGGTCGTCCTGTTTTGTCTTTGAAAATATCATCTGTAAAATATTGAGGTCCTTTGATTTGAGCCCATTGGATACCCGCGTTGAGACTCCAATATCTACCCAAAAGAAGGCTAGAGCTAAAACCGTAGCCGGTATATTTATCACCAATACTCAGGCCGCCACCTAATCTCAACCGCACATTTCGCAAAGAGATAGAAGGGGGCGGAGAAGTAGTAGTTGAGGCGTTGGCAGTGGAAGATTTGCTTTGTAATGTAGCATAAGCATATCTTTTTACTTTTACTTCGGCAGGAGCCAAGCCACTCAATTCTTGGGTGTCATCAATCGACTCTAAAAGCTCGATAGCAAGTTTGTTTGAGCTAATCGATGTTTCGTTGGTAATCGCTTCGACTGGAGAAACTTGGGAGGCAATGCTATTTTCGGGACTCAACGGGTTTGTCGCCAAACTTTCCTTTCGCTGTATTTTGCTTTTATTGGTTGTCGAGCTTTCTGTATATGTATTGGGCAAAAGGCTATTGTTTTTTCGAGGAAAAGAAGCAGTGTTGCCTTTGCCTTGATTCAAATCAGTATTTTCTTTTGGCAATACACTACTATTTTCGCTTTCGTTTATTAGCTCTTCAGGGGTTTTTTGTACTATTTTTCCAATATTCTTAAAACTTTCGGCAATACGAGCTTCATTACGAGGGTCTAGGTCGTTGGTTGAAGGACTGCCTTGGTAAAGAGAAGGTACAGATGGGGCATAGGCTTTAGGTTGAGAAAAAGAGGATTGAATAGGGATGTATTTGGTGATATAAACCGTATCGACTCGGGTAGTGGTACGCAGGGGCTCTTGCTCTTTTTGGGAGAGTTGTTGTTTGAGTTGCCCTACTTGTTTATCAAGTTTTTGATTTTGTCGATATTGATATACATTCGCAAATACCATTACAGCGGCAGCTACACTGGCGGCAGTGTAGAGCATGGATCGCCCAAATCGTTGGATAAACGATGGTGGAGCTTGGATGGTTTGATACGCCTTAAATTTCGCCCAATCTTCGTCCTGAAAATTGGGTTGAATCCCTTCCAACTTCTGGCGTATAGCTTCGTCAAATTTATCGGGTTTCATTTTTATTTTTTGAGTGCATGTGCACTGATTTTTAGCGTTAATAAGGTTGAAATCAACCTACTCTTTACAGAATGTGTGGATACTATTTGAATTTTCTATCAGCTTCCCCTTCCGAAAAAAAAGGATAAGACTGCTTGATGAGTTCTTGAAGCCTAGTGCGGGCTCTAGCAAAGTGCGAACGTACGGTGGCTTCATTAAAATTGAGGGTATCGGCAATTTCGCGTAGCTGATATCCGTCGACCACATGCATCGTAAAGACAGTACGATAAATGGGCTTCAACTGTTGCACAAGTGACAAAATCTCTTCTGCGGATATTTGGTCAATGACCGATTCGTCAAAAGAAGGCTCCTGAATATTGTCGAGACCAATCTCCCCATGAAACTTCTGGTTTTTGCGGTAATAACTAATAGCGGTATTGACTACAATGGTGCGGAGCCATGCTTTGAAAGGCTGAGTAATATCGTAGCGGTCGAGGTGTTGAAATACTTTTAAGAAACTTTCATTTAAGATTTCTTCCGCTTCTTCCATCGACGAAGAGTATCTCAGACTAATTCCTTTCGCATATCCAAAAAACTGCTGAAAAAGTATACGCTGCGCTCGCCCGTCGTTGTTGAGGCAGGCCCGAATGACTTCTTCGAGGTCGTCTTCCGTAAAGTTAGTTTTCTTTCTAAAAAACAAAGTCGTAGAGCGGTTTAGAGGTGGTTTTAGCTACCCGAAATATCAATTACTATTACCCGCATGTACGCCGTATTTTGGAGTAGCGTTGCAGTAATTTAGAAATATTTATGTTAAAAAAAAATAAAATATTTTAATGCCACGCCCTTCAAAAAGGCCGCGTAATGCTCTCTGAAATCAATCAATTGTTTGTTCAAACCAAAATTTAAAAAAACACAACCATGAAAAAATCGTTGTTTTTCGTTTTTGCGCTCGTGGGCCTTTTTTTGGCAAGTTGTAACCGTGATGAAGTAAGTGCGGTAGAAGACGATTTGACCGAATCGCTTCAGCTGTCGGCTGCTCGTGTGGCGGCCACTTCGGATACTGTGACTAAACAAAAATGCAAAGGTAAGCTTACTGAAGTTGCCGCTGCTGACTTGCCCGCTGCTATTACCTCTTACATTTCAAGCAACTATGCCGGTGCCGAAATTCAGTTTGCGGGTAAAGATTCAGCAGGACAAATCGTAGTAGGGCTAAAATTGGCCGACGGTACTCACCAAGGGTTGCTTTTCAACGCGGATGGTACTTTCAATAAAGCGTTAGAAAAATACAAAAGGGGAGCTAAGCTAACCAAAGTAGAAGTATCAGCACTGCCTGCGGCTATCACAACTTACATTGCTGAGAAATATGCGGGTTATGAAATCAAAAATGCAGGTACCAATACAGAGGGAGTGTATTTTATAGCTATCAAAAATACAGATACTGTCAAAGTGCTTCAATTTGATGCTAAGGGCGCTTTTGTAGAAGAAAAAGCCGCTCCTGCTCACCCTGAAGGCCCTAAAGGCAAACGTAAAGGAGGTAAATAAAAAAGCGAGGGAGTATTTTGAAGGAGCCTTGTGCAAGGTCAAGATACTCCCTTTTTTACCACACGTATATTTGTTGAAGTTAATGACTTAAAAAGCCAAAATCCACCACATTTTTAGTAAAACACTCTACCTGCTGGTTTTATCAGACTATTATCCACTAAACAAAACTCATTTTTATGAAATCCTTACAAAAGCTACTGTCTATCAGTATGCTAGCGATAGCTGTGTGCGTTGCTAGCTGTTCGAAAAGTGAAGTAGAACCTGAGCCTGCCGACCAAGTCATTGGTACTTATAGTGGGACCACTTATACTCAGTCGATAAGTGGAGTGGGGCAGACACTTGATCTTACTAATTCTTTAATCAAAAACAACCTTGTGATTTCTTTTGATCTCGCAAAAAAATCATCGAATGTGCTCACGCTTATCCTCAATATTTCGCAAAGAGATAGCTTAGGTGTGATGCAGCCAGATAATATCACTTACGACAATGTAGAACTCAAAACCCTCAGTAGCGGAAATTTTGAGATGTTGAACGAAGGGGTTCGTTTAGGCGAAATCAATTCAAAAACCCTCACTTTTGAAGAATCATTTGACGATACGGATGAAGCAGGCAATGTAGCCGAAGTGAATATCAAAATCGAAGCGACAAAAAATAATTAAATGATAGGCACATTTTGGGTAATTATCTACACTTAGATTACTAGTGCCACATTCTCAAAACAACAAACGTATGGAGAGGTACGAAAGAAAATCACCTACTCTCTATGAAACCCACTAATGCGTCTCCTAATGAGGCTGTCTCAAAAGTAACAGGTTACAAAATATTCTTTGGTTTCAACCTCATCCCAACCCTTCTCCTTTCTGGAGAAGGACTTTAAAAGTCCCCCTCTCCAGAAAGGAGAGGGGGATTTAGGGGACGGTCGGCCGCTGCCGTGAGGTTGAATAGG
>VFQQ010004392.1_pt1 | contig 12507 bp, 9 predicted proteins | sample 3512341 | NCBI WGS metagenome assembly VFQQ01 (sample SAMN10412373, study PRJNA504923) | tailings metagenome | isolation source: Relicate 2 Philex TSF1 revegetated site | place: Philippines: Tuba, Benguet | collected 2017-08-29 | reverse complement strand
CGTATGTGAGAGCGCCGCGTGCGCCGGGCGGCTTCACCATGAGAACCGGATTGGCGCGTGACGCCATGAAGGTCCACGCGAGGTTGTCGCTTCGCGTTTGGGTCCGGTACGAGCTCGGCCTGTCGGCCCCGTGGTCGGCGAAGATCAGAACTGTGCTGCCGTCGTAGGCTCCTTCCGACTTGAGGCGCGCGAGGGTTGCGGCGACACCGCGCAGCGAACAGCGGGCGGCAACTTCGATGGAGCCAGCCAATGCCGGGAGTTGCGGCTTGCAATCCGCATCGAAAACATAGGGCTGGTGCGTGCTGGCAAGATGCAGGAGCTTTGCGGTCGGCGGTCCGTCGTCAACGATCAGCTTCGTCGCAAGAGCATCGAGAACGTCGCGGCTGCGGGCGATAAACTCCATCGAGTAGGCCGTCGCAGTCCCTTCGGAAAGGAACCAGCTTCCTGAATTGTAGATCTGCTGCTTGAGGACAAACGGCGCCGTTCGCATGGCGCTCATGTCGAACAGCGTGAGCACCTGTGGCACGTTTTGCGAGAACCTTCGTCCTGCGATGCGATCCACAGCCGCGCACCACTTTGCGCCAACGGGACATTTGGCGTCTCCGTCTTTCGCAATGTCGGTGCTGGTACAGAGGGAAATGCCATCGGGACAGACATTGCGCATTGGCGCAATGAGCACGGATTCGTACCCGGCCACCTGAAGGCGTGTGAGGAACGATTCCTGTTCGATGCGTCGCTTGTATTGATCGACCAGGCTTTCATTCGGGTCCCACAAGTGGCCCGAATGGATTGTCGGCATGGTGGGGAACGTGGTCGGCGCGACGCCGGTGGTGTTCTTGAAGAACGTGAAGCCCTCGAACGCGGCAGCCAGCGCCGGGTCCTTCTGAATTTCGTCTGCCGCAACGTCCGACTGAAGCGCGTCGAGAAGAATCGCCAGAACGTTTCCATCCCGCGCGAAGCGCCACATGGGTTCGGGCGAGGTCTTGCGCGCCGTGATGGCGGTCCCTTGCTCGGTCGTCAGCCTTGCAGCCGTCACCCCGGCGTTGGCGAGCAGAAGGGCGGCCAGCATCACGACGGCGGGGCGCGGGATGCGCGCAATGATGAGCGCGAGGATGACGACTGCGAGCCCAAGCACCGGCCACTCGTACACGCCGAGCGGTGATGTGAGATCCATCACCCGGTCGCGGCCGTCCATTTCGAGGCTCTCGCGGAAGAGAAAGCTCGCATAGATCCAGGCGATCACCGCAACAGCGGCGAGCACGCAAGCCGGCACCGCGCGCCATCGCCGCGGCGTCAGCATCACGATCGCCGCAAGCGGCACGAACACGGCGAGGCTCGCCGCCAGTCCACCGGCGAGCAGGTACGGCCAGCGGATCGAGAGGTCCGCGGCATTGCGCGCCCATATCTCGATCGGACCGAACAGGAAGACCTGCGCGCCCAGAAGCGCGGCCGCGAGAAGCCCGATGCGGGTCCAGTGGTTCACGTCGCGCCTCCGCGAGCTTGCATCGACTTGTCGAACGAGTAGAGGACACGGCCCGACTCCGAGACGATCTCGGTGGCGACGATTTTCGCCTCGCGCCGCAGGAGCGCTTCGAAAGTCTCTTGCGTGTAGTCGCCGAAGATGTCCTCGCGCAGCCGGAGCAGGCGTTGCGTTTGCGGATCAGACTTCGGCACGAATTCGATGACGCCGTGCGGCGCGAGGGGCACGAGCCAGCTCACTAGCTGGTCGAGCGGCAGGTTGCGGCCGATCGCGAGGTGATGGACAACCGCCAGCGCGAGCACGCCGTCGAAGGCGGCGCGCGTCGCGAAGGCGCGGCGCTCCTTGCCGAGCCATCCCTGCGACGGGCTGGGATCGGCTGCATCGACCACGAGCGGCAGGAACGCGAGCTTCTCTTTCACGGCGCGCCGGAACGCGATGTCGGCGGCCCCGTGATCCGCTTCGGCGCCGATGACGCTGCGTGCTCCAGCGGCAAGCGCCGTGGCGGCGTAATCTCCCGTGTTGCAGCCGAGATCGAGAAGCAGGCGCGGTTTGGTCTGCGCCGCGTACGTGCTGACGAACCGGCGCTTCGCATCTGACTCGCCGGCATCGTATGAGCACGTCGTGGTGTAGTCGCTCCACACCGACGCCGTCTGCGGCTCCAGCGACGCAACGAGGCGCCGCAACGATCCGAGCAGCGCCAGGTACGAGGTCTTCGGGAACGCGCGGCGCTTCATCGCGTGCGCGGCCCCGGCCTTCTCCCGTCCGGCGAACCGTTGCAGCCGCGCGGGAAGCACCACGTTGAACAGGATCGACGGCGAGAGCTTGTCGCGAAAGCGCAGCAGCCGCGCGAGCGTCGTGGTCGGGATGCCCTCCAGCGCGCCGCGATACAGCGCATTGTGCGGCACGCCGAGCCGTGACGACAGCAGGAGAGGGTTGAGAAACTGGTCGAGGAATTGCTGGTGCGCCGTCCAGTATTCGCCCTCGCTGTAACGGCGCAGCGACAGCACATCGATGAACACCGGGCGAGGGCCATTGAACTGAACATTATAGGCCGATGCGTCCGCCAGCGTTGCGCCCTTGGACAGCAAGTCACGGTGCAGGTCGAGATGGAAAAGTGCAGCAGCCTTGAGTGCAGAGAATGGCCACTCGTATGGATACGAAATGAACGGCACATGCGCGTGCTCGAGCACGGCCGCTGCATCGATCCCGGATGGCGTATAGTCCGGTGCCGGTACGCGCGACGTCGCAACCACGCGATCGCTCGCGATCAGGTCGGCGAGAATGCCGCTGCTTTCCAGCCAAGCAAGATCGTCCGCGGCCTGTGCGGAAATCGCCCGAAAGGTACGACCGTCCCGTTGGAAAACGCGACCGCGGCGATCACGAAATGATGCCGGATCGAACTCCCCCGTTGCAGGTGTCAGCATGTCGCCGCGCTGGTGTCACGTGTTCTCGCCCCCGTGATTTTTCGCGTCGCGCTTCTCTCCATCGTGTCCGTTCTTGAGCCGGTACAGAAACGCTCCGATCTTGTGCCGCATGCCGGCGAACACCGCAGCGCCGGCGGCGAGCGTTCCGATGATCGCCTGCATCAGGATGCTGCCCGTGCCGGGATCGAGATACGCGTAGGCCGGAGACGAGCACATGGGCAGCGCGACGCAAGCCGACAGAAGCCACAGCGCCGCGCGCCGCATCGGCAGGCCGATCGTTCCGTGATCGTTGCGCTTCATTCCGGTTACGACTCTACCCTCTGTGACGGCTTTGTAACGACTTTTGCTTCCGATTGAATCCCAAGTAAAGTGATGCGCTTGCCACAGGCATGATTGCCTGTGCATCGCAGCTTGCGCGGATCGGCTCAAAGGCGCGCATTTCGTGCATTCACAGTGTGAGCCAGAGGCCTGCGATGAGCTTTTCGAGCGCGTTTCTCCGCGAGACCAGGGACATCATCGAAGCGCTCGATGTAGCGACGATTGAAGCGGTTGCGGCTGGCCTGGCTGACGTAAGGGACGGTGGCGGGCGGTTGTTCATCCTCGGAGTTGGCGGTTCTGCGGGGCACGCGAGCCACGCCGTGAATGACTTTCGCAAGATCTGTGCGTTCGAGGCGTATGCCCCCACCGACAATGTCTCCGAACTCACGGCGCGCACCAACGACGAGGGATGGGACACGACCTTCGAGGCCTGGCTGCGCGGTTCACGGCTGAACGCCAAGGATGCGTTGCTGGTCTTCTCGGTCGGCGGAGGCGACCGAGAGAACAACGTGTCGGTCAATCTCGTGCGAGCAGTCGACCTTGCGGTGAGCTGCGGGGCAAAGATTTTCGGGATCGTCGGCCGCTCCGGCGGCTACACGCGGCAGAAGGCGACCGCCTGCGTCGTCATCCCGCCATTGGTCGGCGAGCGCGTGACGCCGCACACCGAAGGGCTTGCCGCGGTCGTCTGGCATCTGCTGGTGAGCCATCCGGCGCTCAAGCAGGCCTCGACCAAGTGGGAAGCCGTCGTGGCGGGCAGCCGATGACCGGAACGGCGCGCGCTGAACGCCGTGCCGTGTTCCTCGACCGTGATGGCGTGCTGAATGTCGCGCCGGTGCGTCACGGCAAGCCGCTGTCGCCGAATTCGCTCGACGAACTTGAATTGCTGCCCTGCGTACGCGAGGCCTGCGCGGAGCTCAAGCGGGCAGGCTTCCTGCTCGTGGTCGCGACCAACCAGCCCGACATCGCGCGCGGCAAGATCGATCGCGGGCAGGTCGAAGCGATGAACGACTATCTCAAGAGCGAACTCGGCATCGACGACATTGCGATGTGTCCGCACGACGACGCCGATGGCTGCGCGTGCCGCAAACCGAAGCCGGGCCTTCTGCTCGACGCAGCGCAGCGCCATGGCATCGATCTCGCGCGCAGCGTCATGGTCGGCGATCGATGGCGTGATGTGGAAGCGGGCCGCGGGGCGGGCTGCCGCACGGTGTTCATCGATTACGGCTACGACGAGCAGCGACCCGAGCGGCCCGATGTCGTGACGACATCGCTCGCCGCCGCCGTGCCGGACATCCTGCGCTGGTCGCCGTGATGCAGTGCCTCATTCTCGCGGGCGGACTTGGAACGCGCATTCGCACGATCAGTGGCGATCGGCCCAAAGCGCTGATCCCGATCCACGGCCGGCCATTCGTTTTCCATCAACTGGAATTGCTCGCGGCGCGCGGCGTCACTGATGTCGTTCTCTCGATCGGCCATCTCGGCGCGATGATCCGCGATGCCGTCGGTGATCGCTGCTGCGGTGTTGCGGTTCGCTATGCCGACGAGGGAACCGATCTGCGCGGCACCGCGGGCGCAGTGCGGTTCGCAATGGACGAGGGGCTGCTGGCGGAGTCGTTCTTCATCCTCTACGGCGACTCGTACCTGCCGATCGATTATCGCGCCGTCTGGGCGGCGTCAGGAAGCGGCATGCGCCCGCTGATGACGGTGATGAAGAACGACGGCCAGTGGGATCGCAGCAATGCATCGTTTCGTGACGGCATGGTCGTCTACGACAAGAAGCATCCCGACCCGCTCGCAGCGGGCCTGACATACATCGACTACGGCCTCTCGGTGATGACCGCCGCATGCATTCGCCAGCATGTGCCGCGTGGCGGGAAGGCCGACCTCGCCGATGTGTTCGCCGCCGAAAGCCGCGCTGGGCGGCTGGCCCGGATTTGAGATCCATCAGCGCTTCTATGAGATCGGCTCCCCGCAGGGCCTTGCCGACTTGACTGCGTTTCTTGCGGCAGGGCGCGCGCCGTAAGGCGACGGATCTGTCAAAGTCGCGATTTACAACCGCGAAACAGTCACAGAATCATTGCCTCCAATCTGACTCGAAGCGTATCTTGCAACTTAAGGGATACGCAATTTTCTGTCGTGCGTGATGGCGTGAACGGCCGCTGGCCCCGCATCAAGTCCGGGTTCTCGGCAGCGTCATGGTCCATAACCGGCGATTGGCGGCACGATGCTCATCATTGGGAACCCTCCGAATGCGTCGGCGAACGGCCGGTTCGATATCGTGGTGCGCTACACCGGCGATACCGCATATCAGGCGGCCTTCACGCAGGCCGCCATTCGCTGGTCGCAGATCATCCTCGCCGACATTCCGGACTTCAACTCGGGACAGTACGGCGTCATCGACGACCTCCTGATCGATGCCCGCATCGTGCCGATCGACGGGCCGGGGCGGATACTGGGGCAGGCCGGTCCCGATCTTTTCCGGTCCGGCTCGATGCTCCCCGCGCATGGCGTGATGGAGTTCGACTCCGCCGACGTCGCAAGCATGTACGCGAGCGGCATCTGGACGGACGTGATCCTGCACGAGATGGGGCACATCCTCGGCGTCGGCACATTGTGGGACGCGCTCAATCTCAAGAACGGCGCTGGCAACTACATCGGTGCGCGCGGTCTTGCCGAATATCGGCTGCTGAGCGGCAATTCCGGCGCCATGTCAGTGCCGGTGGAGCAGGGCGGCGGACCGGGCACGGCGGGCGCGCATTGGTCGGAGGCTGTGTTCAATGCCGAGCTGATGACAGGCTTCGTCGAGTCCTTCGGCGGCAATCCCATCAGCCGCGTGACCGTCGGCGCGCTGCAGGACCTCGGCTACACGGTGAACTACGCGGCCGCGGATGCTTACACGCTGCCGGGCGGCCCGCTCATCATTCCGATCACGGGTGACAACAACGACAACACGCTCACCGGCACAAGCGCGGGCGACATCATCTCCGGCCTCGGCGGCAACGATACGCTGAACGGGCTGGGCGGCAACGATACGCTCGACGGCGGCCTCAACAATGACCGGATCGACGGCGGCTCGGGCGACGACACCGCGGTCTTCTCGGGAAATCTCGTCAACTACACGCTACGGGACCTCGGTACGCGCATTCTGGTGTCGGGGCCGGACGGCAACGACACGCTGGTCAGTGTGGAGCACCTGCGCTTCGCCGATGGCGTCATCCATGCGGCGGACGGCAATCCGCACTTCGACACTGTCTTCTACATGCGCACCAACCTCGACGTCTTCGGTGCGGGCGTCGATGCGCTCGCGCACTACAACGCGTGGGGCTGGCGCGAGGGGCGCGATCCCAATCCGTATTTCGATGCATCCTGGTATCTGGCGATCAATGCGGATGTGCGCGCTGCCGGGGTCAACCCGCTGACCCACTATCTGAATGAGGGATGGCGACAGGGACGCGATCCGGCCCCGAATTTCGATACCCAGTTCTACCTGTTCAAGAATCCGGACGTTGCGCGCGCCGGGATGAATCCGCTCTCGCATTTCCTGCAGTTCGGGCAAGCGGAGGGCCGCGTTGCTTACGATGCGATCGGCTCCGCGCCCGGCGGTTTCGATGCGCAGTATTATCTCGCTCACAATCCGGATATCGCGGCCGCCGGGGTCAATCCGCTCGCACACTTCAACGCCTACGGCTGGCGCGAAGGGCGCGATCCCAACGCCTACTTCGACACCTCGGGATATCTCTCGCACTATGCCGATGTGCGCGCGGTCGGCATGAACCCGCTGCAGCACTACATGGCCTATGGCGGGTTCGAGGGACGCGACCCGTCGACCCTGTTCGACAGCGCAGGTTATCTGGCGGCGAATCCGGATGTTGCGGCGGCGCGGATCAATCCGCTCGCGCATTATCTCAATTACGGGATCTATGAGGGGCGCGCGCTCGGCAACGACGGGGTGTGGGGCTGACGCGCCTTCAGCCGCGCCCGTAGACGTCATCGAGGCGCACGATGTCGTCCTCGCCGAGATAGCTCCCGACCTGCACCTCGATCAGTTCGAGCAGGATCTTTCCCGGATTGGCGAGGCGATGCACGCCACCGACCGGGATATAGACCGACTCGTTCTCGTGCACGGTGCGGATATCTTCGCCGAGCGTGATCTCCGCGGTGCCTTTCACCACGACCCAGTGCTCGGCGCGGTGAAAGTGCTTCTGCAACGACAGGCGCTGGCCCGGATAGACCGTGATCCGCTTGACCTGATACCGGCCGCCCTGATCGACGCCCTGATAGAATCCCCAAGGCCGGTAAACGCGCTTGTGCTCCACCGCCTCGCGGCGGTTCTGCGCCTTGAGCATTTCGACAAGCGTCTTGACCTGCTCGGTCTTGTGACGCGACGCGACGAGCACCGCGTCCTCGGTGCTCACGACCACCACGTCGTCGAGCCCGACCACGGCGGTGAGCACGCCGTCCTCGGCGCGCACGAGGCTGTTGCGGCTGTCGAGCACGACGGCGGAGCCGGACAGCGCATTGCCCTGCGCGTCGCGCTCATGCTCGTTCCAGACCGAATCCCAGCTTCCGATGTCGGACCATCCCATGTCGGCCGGCACCACGGCGGCGAGCTTGGTCCGCTCCATCACCGCATAGTCGATCGACTTGCGCGGTGCCTGCGTGAAGGGGTCGGCGGCGAGACGCTGGAAATCGAGATCATGTGTGAGGCCCGCGACCGCCTCGCGCACGGTTTGCGCCATCACGGGCTCGAGCCGCTCGATCTCGGCCATCATCACGTCGGCGCGGAACATGAAGTTGCCGCTGTTCCACAGGTAGTGCTCGGCGACGTAGCGGGAGGCGGTCTGCGCATCCGGCTTTTCGACGAAGGCCTCGACGGTGCGTGCCGCGCCGCCGTTCAGTACCGCGCCCGGCCGGATGTAGCCATAGCTGGTCGCGGGCTCGGTCGGCACGATGCCGAACGTCACGATGCGCCCCTCGGCCGCCGCGACGGCGGCCTCACGGCAGGCCGCCACGAATGACTCGCGCTTGCGCACGAGGTGATCGGCCGCGAGCACCAGCACGATGGCGTCCGGGCTGCGGCGTGCCGCGAGCGCGGCTGCGGCGGCGACAGCAGGCCCCGAGTCCCGGCGCGACGGCTCGATGACGACATCCGCCTCGACGCCGAGTTCGCGCACCTGCTCGGCCGCGATGAAGCGGAAGTCGCGGTTGGTGATCACGATGGGCCGGTCGAACAGCGTCAGGTCGCCGACCCGCTCCAGCGTCTGCTGGAAGGTCGAGCGCTCGCCGAACAGCGGCACGAACTGCTTGGGCATCGACTCGCGCGAGACCGGCCACATCCGCGTCCCCGCGCCGCCGCACATCAGCACGGGGATGATCCGTTGCGCTGTCATCGGTTGTCTTGACCTGACGTCGGCTGTCGCATTCGCTGGTCCGCAAGCACCTGGAGCCGCCTGCGGAAATCGCTTTCTCGCATGGGGTCAATGGGGTAGCGAGGATATGATAAAGTTGCAATCGGGCAATTTCGGGCGCACCGACGGGCGATGACGCAAGGCCGGGTGACATGGTCAGGAACGGGACACGCGGGGTGCGGCCTGCCGCCCCGGTCCGCCGTCGTGGCTGATCGCCGATGACCGAAGCGCCTATTCTGGTGACCGGCGCGGCGGGCTTCATCGGCTTCCATGTGGCGCGCCGGCTGGCCGAGCAGGGGCGGGCGGTCATTGGGCTCGACAATCTCAATGCCTACTACGACCCGGCGCTGAAGCGAGCACGGCTCGCCGAACTGGCCCGGCTCCCGGCATTCCGTTTCGAGCAGGGCGATCTCGCCGATCGCCCGCGCATGGCCGACCTTTTCGCCACGCACAAGTTTCAGCTCGTGGTGCACCTCGCCGCGCAGGCGGGCGTGCGCTACTCGCTGACCGACCCGCACGCCTACGCGGACGCCAATCTGACGGGCTTTCTCAATGTGCTCGAAGGCTGCCGCCAGTCCGGCTGCCGGCACCTGCTCTATGCGTCGTCGTCCTCGGTTTACGGGGCCAATACGGCCGCGCCCTCACGCACGAGCGAGAACGTCGACCACCCGCTCAATCTTTACGGCGCCACCAAGAAGGCGAACGAGTTGATGGCGCATGCCTACGCCAACCTCTTCGCCATTCCGATGACCGGCCTGCGTTTCTTCACGGTGTACGGGCCGTGGGGCAGGCCCGACATGGCGATGTGGCTGTTCACCGAAGCGATCCTGAACGGCAAGCCCATCCGCCTCTTCAACAACGGCCACATGCGACGCGACTTCACCTACGTCGATGACATCGCCGAGTCCGTGGTGCGGCTCGTTGACCGTCCTGCCGCGCCCGATCCCGCATGGTCGGGCGCACATCCGAACCCGGCGACGAGCGCGGCGCCGTGGCGCGTCTACAACATCGGCAATCGATCGCCGGTCGAACTGAACGAGTTCGTCCGCCTGATCGAGGAGGCCACGGGCCGTTCGGCCATTCGCGAACTGCTGCCGATGCAGCCCGGTGAAATTCCGGAAACCTGCGCCGACACCGCGGACCTTGAAGCCGCGATTGGCTTCAGGCCTTCAACGCCCATCGCCGAAGGTGTGCGGCGCTTCGTTGACTGGTATCGCGGCTACACCGGAAAAAACTAGCCGCGCGGCGCGCGCAGGATCGCCGGCACGTTCTTCCAAACCCGTGCAAAAGCCCGCAGCGTCTCGCCGGCCGAGCGCGGCGAAAAGACCATGCGAGCGATCGGTTCCAGAAGCAGCGTTGTCGCGAACACCGCAAACGCATTCGCCGCTCCGAAGTGCTTGCGCGCGTAGTGCAGCTTGCTGCGCACATAGTAGAACGTGCGCCGCTCCGTCGCGCGGCTCGTCGTGCCGTGCCCGCGATGGAAGGCGCGGGCGCTGGCGAGATAGACACTGCTCCATCCGTTCTGCCGCGCGCGCTCCGCCAGATCGAGGTCTTCGTAATAAACAAAAAACCGCTCGTCGAAGCCGCCGAGCGCTTCGAACACCTCGCGGCGCATGAAAAAGAAAGCCCCCATCACCTGATCGACCACGCGCGTGTCATCGTGCGCCCATTCACTCATGAAATGCCGCGGAAACATTGGCAGGCCGAGCCGGTCCAGCCCGAGGCTCGCGCCGATCATGCTCAGGGCGGTCGGCGCGCGCGCGGTGTTGCGCGTGACGAGCCCGGTCTCGTCCGCGAGCTGGATGCCGACAATTCCGACAGTCGTGTGATGCGGGGAGGCGAGATAGCGCGCGGGCGCTTCGAGGTTTCCGGCCGCCAGCCGCGTGTCCGGATTGAGAAACAGGATGAAGTCCGCGTTCGATCCGGCCGCACCCTGATTGCAGGCCGCCCCGAACCCGCGGTTCTCGCTGTTGCGAATGACCGCAAGGGGAAGCGTCACCGGCAATCCCTCGCAGGAGCCGTCCGTCGACGCGTTATCGACCACGCTGACGCGCGCGAGCGTGATGTCGTCGGCCGCGATGGCCGTGAATGACTCGAGGCACTCGCGAAGCTGCGGCCCCGAATTCCAGTTGACGATCACGACGTGAACGGAGGGGCGCTGCATTGTGTGGCGGCAACTCGCGAATGACCGGCGCCGTGTAGCATGAAATCCTCATATTCCCTCGCGCGGAGTACGGGAGCGGAAAATTGCTTTCTGCCGCCCGCATCGGGTATTGGCTGGCCCTCCCGCGAGGATGTTCGGTGTCCGCTTCGTTTCCCGCCCCGACCGGCTTTCGTTTGGCGTCCACGGAGCACATCCGGGACGGGCAGGGCACGCCCGTGCGCATCGTCCATCCGGACCCCGGAATTCGCCTGACGTTGGTCCCGGAGCGGCCGGTCGCCAGCGACTGGTATCAACTGGAATTGGCGTTTCCGCCCGAAGGTCTCGTCGACGTCACGGCGCGCTTCCTGTTCGCAGGCGGCAATGTGCTGTGGCTGCGCCTGCCAGTGCACGCGCGCAATCATTTCCTCGCGCATTTCCGTCTTGAGGAAGCACTGGAGGAACTGACGCTCGTGGTGACGGGGTCGGGCCGGCTGGATGCCGCGCAGACGTGCCGGTTCACGCGCGTCGGCCTCGGCGGCCAACTCTCGGCGGCGGCCCGGCGCGGCATCGAGATCATGCGCCGCGACGGGCTGCGCGTGGTCGCGTCCGGCGTGAATTACGTGTGGCGCCTCACGCGCCCCGGTTCGATCGCGTTCTCGCGCGGCTCGGCAGCGGCAGACGGCGAGAAGCCTTACGACGCGTGGATGCGGTTGTTCGACGAGCATCCGGATCGTGATCCTGCGCGCCACACGGAACGGCTCGCGACGCTGTCGCAACCGCCGCTCATCTCACTGCTGGCGCATGCGCCTGACAGCAGCGCCGATACGGTCGCGCGCCTCGCGTCGAGCGGGTCAGCCCAGATGTATCCGAGCTGGGAACTGGTGATCGCCGCACCCTCGGGCAGCCACAGCGTTCTTGCTGCCGCGCTCGCGGTGCGCGGTGTGGACGGCGCGAGGCTGCGGATGGTGGCAGCCGAGGGCGGCGAGGCCGAGTGCTTCAACGCGGCGCTCGCGGCGGCGCAGGGCGAGTTCGTTCTCCCGCTATGGGCGGGGACAACGCTGCGCACGCATGCGCTGCTCGATCTCGCGTTGGCGACGGCTCGCGTGCCGGAGGCGCAACTCGTCTACGCCGACGAGGACCGCATCGATGCAGCGGGCAACCGCAGCGACTCGCGTTTCAAGCCCGCGTTCTCGCCCGACCTGCTTGATGCCGTCGACTACATCGGCTCGCCTGCGCTGTTTCGACGCGAAACTCTGCGCCAGCTTGGCGGATGGCGTAACATCTCCGGGCATCGGCACGACCTGCTGCGCCGTCTCGCTGCCGCTGTGCCGGAGCCATCCATTGTGCATCTTGCGCGGCTGCTGGCGCACACGACCAACGCGCCGCCGCAACCTCCGGCGACACCTGCTGCCGCGCGCACCGTTCCAAGCCCCGCGCCGCGCGTGTCGCTGATCATTCCGACCCGCGACGGCGCGGATGTGCTCGAAACGTGCGTACGCTCGATCCGCAAGCTGACGCGCTACGATAACTACGAAATCATCATCGTCGACAACGGGTCGGTCGAGGAGCGCACGAAGGCGCTGTTCGTCGAACTTGCCAAGGACCCCGAAATCCGCATCCTGCCGCGCGCGGAGCCGTTCAATTTCTCGCGCCTGAACAACGCAGCCGCGCGCGAGGCGACGGGCACCATCATCGGCCTCATCAACAACGACATCGAGGTCACGGATGGCGAGT
>VFQQ010004391.1_pt1 | contig 12512 bp, 10 predicted proteins | sample 3512341 | NCBI WGS metagenome assembly VFQQ01 (sample SAMN10412373, study PRJNA504923) | tailings metagenome | isolation source: Relicate 2 Philex TSF1 revegetated site | place: Philippines: Tuba, Benguet | collected 2017-08-29 | reverse complement strand
GCGCGCACCACGCCGCCCACGTCGGGCGAGACCACCAGCAGGTCTTCGTAGTTCTTGGTGCGCAGGTCGCCCAGCAGCACCGGCGAGGCGTAGATGTTGTCGACCGGGATGTCGAAGAAGCCCTGGATCTGGTCGGCGTGCAGGTCCATCGTGAGCAGCCGCTCCACGCCCACCGCTTCGAGCATGTTGGCGACCACCTTGGCACTGATCGGCACGCGCATGCTGCGCGGCCTGCGGTCCTGCCGTGCGTAGCCGAAGTAGGGAATCACGGCGGTGATGCGGCGCGCACTGGCGCGCTTGATGGCATCGACCATGAACGCGAGTTCCATCAGGTTCTCGCTGGTCGGTGCGCAGGTGCTCTGCACCACGAACACGTCGCGTGCACGCACGTTCTGGTGGATCTCGACCGTGACCTCGCCGTCGGAGAAGCGGCCCACGTCGGCCTGGCCGAGCTGCACACCGAGCTGGGTGGCGATCTCTTGCGCCAGCACCGGGTTTGCGTTGCCGGTGAAGAGCACGGTGTTGAAGAGCACGGTGGCCTCTCGGTGTGGACGAGTGAGGTCAGTGGTGGATTTGGCAGGGGAGGAAGGACTCGAACCCTCGCATGTCGGAATCAAAATCCGATGCCTTAACCAACTTGGCGACTCCCCTACACAGGACGGCTGCTTGCGCAACCGCCCTCAAACCTGGCTTCAGCCCTCAGCCCAGCCCGCGAGGGGATGGACATCCAGGCCCTGGCACAGCCGCCCCACCCAGCCCGGCGGAAGTTCATCCGCCGGCAATGTCGCCTCGGGTGTGGCGGCGTCCAGCCTCGAGAAGACCGCGCTGCCCGAGCCCGTCATGCGGCTGTTGCCGAATCGGGACTCCAGCCAGCGGGCAGCTTGCGCCACCTCGGGGCAGCGGTCTTGCGCGGGGGGCTGCAGATCGTTGCGGCCATACATCCTGCCGCGTCCGCCTGGACCCCATCCCGCGGGCCAATCGACTGCGCCCGTGCCTTCCAGAGAGCCCGCGACTATAACAGCTTCGGTGCTGCGGCACAGCATCGGGTGCTCGAAGATGTCGCGTGTGGGGATCGCGGGCGGCGGTTTGACCACGGCGTAACGCGCCGGCGGTACCTTCATCGGCGTCAGCCGCTCGCCGATGCCTTCGACAAACGCGTTGTGGCCGCCGATGAAAAACGGCACGTCGGCGCCGAGCTGCAGGCCCAGTTCCAGCAGCCGCGAACGGGGCCAGTTCAAGCCCCACAGCCGGTTCAGGGCCAGCAGCACGGTGGCTGCATCGGAACTGCCGCCGCCCATGCCGGCGCCCCAGGGCACGTGCTTGTGCACGTGCAGGTCGGCGCCGAAGGCGGTGCCGCTGGCCTGCTGCAAGGCCCGTGCGGCGCGCAGGCAGAGGTCGTCGGCGGGCAGGGCGGGGCCGAGGTCGTGGCGGTGCAGCGCGCCGTCGCCACGGCGTTCGGCGTGGATCACGTCGGCCCAGTCGATGAGCACGAACACCGATTGCAGCAGGTGGTAGCCGTCGGGCCGCCGGCCGGTGATGTGCAGGAACAGGTTCAGCTTGGCCGGGGCTGGCAGGTCGTACAGGGCTTGCAGCGGCATGGGCTCAATTGTCGAGGCGCACGCGCAGGAGCACGGCCGGCGGCTGGGCGCGTCGGGCTTCGATCTGGCCGGCCGCGCGCTGTGCCGTCTGCACCTGCCAGCCGAGTTGGAGGAAACCATCGGGCAGCGGCTGGTGCGGCGCCTGCGGCCAGGGACGACCGGCCAGCCAGCTGGGCAGGGCGGCCAGCGGCACGGGCTCGCCGAGCGCGCGTGCGGCGAGCTCGTCGAGTGTGGCGAAGCGCTGTTCGCCTTCGGGCGTGGCCAGGCTCGTGCCCGCGGGTGACCAGCGTGCGCTCGCCAGCCGCGTGCCCAGCGGCGTGCTGAGGTTGAGCTGGCCGCGCTCGCCGTCACCGGCCAGCTCGAAGGCCGCGCTCAGGCTCTGTGCAGGGCGCGCGCCGTCCGCGTCCACGCGCAGGCTCAGCCGGCCCGTGGTCCAGGGCCCCTCGCTGGCTGGCGGCGTGCTGGCGCAGGCGGCCAGCGCTGCTGCGAGCACCCACGCCGGCAGCGCGATCAGGCCGCGCCGGATCACAGGTCGACGCGCAGCCGGGCCAGCGTCTCGCGCAGCACGTCGTTGGCGGCGTCGCGTGTCTTGCTTTCGCGCCAGATGCGGCGCGCTTCGTCGCGCTGGCCCAGGCTCCACAGCACCTCGCCCAGGTGGGCACCGATCTCGGTGTCGGGCCGCGCAGCGTAGGCCTGGCGCAGCAGCCGCAGCGCTTCCTCGCGGTTGCCCAGGCGGTACTCGACCCAGCCCAGGCTGTCGGTGATGAAGGGGTCGCCGGGCGAGAGTTCCAGCGCACGCTGGATCAGCGCACGCGCCTCGGGCAGGCGCTGCTGGCGGTCGGCCAGCGAGTAGCCGAGGGCATTGTGCGCATGCGCGTTGTCGGGCTTGAGCTCGATCACGCGGCGCAGCAGCCGCTCCATCTCGTCGAGCCGGTTGCCCTTCTCGGCCATCATCGCCTGTTCGTAGATCAGGTCGGGGTCGTCGCCAAAACGCTTCAGCGTGCTGCCGAGCAGTTCGTAAGCCTCGTTCCAGCGCTTGCCTTCGCGCAGCACCGAGGCTTCGGCCAGCAGCTTGGCGCGGGCGTCCTGCGTGCGGCGCTCGGGCAGGGCGCGGATGAGGTCACGCGCCTCGGCGATGCGGCCCTGGCGCGCCAGGATGCTGGCGCGGCGGGTCTGCACGTCGATGGCGCGTTCCGGGTCGTCGATGCGCGCCAGGTAGCCTTCGGCGGCCTTGAAGTCGCCCCGTTGCTCGGCGCTTTGCGCCAGCATCAGCCAGGCCTGCACCAGACCTTGATCAGGTCGGCCCGGCATGTCGTCGGCGGCCTCTGGGCCGTCGTCGTCGGCCACGGTCGGCGCCGTGGCGGCGCCGGCCTGCTGCGCCTGCGCCAGCTGCACGTAGCGCTGCAGCGCCGCCTCGGCCTCGCGCGGGTGCCGCAGTTCGAGCTGCAGTGCGCCCAGCGTGAGCCAGGGTGTGGCGCTGTCGGGCTCGGCCTTCACGGCGGCTTCCAGCTGCGCCACGGCGTCGGTGTAGCGCTGCGCGCTGGTGAGCTGGCGCACGTAGGCCAGGCGCACGGCGTTTTCGGCCTTGGGCTGCGCGAGGTAGGCCTTCAGCGTGTCTTCGGCCGCGGGGCGGTCGCGCATCAGTTCCAAAGCCAGCAGCGCCGGGCCCACGGCGGCGGGTTCGAGCGCGAAGGCTTCCTTGGCCAGACCGAGTGCGCGGTCGGCCTCCTTGGCCTCGTACCAGGCGCGGCCGAGCGCCACACGCGTGGCGATGCGCGTATCGGGACCCTGCCGGTAGGGCTTGAGCACGTCCTCCATCAGCGTGGCGACTTCGCGCTTGTCGCTGGCGCGCTGCAGGAAACGCGGCAGCGCGCTGATGAGGCCGCCGCGCTCGAGGGCCGGTGTCTGCTCCAGCAGCGAGCGCAGCGGCTCGATGACCTGCTCGGTGCGGTTGAGCGCCATCAGGATCTGCAGCTGCAGGCGCAGCGCGTCGAGCGATTCGGGCCGCGCCAGCCGCCAGGCGCGCGAAGCCGCCAGCGCCTGGTCGCCGGCGCGCGACTGCAGCGCGATGTCCACGCTGCGGCGGAACAGGCCCTCGTCCTTGGTGCGGCGGGCGGCGTCGAGCAGCCAGTCATAGGCCGTGCCGGCGTCGCCCATGGTCAACGCCAGCTCGCCCAGCAGCAGCTGGTAGAAGAGCCGGTCGTCCATCGCCGAATTGACGGGCGGCGTGGCCGCCTCGGCGGGTGCGTCGCCGCTGGTCTGCGCCCGGGCACCCCAGGGCAACACAAGCGAGATGGCCAGAGCGATCAGGCCAGGGCGCCAGCGGCGGCGGTGCGACATCACGGGGTCTCCAGGGAGGCGAAATTCATTAAAGCACAATGGTCCGATGCCCGAACTCCCGGAGGTAGAGGTCACGCGGCAGGGCATCGCCGGGCCCCTGCTCGGTGCGCGGGTGCGGGCGCTGCGCCTGGGCAAGCCGTTGCGCTGGCCGCTGGGCATCGAGCCGGGTGCGATCGCCGGCGCGCGGATCGGTTCCGTGACGCGCCGTGGCAAATACCTCTGGTTGCCGCTGCAGGGCGGGCCGCAGGGGCAGGGCGGGTTGCTGCTGCACCTGGGCATGTCGGGGTCGCTGGGCTGGCTGGCGGGCGCGGCGCCGCCGGCCGGGCCGCACGACCATTTCGACCTGGAAACCGACCGTGGCACGCTGCGCCTGAACGACCCGCGCCGCTTCGGCGCCGCGGTGTGGGCAGCGGCCACCGACGCGCCGCCGGCGGCCGCGCTGCTGGCCAGGCTGGGCGCCGAGCCTTTCGATGCCGCTTTCGGCCCGCTGCAGTTCCACGCCGCGCTCCAGCAGCGCCGCGCGCCCATCAAGGCCGTCCTGCTGGCGGGTGAGGTGGTGGTGGGCGCCGGCAACATCTACGCCTGCGAGGCTCTGTTCGCGGCTGCGATCCACCCCGCCACACGGGCCGACCGCATCAGCCGCCCACGCGCCGAGCGCCTGCTGGCGGCGCTGCGCAGCACGCTTGGCCGGGCGCTGGCGCTGGGCGGCTCGACGCTGCGTGACTTCACCGACGTGCACGGCGCCAGCGGCGCCTACCAGGCCGAGGCCCAGGTCTACGGCCGCGAGGGGCAGCCGTGCAGACGTTGCGGCGCCACGGTCAGGCGGCGCGTGCAGGCCCAGCGCTCCACCTACTTCTGCCCGGCCTGCCAGCACCGCTAGCGAGTGTCGGCAACGCGGTGCCGGTAACGCGATGTGAAGGGGCAAAGGCCCGTGATTTCCGCCAGCAGGGCCCCACGGGTGCCGCGCTACCATGACCCGTTGCCTTCTCAAGGGCCCGCGCTCCCATGCACAGTTCCATCGCCGACAGCCTCGACGCCCTGGCCCAGTGGCGCGTCGATCTGGAACGCCATGTGGCGCAGCTCGGCCGCACGCTGGCCGAGCAGGAGCTGATCGACAGCGCCGACCAGGCCATCGTCTCGTCGCTGCGCGAACGGCTGTCGTCCGACAAGCTCGTGCTCGCCTTCGTGGCCGAGTTCTCGCGCGGCAAGAGCGAACTCATCAATGCCATCTTCTTCGCCGACGCTGGCCGCCGTGTGCTGCCGGCCACGCCCGGCCGCACCACGATGTGCCCGGTGGAGCTGCGTTACGAAGAAGGCTCGCCTTCGCGCCTGAGCCTGCTGCCGATCGAGACGCGGCTGCGCGGCCTCTCGCTGGCCGAACTGCGCCCGCGCGACGAACCCTGGCACCACGTGCCGCTGGACCCGCGCAATGCGCAGAGCCTGGTGCAGGCGCTGTCGGCCGTCACACGCACGCAGCGTGTGCCGAAGGAGAACGCCATCGCGCTCGGCTTCTGGGACGACGAGCACCCCGAGGACAACCCGCCGGTCGACGACGACGGGCAGGTCGAGGTGCCGGCCTGGCGCCACGCCATCATCAACTACCCGCACCCGCTGCTGAAGAAGGGCCTCGTCGTCATCGACACGCCGGGCCTGAACGCCATCGGCGCCGAACCCGAGCTCACGCTGGGCCTGCTGCCTTCGGCGCACGCCGTGGTCTTCGTGCTCGGCGCCGACACCGGCGTCACACGCTCCGACATGGCGATCTGGCGTGACCACCTCGGCCAGGCCAGCCTCGAGCGTTTTGTGGTGCTGAACAAGATCGACGCCCTGGCCGACCCGCTGGTGCCACGCGCCGAGGTGAAGGCGCAGATCGAGCACCAGCGCGTGGTCACGGCGGAAACGCTCGGCGTGCCGGTGGAGCGTGTGTTCCCGCTGTCGGCGCGAGATGCACTGGCCGCGCGGGTTGACCTGGACGAGAAGCGCCTGAAGTCCAGCCGCCTGCCGCCGCTGGAAGAAGCGCTGGCCGCGCAGCTGCTGCCGCGCCGGCAGGAACTGCTGGTGCAGTCGGCCCTGGGCGTCATCGAGCACCTGCGCAACAGCGCCGCCCGCCGCCTGCAGGACCGCCGGCGCCAGCATGCCGAGCAGCTGCTCGAACTGCGTGGCCTGCGTGGCAAGAGCGGCGCGAAGACGAAGATGATGCTCGAGCGCGTGGAGAACGAGATCGCCGACTTCGAGCGCTGCACCGCCAAGCTCGGCGCGCTGCGCGTGGTGCAGGCGCGCATCCTGAAGAGCGTGCTGGCGATCCTCTCCAGCGAGAGCCTGCGGCGTGAGATGGCGGCCATGCAGGCGGCCATGCAGTCCCGCCCCTTCAACCTCGGTGGCCGCGCCGCCTTCGACACGCTGATGACACGCGTGCGCGAAGCCCTGGGCAAGGCGCGCACGCAGAGTGAGGAACTGCGGCTGATGCTGGAGGGCAGCTTCAGGCAGCTCAACGCCGAATTCGGCTTCGCCTTTGCCGTGTCGCCGATGCCCAGCCTCGTGCCCTTTGCCGAGGAGCTGGACCGCATCGAGGCCAACTACAGCCGCTACCTGGGCCTCGGCAACGCGCTGCGCATGGCAGCCCCCGGCTTTGCAGAGCAGTTCCGCCGCATGCTGCTGAGCAAGCTGCGCGTGGTGTTCGAGAACGCCGCCGGCGAGATCGAGCTCTGGAGCAAGGGCGCACAAGGCCAGGTGGACATGCAGTTGCGCGAGCGCCGCAAGGGCTTCACGCGCCGGCGTGAATCGCTGCAGCGTGTGCAGGCCGCGGCGAGCGAGCTGGAGCAGCGCATCGACGAGGTGCAGGTGCAGGACGACCACCTGGCCGAGATCCTGGCGCGCGTGAACGCACTGGCCGACGAGGTGGTGGCCGGCGCCCGCAGGATGGCGCACCAGCCCACGGTGCAGCGCCTGAGGCTCGACGAAGCACCGCGGCAGGACGCGGCTTGAGCCGCCCGGCCTCGCTCGCGGCCAGCGTGGTGCGCTGGCAGAAGCAGCACGGCCGCCACGCGTTGCCCTGGCAGCAGACCCGCGACCCGTACCGCGTCTGGCTGAGCGAGGTCATGCTGCAGCAGACGCAGGTGGCCACGGTGCTCGGCTACTACGCGCGTTTCCTGGAGCGCTTTCCCACCGTGCAGGCCCTGGCCGCAGCGCCACTCGACGACGTGCTGGCGCTGTGGAGCGGACTGGGCTACTACAGCAGGGCGCGCAACCTGCATCGCTGCGCGCAGGCCGTGGTGGCCGAGCATCGCGGGCGCTTCCCGGACAGCGCCGCGGCGCTTGCCACGCTGCCTGGCATCGGGCGCAGCACGGCGGCAGCGATCGCGGCCTTTTGTTTCGGCGAACGGGTGGCGATCCTCGACGGCAACGTCAAGCGTGTGCTCGCGCGCGCGCTCGGTTTTGGTGGCGACCTGGCCCGTGCGCCGGAAGTCGAGCGGCTGTGGCGGCTGGCCGAAGAGCAGGTGCCGGCAAAGGGCGTGGAGGCCTACACGCAGGGCCTGATGGACCTCGGCGCCACGCTGTGCACGGCCCGCAAGCCGGCCTGCGAGCGCTGCCCGCTGGCGGCGACCTGTGTGGCACGCGCCAGCGGCGACCCGGAAGCGCTGCCGGTGAAGACCCGCAAGCTCAAGCGCGGCCAGCGCGAGAACGCCCTGCTGCTGCTGCAGCGCGGCGCTTCGGTGTGGCTGCAGCAGCGGCCGGCCACCGGCGTGTGGGCGGGACTGTGGACGCCGCCGTTGTTCGACTCCACGCTGCAGCTCGAAGACGCCCTGGCGGCCTGGCCCGGCCGCGGCGGCTGGTTGCCCACGGTGCAGCACGCGCTGACGCACTTCGACTGGACCCTGCACCCGATGCGGTGGCAGTGGCCCGCGCGCGGCAGCGCAACGCCGCCGCTGCCCGAGGGCCGCTGGTTCCCGTTGCCCGAAGCGCTGCAGATGGGCTTGCCTGCGCCCGTGCGGCGGTTGATCGAGCCGCTGACCTGAGCCTCAGCCGAACACGACCTTCTTGTCGCGCAGGTAGCCGTCGACGATCGACAGCCGGATCACCGGATCGTCGAGCTCCATCAGCTTCTGCTTGGCCGCCAGCGGCACCGGCAGCAGCTCGCACCAGCGGTTGGCCACCCAGCCGGCGTCGTCGAGGCGGAAGGGCTCGTTGAAGGGGCAGCGCTCGTCGGCCACCAGCTTCTTGATGGCCTCGGCGAGTGCGGCCACGGTCTGCAGCACCGCGGGGCCGGGCTGGCGCGCGGGGTCGGCGTGCAGCAGCGTGACCCGGGGCGCGATCCAGAGCCCATCGGCGCGCTGCTCGGGATCCCCTTCGATGCGGAAGCGGCGGCCGCCGGTGCAGCGCAGGCGCAGGATGCCCGCGGCCTCGGCATCGAGGCTGTCGATGTGCGCGAGCACGCCCACGCTTTCCAGCGCAACCGGCGCGGCAGCCTTTCCGACCTCGCTCCCGGTCTTCAGGCAGACCACGCCGAAGGGTTGCTGGGCGCGCAGCCGTTCGCTCACCAGATCGAGATAACGCGGCTCGAAGACCTTGAGGCCCAGCATCGCGTCGGGGTACAGCACCGTGCGCAGCGGGAACAGCGGCAGCGCGCCGCCGGAGAAGTCGCTGCTCATTCCCGCGCGTCCAGCTCGCGGTGGCGCACCAGCGTGGTCAGCTGCGCCGCGAAGCGCCGCGCCAGCCACTCCACGCCGTACACCGAGCGGTGCTGGCCGCCGGTGCAGCCGATGGCCACGGTGAGGTAGCTGCGCTGGTCGTCCTCGAAGCTGGGCAGCCAGCGGCGCAGGAAGGCTTCGATCTGCGCCAGCATCTCGGCCACCTCGGGCTGGGCCTCCAGGTACGCGGCCACCGGTGCGTCACGGCCGCTCAAGGGGCGCAGCTCGCGCACGTAGTAGGGGTTGGGCAGCACACGCACGTCGAACACGAAATCGGCGTCCAGCGGCACACCGTGCTTGAAGGCGAAGCTCTCGAACACGAGTGTCAGCACCGATTCGCGCGCGCCCACCAGCGAGCGCACCCAGCTGCGCAGCAGCGCGGGGCGCAGCTGGCTGGTGTCGATGACGGTGGAGACCTCGCGCAGGTCGGCCAGCAGCGCGCGTTCGAGCTCGATGGCCTCGATCAGCGCGCGTGCGTTGTCGGCTTCCTTCGGCGCCGTCAGCGGGTGCGGGCGCCGCGTTTCGGAGAAGCGGCGCACCAGCGCGTCGGTGCTGGCATCGAGGAACAGCGGGCGCACCTTGATGCCTTCGCCGCGCAAGCTGTCGATCAGCGGCACCAGCGTGGGCAGCGAGGCAGCGGTGCGCACGTCCACCGCCACCGCCACGTTGCGCGTGAAACGTTCGTGTTCGAGCCGGATGAAGTCGCGCAGCAGCTCGGGCGGCAGGTTGTCGACGCAGAAGTAGCCGGCGTCTTCCAGCGCATGCAGCGCCACGCTCTTGCCCGAGCCCGAGATGCCGGTGATGAGGATCACTTCGTCACGCTGGGGGCGTTCGAGTGGCATGAACTCGCTCACTTGGGCTCACCCAGCAGGGCCTGCGCGTGGGCCATGCCCGAGAGTTTCTCGCCGCCGAGCATGCGCGCGATCTCGGCCACGCGCGCCTCGCCTTCCACGGTGTGGATCTCCGACAGCGTCTGCTTGCCGCGCAGGGCCTTGCTGACGACCCAGTGCCCGTCGGCGCAGGCAGCCACCTGCGCCAGGTGCGTCACGGCCATCACCTGTGCGCTGGCGCCCAGCTGCTTCATCAGGCGGCCCACGCTGTCGGCCACCGTGCCGCCGACGCCGGCGTCGATCTCGTCGAAGATCAGCGTCGGCACTTCGGTGCCTGCGCCACGCTGCGCGGTGGTGACGGCGATCGCCAGCGCCAGCCGCGAGAGTTCGCCGCCCGAGGCCACCTTGGCCAGCGCCCTCGGCGTGCTGCCGGCGTGGCCGGCCACGCGGAACTCGATCTGCTCGGTGCCGAACGCGTGCGGCACTTCGGCGGCGAGCACGGCCACCTCGAAGCGGCCGCCGGCCATGCCCAGTTGCTGCATCGCCTGCGTCACGGCCTGCGAAAGAGGCCCCGCGGCCTTGCGGCGCAGCTTGGCCGTGCGCTCCGCTTCGCTGCGGTAGACCTTCTCCGCTGTGGCGGCCGCGCTCTCCAGGCCTTCCAGATCGGCCGCCGCCTCCAGCTGCTTCAGCTCGGCCTGCCACCCGGCCAGCAGCGCCGGCAGCTCGGCCGGCGCGCGGCGGTAGCGGCGCGCCAGTGCCACCCAGCTGCCGATGCGGGCGTCGAGTTCGGCCAGCCGTTCGGGGTTGGGCTCATGGTGGTTCAGGTAGGCCGAAAGCGTGCGCGCCGCGTCCTCGATCTGCGCCTGCGCCCCGCGCAGCACCTCGGCCACGGCGGCGAGTTCGGTGTCGTAGCGTGTGACCTCGTCGAGCGCACCGATGGCCGTGGAGGTGAGCCCATCGGCGCTGGGCTCATCGTCCTGCAGCACAGCCAGCGCGGCGCGCGCACCGTCGAGCAGGGCCTGCCCATGCGCCAGGCGCTGGTGCTCTGCGTTCAGCGGCTCCCATTCATCGGGCAAGGGCGCGAGCTTGGCCAGCTCGCCGATCTGCCACGCCAGCCGCTCGCGCTCGCGCTCCAGCGTGTCGCGCTGCGCGCGCGCCTGTTCCAGCTGCCCGAGTGCCGCGCGCCACCGGCCCCAGGCCTGCTGGAGTGCGGTGGTGTCGGCGCCAGCCTGCGCATCGAGCAGCGCACGCACTGCGGCAGGCCGCGTGAGGCTCTGCCAGGCGTGCTGGCCGTGGATGTCCACCAGGTGCTCGGCAGCCTCGCGCAACTGCGCCACCGTGGCCGGGCTGCCGTTGATCCACGCACGGCTCTTGCCCTGTGCATCGACGGTGCGGCGCAGCAGCAGCCGCTCACCGGTGTCAGGGTCGCTGTCGAACCCGGCCTCTTCGAGCCAGGGCCGCAAGGCGGCCGGCGTGTCGAACTCCGCGCTCACCTCGGCGCGCGCCGCGCCTTCGCGCACCAGGCCCGCTTCAGCGCGCTGGCCCAGCGCCAGTTGCAGCGCGTCGACGAGGATCGACTTGCCGGCGCCCGTTTCGCCCGTCAGCACCGTGAAGCCGGCGCCGGGCTCCAGCTCCAGTTCGGCGACGATGACCACGTCGCGCAGGGCCAGGCGCCGCAGCATGCTCAGGCCACTCCCTCGTACCAGCGCAGCTTGCGGCGCAGCGTGGCGTAGTAGCTCCAGCCGCGCGGGTGCAGGAAACGCACCGTGAAGGCCGAGCGCCGCACGCGCACCTGGTCACCGTGCATCAGGCTCGCCAGGTTGTGCATGTCGAAGTTGGCCGACACGTCCTTGCCGGCCACGATGCTGATGCGCACCTCACCTGCATCGGGCAGCACGATGGGCCGGTTGCTCAGTGTGTGCGATGCGATCGGCACCACCACCCAGCCGCCGATGCCCGGGTGCAGGATCGGCCCGCCGGCGCTCAAGGCGTAGGCCGTGCTGCCGGTGGGCGTGGCCACGATGAGGCCGTCGGCGCGGATGTTGGCCACGAAATCGTCGTCCACGTGCACGCTCAGCTCCACCATGCTGGCGGTGGCGCCGCGGCTCACCACCACGTCGTTCAGCGACAGGCCCTCGAAGATGCGCGCGCCGTCGCGCCACACCTCGCCCTGCAGCATGGAGCGGTTCTCCACCTCGTAGTCGCCCGACACCAGCGTGGCCAATGCCTCCTTGTACTGGCCGATGGCGACGTCGGTGATGAAGCCGAGCCGCCCCTGGTTGATGCCCACGAGCGGGATGTTCCAGCGCGCCAGCTCGCGCGCGATGCCGAGCATGGTGCCGTCGCCGCCCACCACCACGGCCAGGTCGCAACGCTGGCCGATCTCGGCGGGGCTCAGGGCCTCGAAGTCACCCGCCCCGGTGGCCTGCGCGGTGTCGCGCTCGAACGAGACCTCCAGGCCTTGTTCGATCAGGAACTGCGCGATCTCCTCGAGCACCGGGCGGATGCCGTGCGCCTGGTACTTGCCGACGACCACCGCATGCTTGAAGCGTGCGCTCATGAATTCATTACACCATAGGGCTCCTGCGCGACCGTGGGCCGGAAACGCCTCCCTACAATCGGCGAGCCATGCTGGATGACCGAGCCCGCACCCTGCTGAAGACGCTGGTCGAGCGCTACATCGCCGACGGCACGCCAGTGGGCAGCCGCACGCTCAGCCGCACCTCGGGGCTGGACCTCTCGCCGGCCACCATCCGCAACGTGATGGCCGATCTGGAAGAGCTCGGGCTCATCGCCAGCCCGCACACCAGCGCCGGCCGCATCCCCACGGCACGCGGCTACCGCCTCTTCGTCGACACCATGCTCACGGCCAGGCCGGTGGGCGTGGATGCCACGATCCAGCCCGACCAGCCGCAGCGTGTGATCGCGCAGGCCGCTTCGCTGCTGTCCAACCTGAGCAGCTTCGTTGGCGTGGTCACCGCACCGCGCAAGGCCAGCGTGTTCCACCACATCGAGTTCCTGCGCCTGGGCGAGCGGCGTGTGCTGGTGATCATCGT
>VFQQ010004389.1_pt1 | contig 12513 bp, 11 predicted proteins | sample 3512341 | NCBI WGS metagenome assembly VFQQ01 (sample SAMN10412373, study PRJNA504923) | tailings metagenome | isolation source: Relicate 2 Philex TSF1 revegetated site | place: Philippines: Tuba, Benguet | collected 2017-08-29 | reverse complement strand
TCATCCATGTCGGCAAGATAGCCCTGCGGAATCTGCTGCGCGGGGATATAAACGAGGCCGGTCGCGGGGTTGAAGCTCATCGGATGCCAGTTATGCGCGCCGAGCGCGCCTGGGACCGCGATGAAGGGTTTGCCGGTCTTGTAGAAGCGCGATTCCGGATTCTCGATCGGACGGCCGGTGGCCATGTCGTATCCGGTGGCCCAATTGATCCCGTCGACGAAGGGCTTGGCATCGATCAGCTTGCCGTTCGAACGGTCGATCGTGAAGAAAAAGCCGTTCTTCGGCGCATGGTACAGCACCTTGGTCGGTTTGCCGTTCACCGCCTGCTCGGCAAGGATAATCGGCTGGGTCGCGGTATAATCCCACGTCTCGGCCGGCGTTTCCTGATAATGCCACTTATACTTGCCGGTGGTCGCATCGAGCGCCACGACCGAGGAGAGGAACCAGTTGTCGCCCTCGCCATTCGAGCGCGTGCCATGGTTCCACGGATTGCCGTTGCCGACGCCGAGGTAAATCTGGTCGAGATCCTTGTCGTAAACGATCGCGTCCCACACGGTGCCGCCGCCGCCCGAGGTCTGCCACTCGCCCTTGTCGGACCAGGTGGCGTTGCCCTTGGTTGCAAAGATGTCGTCGGATGCGGCGCCATCTTTCGCCTTGGTCGGGTTCGGCGCAGTGTAGAAGCGCCAGCGCTCTTTGCCGGTATCGGCATCATAGGCGGTGACATAGCCGCGCACCCCGAACTCGGCGCCGCCGTTGCCGATCAGCACCATGTCCTTCACCAAGCGCGGCGCGCCGGTGATCGTATAGGGCTTATCGGCGTCGAATGTCTGCTTCGACCACAGCTCCTTGCCCGTATTCTTGTCGAGCGCGATCAGGCGGCCGTCGAGCGCGCCAACAAAGACCTTGTCGCCCCACACCGCAACGCCGCGGTTGACGACATCGCAGCAGGCGTGAACTGCACGCTCGCCGGGAACTTTGGGATCGAACTTCCACAGCGGTTTGCCCGTCGCGGCGTCCCACGCGCTGACCTTCGACCAGGCGTGCGTCACATACATCACGCCGTCGACGACCACGGGTGTCGCTTCCTGCCCGCGCGCATCCTCCAGATCGGCAGTCCAGGCGATGCCGAGTTCGCCGACATTCTGGTCGTTGATGTCGGTGAGCGGGCTGAAGCGTTGTTCGTCATAGCTGAAACCGATGGCGCCCCAGTCGTCGCCGGTGCCGCCGGTCTTGAGCAGGGTCTCGCTGGCTTTCTCCGCTTCGTCGAGCGATCCGGTTCCCGAGATGCTGTCGTTCTTCGACGCGTTGCACGCCGCCAGTGCCAAAGCCGCGCAGCCCAGCAGCGCGGCCGAAAAGACCCGTTTCGCCATCCCATGCTCTCCCGTTCGACGCCTATCTTGACGTTAACGTCAAGTCTGCGCGCGAAGGGGGGCGGGTGCAAGTAGATTTCGCGCAGAGGCGCAGAGGATGCGGAGGAAGAAAAAGCGATTCACGCGGAGACGCGGAGGAATAGCAAACCCCAACGCCGTTCGCCCGCGCGAACAAAAAATCTCTGCGATCTCTGCGCCTCTGCGCGAAATTCGACGTCACTGCCAAGGCGGCGCGTTCAGCCCCTTCGGGCTGGCGGTAAAAATCTCGCAGCCGGTTTCGGTGATGCCGATGCTATGTTCGAACTGCGCCGAGAGGCTGCGGTCGCGGGTCACCGCGGTCCAGCCGTCGGCGAGCATCTTCACCGCATATTTGCCGGTGTTAATCATCGGCTCGATCGTGAAGAACATGCCGGGGCGCAGTTCAGGGCCAGTGCCGGGGCGCCCGGCGTGGACGACTTCGGGCGCATCGTGGAACATCTGCCCCAGCCCGTGGCCGCAGAAATCGCGGACGACCGAATAGCGGTGGCGCTCGGCGTGGGTCTGGATCGCGTGCGCGACGTCTCCCATGCGGTTGCCGGGTTTCGCCTGCTCGATGCCGAGCATCAGGCATTCATAGGTGACCTCGACCAGCCGCCGCGCCTTGATCGGCACTTCGCCGACCAGATACATGCGGCTGGTGTCGCCGTGCCAGCCATCGACGATGGAGGTCACGTCGATGTTGACGATATCGCCCTCGCGCAGCGGCTTGTCGTCGGGGATGCCGTGACACACGACATGGTTGATGCTGGTGCAGCAGCTGTGGGTAAAGCCACGATAGCCGAGCGTCGCGGGGATGCCGCCGCCGTCGAGCATCATGGTGCGGACGAGGTCGTCGATCGCCGCCGTGGTCACACCGGGCTGAACAAACGGAACCAGCGCGTCGAGGATTTCGGCCGACAGCCGCCCCGCCTTGCGCATCCCGGCAAAACCCGCCGCGTCGTGCAGCTTGATCGTGCCGTCGCGCACCGGGGTGGGCGCGTCGGCGTCGGCGGTGGTTACGGAGACATAGTCGTACATGGGGAGGGATATAGTCGCTGGAGGCTGAAAAAGCGAGGGGCGCAGAATTCGACGACCGTTAAAGAAGGTATGTGCTCCCGCGAAGGCGGGAGCCCATCTCCGGTCAGTGCAGGTTGAAACCGACCGGCGATGGGTCCCCGCCTTCGCGGGGACACACAGTCATATCAAATGCTTAGGTCGCTATTCCGCTGCCTTCTCGGCCTTCCCCTTCCCCTTCGCCTTGCCCTTGCCCGCTTTCGGCGGCGCCGAGACGATCTCGAACGCCAGCGGATTGCCGACATGGGCGTCGTCGCCGGTCTTCATCTTCACCTTGACCTCGCCGCCATGGACGAGCTTGCCGAACAGCAGTTCCTCGGCGAGCGGCTGCTTGATCTTTTCCTGGATCAAGCGGCCCATCGGACGCGCGCCATACAGCTTGTCATAGCCCTTGCCGGTGAGCCATTCGCGCGCCGCATCGTCGAGCTGGATATGGACGTTGCGGTCGGCCAATTGCAGCTCGAGTTCGAGGATGAACTTGTCCACCACGCGTGCGACAACCTCGGGCGGCAGATAGCCGAAGGGGACGATCGCATCGAGGCGGTTGCGGAATTCGGGGGTGAACATGCGCTTCACCGCCTCTTCCTGCACATCCTCGCGCGTCGACTGGCCGAAGCCGATCGACTCGCGCGCCATGTCGCTGGCGCCCGCATTGGTCGTCATGATCAGGATGACATTGCGGAAATCGACCGTCTTGCCGTGGTGGTCGGTCAGGCGGCCATTGTCCATCACCTGCAGCAGGATGTTGAACAGGTCGGGATGCGCCTTTTCGATCTCGTCGAGCAGCAGCACGCAATGCGGGTTCTGGTCGATCGCATCGGTGAGCAGACCGCCCTGATCATAGCCGACATAGCCCGGGGGGGCGCCGATCAGGCGGCTGACCGAATGGCGCTCCATATATTCGGACATATCGAAGCGCTGGAGCGGGATGCCCATGATCGACGCGAGCTGCTTGGCGACTTCGGTCTTGCCGACGCCGGTGGGGCCGCTGAACAGATAATTGCCGATCGGCTTCTCGGGCTCGCGCAGGCCGGCGCGGCTCAGCTTGATCGCCGACGACAGCACCTCGATCGCGGTGTTCTGACCAAACACGACGCGCTTGAGGTCGGTCTCCAGGCTGGCGAGCGTCGCCTTGTCGTCGCTCGACACCGACTTGGGCGGGATGCGCGCCATCGTTGCGATCACGGCCTCGATCTCCTTGGCGGTGATCGTCTTCTTGCGCTTCGACGGGGCGACGAGCATCTGCATCGCGCCGACCTCGTCGATCACGTCGATCGCCTTGTCGGGCAATTTGCGGTCGTTGATGTAACGCGCCGACAGATCGACCGCGGCGTTGATCGCGTCAGGGGTGTAGCGCACCTGGTGATGCGCCTCGAACGCGCTGCGCAGACCCGCGAGGATTTTCTTGGTGTCCTCCAGCGTCGGTTCGACCACGTCGATCTTCTGGAACCGGCGCAGCAAGGCGCGGTCCTTTTCGAAATGGTTGCGGAACTCCTTGTACGTCGTCGAGCCGATGCAGCGGATCACGCCGCCCGACAGCGCGGGCTTCAAGAGGTTCGACGCGTCCATCGCGCCGCCGCTGGTCGCGCCAGCACCGATGACGGTGTGAATTTCGTCGATGAAGAGGATCGCGTGCGGCAAGCCTTCGAGTTCGGTGACGACCTGCTTCAGCCGTTCCTCGAAATCACCGCGATAGCGCGTGCCCGCGAGCAGCGCGCCCATGTCGAGCGAATAAATGACCGCGGGCAGCAGCACCTCGGGCACGTCGCCCTCGATGATCTTGCGCGCGAGGCCTTCGGCGATCGCGGTCTTGCCGACGCCGGGATCGCCGACATAGAGCGGGTTGTTCTTGCTGCGGCGGCAGAGGATCTGGATCGTGCGATCGACCTCGGCGCCGCGGCCGATCAGCGGATCGACCTTGCCGCCCTTCGCCTTTTCATTGAGGTTGACGGTGAACTGGTCGAGTGCGGTTTCCTTCTTGGACTTGCCGCCCTCCTTGTCCTTCGTTTCTTCCTTTTCTTCGGGCTCGGCCTGTACCGCGGGCTTGCCGCCCTTGCCGACGCCGTGGCTGAGGTAGGAGACCGCGTCGAGGCGCGTCAAATCCTGCTGCTGGAGAAAATAGACCGCATAGCTTTCGCGTTCGGAGAAGAGGGCGACGAGGACGTTGGCGCCGGTCACTTCATCCTTGCCCGACGACTGGACGTGCAGGATCGCGCGCTGGACGACGCGCTGGAATCCGCTGGTCGGCGAGGGGTCGCTGTGCCCCTCGACCTTCAGGCTGTCGAGTTCGGTGTCGAGATAATGGACGACCGCCGACTGCAAATCGTCGACCGCGACGCCGCACGCGCGCATGACTTCGGCGGCATGGTCGTCGTCGATCAGCGCGAAGAGCAGATGCTCGAGCGTCGCATATTCGTGATGGCGCTCCGATGCGGCTTTCAGCGCATTGTGCAGGGTCTTTTCGAGGCTCTCCGAAAAGGACGGCATGGACTTTTCTCCTTGCGAGGCCCGCCGGGGGAGAAAGGCGGCCCCTAGGAACACAAGGTGGCGATGCCGCCGCCGCCCTGCAAGGGAAAAGCGGATGGCGTTTGTGAAATTACGATGACGGGGTTGTGTTATGGTTAACGGGGCGTTGAGGATTTGGTGAACTTACGAAATGTCCCGGCGTTGCCTTCTGCGGTTAATGACGAGTATCGCCGGGATGACCACGACGGGGGAAAATACGAAGATCCAGCCTATCAAGGTGAGAGCGATAGAAAGCAGGTCTCCTTCGGGAAAGATGAAGGCATTCTCCAGTCCGCCAGCGAAGCCGACGCCGATGACGAATATAAGAGCCGCGCAGGCCGCCCATGCTGCTAGGCCATAGTGAAGTTCCCTATTGCTCACTGCTGCGCTCCACTTCTTCGACGGGTTTTTGGCATATATGAACTCAGTCCTCACCCGCCCGATCCACCATATCCATAAAATCGCGCGCTATGTTGCGCTCGCCTTCATCCTTGAACGCGACGTCGAGGTCGGGGGCGACGCCGAGCATGTACATCAGCGCCCACAGCGCGAAGCGGCGGCCGGGGTTGGTCTCCAGGCCGAAGTCGACGCGCATGCGTTCGGTGCCTGCGGCGTGGGCCTCGGGGTGGATTGCCGACAGGTCGGCGGTGCCGAAATAGCGGCGGAGTTGGTCGTCGAAATCCATGTGGGTTCTTTTGGCCTGTTCGCAGCGGTTGGCAAGTGGGGCGACTTTCTCCTCCCCCTCGACGGGGGAGGCAGCGAGACTTGGCAGCTTGCTGCCTAGTCGCAGCGGTGGGGGTGATCGCTCGGCCTGAAGCGACAGCGCATGGACGCACCCTCACCCCCATCCAACTTCGCCTAAGCCGCTTCGCGGCCAAGGCTGCGTATCCTTCCCCCATCGAGGGGGAAGGGGGTTTTGAAAAATCGGCTCGCTCGAAACCCCGGTCGGTTGTCATTCCTACGGACGCCCGATAGGGCGGCGTCCGTGAAGACCAGCATCGACATCGGGACCGACGCCGCGGGGCAAAGCGTGCGCATCGACGTGCAGGAGCTGCTGGCGACGCGGCTGCTGGTCCAGGGCAATTCGGGGTCGGGCAAGTCGCACCTGCTGCGCCGCATCCTTGAGGAAAGCGCGTCGTTGGTGCAGCAGATCGTGATCGATCCCGAGGGCGATTTCGTCACCCTTGCCGACGCTTACAGCCATGTCGTGATCAACGGCGGCGACTATAACGAGCGCGAGATTGCCGCGATGGGCGCGCGCATCCGGGAGCATCGCGCGTCGATCGTGCTCAGCCTGGAATCGCTCGATATCGAAGCGCAGATGACCTGCGCCGCGGCGTTCCTGAACGCATTATTCGATGCGCCGCGCGAACATTGGTTTCCGGCGCTGGTGGTGGTCGACGAGGCGCAGATGTTCGCGCCGAGTGTTGCGGGCGACGTGTCCGACACCGTCCGCCGCGCGAGCCTGTCGGCGATGACGAACCTGATGTGCCGCGGGCGTAAGCGTGGTTTGGCCGGCGCGATCGCGACGCAGCGGCTGGCCAAGCTCGCGAAAAATGTCGCCGCCGAGGCGAGCAATTTCCTGATGGGGCGCACGTTCCTGGATATCGACATGGCGCGCGCCGCCGACCTGCTCGGCATGGAGCGGCGGCAGGCGGAGGCGATCCGCGATCTGGAGCGCGGGCATTTCCTGGGGCTCGGTCCCGCGATTTCGCGCCGTCCGCTGTCGATCCGCATCGGCGCGACGCAGACCGCGACGCGGATGGGAACGCACAGCCTCATGCCGCTGCCCGAGGCGGGCGGCGCCGACATGCGGTCGATGCTGTTCACCGAATTGGAAGCGCCGGTGGCGCCGCGCGTCTTTGCGCCCGAACCCGAACCGGTCGCGGCGAGCGAAGTGCTCGAACGCATCGCGGCGGTCGAGGGGCTGCACGAGGACCGCGACGCTCCGGCGGTGCTCGACATTGTCGCCGCGGTCGAAGAGGCCGAGCAGAGCGATGCGGTGGTGGTCGCGATGCTCGAAGAGATGCTGGCCGATCCTGACAGCGTGTTTCAGCCCGAAGCGTTTTTGTACCAGGATTTTTCGGTGCGCTGCCGGATGGCGAAGCTGAAAAAGGTGCCGCTCGATCTCGCTGCGTTCCGCCGTCGCTTTGCGCTGGCCAAAGGCGGCGTGTTCGACCCGTCGGAGCCGCGCTGGGCGGAGGCGTTGCGCGTCGCCGAGCGGCTACCCGACGACATGCTGGCGCCGTTCCTGCAGATTGCGCGCGCGGCGCTCGACGGCGAGCCCTGTCCCGACGACGAGGTGCTGGGGCGCGCCTATGGCAGCCATTCGCCGGGGCGCATCCGGCGGCTGGTCGACTATATGGAAAAGCAGGGCGCGATCGTCGTGCGGTCGGATTTCGGCGGGCGACGGTCGATCGGTATTCCCGAGCTGGGGCTGAGTACCGAGGCGGAGTAGCGCCTATCCCTTTTTGAACAGCGCGTCGGCGATCGCCTTGTGGCTGGTCGCGGCGGCGCGGTGCGCCTTGACGCGCGCGATCTCGCCCTCGAGCGTCGCGATACGGTCATCGAGTTCGTCGATCGACAGCGGGTCGAGCGGTTGGCGGGTCAGCGCCGCAAGGACATCGTCGCGGCGGCGGGGAAGGTCGTCATCGTCCATGGCGGTTCCTCCTGAAACGCCTCGCGACTGTTGACCCGGTGCGCCACGCTGTCAATAAGGTGGCCGTAGGGCGAAGTAAAAGTGGGGAAATTCAACGTGACCAGCCTGCCAGCGAGCATGACCGCTATTGCCATCAGCGCGCCCGGCGGACCCGAAGTTCTGGTACCCGAGCAGCGGCCGGTGCCGCAACCGGGGCCGGGCGAGGTGCTGATCCGCGTCGCGGCCGCGGGGGTCAACCGGCCCGACGTCCTGCAACGCATGGGATTTTATCCGCCGCCGCCTGGGGCATCGGACCTGCCGGGGCTGGAGATCGCGGGGACGGTTGTTGCGGTGGGGTCCGGCGGCGATCCCGAATTGCTGGGGCAGGCGATGTGCGCGCTGGTCGCGGGCGGCGGTTATGCCGAATTTTGCGTCGCGCCGGTCGGCAGCTGCCTGCCGGTGCCGGCGGGTTATTCAATGGCCGAGGCGGCGGCGCTGCCCGAAACCGTCTTCACCGTGTGGCACAATCTGTTCGAACGCGGCTATGTGGCGGAAGGCGAGACGGTGCTGGTCCACGGCGGCACCAGCGGCATCGGCACGACCGCGATCGGCCTGTGCAGATTGTTCGACATCAAGGTGATCGTGACCTGCGGCAGCGCGGCGAAATGCGAGGCAGCGCGCGCTCTGGGCGCCGATCTGGCCGTGGATTATTCGAGCGAGGATTATGTTGGGGCGGTGAAGGGTTTTACCGGCGGTGCGGGCGTGAATGTCGTGCTCGACATGGTCGGCGGCGATTATGTGTCGCGCAATCTGGAATGCCTGGCCGACGACGGCCGCCACGTCACCATCGCCTTTCAGCGCGGCGCAAAGGTCGAGATCGACATTGCGCACGTGATGCGCCGCCGCCTGACGATGACCGGATCGACACTCCGCGCGCGGAGTGCCGATTTCAAGGCTGCGCTCGCCGACGAGATTCACCGCACGCTGTGGCCGCGGCTGGGCGGGGGCGGTTGGAAACCCACGATGGACCAGAGCTTCCCGCTCGCCGAAGCGAGCGCCGCGCACGCGCGGATGCAGGCGGGCGCGCATGTCGGGAAGATCGTGCTGACAGTCGCCTGATTGCCGATGACGACCCGATGAACCAGGCTTTGGTCCGCCGCGACCGACTATGCCAAGACAGGGGCCGTGTGTTGGCGGACGAGCTGTTCGACGAGCGCATCGACCGCCTGCTCGGCCGCCGCGATCGAAGCGGCCAGCCGCTGATCGCCGAACTCGTCATATTCGATCGCGATCGCGTGCCTGTCGTGCAGGCCGATATAGGCGAGCGGCGCGGCCAGCCCCGATTCGACGAAATTATTGTGCGCCTGCCGCCCGCCCGGATCATAACCGTAATCGCCGCGAGCGGAGAGCGTCACCAGCGTCTTGCCCGTCGGCAGCATCGGCCAATAGGGGTCGCCGTCGCGGGCACGGTCGAAGCCGAAGGTGACGCCGACGCGCACAATATTGTCGAGCCACGCCTTGAGCGGAGCGGGCATTCCGAAATTATACATCGGCGCGCCGACGACCACGACGTCCGCCGCGACCAGCTCGGCGACCAGATGATCGCTTTCACCGAGGCGCGCCCGTTGAATCGCGTCGCGTTTTTCGGGGCGCGTAAAGGCTGCATCCACCCAAGCCGCATCGACCGGTGTTGGCGGGAATTGGCCGACATCGCGATAGGTCACAATGTCGCTGGGTCGCCGCGCCGCCCAGCGTTCGACAAAGCGCGCGCTGAGCCGCCGCGTGTGCGATCCGCGCGGATCGCGGCCCGACTGCCCCGGGCGCGCACTGGAATCGATATGGAGCAGGCGCAAGGGATTCTGATTCGGTTCAAGCATGATATAATCCTGTTGGTCGATTGAGTGGTGTGGCATGAATTAACGCCCCTCATTGCTTACAGTCGAATGCGAATCCCTCAGCCGATGACTCAATCTGATTCACCTGTATTGCAACCGCGTCGCCTGCCACCACTGGCGGCGTTGCGTGCCTTTGAATCCGCCGCGCGCCATGTCAGTTTTCGGCTGGCCGCGGCCGAGTTGGGCGTCACACCCACTGCGATCAGCCATCAGATCCGGTTGTTGGAGGACACGCTCGGGCTTGCCCTGTTCATCAGGCGTGCCCGCGGTGTCGCGCTGACCGATGCGGGGCGGCGGCTGTTTCCGACCTTGCGCGACGGGTTTGACATGTTCGAGCGGGCCATCCGGGAATTGTCGCCCCGCCGCCGGGCCGCCGTGACGCTCAGCGCGACGACCTTGTTTACCGTGCGCCGTATCCTGCCCGCGATCGGCAGGTTCCGCGAGCGCTTTCCCGACTATGACCTGCGGCTCCATGCCTCCGACGATCCCGTCGATCTGGTCGCGGGTGAGGCCGACGTCGCGGTGCGCTATGGCTCGGGCAGGTATCGGGGGTTGGTCGCAACGCCGTTGCTCGCCGAGCGGTTCGGCGTTCTTTGCAGTCCCAAAGCCGGGATCGCCCGTCCGGAAGATCTACGCGGCTTGACCCTGCTCCACATCGAATGGCGGCGTGCCGGAAGGGCGCCCGACTGGCGTCTTTGGGCACGCCTGGCAGGGATCGAGGGGCTGTCCGTCGACCAAGGCCCACGGTTTACCGAAGATGATCATGCGCTGCAGGCCGCGGCGGCGGGCAGCGGGGTTGCCCTTTCCGGGCTGGCGCTGGCGCGTCCGGCGATCGACGCTGGATTGCTTGTCCATCCCTTTGGCCCGGTGATCGAGGGTGAATTCTATCATGCGGTAACGACGCTGGAACGCCGCGATGACCCGTCGGTGCGCGCCGTGTGCGATTGGCTGCAAGAGGATGTCGTATAGCGGCGGGCCGTGCCCGCTTGCGCGTTCCATGATTCAGGTTTAAACCCGCCACCAATGTCCGGCCGCCCCGCGAGGGGCGGCCCTTATTATTTCTGCTTTGGAGAGCAACGATGGCCAATGCCGATGCCACCCCGCTGATGCCGCATGCGACCGCCGCCTGGCTGGTCGACAACACCGGTCTGACCTTTATCCAGATCGCCGAATATTGCGGCATCCATATCCTGGAAGTGCAGGCGATCGCCGACGAGACTGCCGCAACAAAATATACCGGACGCGATCCGGTGCGTGCGCACGAACTGTCGATGGAAGAAATCGAAAAGGGGCAGAACGACCCGAACTACAAGCTCAAGATGAGCAAACAGGCGCAGGACACGATCCGCCGCACCCGCGGCCCGCGCTATACCCCGGTCAGCAAGCGCCAGGACAAGCCCGACGGCATCGCGTGGATCCTGAAAAATCACCCCGAGGTTTCGGATGGCGCGATCGGCAAGCTGATCGGTACGACCCGCAACACGATCAACGCGATCCGTGACCGCAGCCACTGGAACAGCGCCAATATCGTGCCGAAGGACCCGGTGACGCTGGGCCTGTGTTCGCAGCGCGAGCTCGATGCGCTGGTGGCCAAGGCGGCGAAGAAGGCGGGGATCGAGGCGCCGACCGACAACCGGCTGGAAGGCGACCGCGAAGCGTTGCTGGAGGAACTGCGCGCCGAACGCACCGCCGCCAACGAAGCGCGCGCTGCCGAAGAAGCTACCGAAACCGGCGACGAAGCATAAGATGCCGGGCAGCGATGACGACCAGATCCCGACGGCCAGCGGCTCGCCGGACGCATCGCTGACCCAGGATGACAGCTTTACCGCCACCAGCCACGCCGGGCTGACCTATCCGTGGGGCGACGCCGCGCCGGGCGCGGGCGAGACGATCCGCATCGCGCCGGGGATCAGCTGGGCGCGCATCCCGATGCCGGGGTCGCTGGGGCATATCAACAGCTGGCTGCTCGACGATAGCGATGACGGCGTCGCGGTGGTCGACACGGGTATCTGCCTGACCATGTGTTCGGATGCGTGGAAGGCGCTCTATGCCGGGGCGCTGCACGGCCGGCGGATCACGCGCGTCATCGGCACCCACCTCCACCCCGACCATATCGGGCTGGCCGGATGGATCGCGAAGAAACAGGGGGTCAAACTGTGGATGACGCGCGGCGAGATGCTGACCGCGCGCGCGATCGTCGCCGATTCGTCCGATACGACGCCCGACGAGGCGCTGGCGCAATCGCGCGCCGCCGGGTGGAGCGAAGAAGCCATCGAGGCACAGCGCGCCCGCGGCTGGAACATGTTCCAGCGCATGATCTTCACCCTGCCGCGTTCCTATGTGCGGATTCGCGATGGCGAGCGGCTCGATTTCGGCGCGCACCAGTGGCGCGTCGTGACGGGGTCGGGGCATAGCCCCGAACATGCGTGCCTGTGGAACGAGCAAGAGGGGGTGCTGGTTTCGGGCGACCAGGTGCTGCCGCGGATCAGTTCGAACGTGTCGGTCAACATCACCGAGCCCGATGCCGACCCGCTCGGCGAATGGCTGGCGTCGATCGACAAGCTGCTGGCGACGCTGCCCGCCGATGTCACCGTCTGCCCCGCGCATGGCGAACCGTTCAAGGGGCTGCACGTCCGGTTGATGGCGCTGCGCGACGAGCACCGGATGCGGCTCTACAATCTGGCCGAGGCGGTGGCGCAAACGCCGATGCGCGCGGTCGACGCCTTCCCGCTGCTCTTCAACCGCCCGATCGGCGAGCATAATCAGGGACTGGCGACCGGCGCGGCGTTGGCGCATCTGAAACGGCTGGAAGTCGAAGGCCGGATCCGGCGCGAGGATCGCGACGGGGTGTGGTGGTATCACGGGGTGGCGTGATGCGCACGCTGTTCGCCCTGTTGCTTTCGGCCTTGGCGGCACCGGCCACCGCGCAGGCGGTCGAGACATCGGCTGCCAATCAGACCAATGACGAAATCATCGTCACTGCGCGCCATTCGGGCGCGCCGATGTGGACGAT
>VFQQ010004387.1_pt1 | contig 12524 bp, 11 predicted proteins | sample 3512341 | NCBI WGS metagenome assembly VFQQ01 (sample SAMN10412373, study PRJNA504923) | tailings metagenome | isolation source: Relicate 2 Philex TSF1 revegetated site | place: Philippines: Tuba, Benguet | collected 2017-08-29 | reverse complement strand
GTCGCGGCGGTTCATAAGGCGGGCTTGTCGCTCGACCTGATTACGCGCACCGAGCATATCCCGGCCGTGGCGAAGACCGCTGCTGCCTTTCCCGATCTGACGATCATCGTCGATCACGGGGCGAGCCCGCCCAGCGGCAAATCCGGCTTCGGCGAATGGTGCGCCGGGATCGAAACACTCGGCGCGCATCGGCGCGTCTTCACGAAATTCTCGGGGCTGGCCGAAGAAGCAGCGCCCGACTGGAGCGCCAAAACGCTCGAGCCCGCTTTGCGCCATTTGCTGAAATGGTTCGGCCCCGACCGGCTGATGTGGGCGAGCAATTGGCCGGTGATCGATCTGCGCGGCGGTTATGCGCGTTGGGTCGCGGAAAGCCGCAAACTGCTCGACGCGGCGGGTTTGAGCGCCACCGGCCGCCGTGCGATCGAAGAAACGACCGCACGAACGGCCTATCGGATCGACGTCGCGAAGCGCACGCCATAGCGCTGCCGTTTCGCGGGCCCGGACGGTGGGCGCGCCGAGGATTGAACCCCGCGCCCCCTACCATGCCGACGCGGGCGGACATCGCGCCAAGTCGATTGGTTAGCGATGGGGTTTCCGCAGATCAGATATCGACCTGCGGGAAATCGACGCGTTGGACAGCGTGCCGATCAAGAGCCGCGGTACTGAATTCGACGCCGCAGCCCTTGCCGGACGGCAACGCGGCATGGCCGTTCTTGATCGCGGCGAACGGCGACCGGAGCAGCCCGTCGAAAAGCGGGCTTTCGTCGAACTGCATCTCCAGGCGATCGAAGCCGGGCAAAACGGCCGAGATCTGCAAGCTCATCGCATGGCAGATCGGACCACTGGGATTATGCGGCGATAGTTGCGTTCCCGCGCGTGCCGCATGATCGGCAAGACGGAACCATTCGTCGAAGCCGCCGATATATTTGACGTCGGGCATCAGCACGTCATACGCACCCGCATCGAGATAGGGCGCGAAGCCAGCGGCACCGATCGCTTCCTCGCAACCCGCGAGCAACACGCCTTTCGCGTTCGCCCGCGTGCGCAAGCGCCTCAGCAGCGGCAGATTCTCGGCCGTCTCGGGAATCGGACATTCGACCCAATGCAGACCGAGTTCGGCAGCGCGGTCGATCGCTTCTTCGGCTAAAGCGGCGTCGAAGCGCCAGTGGCAATCGACCATCAGTCGCGCGTCCGCACCCGCGATCTCGCGTACGGCAGCGGCGCATTCGAACCCATGCGCCAATCCGGCGCGCGCGTCGCCCGAACGGATCGTCGCCGCCGTTACGCGATCGAACGGCGCCAGCTTGAACGCATTGTGGCCAGCGGCCTTCGCCACCCGGGCGCTTTCCGCGAAGCCTTCCGGCGTACGATCCAACGTCCGCCGATTGATGTTCGCGTAGACGGGTATCGGTTCTCGCGCCGCCGCCGCGAAGGATCGCCAAAGCGGCGTTCCCGAACGGCGTGCACGAAGATCGTGCAGCGCTTGATCGAGCGCCGAGACGAAAGCCGCCGCCGGCAGATCGGGCGGCGCGCCCGTCTCCCCGCCCCGTAGCCGGCGTTCCGCGGCCGCAAGAACATCGTCCTCGCGGCCGTTCAGCGTCGCCTCGCCCAGTCCCGTCACCCCGCCGGAATCCGTCGCGGCAAGGAATATCCATTGCGTCTTGGGCGTGATGCGCGCGACCGATAGCGCGATATCGAGCGGACCTTCGGACACGATCAGACGAACTTCGCAGCGCTGCCCGGCGGCGGCGTGGCGCCGAACGTGCCGCGCTTGATGACGGCGTCGCGCCCGCCATTCTTCTCGACCACCGCGGCCTGATCGGCCTTGGCGCGCGCGTCGACTTCGTCGGGATCGCAGATCTTGCGCAACTCGGCGTTCAACTCGGCGACCGTCGCGGCGTATTCCGCCTTGCCGGCGAGATCGTTCATCTCTTCCGGATCGGCCTTCAGATCGAACAGCTGCGGCGCCATACCGACGAAATGCACGAGCTTGAACCGGCCGCGCCGGATCATGAACGCGCCCGACGCCGCACCCGCCGCGTGATACTCGGAGAACGCGACGCGCTTCTCGTCGTCCGGCGCCTGGGCGATCGTCAGAAGATTGCGCCCGGGCTTCGCGAGATCTTCGTCCGCGCGCGGCGTGCCGGTGCATTCGAGCACGGTCGGAAACACGTCGACCAGCGTCACCGGCGTCGACACGACCTTGCCTTGCGGCACGTCGGGGCCCGCCATGATCATCGGGATCGCGACCGATTCCTGATAATGGTTCGACTTGCCCCAAAGACCGCGCACGCCGAGATTGTCGCCGTGATCGCTGGAATAGACGATGCGCGTGTTGCCGCCAAACCCGGCCCCTTCGAGAGCGGCCAGAATCTTGCCGATATTGTCGTCGAGGAACGAACACAAGGCGAAGTAGCTGGCGGTCGCCAAGCGGCGCTTATCGTCGTCGAAGAAGTCATTCCAAATGAAGCATTTCCGGATCGCCTCGAACCACGGATGCTTCGGCCAATCCTCGGGCTTGTGGGCCTTGGGCAGCGGCATCTTCTCCGGCGGATACATCGCGAAAAATTCTTCAGGCGCGATCAGCGGGAAATGCGGCGCCACCAAGCCGACATAAAGCGTCCAAGGCTGTTCGAGCTTCGGCGCCGTCTCGCTGAGCCACTGGATCGCGGCCTTGGTGATCGCGCGGTCATAGCGCGTGTAGCTCGACTCGCCCGGCCCGAGCTCCTCCGACAGCGATTTCGTTTTGTGGCGTACCGGCAGCGGATCGCGCACGGCCCCCAGCAAATCGCCGAGCCCGTCGATGATATGCATGGGAATGATCGTCTCGTCGAAGCCGCCCAGCACCGTATCGTCGCGGTAATGCAGCTTGCCGATCGACACCGCGCGCTTGCCCGCCGACGTCAAACGATGCGCCCACGTCGCTTGGCGGCCCTCATAGGCGATCGCGTTGTCCCACGTGCCAAGCTCGTGGACGTAACGTCCCGTCGCCAGCGACGCGCGCGCGGGCACGCAGATCGGGCAGTTGGTATAGGCGCTCGTGAAGCGCGTCCCGCGCGCCGCCAGCTTGTCGAGATTGGGCGTCTTGACGATCGGATGGCCGCTGCAGCCCATGTACTGGGCGGCTTGCTCGTCCGAAACGATGACGAGCATATTCTGGGGCGTCGGCGACATTCAGCGTTCCTCGTGTTGAAGCGGGTCGAGCCTGTAGATGCGGGTCGCCGTACCGGCGTAAATTTCGCCGCGTTCGGCGGGCGTGTAGCGCGACAGCGCCGCATCGATCGCCGCGCGCAGCCGCGCCGGCGCGACGAACAGACGATCGACGGGATAGTTCGAACCGAACATGCAGCGCCGCGGACCGAAGCGGTCGACGATCTGCGCGATCAGTTCGGCAAGACCCGTATCGGTTTCATGCGGGTTCATCATGTAGAAGCCGCTGAGCTTCACCGCGACGTTCGGCCGCGTCGCGAAACGGTCGAGCCCGTCGCGCCAGCGCGTCAGGCCTTCGGCAGTGCGATCGATCGGATGGCCGCCATGGGTCAGCACGAATGTGAGGTCCGGATTCTCGTCCACGCATTCGCAAGCGATCTCGGCGACCGTCGGCGGCGCCTGCAATTCGCAAACGAAGCCGTATCGCGCCAAGGCGACGAGATTGCGCCGCCACGTCGGAACCGCGAACAGCGTATCCTCGGGTCGCAGCGTGGCGAGCGCGCCCGAAATGCCTTTGATCTGCCGGATGCCGCGCACGCGCCGTTCTTCGGCATGGCGCGCGACGATCTCGGCCGCGTCGTCGCGGGTCAGATCCGCCTGTGCGACGATGGCGCTGGGCAAGCCGCCCGCGGCTGCGCAACGCGCGAGCCAGTGCGTTTCCTCGACCGGATCATCGGGTCGGCGCGCCGCCTCCACATGCACCGAGCGCGAACCGCCCATCGCCGCGAGATCGGCAGCGTAATCGGCCGGCAGATAGTCGCGGCGCAACGCTTCGTCGGTGCCGAATGCGGTTTTGCGCGGCGCGCCGCGCAAACCGGGATAGCCGCCCGCCGACCCCGATAGATCGAAGAAGTGATGATGCGCGTCGACGAGATCCATCTAGCGGGCGGCCTTGCGCGCCACGAACGCGTCGCGCGCGCGGCGGTAGAGATAGGGCCAAACGACGAACAGGATCGAGCCCGCAAGAATGGCGGCCGAACCCGGCCGCGTGATGAAAGGCAGGAAACTGCCGTCGGAATCCATCAGCGCGGAGCGCAGCGAGGTTTCGAACAGCGGCGCAAGCACCAATCCGATGACGAACGGCGCCGTCGGGATTTTCGCGACGATCATGGCAAGACCCACCGCACCGAAGGCCAGCATGATCCACACGTCGGACAACTGGCCGTTCAGCGAATAGGTGCCGATCGTCGAGCACACAAGGATCGCAGGCACCAGATAGTGACGCGGCACGTTGATGATCCGCGCCATCGGCACGCAGGCGACGATCAGGATCACGAACATCAATATGTTCGCGACGAGGTAGGTCGCAATGATGCCGAAGAATACGTCAGGCGACTCGCGGACGAGCAGCGGGCCGAGATTGATGTTGTGGAAGATCAGCGCCGCCATCAGAAACACATCGGCCGGCGCCCCGGGAATGCCCAGCGCGATCATCGGCACCAGCGAGCCGCCCACCGTGGCGTTATTGCCGGTTTCCGACGCAACGACGCCTTCCTCGCGGCCCTTGCCGAAACTCGCGGGATCCTTATCGAGATTTTGGGTCGCGACATAGGCGATAACCGAGCCGATATTGGCACCCGCCCCCGGCAGAATACCGATCCATGTGCCGATGAGACCGGAGCGGACGACATTCCATTTGTGATTCAAAATGGACCCGACGGCCCGCAACACGTCGCCGATCTTCGTCGTTATCTGATCGGCGCGCGGCTTATCCGGGATCGTTTCGGCGAGCAAGCCGCCGATGGCGAAGACGCCCATCAGCACGGGGAACAGGTCCAAGCCCTTATCGAGCGCGCCGAAGCCGAACGTAAAACGCGCGTCGGATGTGACCGGGTCGAGCCCGACCAGCGCCACCAGAATGCCGAGTGCGCCCGACAATAATCCTTTAAGCGTGTCGCCCTGCCCGGCCGCCGCGATCAACAGCAAGCCACCAGCAATCATCGCCGCCATTTCGTATTGGCTGAAACGCACGGCGATGCGCGCGATCGGTACCGTCACCGTCGCCAGCACGATCCACGAGATCAAACCGCCGAGCAGCGAGGCGGTGACGCCCAGCGCCAGCGCGCGCGCCGCTTGGCCGCGCTTGGCCATCGCGTGCCCGTCGAACGTCGTCATCACCGAAGCGGGCGTGCCGGGAATGCCCAGCAGAATGCCCGACGTAAGGCCCCCGCTGACGCCGCCGACATACATGCCGATCAGCAAGTATTGCGCGAGGATGCTGTCCATCGTCACGGTCAGCGGCAGGGTCAGCGCCATCAGCACGCCCTGGTTCAGACCGGGTATCGCGCCGAAAATCAGCCCCAACGTCACGCCGACGGCGGAATAGGTCATCCCCATCACCGACATATGCGCGGCGAAGGCGTTGAGAAGAAGATCGGCTTCGCTCATGACTTCGCTCCGGCGGCGACGCGCGCGACCGCTTGACGCGTCATCGCCACACCTTGGCGACCGCATTTTTCGATCGCCATCGCGTCGATCAGCGCGTCGGCCGTCGTCGAGAGGATCGGCAGCGCGGCGCGATGCGCGCCGACGGCGAGAGCGAGCGCTTTCGCGTCCTTAACGGCGAGCACGCCCGGTCCGGGCCCGTCCTCGTCGGCGGCCATCGCGACGCCGTGCCGCTCGAGGATGACGGAACAGCCCGCCCCCTGCCCGCGCAACATCGACGCGACCAGCGCCGTACGCGACAAGCCGGCCGCTTGCGCCAGCGCCAACGCCTCGGCGAAGGCGGCGAGCGTCGCCTGCCCCACGCCGTTGTTCAAAATCTTCGCCAGGATCGCGTCGCCGGGCCGGTCGAAACGCACATGTCCCTTGCCGCCCGCGCGCAGCAGCGGTTCCAGCGCCGCGACGGATGCTTCGTCACTGGCGAACATAAAATGCATCTGTCCGGCTTCGGCATCCTTGCCGACGCCGATCAAGGCGCCTTCGACATGCCGCCCGCCCGATGCCCCGCGCGCATCGGCGATTTCGCGCGCCAGCGCCACCGGCACGGTCGATAGATCGCAGGTGACGATATCCGCACCCGCCGCGACCAGACCGCCATCCCATAGATAGACCGCGCGCACCGCATCGACACTCGGCAACGATGTCGCGACGACCGGCGCCACTTTCGCCGCTTCGGCTACAGATGCGACGACGCGCACCCCCGCCGCGCGCGCCGCCGCGCGCGCCGTTTCGGCAATATCGAAACCCGCGACGCGCGTGCCGGTGCGCGCCAGGTATCGCGCGATGCCGCCGCCGATTTCGCCAAGGCCGACGATCGCGATTTCGCAAGGACGGGAATCAAGGGAGGAAGACATCGAGATACCTTGCGAACACGAACGAGACACCGAAGGAAAGAACGCCGGCGACGCATAACGTCGTCGCGATCGACGCCGGCGTACGTGGCGCCCCGAGTACGACCGCGCAGCCGATGACGAAACCGAACGTTGCGACGCCGAAGGGCAGACCCAGCTGCATCGCCAGAACCCAGGCGAAAGCGACCGTCAGCGTCGCGACGAAACGCAAATTCGTCGCCGAGACGATCGCCGCACCCGGCACGGCGGCGGCGCGGCGCCATTCCCGCCAGCCGCGCACGATCAGGATCAGCGCGAAGACAAGGATCGTCGCCGGCACGACCACGGCCAGGAAGACAGCGCCGAGCGGTTCGTAGCGCGGCGACGGCAACACGGCCGCCTCGCGCAACAGCACCGCCATCAACGCCGCCAACAGGGCACCCGTAACCAGATCGCGCATCGGCCGTTCCTTCGCTTCGCGGGGCGGGATCAGTTCCGCTTGTCGAGGCCGTGGGCCTTGGTCAGGCGGCTATAGATCGCATAGCCCTCGCTCACGTCGCGGCGCAGCGCGTCGCCCTTCGTGAAGCGAATATCCTCCGTCTGCGCGCCGAGTTCGGCTTTGAGTTCCGGATTGGCCATCGTCGCTTCGAGCTTGGCCGTCAGCAGATCGCGAATCGGGTCCGGCACGTCCTTGCGCGCCCACCAATAGGTCGTGACGTTGATGTTGAGCTGCGGGAAGCCTTGTTCGCGCGCCGTCGTGACGTTTGCGGGCAAGTCGCGCGACTTGTAGTCCGCGAGGAACGCCAGCGGCACGAAATCGCCCGCCGCGACATAGGAACGCGATGTCGACGGCGTGGCCAGCATCACGTCGACCTGATCGCCCAACAACGCCGCGCGCAGCGGCGCGTCGCCGCCCGGCACGTTGATCATTTTAAGGTCGATGCCCAGCACTTCCATGAATTCCAGCGCCACATAATGGCTGTGCGCCGTCAGAAACACGCCCATGCGCAGCTTGCCCGGATTGGCCTTGCCATAGGCTTGCATCGATTTGAGATCGGTGAACGGCATGCCCTTGCGGGTCACGAACATCGTGTCGTTGCCGCCGGTGCGCGCGAGCGGCACCAGATCCTCGAACGGGCGGCCGAGGATGCCTTGGGCGGAAATACCGAACAGCGCCTGGTGGTGGACGAGCAGCGTATAACCGTCGGGCTTGGCGTCGTAGACCGCGCGTGAGCCGGTGGCCGTACCCGCCCCGACGATGTTCTGCACGATCACGCGCTGGCCGATTTTCTTTTCGAGATGCTTGGCGACGATGCGCGCATAGATATCGAGCGCGCCGCCCGCCGCGTTGGGCACGATCGCTGTGATGGGCCGATCGGGATATTGGGCGTTCGCAGAACCGGCGAACGACGCCAGCAAAACGGCCGCAACAGCAAAGCGGAACAGTGCGCGCATAGTGCTCCTCCCTTTTCCTCCGCCGGTTCCCGGCGCGATATCGGCGAGGATCACAGAACTCAGCCGTCCTAACGAGATATGTAATTGTCGTCGTTCATAACCTTTTGGTTATGCAGTGCGTCGCGTGCGCAAAAAAGGCCAGACCAGCGCGATCGCCGCACCGGTGAGGATCAACAAGGCGATCGGCCGGTCGAACAGCGCCGCGGCATCGCCATCCGCCGCCATCAAACCCGAGCGCAACCGCCCCTCGCCGAGCGGCGCCAGCACATAGCCGACGACCAGCGGCGCCAGGGGCACGCGCGCGATTTCCAACCCGATGCCGATGACGCCGAAGACCAGCATCACGCCGACGTCGAACATGCTGTTCGACAGCGAATAAGCGCCGACGACGCAGAAGACGAGCACGGTCGGAAAGATATAGGCAATCGGCAGAAGCATCAGCCGGGCGAAGAACAGGATGCCGCCGGTCATCAGCGCGAACATCACGATATGGGCGAACAGATGCGTCGCCATGATCGAGTTCACGATCTCCGGATTGTTGAGATAGAGCAGCGGGCCGGGCTGGAGATTGTGCAGCACCAACGCGCCGAGCAGGATCGAATCAGCGAGGCCGCCGGGAATGCCCAGCGTCAGCAGCGGAATGAGCGTGCCGCCCGACGTCGCGTTGTTCGCACTTTCCGTCGCGATGATCGCTTCCTCGCTGCCCTTGCCGAATTCCTCGGGCGTCTTCGACACGTTCTTCGCGGTCGTATAGGCGACAATCGACGCGATCGTGGCGCCCACGCCGGGCAAAGCACCCATCACGATGCCGATCAAGCTGGAGCGCAGGATGTTGACGCCGTGGCGCATATAGTCGGCGAAGGACAGAAGAATGCCCTTCATCGTCGCGCGCACGCGCTCGCTTTCCTGCGCTTCGATATTCGTGACGTCGGCCATGATCTGCGACAGCGCGAATATGCCGATCACGACCGGCAGCAAATCGATACCGGCGACCAGCGCCTCTTGCCCGAAGGTCAAACGCAACGTCCCCGACGACGGGTCGATGCCCGGTAGCGACAAGATCATCCCGATCAACGCCGCCATCAGGCCTTTGACGAGCGAACCACCGCTGAGCGATGCAATTAACGACAGCGCCAGCACGACGATCGCGAATTCCTCCCACGGGCCCAGCGCTAAGCCGGCCTTGGCGATCGGCGGAGCGATCGTCACCAGTGCCACCCACGACAAGGCGCCGCCGACGATCGAAGCGCCGTTACCCAGCCCCAGCGCGCGTCCCGGCTGGCCGTTCTTGGCCATCGGGTAGCCGTCGAGGCAGGTCATGATCGCGTTCGGCTCGCCTGGAATGCGCATCAGCGTCGCGGTGACGAGGCCGCCCGAAATGCCGCCGACGAACTGCGCGACTAGCAGAATCACCGCGTCGACGCTTTCCATGCGATATGTGAACGGCAAGGTCAGCGCCATCAGCATGCCCGCCGAGATGCCGGGCAGCACGCCGACGATCAGGCCCAGCATCACGCCGCCGATCACCAACAGAAACGTCGCGGGCTGAAGAAGATGCAAAAACGCGTCGGCCAATGTCATCGCGCCACGCTCACGGCAATTGCAGCAGGAACACATGGGTGAACAGCGACCAGATCGCCACACCCAACACGGCGCCGATTGCCGCGACCTTCGCGCGCGTCCGTCGATCACGCGCCGCGAGGGCGACGCCCGACGCCGAGATATAGACGACCGTCGATAGAAGGAAACCGACGCCGAACGCCAACGCGACGGCGTAGGCGACCGTCATCGCGAAGATCACGACCGCAAGATCGACGCGCCGACGGTGATCGCCGTCGCCGTCGAGCCCATGGACCAGCGCCACATTGCTGGCGCCCGTCGCTGCGCCCAAAGCGAGCCGCACCAATTGCACGATTGCGAGTGCGGCGAGCAAGCCCGCCAAAGCGAGCGGAAACGCGGCGGACCCCAGCGGATCGAACGGCGATTCGGGAATATCGCGCGCGTCGATATAGATGGCGGCGGCAAGGACCGCAGCACCGATCGCGAAGACGGCGTCGGCGGCGCGGTGCGGTGCGGGCCCGCTCATTTTTTCGTGGCGTCGTTCGCGGCTGCGGCAGCCGTTTCCGCCACAGCTTGCAGCGCGGCCTCGCGGGCACCGAGGTCGTCTTCGAGCGCCTTGCCGTCGCGATAGACGACGATCACGTCCTGAATTTTCGCGCGCAGTTCGGCCGACTTCGTCGCGGCTTCCAGTGCACGGCGCAGTACCGCGATGCGATCCGCCGCGATCCCCGGCGGGCCCAGCCACAGATCGATATCGTCGAAGGCGACGTCGTAACCAAGTTCGCGCGCCGTCGGAACATCCGCTATTTCCGGATCACGCTCGGGCCCGAGTATCGCGAGGCCTTTAAGACCGTTGCCGGCATATTGCTTGTAGACCCCCGTACCGAAGATCGCGATGTCGGCATGGCCGCCAAGGATCGCCTTCAAGCGTTCGGCGCCGCCGCCCGATTGCACGGGCCGGATCCGCACGCCGGCCTTCTGCGCCAACACGAGCGTGGAGAAGAACGGCAGCGTGCCGATATTGGTCGCATCGAGCAATTTGCCTGGATTGGCCTTGGCGAAAGCGAGCGCTTCCTGCAGCGATCCGAAACGGCCGTCGGTCTTGGTCGCGAGCAGGATCGGCGCGCTGCCCGTTTGCGCCAGGACCGTGAAATCCTTAGGCCCGAGTGGCGAAACCTTCTGCATTTTCGCGGTCAGAAGATTGAGGTTCCACAGCCCGATCGTGTGACCCGACGCATTGGCGTCGCGGATCGCGCGCGTGCCGATAGCCCCGCCGCCGCCAGGCGTATTGCGGATCACCACCGGAACGGGCAACAGCTTCTCGTCCTCTATTACCTTGGCGAACAACCGCGCCACGGCGTCGACCCGCCCGCCGGGCTGGGTCGGCACGATGATCGTCACCGGCTGGTCTGGAAATGCGCGCGCGGGCGCTGCGATGCTTGCGGCAATGGCGGCCGCGAAGACCGCGCAAACTCCAATGATCCGGCGGGACATCGGTCGTTTCTCCCTATGTATGACGGGCCGTGCGCCTCGTATGGAGAAACGTTAACCGGAATCGATCTTCCGCGGACAGCATCCAAATGTCACTATCCATAGCTTCTTAGTTATGGGAATCCCCGATGGATCTGCGGCATTTACGGACATTCCTGCGCGTGTACGGCCATCGCTCGATCAGCGCTGCAGCGCTGGAAATGGGCGTTTCGCAGCCGGCATTGTCGAAGGTCCTGCGCCGGCTGGAGGGCGAGTTCGGCGTGCCTTTGTTCGATCGGTTGCCGCGCGGCCTGGAGCCGACCGAATACGGCAATGCGTTGGCGGAAGCGGCACGCTCGATCGACACGAATTATCGCCTGGCGCTTCGCCAAATCGACGCGATGCGCGACGCGAAGGTGGGCGAGCTTAATATCGGTGCGGGCGCCACGTGGCGCGACCGATTACTGCCCGATGCGGTGGCGCAGTTCGTCGAGCGGCGTCCGGGCGTGCGCGTCACGGTACAGACGGGATCAAGTGATTCAATTCTGACGTCGCTGATCGACGGCGAGATAGACGTGGCGCTCGTCCCCATCCAGGACGGGGCCGCCGATTCGCAGGATGTGCGCACCGAAACCCTGGTGACCGACACGCTTGTCGTCGCCGCGCGGGCGGGCCATCCGCTCACCGAGCGCAAGGACGTGCCGCTCGCCGAACTTGCGCAAGTGCGCTGGGCGATGGCTACCGGCCGCTACGTCGTCGATCGATTCCGCGCCGTGTTCCAACGCCATGGCATTGAGCCGCCGGAGGCCGTCGTCGCGACCGAGGATATGAACTGTCTGCTCGACATCGTCGCGCGCACCGATCTCGTCGCCTACGTGCCGCGTTTGCGGGTCAAGTTCCGCCGCGACGACCGCTTGGCGGTCGTACCTTCGAAACAAGCCGAATCCGATCGCGCGACCGGCGTCGTCATGCGCACACGCACTCGCCCTACCGCGTTGCAGACCGCCTTCATCAAGACGCTGAAGCAAGTCGTCGCACGCACACGATAATCGGGCGCGTCACTCGATTTTCAGGAGGGCCGGATTGTAAGCGCGACCGGGATTGAACCTGGGCCCCTACGATATCAACGTACGCGGACATCGCGCCAGATCAGTTGGTTAGAGATGGGGTCTCCCGCAGATCGAGCATCGGATTGTGGGGAACATCACAAGACCGACGCGCTTGCCGGCAAGACGCTGATCTCGGTCCGCAGCGAGTTCGCGACGTAGCAGGCCTTATGCGCCTTGTGATGCAGCGCTCCGATTTCCGCAGGCGATGGCAGTCGTTCGCCTAAGAACGCAATCGCGGGACGCAGTTCGATGCGCGCCATGAATTGGCGTCCGTCGGCATCATTGTCGAGATATCCGACCGCATCGTCGACATAGGCATCGACGACGAACCCAGCCTTCGCCGCAAAGGCCAGGAAGAACAGCATATGGCAGCTCGACGCCGCGGCGATCAATGCTTCCTCGGGATCAACGCCGGCGGGGTTCGACGTTCCCGGCGGGACATGATCGG
>VFQQ010004386.1_pt1:5000-12532 | contig 12532 bp, 16 predicted proteins | sample 3512341 | NCBI WGS metagenome assembly VFQQ01 (sample SAMN10412373, study PRJNA504923) | tailings metagenome | isolation source: Relicate 2 Philex TSF1 revegetated site | place: Philippines: Tuba, Benguet | collected 2017-08-29 | reverse complement strand
CTCTGACCTGTGCCACGCCTGCTGCCGTGTGATTTGTTGCACCTGCCTTAGTACTGCTGGGTGACTGTGTTGTCTGTCTGTGTGTGCGTGTGTGTGTGTGCGCGTGTGCCTTGCACTGGTATGCGTGTCACGTGGTTACAGCTGCCTATATATGCTCACATGTCTCTCTGTCCCCCCATGCGCTCACTTTACACTGACCATGCCCGCAGTGGGCTTGACATGTCTGAAGCAGGAATCGCTGGATGACTGTGATGCATGCATGTGTGTGCGTGTGTGACAGGTACGTCAGGCGGCGTAACGACCCTAGTGTGTGTCATGGGCCTATTGACCCGCTCTTTGTGATGGACTATAGGTCAGCCGACACACACACACACACACACACACACACACATGCCACAATCATAACACGTTGCACGGCAGTGATCCCGCGGACTGCTGCTTTTGGTATGTCCGCAGGCGTGCGGCCTCTGCACACGGTACATCTCGTATGGTGATGGTGTTTGTGTGTGTGTGTGTGTGTGTGTGTCTGTGTGTGTGTCCACGCAGGTGTGCGGCGTCCTCCGCACGGGGCTTTCCCAACACACGCGGCGCCATGCGCGGCCCCTCGCAGCTCGGCACCTCCTTCCCTGCGCCCATCACACAGTGCCTGACAACACTGGCCGCACAGAGCGAAGAAGACATCATGCGTGCGTACGGGCTCACGGATAGCGATGCGGCCAAGATCCTGCGGACACGGGCGTCTGGTGAGTGCGACGAGAATGTCTCTGTGGTGTGCAAATCTAGGCGTTGGTGTGCAGAGGGTGCAGAGGGTGCAGTGCGGGCACGTACAGGCCTGGTCAGACTCTGTGCACCGGACTGGGGCTTAGGGGGCTTGTGCTGTCATTCCAGAGGCACAACTCCAATGTCATCAAAAGCAGTCTTAGATAGGTGCCTGTGCTGGCGTGGATTCAGCGGTACCGCGTGCTCGAGCCTGTTGTATGTGCAAGGCTGCCAGACTAAGCACTGAGCCAGGCTATGCAATGAGCAGCCTCATGCGCTGTCCCAGGGTGAACATTGTGTCAAGGGCATGCTGTGTGGCCTGAGAATGGTGGCCTGTGCGTGTTGTGTGTGGGATGAGCTGCATGTGTGTGTGTGTGTGCGTGTGTGTGGCGTGTGCGCGCAGACATGCTCACTCATGGGTTTGAATGGACGCTACAGCAGGGCTGGCCCGTCAACACACCGCGTTTTCAAAGGACGCCCCAGCCTGCGTGCTGTGGCCTCATCATGGTGCGTGTAGCCACATGGTGCACCCACACAAGCCTTCGTCTCTCATGGTTGCACCACTTGGCTCTGTGCACATGCTAGACCAGACCGTTGATGGCTTACAGTCAGTAGTCAGCAAGCGCCACATTGCGCGCGTCTTGCATCGCGTTCGCCAGTGCTCTACAGCGCCCCTTCATTGCGGGCCTACGCGGACCGTCCTCGCAATCCTAGATATGTCTTGGCTGCGAGTGGCACGCCTGTGTGTGTGTGTGTGTGTGTGTGTGTGTGTGTGTGTGTGTGTGTCTGAGTACCGTTGCAGGCTGGCGGCAGCCTGGCGTGCGGATCCTGCTGGCGGCCCATCCTGGAGGCTTGAAAGGCACTACAGCGCCCTTGAGCTATCTGCTTGAGCCCAGCGATACAGACTCTAGCTCCTGTCTTGTGGAGGGTTGATGTAGCCCTGCCAGCGAGCAGGGGTGCAGCGCAGACATGATGTGACCCTCTGCGGCTGGCTGTAAGATGCCTGCTTTCAGAGTTCCATGAACAGGATGCATAGCACTGATGCCAACTAGAGCTTTTGCAGCCCGAACAGTGCAGAGAAAGGGCCGCAGGCGCCTGGTGTCGGATCATCTGGGGGAACGCGTGCAGTACAGCGCTGCTCATCTCCCTGCTTTAGCAGTGAAAGTTGGGCACAGCCACTCGGCAGGCCCCTGGTACACTGCTGTACACATCAGCCGCCATCAGGCTGCGAAGCCCTGGCCAGGGGAGCTGACAGAGCAAGGGAACACGGGCCATAAGCGCGACTGGACAAAACGCCCAGCCTGCGCCGCTTCCTCTCCTCCTGGACCTTTCCTCTCAGTTCTCGGAGCCTTTACATGCTACGCCCTTGTTGGCATTCCCACAGAACTCAAGCCTGAAGCCAGCGCTCGTGAATCCTGAGAGCCTTCCTGCGGCTGGACTGAAGCGCACTGCGGCTGGACGCAGACTGGATCAGAGCAGCGCTGCTTTGACATGCAAACAGCAGGTGAGCAATCGCAAGCGCCTGCAAAGCCCGGAGCAGGGCACTGGGCGAGAAGGCAGGAGAGGTAGTCCAGCAGTCGTGACTCCCTGTCTCCTTCGGTGCTATAGCCAGCGCTCTGCTGCACTCCGGCATCAAATTACCATCTGCTCATTGCGCCCCTAGCACGTCAGCAGTCACGAACGCGCCCAGAACCCGCCACTGAGCCATTCGGCCGTACTCACAATCGGCAACACTGCGCCCCTTGTGCCCTGTGCATTGCTTCGCAGATATCGCAATGATGAGTGGCGAACAGGCAGTGCTGGGTCAGTCTACCGACGCGTGTCCTGCAGGAATGAGGCAGGAAGCGTCAGCACCTCTGTCCACGCCAGCCTCCGCCGCGAGCGACAGGACAAATAAGGCAGTTGACCACCGTCTAGCAAGCCGCTGCTCTTCGCACCCCGTTTGCCAGGTCCGTGAGGTGGAACGCTTCGACTTCTGTGTCCTGTCCTGGACGTCCCTTCAGCTTCCTACTGAACTAGCTAGCATGTTCATGCATTTTGACAAACCATAGCTCAGCTTCAGGGGCTGCAGGACCGAACTGCTCATTCGTGCGATGACGGCCCTTCGCAGGTGCCTGGCTGCGGCAAGGACTTGTCTGGCGACCGCGGATACAGGCAGCGGTACAAGATATGCGAGGAGCACTTCCGTGTCACCTCCATGGAGCTCGATGGCCAGGTCAGTATCTAGATGCAGCAGCAATTCCAGGACGCTGTCCTGCAAGGCACACGCCCTGGCTTTTCCTCTGTGTGAATCCAGCACATCCATTCAGCTGCAATGCACAGGCAGGTGACCCAGCCTGCTTCTTCTGACATGTGGCCTGGTTCACACACACGCAGATTGTACGATTTTGTCAGCAGTGTGGCAAGTTCCAGCCTCTGGAGGACTTCCAGGATGACAGACGCAGCTGTGCTATGTAAGTGACTGTCTGAGCAGCGCAGCCGGGGCCATCCGTGCCCACCCTGGATTTGAACCCTGCCGCGCCACAGGCCCTGCGCTGACACACTGTGCTCTGCTCTGTCCTGCTCCTGCAGTCAGCTGGCCCTCCACGCTGGTCGTCGCCGCAAGCGCCACGCAGCCGCGCGTGCGCGCAAGGTAAGAAGGGGCGAGGTGCTGGCACCTCGCGCAGACTCGACTCCCTCTGCGGACACAGCCTCAGCACTCCAACAACCCTGTACTCTTCTCCTCAAGGTTTGCGCTGTGCTGTGCTTTGCAGAATGCAATGAAGGAGCAAGGTACTGGCTCCGACAGCGACAGCGGCGGCGTCGCCAAGCGCAACAGACCCGTCGCAGGCCAGAGGGCCCCTGACGCCGCTGCACTGTCCCCAACAGCGGCAGCCCTGGCCTACGCAGCAGAGAAGAAGCACAAGACCCTCTCCCTCACAGGTACAAACCAGCTTCCCTTCCTTGCACTGCCCTCAGACCCAGCTTTGCCAATCAGCCAGCTAGCCAAACCACACACGATGTGCCGTGCCGCAAGGGTCAGCTCCCCACTGCAGCAGACAGCCTCGCCACCAGACACACAAGTGCACCACATGCTTGTCTACACCAGGGTAGCAGGCAAGGCTGATGTGTGTGTGTGTATGTGTGTGTGTGTGACGCAGGGCTGACGGAGGATGAGTACCAAATGTGCCAAGACATCCTCATGTGCAAGAAGAGTCGAACCATGGACGTCACACTTGCCTCCCACACACTCACAAACCTAGCTCACACACTCCCCCTCTCCACAGGCCTCCCCACCACCCTCCCAACCCACACAACCATCCTCCCGCGCCTCTCCCTGCCCTCCGTCTTCGGCAACGCCCAGCGCCAGGACACGAACACCCACGCGGGCCAGGCCGGCGTGTACCTAACCCAACAGTCAACCCACACTACAAACCAACTGCCGGCGTCAACGGCTTACGTGTACCTCGATGCCGCAGCAGCTCAGCTTACGGAGATGCAGGGGGGCCTCGCAGCGCGCCCCTCGTTCCCTACCCACCCCTCCGCCCGGATGTACCAGAATTCCGTTGACAGCACCAACACAAACGTTATCGGCGACAGCAACTCGGTTGGCGCGGGCCGCGGGAGTGTGAGCAACGACGAGCGGTTGATGGCCGGTGCTGGTAGCCAAATCGAGGGTTTGGTTAATGCGATGGTGGGCGCGCATGCTGCGCATGGTGCGGCGCATGTGGGGCTGGGCGGTGTTCTGCAGCTGGGCGCGGCTGCGGGGATGACGGATGCCAACGGGCAGCCAGCCATGCAGGTGCAGCTGTCGGCCAGCACAAGCGGCGCGACTGCCACAGCCGGGACGGTCGACGCAGCAGACGGCGGCGCTGAGCAGCAGTCGCGGCTGCTGGGCACAGCTGGTGCGGCTGGGCTGGGCCCTGTGCTGCGGTTCATGACATCCAACGCGGCTGCGGCTGTGGCTGGCGGCAACCCAGCTGCTGGCTCAGCTGCAGCTGCGGCTGCCAGCCTGAATGACGCCAGCCGGCTGCCGGCCCCACTGCCGCTGATGCTCGACAGCGTGGCTGGCCGCACTGGCTGGACAGCCACAGAGGGCGGCCAGCTGCAGCAGCAACAGCCACAGCAGCAGCAGCCGCTGCAATACCTGCGCTGGAACGGTGCGATGCTGCAGGCCAGCCAGGCCCCGCAGCCGCAGCTGCAGCTGCAGCAGGGCCCAACTGGTCTGACTGTCAAGATCATCCAGCTGGGCGGCGCAGCTGGCGGCCTGGACGGGTCAGCTGTCGGCTACCAGTTCCTGCAGCCGCAGCTGCAGCAGCAGCAGCAGCAGCAGCAGCAAGCTGCGACTGCCAACCTGAACGGCTACTCCCAGCAGCTGGCGCAGTTCCTCGCAAGCAATGGCCTGCAGAGCAGTGGTCTCACACTTCCAGTCACGTACGTTTGAGTGAGAGGGGACGTGCTTCGCACACCACTCTCACATTTCTAGCTCTATACACACCACAGCCTCTCTCACACATTCACACATACAAGGATACGCACTACGCAACCTGTACAAAGGCATGTGTGACCTGACGGGCATGTGTGGAAATGCTCGGCTTCGCATTCTCAAGCGTGTCGCGCGCACAAAGCACTTCAAGCAGTAAAACTACGAAACTCATGCGCCCATGCAATGCTTCGAAAACACGCTGCGTGCTCGCGCGCTTTTCGAAGAATCGTCTACCCTCAGTTTCCCTTTCGCGTGTCCCCCTTAGTTTGTCTTTACTGGGTATAGTGCATGCAAACAGACACGGAAGCATGCAAACAGGCACGGAAAGCACCACGGGCACCAAACACAAGCACTGTGTGCTACGGGATACTACCATTCGAGCACTTTATGCAGCTGGAAAGAAGCTGCGTGTGCATGTGACGATGGGTCCTTCTTTTCGCACAGACTTAGCTGCACTCCGGGCTCTCGACTTAGCCGCATTTAAGCGCAAATTCCGGTGACCAGATTCAGCTCTTTTGTTGGGACATAGGCACATTCGCGTGGGCTGTTTCAAACCGAGCTCGTTTGTTTGGACTTCGATGCATGTATTTGAGCGCATTGTATCATTCCGTGCCAGCCGTGCAGTTTGAACTTAGGTGCATTCGGTTGGACTGTTCATTTGATCGAAGCATGCTTCCGGGCTCTCGTATTGCATGCATGTGTGCGAACATGCATGCAAGAGAACACGGCTCCGGAAATGTTGTGACGACGGGCACCCTCACTACGTGCATGCAACGGATTGTTGTCATGCCTTTCTTACACACCGTGTGCTGGTGTATGTGTGTGTGTGTGTGGGGGGGGTATCATAGACCGGATAGTCGTTTCTGCCCGAGTGTTCATTTCGTGTGCACGTTGCCCTCCTAGGCGCCTTAGTAAACTCAGCAACATGCTACATATCATCCGCACAAATCATTCATCGTCTGCATTGTCTGCACATGAAAGCCTTACCCAAAACCTTATTCTCTGGTCGCGCCCAACACGTCGATCGTGCCGTGATGCATGCTTGCTCGTGTGTTTGGACAGCGTGTGCCTTTCTTTGGACTTTCTTGGCAACACTGATCCATACACTGATCCATACTGGCTGAGTCTGTACATTGGGCTTGCATGTGTCCTCTGCGTGTGCAAACGCAGCTAGGTATGCACCTTTGGTAGCACTTACACATTCATCTGGGTGTGCGAGTTGTCTATTGGGCCTTCCTACCTTCCTTGTCTGTCGCAAGGCAGTTTGTTGACTGGGCGCGTGCATGGCTTCTTCGCGGACGCAAGCACAGCAAGGCATGGTGCATCCCGCCATGCGCTATTCATTTAGCCCCACTACTGATCATGCCTTTGTTGTGCCACAGTTCACACATGATCCACTCGTTTCCTGGCATGCTTTCATTCTCCACGCACAATTTTGTTGGCCCCACACGGGGCGCTTTGCTAGGACATGCCAGCCGGGCCTATTCATCGGTTTGGTGTGCGCGCGCGCACGCGCCCTTCTAAATGTGTGTACGTAAGAGCCATTTATATTCGTTGTTTGTGAAGGCATACGTGCCCCATCGATTCCATAGCTACCACGCAGCTCCACGTTTATCCACAGTGCACAAGGAAACTCACTCATGTACGTGCAAAATGTTGAAGGTCGGGTCTCTGTTTGGAGAGTGCTCAAGTCAGCGCCGGTGTTGCCTGCAAGACGCGTGTAATGTATACCTCTGACTTGGACCCTCCTCATGCCTTCGTGTCTGATACACGCTTACATGGATAGGGCCAGCAAGAGCGCCAGACGAGTACAAGCAGAGGCAGGTACTCTCCCTAGTCCACAGCTTCCCGTTTGGCTGGGTTGTACAAAGCTGGGAGGCACAAGATACGATACAACACAAGCAGTACAGCAGCACTGTTGCTCACAGTCAGCAGAAGTAGCCAGTTCCCGTTCCCGCATATGCCTAGGCGTATACTGCAGAGTGGGCTACAGCGGGTGGGATGAGTATAGACCTTGCGGCAGTACAGCCCAGAGGATGTCTCACACTTCACCCGCAGTAGCAAGCGCGGCACAGCCCTGCGCACTGCGCTGCTACACCAGGCAGTGTACAAAGCCACGCACTGACACTGTTGAGAGAGGCACAGAGGCTATGAGCGGAGGGCCTGTCCTACCTTGACTGGACGTGCTGCCGTGTGTACCTTGACTCAGCCCTGTCTATCCATTCACCCAGGCCCTTCAGCCACCAGTCCATGCTTGGCAGACGCAGCACGATGCTGCTAAACTCCCTGCAGCCCCAGCTTCCACGCG
>VFQQ010004385.1_pt1 | contig 12532 bp, 12 predicted proteins | sample 3512341 | NCBI WGS metagenome assembly VFQQ01 (sample SAMN10412373, study PRJNA504923) | tailings metagenome | isolation source: Relicate 2 Philex TSF1 revegetated site | place: Philippines: Tuba, Benguet | collected 2017-08-29 | reverse complement strand
ACCACCCAGCCCCCGCACGATCTCGTAGACGTGTTCGATGAGCGCGCGGCCGATGCCGGTGCCGCGGAGTTCCGCATCGGCATAGAGATCCTGCAGATAGCAGCTGGGGCCTTCGAGCCAGAAGCTGCGGTGCATGATGATGTGGACGAGGCCGCACGGCTTGCCGCCTATCTCCGCGAGATAGCCGAACATCGGCTCGTCGGGGTCGAACAGGCGCGCCCAGTTGAGGTCGTAGAGCGATGGCGGTTTTTCGGTGCGGTAGAATTCGATGTAGAGCGCCCAGAGGCGTTGCCATTCAGCGCGGTCGGTGAGGGCGAGCGGGCGCACGGTCACGGAACCTTTCACCGTGGTTCTGTCGAACGGCTCGGGTTTCAGCCCGTAGGGCAACGCCATCGCTTCACTCCCCTCGTCGTCCGCTTATAGTGCGCCCAACAAGAACAGGAAGCGCCATGACGGACGAGATCATTTTCCACCATTATCCCACCTCGCCCTTCAGCGAGAAGGTGCGGCTGGCCTTTGGGATGAAGGGCCTCAGCTGGCGGGCGGTGGTGCAGCCGGTGATCATGCCGAAGCCGCATCTGACGGCGCTGACCGGCGGATACCGCAAGATCCCGGTCATGCAGATCGGCGCGGATATCTATTGCGACACGCAGATCATCCTCAGCGAGCTGGAGCGGCGTGTGTCCGATCCGCCGATCATGCAGGGCGGGATGGGGCAGGCGATCGGCTTCTGGGCGGACCGCGTGTTCTTCCAGGCGAGCGTGCCGCTGATCTTCGGCGCGCTGGGCGACAAGGTAGACCCGGCCTTCATGAAGGACCGCGAACAGCTCTCCGGCCGTCCGTTCGACGTGGCCCAGATGAAGGCGGCCGTGCCGATCATGCGCGAGCAGTGGCGGGCGCATGTGGGCTTCATCGACAGCGCGCTGCAATCGGGCGGTGGGTGGATCGGTAATGGCCCAAGCATCGAGGACATCCACGCACACATGAATGTGTGGTTCGTTTCGAACTTCACGCCGGATGAGGCGAAGCGGTTGCTGCCGGAGTTCCCGCGCGTTGAGGCCTGGTATGCGAAGCTGAACGCCATCGGGCACGGCAAGCCGTCGCCGATGACGCCGGAGGAGGCGATCGAGGTCGCGCGCGCATCCACGCCGCATGATGCCGAGCACGAAGACGGGCATGAGCCGAACGGGCTGAAGCCGGGGCAGGCGGTGACGGTGATGGCCGACGATTACGGGCGCGATCCGATCAAGGGCACGCTGGTGGCGTCGTCGGCGCATCGCATTTCCATCGCGCGTAACGATCCGCTGGCGGGCGATGTGGTGGTTCATTTCCCGCGCGCCGGGTTCTGGGTGCTGCCGGGGTGAGGCCGCTCGCGATCAGTGAACTCGATTGCGGCGGCGGGTTGAAGCTGATCGCGCTGGAGGCGGCGCATCTGCCGTTGCTCCGGCCCATCCTCAGCGAGCCTGAGGTGGCGCAGTGGAACGGGCCTATCGAGGGCGAGATGGAAGGTATTGCCGAGCATCTCGCGGGCGATGAGGTCGCGCCGTTTCTGGTGACGCTGGACGATGCGCCCATCGGCTATTTCCAGGCCTATCACGCCAACCGCGATCCGTTCTGGCAGGCGTTCGGCGTGCCGAAGGAAACGTGGGGCATGGATATGCTGCTCGCCGCGCGCCGGGGCGAAGGGCTGGGGCGGCGGCTCTGCACCACGATGATCGATCATCTTTTCACGTTGCCGGGAACGGTGCGGGTGCAGATCGATCCGCAGCCGGCGAACGAGCGGGCGATCCGCTGCTATGCGGCGGCGGGGTTCAAGCCGCGCGGCGTGCTGGAAGGCTATGACGACGACCCGATGCTCTACATGACGGTGGAGCGTTAGCGCGCCCCACGCACCTGGCGCGGTTCGTAGATCGCCCAGTGGCGGCCCGACATGATGCGGCGCGTTTGGCTGACGATCTCGAAGTCGAGCGTCACGATGAGGTGGCCCTTGCTCTCGACATTCTCGACGACGATGGCGCGGGTTTCGGCCGGCTCGCCATCGCGCAGCAGGGCGTGATTGCGGATGCGGCTCTCGACGTGAATCCACGGGCCGAGCTTTACATTGTTGCCGAGGATGTAATTGGCGCGGCGCACCAGCCAGCCGGGGTTGCAGATGGCGCCGCCCTCGAAGAGCGCGCTCGTCTCGCGCACGTCGGCGAGGTGCTGGGCGCCATCGGCCTTTGTGTAGGTCTCGTGCATCGTGCCGAGGATCTGACCGGGTTTCAGGCTCTCCATCGAGGCCTTCGGGCGTGCGGCATAGTCGGGCAGGTCTGCTGTGCCGATGGTGGCGGGCTCGGCCGCATCGTCCAGCTTCCAGGCGGAGCCGGTGGCGCAGAGCGTGTCACGCGCTTCAGCCGTCAGGGCGAGGCGGTCGCCATCCGCCTCCGCCGTCACCAGCGTTTCGTCGCCGTCATAAACAGGCTTGCCGAAACGCGCCTGCATGCCGCCGCCCGTCAGCCAGTCCATGCCCCAGACTTCGATGGGCGCATGCGCCAGATAGGCGAACACGTCGACGCCCGGCACGAGACCGCCGGTGAAGCCGAAGCGCGAGGCGACGGCATCATCGTGGATCTTGTTCTCGCTGGCCGTCGCCGTGTTGAAGGCGGTGAGGCGGTGGGTGAGGGTCATGGTGCAAGCGTTCCCCGAAATGTCATCCCGGCCTTGAGCCGGGATCCAGAGCGGCAAGCCCCCCGGATTGTTGCCCCTGGGTCCCGGGTCTGCGCTTCGCTTCGCCCGGGATGACAGTGAGGGGGTGAACTGTCAGGGCAAAAGTGTGGTCTCGTAAAGATCGGCCCAGGTCGGGTTCATCTTTTCGATCAGGTCAAGCTTCCATTTGCGAGCCCATCGCTTCACGCGCTTTTCGTGTGCGATGGCATCATCGATGAGATCGAAGGGCTGGTACCAGACGAGGTGCTTCACGCTATGGCGGGCGGTGAAGCCTGGAACGGCGCCAGTCCTGTGTTCCTCGACACGCCGCGCCAAGTCATTGGTGACGCCGACATACAACGTCCCGTTCCGCACGCTGGCGAGGATGTAGACGTAGTAGATGTTCGCCAAGCATTGTCCCCGTTTGTCATCCCGGCCTTGAGCCGGGATCCAGAGCGGCAAGCGCGGTGCTTGCGGCCCCTGGGTCCCGGGTCTTCCCCTCGGGCTAAACCCGAGGGTTCGCCCGGGATGACAGGCTTTATGTGAACCCAACCATCACCTTGCACTGGGTGGTCGGCTTCCTGAGCGCCTCGAAGGCGTCGGGGAGTTGGTCGAGGGTGATGCGGTCGGTGATCATGTGCTGCACCTCGACGCGGTCTTTGGCGATCATCTCGATGACGTAGTCGAAATCGGCGGGGCGGTAGCCGAGGACGAATTGCAGCGTCAGTTCCTTGACGATGCCCATGACGGGCAGGATCTGGTCCATCTGCTGGCAGACGCCGGCGACGACGATCTTCGCGCCGCGCGGGGCGTCCATCATTACGCCGTTGATGATGCCGGGGGCGCCGACGCATTCGAAAATGATGTCGGGGCCTTTGCCGGCGATGGCGGCGACCTGGGCAGAAAGCGGCTGCGACGGATCGATTGAATCCGTCGCACCAAATCTTGCGGCGGTGGCTTTGCGGTTTTCGGCGCGCTCCGAAACGATCACGTGACGGGCGCCGAGGAATCTGGCCCAGAGAATGACGGCGAGGCCGACCGGGCCGGCGCCGATGACGAGCACGGTGGCGCCGCGATCCATTTTCGCCATGTCGACGGCGTGAAGGCCGACGCAGAGAGGTTCGATGAGCGCGCCTTCTTCGGACGAGACGATGTCGGGCAAAGCGTGTGCGCCGTTGCCGCCGATGGTGACGTATTCGGCATAGGCGCCGTGATGCTGGCCGAGACCGACGCCCTTGGCCGCAGTGCAGGCGCCGAAGGTGGTGTCGCCGCGCTTGCAGGCGTCACACACGCCGCACTGGATGTAGGGGAAGCCGGCGACGCGCTGGCCGGTCTTGAACTTGCCCTTGAGGGCCGAGCCTATCTCGATGATTTCGCCCGAGAATTCGTGGCCCATCACGCTGCCCACCGGCAGGTTCGAGAGCGAGTGCGCTTCGGTCATGTGGAGATCGGAGCCGCAGACGCCGCAGTGATGCACCTTGAGCAGCAGCTGGTGCGGCTCGGGCTTCACGTCGTCGATGGTTTCGATTTCGAGCTTGCGGTCAGGGCCTTTGTAGACGGCGGCGCGCATGGGGAATTCCTCCAGATGTTTTTTGTGGGCGGGAGGATTGGGCGAGATTTTTTTCGCCGCAAGGGGGTTGAAAGAGAAGGATCATATTCCCATATCGGGTTTTCGGGCGTTTTTGCCCGGCGTGAGGGGAGGAGGAGAGAGGGGATGGGGAAAAGTTTGAAACGACTCCGCCCCGGAATGTGGAAATCCGCGCAGAATCCGAAGCCCGCTCGCCTTTTGCGCCGCGCTGCCGTTGGGGTAATCTCCCGCCACAACGACATTAAAAACATCAGGAAACGCTCATGAATATCGCCGTCAATCCGGCCGATCTGCCGCCGTTCAAGCCCCTGCCGATGCTGCCGCCCAAGACGCGCGCCGAAAAGCGTGCCGACGGCACCTGGCTGATCGAGAGCGCCTATGAACTGGGCGCGATGCACCGCTCCATTCCGCATCTGCTGGAGCAGCGCGCGAGCGAACACCCCGAGCGCAACCTCATCGCGCAGCGTGAAGTGGGGCCGGATCTGAAAACCGGCGCCTGGCGCTTCATGACCTATGGCGAGGCGAATACGAAGGCGAACCAGGTGGCGCAGGCGCTGCTGGATCGCGGTATGGGCCAGGGCGACGGGGTGATGATCCTCTCGTCCAACTCCATCGAGCACATGGTGATGATGCTGGGCGCGATGAAAGCGCGCGTGCCGGTGGCGCCCGTGTCGGTCGCCTATTCGCTGATGTCGGGCGATCACGGCAAGCTGAAGCACGTGTTCAACCTGGTGAAGCCGAAGATGGTTTTCGCCGATCACGGGCCGCTCTACGCCAAGGCGCTGCACGCGCTGAAGCTGGAAGGCGTGGAGGTGGTGACGCTGATCCCCGCGCCGGATCTGGAACAGACCTCGTATGAGAGCCTGCTGCAGACGAATGTCGGCCCGGCGGTGGCGGCGAGCGTCGAGAAGATCGATCACGACACGATCGGCAAATATCTCTTCACGTCGGGCTCGACCGGCATGCCCAAGGGCGTGATCCAGACGCAGCGCATGATGTGCGCGGTGATCGCGGGGCAGGAAACGCTGCGCTCGGAAGAGCCCGATCCCAACGATCCGCCGCAAGGTCTGGAGTGGATGCCGTGGAATCACATCTCGGCGGGCAATATCGGCTTTAACGGCAACCTCAATGCCGGCGGCACGGTGTATCTCGACAGTGGAAAACCCATTCCGGGTATGTTCAACGAGACGATCCGCAATCTCTATGAAGTGTCGCCTGTGGTGTTCGGCAGCGCGCCGATCGCCTTCGCGATGCTGGCCGATGCGATGGAGAAGGACGACAAGCTGCGCGCCAGCTTTTTCCGGAAGCTCAAATATATGGGCTATGGCGGCGCGACGCTGAGCCAGGACATTTCCGACCGCCTGCAGGCGCTGGCGATCGCCGAGACGGGGATGCGGATCGGCTTCACGACCATGTATGGCGCGACGGAAACGCAGGGCATCACGGTGGTGAGCTGGCTGACCGACCGCGTGGGTCTCATCGGCCTGCCGCTCCCGGGCCTGACGCTGAAGCTGGTGCCGAACGGGCAGAAGCTGGAAGTGCGCGTGAAGGGGCCGACGGTGACGCCGGGCTATCTCAACCGGCCGGACCTGACGAAAGAGGCCTTCGACGAGGAGGGTTTCTACAAGCTGGGCGATGCGGCGAAGTTCGTTGACGAGCGCGACCCCAATCAGGGCCTCATCTTCGACGGGCGCGTGACGGAGGATTTCAAGCTGACCTCGGGCACCTGGGTGTCGGTCGGGACGCTGCGCACCGATGTGCTGGCCGCCGCCTCGCCGCTGCTGCAGGACGCGGTGATCGCGGGACAGGACAAGGCCTTCATCGGCGTGCTCGCCTGGCCGAGCATTGTCGCGGCGCGCCAGATTTCGGGCCTCGCCGCAGATGCGCCGGTGGCGGATGTGCTGGCGTCCGAGCCGGTGCGCGCGTTCCTGAAAGACCATCTCGCCGCTCATAACAAGGCGGCGGGCGGATCGTCCGGGCGCATCGGGCGCGTGATCCTGATGGCCGAGCCGCCGTCGATCGACGGCAATGAGATCACGGACAAGGGATATGTGAACCAACGCGCGACGCTTGAGCGGCGGCACGCTCTGGTGGAAAAACTCTACGCCGCCCAGCCGGACGGCGAGGTTATCGTGATCTGAGCAGACGGGCGTGACGGGGGCCTTGGGGCGTGAGTATCAGTGAGGTCGAGACGCGGACGGCGGCGATGGAGCCGCCGTCTCCGGTGGAAGCGCGCATGATGCCCTGGGCCGCGACAATGGTGGCGGTCAATTGGGCCATGGCGCTGGCCGTCAGTCTCGCCTTCTTCTATTTCGGCCTCGTGATGGGCTCGTATGTGCCCTGGCTTGCGCTGCCCATCACGGTGACGGGCGGCGCGGCGGCGCTCTATTCGGCATGGAAGCTATGGCGCGCCTTGCGGGCGCGGGCGCTGGACGTGCCGGTGATCCGTGTCGGCCCGAACGGTTTTCAGGATACGCGCGTCGGGACCGAGATTCCCTGGCGCGAGATCGCCAGCCTTGCGGTGGAACAGCCGGGCACGCGCACTTTCCTGCGTGTCGCCGCGAAAGACGCCGGGCGCTTCGTGACGCGCGGGCGTTTGCTGCGCCGCCGTGTCGCGCGGGCAGGGGCGTTCACCTCGTGCCTTTCGGAAATGGATGTCCCCGCCGAACGGCTCGTCTCGGCGGCTGAGGCCTACAAGGCCGCGTCATGAGCGGACGTCTCGCCGCTATCGCGATCGCGCCGAAAAAGCGTGGGGTGATGCAGGAAATGATGTTCGCCGAGGTGACGGTGCCGAAGGGCATCACCGGTGATGCGCGGGGGCATTTTCCCGGCCGACAGGTGACGCTGCTGTTCGAGCATGACTGGACGGCGGCCTGCGCCGATCTTGGGCGGCCGCTGCCCTGGACGACGCGGCGTGCGAACCTTCTGGTCAGCGGCATGGATGTGCCGGCGGAAGTCGGCGCTAAGCTGGCGATCGGAGACGTGCTGTTGGAGGTCACCGAAGAAACGGCGCCGTGCAATCTGATGGAGAAGGCGGAGGCGGGCCTCAAGGCGGCGCTGAAGCCGGGCTGGCGCGGCGGGGTGTGCTGCAAGGTGCTGGCCGGCGGCACGATCGCCACAGGGGATGCGGTCCGGCGCGTGTAACCTCACGCGTTAACGAATGAGAAACCTTCTCCGCCCCACCTTCGCAGACATGGCTGTGCTCCCTCATCGGGGATCGTTCGGAGAGCGCCATGTTGAATGCAGGGGATTTTCAGGACCTCGCCTTCTGGTTGATCGACGCGCACGGCGCCGACGCCCTTTCATGGGCCGACCGCGCCATCGCCGAGCTTGACCTGCAGGGCGACGATGAACGTGCGGAACTGTGGCGGATGCTCCGCTCGGTCGCCGACGACATGATCGCGGGCCGCATGGACCCGCATAAGCGGCCGACGCTTCACTAAACGCGGGCGCATGGTAGACAGGTCTCCGCTGAATGCGGGGACGCCATGCTCGACGCCACTCTCGACGCCATCATCAAACAGATGGCCGCCAATCCGACCCCGAAACTGTGGGAGGTCGCGGCGCCGCAAGCCCGCACGATGTTTGCGGGTATGCGCGAGGTGTTCGAGCCGAAGGGCGTGCCGATCGGCAAAGTGGATTCGGTGGAGATCCCAGGCCCGGGCGGCCCGCTCGCGGCGCGCATCTATACGCCGGTAGGCCTTACCGGCCGGGTGACGCCGGGCTGTCTCTACTATCACGGCGGCGGATGGGTGATCGGCGATCTCGATACGCATGATGCAATCTGCCGCCAGCTGGCGAATGAAAGCGGCGTGCGCGTGATCGCGGTCGATTACCGCCTCGCGCCGGAGAACAAGTTTCCCGCCGCGTTCGACGATGCCTATGCCGCGCTGGTGTGGGCCGAAGCGAATGCCAGCGACCACAACATCAACCCGAACCGGCTGGCCGTGGCGGGCGACAGCGCGGGCGGCAATCTCGCCGCCGCCGTGGCGCTGCAAGCGAAGCTGAAGGGCGGTCCGCAGATCAAGTATCAGGTGCTGTTCTATCCGGTGACGCAGGCGCGCGCGGATACGGCGTCGATGCGCGATCTTGCGACGGGATACTTCCTGGAGAAGGCGTCGATGGACTGGTTCTGCGACCAGTATCTGCCCGCCGATGCCGACCAGAACGATCCGCGCGTGTCGCCGCTGGCAGCCAAGGACGTGAGTGGCGTGGCGCCGGCCTATGTGATGGTCGCGGGCTTCGATCCGCTGAAGGACGAAGGCAAGGCCTACGCGCAGAAACTGAAAGCCGCCGGTGTCGCCGTCGACTTCGTGGAGCATGAGAGCATGATCCACGGGTTCCTGGGCATGTCGGGCCTCGTGCCGCTTGCGACGCAGGCCCTGCGCGATGCGGCGAAGGCCCTGTCGAACGCTTTGTCCTAAAGCCCCAGCTTGCCCGGGTTCATGATGCCCGTGGGGTCGAGTTCGGCCTTGAGGGCGCGCAACACATTCATGGCCTCGGGGCCTTTTTCGGCCGCCATCCATTTCGCGTGATCGGTGCCCGCACCGTGATGGTGCGAGATGGTGCCGCGATTGGCGGCGATGGCATCGGACGCCGCGCCCTTGATCGCTTCCCACTGCGCGATTTCGGCCTGAAGCCCGCCGGTGGCGCGCGGCCAGAGATAGGTGAAATAGAGGCTCGCGCCATCATGGTAGGAGTGGCTGATATGGGCGAGGCAGATGCCGTTCGCGCCATTCGGGGTGACGCGTTTCATCGCATCGAGCAAAGCGCTGCGCACGGCGGTGTAGAGTTTCGGAATGTCGGCCCAGGCGGCGGCGGTTTCCAGCGTGTCGACGCCGAGGCCGCGATCCATCAGCGGGTCGCGCAGATAGGGGCCGTGGAAGCGGCCCTTCAGCCAGCTCTTGGCCGGTGAGGTGCCGACGCCCATGCCGCCATGCTTGCCTGCGATGTCGGCGATGCGGGTGCGGGCATAGGCCACGAGCTCGGCGTCGCCTTCCGCGCCGGCGATGAGGGCGCATTTTGCGCCGCCGAAACCGCGCAGTTTCAGATAGGCGTCCTGGACCTTGTGCATCGCCTTGGGCGGATTGGTGAGGCGCGAGAGGGCGCCGAAGAAATGCGTCTCGTCCTCGTCCGAGAGGCGGAGCGAGGCCACCGGGATTTCGGCCTGCACGATGGCGCGCACGGCCGCGCGGCCTTCCTCGAACGAGTGGAAGAGGAACGCGCGGTAATCGCGCGCGGTCGGCCGTTCATGCACGGCGAAGGTCGCTTCGGTGATGAGGCCGAGCGTGCCTTCGGAGCCCGCGACGAGATCGGTGAGGCGCGGGCCGGCGGCGGAGGCGGGGAAATCTTCCGTGCGCCATGTCCCTTTTGGTGTCGCCAGCTTCGCCGAGACAAGCCAGTCTTCGGCCTTGCCGTAGCGGTTCGATTGCTGGCCCGCGCCACGCGCGGCGACCCAGCCGCCGAGGGTCGAGAATTCGAAGCTTTGCGGATAGTGGCCGAGCGTGACGCCTTCGGCGTTGAGCTTGGCTTCCAGGAAGGGGCCGTAAATGCCGGCCTCGGCCGTGGCACGGAGGGACGTGCGGTCGACGGCGATGAGCGCGTTCAGCTTCGTCGTGTCGATCATGATGACACCGCGATGGGACCCCGTCAGCGGCGTGACGCCGCCGACGACGCTGGTGCCGCCGCCGAAGGGCACGACGGCGAGGTCCATGCGGGCGGCAAGCTCGATGGCGCGCTGACAGGCCTCGGCCGACTTCGGATAGGCGATGGCGTCGGGCGCGGGATCGAGCTTGCCGGCGCGGAGATCGAGCAGGTCGCGATAGGAATCGCCGCGGGCGTGGAAGGCACGGTCTTCCGGGCTGACGCCGACCTCGCAGCCCGCCTCCTGGAAGGCGGCGAGGTCGCCGAAGGCGAGCCGGGAGGAGGGCAGGGTGGATTCCGCCAGCGTCTTGGCGGGGGTTTGCGGCAGCGCGCCTGTCTTCAGCGCATCGGCGAGGAAGGCCCAGAGCTTGTCGGCGCGGGCGAAGCCCTCCTGATGGCCGGCAAAGCCCCAGGCGTTCCAGCGCAGCGTCGAGCGGTCGAGAGTCATGTGGGCCTCAGATACGGAGGGTCAGCGCGGCAGGCAGGATCTCGAAGGTCGCGGGCAGGCGCATATCGCCTTCGCCGTCGCGCTCGGCGAACACGGGGGCGGTTTGGCCATCAGCGGGCGTGGCGGTGACGCGGCGGCCGCGCACGACGGTGACGGTCGGCTGTTCGAGGTGCTTGCCGGTGTAGATGTCGTTCATACGCGAGATCATCGCGCGGGTCTTGGTTTCGGCGATGACGACGACGTCGAAGAGACCGTCGGCGGTGTCGGCATGGGGCGCGACCATCATGCCGCCGCCGAAGAAGCGGCCATTCGCGATAGCGGCGGTCGAAAGCTCCAGCGTCTCATCGTAGACGTCGTCGACGGTGAGGCGCACGCGCCATGGCTTGAAGCCGAGCGCCGCCATGGTGGAGTGCCATTTGAAGGCGAAGGGTCCGCCGAACCATTTGGCGATGCGGGCGCGGTTGACTCGGGCAACGACATCGCCGGAGAGGCCGAAGCTCGCGATGTTGACGAAATGGCTGACCTTGGGCGCGCCGGTCTCGCCGAGATAGGAGACGCGGCCGATATCGAGTTTGCGTGGGCTCGCGGTCTTCAGCGCGGCGATGGCTTCCAGCACGTCGCCGGGTGCGCCGAAGGTCTTGCGGAAGTCGCCGCCCGATCCACTCATGGCGAAAGAGAAGACGGCGTCGGGGTTGATGACCCGGCCGTTCTCGAAGAAGCCGTTGACGACTTCGTTGAGCGTGCCGTCGCCGCCGATGGCGACGATCTGCGTGGCGCCGCGCTTCAGCGCTGCGCGGGCCTGCGTCTCGCCATCGCCCTGCTTTGTGGTCTCGACGATCTCGACGGCGCCGAGCGCATCCTTGAGGGCGGCGGCGATGTCGGCGCGGCGTTTGGCCGTGCGACCGCCGCCGGACTTCGGATTGACGATCGCGACGATGGTCACGCCGCGTTCCAGCGGAAATGCGCGGTGACGGTTTCGATCTGCCGCGCCTTTTCCTCTTCGCTCCAACCGCGCTCAGCCTGCATCAGGGCCGCGACGCGGGCGATGACATCGCCGCCGGGGGCGCCGAGCGTGCCGAGGCCGGTGCGGCGGAAGATCACGTCTTCCAGCATAACCGCCATTTCGCGGCGCATGGCGTAAAGCACCTCTGCCCCGCAATCGGGCAAGGTGGGACTCAAGGGGTCCAGCAAGGTGCGGTCGCCATTGGCTTGCGCGATCACGTCGTCGGCGGCGGTTCCGTAGTTGCGGGCGAGATTGGCGAGCACCGCCTGGTCGACATTGCGGTAGGTGGCGCGGAGGTTCGCCAGGAACTTCGCGAAGTTGCGGGTCGACTCACCGCCAAGCGGAACGCGGTCGGTGGGCGCGCGCTTCGGGCGGCGGCCGAGATGTTTCTCGATTTGATCGACCGCATCGGCGGCGACATAGCGCGAGGTCGTCCATTTGCCGCCGAGGGCGGAGAAGAAGCCAGGCTGGCCGTCCTCGGCGTGGTCGATGAATTCGGCTTTGCGGCTTTTCTTGTAGCTGCCGCCTTTTTCGCCCGGCTCGCTCTCGTCGATCAGTGGGCGGACGCCAGCATAGGCGTGCAGCACGTCAGCGCGTGTGAGCGCGGCGGAGGGCAGGCCGGTGTTCACGGCGGCGATCATCTTGTCGATGTCGGCGTCGGTCGGCGTCACGCTGTCGGGCGCGCCTTCGAAGACCTCGTCGGTGGTGCCGATGATGGAATGGCCGCGCCAGGGCAGGACGAAGAAATGGCCGTTGCCGACGAACATGGCGAGCGCCGTGTTGCCGGTGGTGAGCGCGCGGGTGATGAGGTGGATGCCCTTGGCGCGCACGAGGCGGTGCGAGGGTGTGCCGCCCTGCGCCATCGCCATGATGCCATCGGCCCAGGGCCCGGCGGCGTTGACGGTCACGCGGGCGCGGATGCGGACTTCGGCGCCGGTGAGGAGATCGCGCACGCGGCCGCCGGTGGCGGTGCCGGCTTCGTCGCGTTCCAGCGCGATGGCTTCACAGTAGTTCGCGATGACGGCGCCGCGCGCCGCGGCGTCCTGCAGGCAGCCGAGGCCGAGACGTTCCGGCGCGTACATCTGGCAGTCGTGATATTCGAGCGCCGTCGGATAGCCGCTGTCGAGTGCGATGGCGGCGCGGGCTTTCAGCTCGTCGGTCTTCA
>VFQQ010004384.1_pt1 | contig 12535 bp, 6 predicted proteins | sample 3512341 | NCBI WGS metagenome assembly VFQQ01 (sample SAMN10412373, study PRJNA504923) | tailings metagenome | isolation source: Relicate 2 Philex TSF1 revegetated site | place: Philippines: Tuba, Benguet | collected 2017-08-29 | reverse complement strand
CAAGCTAGTTCGCGTGGGTACGTCCAAGATAGTCAGCATGGCCCCGTCACTTTTGCCTTCACTATTCGTAACCAATTGGTATGTGCTTTAGCTACCTGTCAAGCCGCCGTAGACGAACGTCAAAATCTGCTTAAATTTCAACGCGATTTTTTTGCTAGTGCGGTCAGTGATGCCAACAAGCAACCCATCAAAGGATACATCGTAGGCGACAATCAGGATGCGAATAAGCTCAAAAAATTTGCCCAATTTTTATTGTACCATCAAATCGAAAGCTATCAACTTTCTGACAACTTAAACACGGACGGAAAGACCTTTGAAAAAGGTAAAGCCTTGTTTGTTCCGACGGCGCAACCCCAATATCGAATGGTGCAGAGTATTTTTGAGAAGCCCACCAAATTTGCCGATAGCTTGTTTTATGACGCCTCCGCTTGGAATATGCCCCTGGCATTTGGTCTTACACATGCCGAACTCAAAACCCTCCCTGCCAAAAACACCCGCCTTACCGAAGATTTTCTAAAAACTCCCACCGTCGCCCCTGTTAAGTCTGAATATGCTTATTTGTTAGATTTTTCTGATTTTATGGCTACCAAAGCCCTGTATAAACTATTACAACACAACATCACCACCAAAGTAGCGATGCGTGCTTTCAAAATTGGGGACAAAAACTACGGGCATGGCTCATTGATGATACCGGTAGAAGGGCAGCGCCTCAACGCTACTACGCTTTTTGAAACAATAAAAACAATCGGGCAAGAAGCACAAGTTAATTTTGTAGGAATTCCTAGCGGTTTTAGTCAAAGCGGAATTGATTTAGGAAGCAACAATTTCCAGAAAGTAACCAAACCCGAAGCCCTCATCGTAACGGGCCAAGGAGTAGCAAGCTACGAAGCGGGCGAAGTGTGGTATTGGCTTGATACCCACGTAGGAATGCCCATCACGAAAGTAGACATAGCGACCTTGCCCCGCCTCAACCTCAGTCGCTACAACGTCATTGTGATGGTATCGGGTCAATACGACCGCTCTTTAGCGCCCAAAATCAAACAGTGGGTAGCGAATGGCGGCACGCTCATTACCCTTAAAACGGCCACCGAATGGGCACTCAAAAACGACATTGCCCACGAAACCCTCCGTATCCGTAATGTATCCGATTCGAGCAAAAATATTCGTGTCAATTACGAAGATGCTGCCGCCAACGAAGGCTCCCAAAATACGGGAGGCACAATGTTTGAAGCCGATATTGACATCACACATCCGATTGGATTTGGGTACAAAAACCGAAAAATAACCCTTTACCGAAATGGCAACACGCTACTAGAACCTTCCAAAAATCCCTACAGCACCGTAGTACAGTATTCTGACAAACCTTGGCTGACGGGATATGTTCACCCTCAAACCCTCAAAAAAATCAGTGGCTCGGCGGGAGTGCTCGTCTCACCCGAAGGCAGCGGCCGTACCATTCTCTTTGCCGACAACCCCAATTTCAGAGGCGTATGGTATGGTACCGAAAAGATGTTTTTAAACGCTATTTTCTTTGGGGCAAATATTTCGACCCCTACTCCTTTTGGAGCCAAAGAAGAGTAATATCTTCCATAAATTAGGGTAGATAGTCACTAACAAAAAAAGCTCAGATTTCTCTGGGCTTTTTTGGGTTCGGACGGGGCTGGGAATTAGCACTGATTATCATTCAATTACTCTTGTTTCAAAACTTGGGTATTATATATGGTATCAAATTCTGATTTTTTTTGGTATAATTTACCATTTCAACGCTTACCAAAGCGGTATTTTTAAAAAGTTAAGGGCTTCGGGTTTTTAAAAATACTATGTTTGCGAATTAACAAAACTTATGCCCTTATTTATTAAAAAATCTAAAAGTCGTTAATGAATACAGCTGTCCACAACAAATTAGTGTCTTTTATATGGTCCATTGCCGATGATTGTTTGCGCGATGTGTATGTGCGGGGAAAGTACCGCGACGTGATTTTACCTATGGTGGTGCTCCGCCGATTGGATACTCTACTTGAACCCACCAAAGAAGCCGTGATGGAAGAATTGGCCTTTCAGCGAGATGAAGCAGGCTTTACGGAATGGGATGAGAACGGCCTGCGTGATGCATCGGGCTATGTGTTTTATAACATCAGCCCGTGGACATTGCAACGCCTGCACGATACCGCTACCAATAATCAACAAATCCTCCAAGCCAATTTTGAAGAATACCTCAACGGTTTTAGCCCCAACGTCAAGGAAATCATTGACAAATTTAAACTCAAAAGTCAGATACGGCACATGGCGGCCAAAGATGTGCTGCTTGATGTACTGGAAAAGTTTACCTCTTCGTACATCAACCTTACTCCTTTTGAAAAGCTTGACCCCGAAGGTCGCAAATTACCGCCCTTGAGCAATTTGGGAATGGGTTACGTGTTTGAGGAGTTGATTCGGAAGTTCAACGAAGACAACAACGAAGAAGCTGGCGAGCACTTTACACCCCGTGAGGTAATCGACCTCATGACGCACGTGATCTTTGACCCCATCAAAGACGACTTGCCGCCCGTCATGACAATCTACGACCCTGCCTGTGGCTCGGGCGGGATGCTGACCGAATCGCAGAATTTTATCAAAGACGAAGAGGGCGAAATCCGCGCTAAAGGCGATGTGTACCTTTTTGGCAAGGAAATCAACGACGAAACCTACGCCATTTGTAAATCGGACATGATGATCAAGGGCAATAACCCCGAAAACATCCGCGTAGGCTCGACGCTTTCGACGGATGAATTTGCGGGAAAAACCTTTGATTTCATGCTTTCCAATCCTCCCTATGGCAAGTCGTGGGCAAGTGAGCAGAAATACATCAAAGACGGCAAAGACATCATTGACCCGCGTTTTCAAATTACCCTCCGCGACTATTGGGGCAACGAAGAACCCGCCGATGCTACGCCGCGCTCCTCTGACGGACAATTGTTGTTTTTGATGGAGATGGTCAACAAAATGAAGCCGCTCGACAAAAGCCCGCGCGGTAGTCGCATAGCCTCGGTACACAAGGGTTCGAGTCTGTTTACGGGCGATGCGGGCGGGGGCGAAAGCAACATCCGCCGCTACCTCATTGAAAACGATTGGCTCGAAGCAATCATTCAGTTGCCCAACAACCTGTTTTACAACACAGGCATCACCACCTACATTTGGGTGCTCTCCAACCGAAAAGCCACGCTACGCCAAGGCAAGGTGCAGCTCATTGATGCTGGGCAGCTGTATCGAAAACTCCGCAAAAACCTCGGCAACAAAAACTGTGAGTTTGCGCCCGAACACATCCGCGAGATCGTGAACGTTTATACCCAAATGCAAGTGGTAGACCGCACGGGCGACGAAGGCTTGGCGGCACAGGTGTTTGATAACAGCGATTTTGGCTATTATAAAGTGACTGTGGAACGCCCTAAACGCCTCAAAGCCCAGTTTAGCGCCGAGCGCATTGAAGATTTGCGTTTTGATAAATCCCTGCGTGAACCCATGCAGTGGGCCTACGAGCAGTGGGGCGAAGAAGTCTATACCCACCTCGCCCAACACGAAAAAGCCCTCACCGATTGGTGCGAAAAAAACGAATTGAACCTCAATACCAAGCAGATCAAAACCCTCACCTCGCCCGCTACGTGGCAAAAACAACGGGATTTGCTCACCGCCGCTGCCCAATTAATGCAGGCCATCGGCACCGATGAATACAACGACTTTAATCTTTTCAGAAAAGAAATAGAGACAGAACTGAAAGCCACGAAATCCAAACTTTCGGCCTCGGAGAAAAACGCCATCCTCAACGCCGTGAGTTGGTACGATGCCACCGCCGAAAAGGTGGTGAAGGGCACCACCAAACTGACGGGCGACAAGCTCGACGCGCTCCTTGCGCATTTGGGCTGCGACGAATCTCAATTGGCCGATTACGGCTATTTTGCCACCGACAAAAAAGGCGAATACCTGGAATACGAAACGGAAAGCGACCTGCGCGACACCGAAAACGTACCCCTCAAGGAAAATATCCACGCCTACTTTTTGCGCGAAGTAAAACCCCACGTGGCCGAAGCTTGGCTCAACCTCGACGCTACCAAAATAGGCTATGAGATTAGTTTTAACAAGTATTTTTATCGGCACAAGCCCTTGCGCTCATTGGAAGAAGTGGGCGCGGACATCCTCCAACTCGACGCCGAAAGCGACGGCCTGATTCGAGAGATTTTGGGGTTATAATCATTGCACCTCTTCGAGGTTTTAAAAAACCGCAACCCCGAAGGGGTAAAATGATTATAGAATTGATAAAACGATGAAAATCAACAACAAAACCCCGAAAGGGGTAAAATGATTATAGAATTAATAAAACGATGAAAATCAACAACAAAACCCCGAAGGGGGTGAAATGATTATAGAATTGATAAAACGATGAAAATCAACAACAAAACCCCGAAGGGGGTGAAATGATTATAGAATTGATAAAACGATGAAAATCAACAACAAAACCCCGAAGGGGTGACAAAAGGACGATGAACAACCCATTTCAAAAATACCCTCACTACAAACCCTCCGGCGTCCAATGGCTCGGTGATATTCCTGAACATTGGGAAGTGAAAAGGTTTAGAAACGTATTCAATCTTGGAAAAGGACTAACTATAACAAAAGAAAATCTAAAAGATGAAGGTATATTATGTGTAAACTATGGTGAAATACACTCAAAATATGCTTTTGTTTTAAAGCCAGAAGTACATAAGCTAAAATGTGTTGATACCGACTATTTGAAAAAAAGCTCAAATTCATTGTTGAATAATGGAGATTTCGTTTTTGCAGATACATCAGAAGATATTGAAGGGTCAGGAAACTTCACGCATTTAGAAAGTTCTGAATCTGTTTTTGCAGGCTATCATACAATCATTGCACGGCCTATTCCTAATTTATTATCCAAATTTTTAGCTTATGAGTTTGATTCGCTAAGTTTTAGAAGTCAAATTAAATCAAAAGTAAAAGGTGTCAAGGTTTACAGCATTACACAATCTATTCTAAATGAGTTAGTAATTTGGCTTCCCCCCCTCCCCGAACAAACCGCTATTGCACAATTTCTTGACCGAAAAACGGCGCAAATAGAGGTGGCGATTGCCCAAAAGCAGCGCATGATCGAACTCCTCAAAGAGCGCCGCCAAATCCTTATCCACCAAGCCGTTACGCGGGGTCTAAATCCTGATGTGCCCATGAAAGATTCGGGGGTGGACGGGGGCGACCTTCGCTGGATTGGGAAGATACCAGCGCATTGGGCAATATCCAAATTAGGATTTTATACTACTTCTATTCAAACAGGTCCTTTTGGAAGCCAACTTCATTCTCACGATTATATCGAAAACGGTGTACCGGTAATAAATCCTTCACACATCATTGGAGGAGAAATAATACCCGATAACACCCAAACAATCAATCCATTAAAGCACCAAGAACTTAAACATCATACATTAAACGTGGGTGATATTATTTTCGGAAGGCGAGGTGAAATGGGGCGTTGTGCAATGGTTCGACCAGATGATAAAGTAATGATTTGTGGCACAGGCAGTATCAAGCTTTCTTTAGATAAATCAAGAATATACCCTGAATATCTAAATCATTATCTCAAAATTGGAGTGGTTAAAGATTGGTTTTCTTTGAATTCAGTAGGTTCTACTATGGAGAATTTAAATTCAAGTATATTATCAACAGTGCCAATACTAATACCTTCAATAACTGAACAGATTATTATATCAAAGCACATCGAAACCGCCACGCAAAAAATTGACAAGGCCATTGGTCTCAAAGAGCAGGAGATAGAGAAGCTGAAAGAATACAAGGCGAGTTTGATCAACAGTGTGGTCACGGGCAAGGTGAAGGTAACCGAAAACCCCGAAGGGGTGTCATGATTCTAAATAACGGATTGGAATGGATACGCACAACCCCGGAGGGGCGGCAAATACAATATCACCCCGTCGGGGTTTTCAATTGATTTATCTAATCATCAGCTATAATCATGTCAGCCCTTTGGGCTTTTAAAAAAGCAGTATCATTGAGCACAAACACCCTATAAGACCCCCAAAGGGGTGTGATGATTATAACAATCACAACACAAGAACCGATTATAACCCCGAAGGGGTGTAATAATTATATGGCAGGTACGTATTCACAACTCTACATCCAAGTGGTTTTTGCGGTAAAAGGCCGCCAAAACCTGCTTCAAAAACCATGGCGCGACGAAGTGTTCAAATACATGTCGGGCATTATAAAAGGCAAAAATCAGAAGCCTATCATTGTCAATGGGGTAGCTGATCACGTACACCTTTTTATTGGTCTTAAACCCTCCATTTCTATTTCGGATTTGGTCAGAGATGTAAAAAACAACTCAACCAATTTCATCAATGAGCAAAAATGGGTAAAAGGTAGATTTTCTTGGCAGGAAGGTTTTGGGAGCTTTTCCTATTCCCACTCTCACATTGACAATGTCTATAAATACATCCTGAATCAAGAAGAGCATCACCGCAAGAAGACTTTCAGAGAAGAATATTTAGAGTTTTTGCGAAAATTTGAAGTAGAATACGATGAGAAATATTTATTTGAATGGTATGATTGATGTTATATCACCCCGTTGGGGTTTTGTATTTATAGTTGTTTCAGTTTGTTATAATCATGGCACCCCTTTGGGTTTACACCCCCTTCGGGAGGCATGGATTATGAGCTAGTTATAATCATGACAACCCTTTGGGTTTACACCTTCGGGGTGCAAGGATTATGGACTAGTTATAATCATGGCAAGCCATTGAGCTTACAACCCCAACGGGGTGCAAGGATTATGGACTGGTTATAATCATGGCAAGCCATTGAGCTTACAACCCCAACGGGGTGCAAGGATTATGGACTGGTTATAATCATGGCAAGCCATTGAGCTTACAACCCCAACGGGGTGCAAGGATTATAGATTATCACGATACAAGAACCAAATAAAACCCCGAAGGGGTGTAACGATTATAACCCATCATGCCCAGCCTAACCAACGAACAGGCCTTAGAATCGGCCATTGAAAAACGCCTCACGGGCACTTGTCTGGAAGACCTCAACGCTGGAGGAAGCGGGGGCAACGTAGCCGAGCGGGCCGAGCTGTATCGGTCGGGCAACGGGTATTACCTCGGCACTCCCCAAGATTTCAACGCCCAATACGCCCTTGATGAGCGGCGGTTGTGGCATTTTCTGGAAACCACCCAAAAAGAAGAACTCGCCAAACTCCAAAAACAGTCCGACTGGAAACTCAAGATACTAGAGCGCATTGACCGCATGGTGAAGAAATACGGCCTCTTGCGCCTTCTCCGCAAAGGGCTGGAAGTGGAAGATGCGCATTTTACGATGCTCTATTCGCTGCCGTTGGCATCCAGCAGTCAAGCCGTCAAAGAACGTTTTGAAAGCAACGAATTCAGCGTAACGCGCCAAGTACGGTATTCGCTCACCAATCCCCGCGAAGAAATAGACATGGTGCTATTTGTGAACGGCCTGCCGCTCGTTACCATGGAACTCAAAAACCACTGGACGGGACAAAATGCCAAAGTACACGGCCAAAACCAGTACCGAAACGAACGCGACATTACGCAGCCACTTTTGCAGTTTGGGCGCTGCATGGTTCACTTCGCTGTCGATACCGACGAAGCCTACATGACCACCAAGCTCAACGGCAAAGACACTTTTTTTCTGCCCTTCAATCTGGGCCACAACCACGGCAAAGGCAATCCGCCCAATCCTTTTGGTCACAAAACGGCCTACCTTTGGGAGGTGTTCACCCGCCAAAGCCTAACCAATATCATTCAGCATTTTGTGCGCTTCGATGGCAAAGAAACTGACCCCTTAGCGAAGAAATCGCTCTATTTCCCACGTTATCACCAATTAGATGTCGTGCGCAAACTCATTCAGGATGCTTCCCAAAAAGGCGTAGGGCAAACCTATCTGATTCAACATTCGGCAGGATCAGGAAAATCCAATTCGATTACGTGGGCGGCCTATCAACTCATTGAGACCTATCCCGAAAGTGCTACTACACCTGGCAGTCGAGGGGTGACTCAACCCTTGTTTGATTCAGTAATTGTTGTCACCGACCGACGCCTGTTGGACAAGCAGTTACGAGAAAACATCAAAGAGTTTTCGGAAGTAAAAAATATAGTAGCCCCCGCCCATTCGTCCAAAGAACTCAAAGAGAGTTTAGAAAGCGGCAAGCGCATTATCATTACCACCATTCAGAAGTTTCCGTTTATCGTAGACGGCATTGCCGACATGAGCCACAAACGCTTTGCAGTCATCATTGACGAAGCCCACAGCAGCCAAAGCGGCACCACCGCCGACAACATGAACCGCGTCATGGGCAAGAAAGAACAGGAAGACGAAGAAGAAGACCCGCAGGAATTGATTTTGGCCGCCATGCGTACCCGCAAAATGCGCGGCAATGCGTCGTATATGGCTTTTACGGCTACCCCCAAAAACACTACATTAGAAAAATTTGGCGTCCGACAAAACGATGGCAAGTTTAAGCCATTTCATGAATACACCATGAAACAAGCCATTGAAGAAGGATTCATTTTGGATGTCTTAGCCAATTATACCACCTACAAAAGTTATTATGAGATCGAAAAATCTATTGAAGACAATCCGCTGTTTGATACTTCCAAAGCCCAAAAGAAACTCAAAGCCTACGTAGAACGCCACGCACAGACCATTGCGACCAAAGCCGACATCATGCTCGACCACTTCATTACGAAAGTGGTCAATCCCAAAAAGCTGAAAGGCAAAGCCAAAGCCATGGTAGCTACCCAAAGCATCGAATCGGCCATTCGGTATTATTTTGCGCTCAAATCATTGCTCAACGACAGGGGCAACCCTTTCAAAATTGCCATTGCATTTTCGGGAAAGAAAACCATAGACGGTATAGAATACACAGAAGACAGCCTCAATGGATTTGCCGAAAAAGACACCCGCGATACATTCGATACCGACGACTATCGAATACTGGTGGTAGCCAACAAATACTTGACGGGTTTTGACCAACCCAAACTCACCGCCATGTATGTGGACAAAAAACTACAGGGTGTTTTGGCCGTTCAGGCACTATCACGCTTGAATCGTTCGGCCAACAAATTGGGCAAGAAAACGGAAGACTTGTTTGTCTTGGATTTTTTCAACTCCACCGACGAAATCAAAGCCGCCTTTGATCCTTTTTATACATCCACTACGTTGAGCAAAGCCACCGATGTAAATGTGCTGCACGATTTAAAAGGGCAGCTGGACGATGTGGGCGTCTACGAATGGGCAGAGGTAGAAGATTTTGTGGAGAAGTATTTCAAAGGCGTCAATGCGCAGCAGTTAAGTCCCCTCATTGACATAGCCGCCGACAGGTTCAATTCCGGCCTGGAACTGAAAGATACACAAAAGGCTGATTTTAAGATTAAGGCCAAGCAATTTGTGAAGATATACGCCCAGATGGCTTCTATTTTGCCTTATGAAGTCATCAAATGGGAAAAGCTGTTTTGGTTTTTGAAATTCCTCATTCCCAAGCTCATTATTACTGATCCCACTGCTGATGCCTTAGATGAACTGTTGAATTCGGTAGACCTTTCTACTTACGGCTTGGAACGGGTAAAACTCAATACCGCAATTGGTTTGGACGCTTCTGAAACGGAATTGGAGCCTCAAAATGCTAACCCAAGAGGGGTACATAGTGGTGATGTACAAGAAGATACGTTGGATTTAATCATAAAAAGTTTCAATGAACGATGGTTTCAAGGGTGGGATTTAACTCCTGAAGAACAAAGGGTGAAGTTTATCAGCCTCGCACAAAGCATCAAAGCCCACCCAGATTTCAAAGACAAATATTCTGAGAATCAGGATACCCAAAACCGAGAAATCGCGTTTAGGAAAATCTTTGACGAGGTCATGGCCAAGCAACGCAAAACGGAACTGGACTTATACCGTCTACTTTCAAAAGACGATGCTTTCAAAACAGCCATGCAGGATACTTTAAAAAGAATGATACGTCCTTAAGTGTAGCTGGAAAGAGTTCATTGCATCTTATTAGTTTTAAAAATTCGTCTGCAATAGGTTCAAATTTCAATTAAACAAACTTAGAGCCTATTGCAGATTGCTCTTCCATGCCCATTGTTGTGGCCACTTCCGATACACTTCAATCAGAATTTACCATTTTCAGAACTTTTTTCTTAAAATCCGTATCATACATGCGGTGTTTTTGCTTTTGGGCTTGCCCAGAGCACACAAAATTCAAGAGACTTTTGTGTGAAGGAAAACCCAGCATTCTCAATTCGACGCATGTCGACTTTCTAACAGCAGCAATTCGACGAATAGAGAAGCAACTGATTATCTGAAAGTATAGACAAATATAAGACGGTTTTACCACTTGATAACTTTTTTGTTAAGTTATGACAGCAAAGCGTGTAAGAGCTTGGCTGTTTTATTAGGTTTGGTTGAAAGAAAACCTCAAACTTTATATACTATGGTCACCAAATTTATCACTGTCTTAGATACCGATTTAGACAAGTCTTTTTGGAACGCTGTGCAAACCGCTGATTCATTAGCCAATCTGAAAAAAAAACAGACCTACATGAATGATGTAAATTTTCAATTTCCCAAAAGCAACGGCGACAAACGAATGGGTGCTATTCAAATGCGAGAAATAAGCACTGGGCACCCTGCGAGTGCTCAAATGATTCAACTGGATTCGGGAATGGCAGATACGTTGAAAAGCGTTTTTTCTCTTCGTACTTCTAATAAGAAAAAAAAATGAAATCGTATCCAAAACTTATCACCTTTATGGTTGTGGCTTTAATGGGGCATTTATTATATGGCTGTATCGGAAACGGGCGGCTTACGCGCCGTTACAAGTCCATAGAAATTAGAGAAAATCAACCCATTGATCAATTCATAAGTGCGGGGGCCTACGTGATTGCGTCAGAAAAAGGGGCCAATCCGGCACCAAAAACAGTTTTTGATTTATCGCCCAAAGCCCAAGCCGAACTTATCAAAGCCTATGCTGCCAAAGAAACCAAGTCTGATTCTTTGATTGTCAAGCTCACTGCTGAGTTATCTTCTCAGAAAGCCAAAGAGATAAAAATCGTTGATTACACGATTCATGAGAAGAAGATTGTAATTCCAATCCAAAATAAATCTCACTATCCGGCCGACAGAATTGCCAAAATGACAGTTCATTTAAAACTTCCTGAAAATTCAGGATTTACCATTATCAGTTGCAATAAACTGGAAACTCAATATCAATCTTATGATTTAGGAAAGCTTACCGCCACTGCCACTAACCAAGCCGAGTTGAATGCGAGTTTTGGTCTGGAAAATACGTTGGGTTCAGGAGGTACATCTTCGAATAAAACCACTGACACAGTAGGAGATAAAAGAACAGCTACGGGTTTGGAAGAAACCACCTCCAATATAGCGGAACGAATCCTGACCGACAACCTGACCGAGTCTTCCAAAGTGACCAAGGGATTATCGGGAAAATTGAGCGCGACAAGATCTTTGACCGAAGAAGTGCTGCTAAAGCAACGCATTATTGCCTTAAATGCTTCTATTTCAAACGATGGCAAAACACTTAGCATTTATCAAGAAGGCGTAAGCGGTATAGATTTGGCCGGTAATGTGGTGATAACTATCATATTGGAAAACAAAGCAAATGTCAAAGTAGAAAAAGTGCATTCATTCAGCAATTTAACTACCGGTCTCACAGCAAATACACCTGATAAAATCAAAATAACAACTCGGCTTTTTCAATATCCCAATCTCCCCAGTGATGTAACCGCTTGTATGAATTTTGAAGGGGATTTTCGTAAAGTTACAAAAAGAGACAAAACCATATCAGAAGCAGACGATAGGGTTGAGTTATTGACCGGGACGAGTACTGACAAAGACATTCCTTTATTGCGCAAAAATCAGTTTCAACCGCTACTATATGCCATTTATTTCCAGAGTGGAGCCGTTTCTTTACCGATCCGTATCAATCAACAGGCACTGGTATTCAGTTCTTTTTCAGAAGCACGCGATTTTACTTTGTGGTTGCAAACACAGGCCGGCGCTCTTAGTTTAGTGGGTAATCGAGTCGGTGCCAGCAATGATTTTATAAGTTTCCCTAATTCTGTTCAAATAGATAATGCATCTGTACAAAATTTATCTGTGGGTTTTTTCTGAGTGAAACAGCTCCAAGTCGTATTAAGCGACAAATATTCCAATGTACAACTATTGAATTTTGCAAGATTTTTTTCTATTATTTCTGCGCAGGAGGGCAAAGCACAACTCAAACGCTACCACATGCGTGACAACCATATTTTAAAACAGTTAAAACAAAAAAAGCCCAGATTTCTCTGAGCTTCCTAGCGGTCCGGACGGGACTCGAAGCGAAACGTCGCACCGCCGCAACTCCATACATGACAGGCATGTCTAAAAACACCATAAAACAAAAAAAGCCCAGATTTCTCTGAGCTTCCTAGCGGTCCGGACGGGACTC
>VFQQ010004383.1_pt1 | contig 12535 bp, 8 predicted proteins | sample 3512341 | NCBI WGS metagenome assembly VFQQ01 (sample SAMN10412373, study PRJNA504923) | tailings metagenome | isolation source: Relicate 2 Philex TSF1 revegetated site | place: Philippines: Tuba, Benguet | collected 2017-08-29 | reverse complement strand
GTTCAGGAGGCTGTCGATGGCCTTGGTATTGGCCTCGGTGTCGCTCTCGTTCATGTCGCGGCGGATGGCGATGCGCCGCTCGGATGCCGAGAACGTAAACCACATGTAGCAGAAGATGGTCGCCAGCAGGATCAGCACGTAGATCCAGTTGAAGTAGAAGACGAGCAGGGCCGCAACGAGCACCAGCTCGACGATCGTGGGCGCCAGTTGCATCACGCCCATGCGGACGATCAGGTCGATGCCGCGCGTGCCGCGCTCGATGACGCGCGACAATCCCCCGGTGCGCCTCTCAAGGTGAAAGCGCAGCGAGAGCTTGTGCAGGTGGCGGAACGTACGATTGTTGAGCTCGCGGATGGCGTGCTGCCCCACGCGCGTAAAGAGCACGTCGCGGACCTGGTTCAGCACCATCATCAAAACGCGGCCGACGCCATAAGCCACGATGAGCATGGCAACGCCGAGGGCCAGCCCTTTCGTTGCGACAACCTCGGGCCTGCCGAGATCGGACGCCAGCCAGTCCGTTGCCCACTTGAAGGCAATCGGAACAGCGACGGTGACGAGCTTGGCCAGCACAAGCACGACGAAAGCGCCCGTCACCTCGGCGCGCAGGTCGGGGCGCCCGGCCGGCCAGATGAACGGCAACAGACTTTTGAGCACCGTCCAATGGCTCACATCGGTCGAAAGGCCGAGCAGATCGGGCCGCTCGCTGCGGCTCGCCGAGGACGTGGCAATGTTTCTTGGTCTCATGGGTCGTCAGGAATCCCCGCGGCTTGCTGTCCGTACCTTGCCTATACGCAGACGGCAGGTTGGCGGAGCAGCGGGGAGGTTTAGTCCCATTTCGGCCGCTGTGGCCAGCAGCGAATTTGCGTTCAGCCGTACGTGCGCGGCAAACGCAGGCGCTGGCAGGGGAAAATCCGGCCGGGTTTGCGGATTTGCTTCCGGTTCGCGTCGTAGATCGCTTCGTAGCGTGCCCCACTTCCGAGGTAGCGACGGGCAATACCCCAGAGCGTCTCGCCGCGCTTTACGACATGCACGCGCGGCTTGCGGGATTTTGTCCACTTCTTCCGCTTGCACTGACGCGTGGCGTGCGGCCGATGAGATTTCTTCGCGCTCACGCGTTTGACCTTGCGGCTCGCACGCACCTCGGGAGCGGCTTCGGCGTATTTGCGCGTTACTGCTGCCGGTGATCCGGCCTCCGCTGCGCGCGTCTCGGGTTGCCCCTTGCTTGTCTCCCCGGCTTGCGCTTTCTCCGCGGAGAGCTCAGCCACGCGCCGTTCCTCAGCCGCCTTCGCTTCCGCGATCTTCTGCTCCTCCGCCTTGCGGGTGTCGTCCCTCTTGCGCGTCAGCTCGGCATCCATAACGGCGCGCGCGTAGGCGGTACGTGCCTTCTCGATCTTCTCCGCCTCTGCGGCTTGAGCGGTTTTCCGTGCAGCCTCTCGCTCCTCGGCCTGGCGCTTATCGACGGCTGCTTTTGCTGCTGCTGCCTTGCGCGCTTCCTCGGCCGCGCGTTGCTCGGCGGCTCTACGCTCTTCCTCGGCCTTGGCTTCCGCCAGACGTTTTTCTTCTGCAGCCTTCGCCTCCGCAGCTTTGCGGGCGCGTTCGGCTTCTTCCGCCTTTGCTTCGGCCTGACGCTTTTCCTCTGCCGCCTTCTCCTCGGCTAGCCGCTTTTCCTCTGCGGCCTTCCGCTCCGCGCGCTTTCTCGCGTCCTCGGCCTTGCGTGCTTCCTCAGCGCGCGCTTCTGCGAGGCGTTTTTCTTCCGCGGCTTTGGCTTTTGCCTGACGCTTCTCCTCGGCTGCTTGGGCTTCGGCAACCTTTGTGTCGTCTGCGCGCTTGCGTTCGGCATCCGCCTTGTCGGCGGCCGAGCTTGCGCTCAGCAAGCTCTGGGCTTCCGCAGCGAGGGCTTCGTGCGCGGCCTCGGCGGTCTTGTCCTGCTTGGTCTTCATCAGCTCTTCGAGCTTGGACAGCCCCTCCTCGATCCTGCGATCGAGGTCCTTCTTGATCTTGGCGAGCTCTTCCTTGCGCGCTTCGGCGCGCTTGCGCTCGAGCTCGGCGGGGCTATCGATGGCGGAACCGCGACGCTGCTTCGCCTCGCGGGCGGCGTCTGCGGCGGCCTTGTCCGCGCGTTCAACGGCATCCTTCCAATCGGCTTCGGCTTTGCGGCGGGCGTCGACGAATTCCTTGGCTTCGCGTGCGGCCTTGTCCGCTGACGACATTGCAAATGTCATGGTTCGGCTCGGTGCGATGCCGGCAACCTGGTAGGCGCGCTCGATCCAATAAATGACGTAGCCGAGCGCCGCCGAGATGCTTTTGCTCAGCCCGTCGTCCGACGGCTCGGACGGTGCCTTGTCCGCTCCAATCGCACCGGTCTCTCTGGGCGCCGCGAGCTTGCCCGCGATCTCGGACTGGTAGGTCTGGGCGGCGCGCTCAAGCCATTGGTTGACTTCGTTGGGTAAGGCACCGCGCGACGGAGTTGTAGCTTGCACCTGGGAGGACGGCTGTCCCGGCCCACCCTCGGCAGCCGCTGCAGGGCCGAAAATCACGCCCCCCCAAACGCCCGCTGCCGCGCATGCAAGTACCGCCTTTTGCAGCAGTTTTCCCACCTTCGACGCTGTCACTCCGGACCTCCACTCTCGTCCGTAACCCCCCGGGGCCACTAGGTTACGTCATTGCATACCCAGGGGGTCAATGACTTTTGGTCAGTCCTAATGGGAACGCCCCGCCATTCGGTGGCCCGGCGACAGACCATTGGCAGACAGCCCGAGGCACCCCATTTCTGTCATTGAGGCCGTGCATACTTTTCGCGGTCAGAAAAATAAGGAAAAATCTTGAAGAATATCTCCGATACTCCAACGGTTTCCATCAAACCCCAGCCAAAAAACCTGTTGCGTCCGGGTAAACCGGAGCAGGTGAACGGCGTTGCACAATCATTGCCAAGGGCTGTCCGAAGCGTGTGCGTCTATTGCGGCTCGGGCCTCGGCGAGCATCCCGCCTACGCTGCCGCTGCCCGAACGCTTGGGCGCTCGCTCGCGGAAAACGGCATCAGTCTGGTTTACGGCGGCGGCGGTCTCGGGCTCATGGGCGAAGTCGCCCGCGCGACGCTCGAAGCCGGTGGCAAAGTCACCGGGATCATTCCGGAGTTTCTCGTCGAGCGTGAGCACATGCTGCGCGAGGTGACCGACCTGATCGTCACCACCGACATGCATGTGCGCAAAAAGCAGATGTTCGAACGCTCCGATGCCTTCGTCGCGCTGCCCGGCGGCATCGGCACGCTGGAAGAGCTCGTCGAGCAGCTCACCTGGGCACAACTTGGCCAACACACCAAGCCGATCGTCGTTGCCAACATCAACGGCTTCTGGACGCCGTTCTTGACCCTCCTGGAACACATGCGGAGCCAAGCCTTCATCCGCGACGGGCTCGAAGTGCGGTTTGGCGTCGTTTCCGAGGCAAAAGACATTGTGCCGCGGGTGCAGGCACTTTACGCCACCATGGGCGGAGAGGCTGCGCCAGACACGCTGATCAAGTTCTAGCGGCCTGATTACACGCCGAGATCACTCGGTCAGGTGTGCGATTTCTTCCGCTTCGCCGGTAACCTCACATAATCGTATGGCGACAAATCCTTGGGATGGCCCAATTTGGGCATCAGTCTCATTTCTGCGCCCGTGTCGGTTCAGGAGGTCCGGATGCCCATACTCGTACTGATCGCAGCAGTTCTGTCGCTCACCACCCCTCTCGTGACCACGCAACAATCTCCGTCAGCGAGCATCGTTCTCGCATATGATGATGAGATCGGCCGGGATTGGGGCAACGAGGATAGCGACGGCTCGTACGATGAGCCGCGCAGCCACGACGACGGAGAACGCTACAACGACGACAACTCCGCTCACGGTCCCGAGGATGACGGATGGGAGCCGGAGGAGTACGAGCACAGCGAGTGGGCCTGATCAATCCCGTCGCTACCCTCAGCAGGAGCCCGGGACGCCATTCAGCGTCGGCTGCCGATACGATCTGGCCGGCATGTTGCTTCGTGCGCCGGCGACCGCAGTTCTCTCCGAGAATGCGCAACAGCGATGAAAGCTAGCTTATCTGTTCCGTGAGTGCGCTAGTCTTTCGCGCGCTCGACGTAAGAGCCATCGGCCGTCATGACGACAACGCGCGTACCGCTACCGATGTGCGGCGGCACCATGACACGAGCCCCATTGGCGAGTTTCGCTGGCTTGTAGGACGACGAGGCCGTCTGGCCTTTTACGACAGGGTCGGCCTCGACGATCTCGAAGATCACACGAGCGGGCAGCTCGACCGCGATCGGATTGCCCTCGAAGAGCGAAACCGAGCAGGTCATGCCTTCCTGCAGCCACACCGACTGATCGCCGATGACGTCCTTGGAGATCAGAATCTGGTCGTAGGTCTCGGGCTGCATGAAATTGAAGCCCATGTCGTCCTCGTAGAGATAGTTGTAATCCTTCTCTTCGAGGTAGGCGCGCTCGACCTGGTCCGTCGTGCGATAGCGTTCCGTGACTTTCACGCCGTCTGCGATGCGGCGCAGTTCGAGATGCGTCACGGGTGTGCCCTTGCCGGGATGAATGTTCTCGGCGGAAATAACGACGGCGAGCTTGCCGTCGAGGTCGAGAACATTGCCCTTGCGAATCGAGCTGGCGATCACCTTGACCACGGTCTTCTCCATAGAATCTGGCTGTGCCGGGCGGCAACCGTTCGGCCACCTCGCCATATGTAGCGTCCGTCCCGGGCAGGAAATATTGGCGCTCTCATACTCTGGATCGGGTCAGAGGCCAAGGGCCGAAGCGGCGCAGCCGCCGGTCAGCCTAAACGACCGGCAGCCTGCCGATCAGCCGAATACGCGGGCCACGCCATGCCAGAGCCGCCGGGCGCCGTAGCCAATCAACAGGCTGACGGTCAGGATACCGACCTGAAGGCCAATCTGCCGCACCGGGCCGAACGCGTTGAAATGGTCCTGCAGCTCTTTGACCGACGGCGGCGCCTGCTGCAGGAGAATGAAAAAGTCGAGCGCGAACAACAGGGCGACGGCTGCCATGAAAATGAGCAGCGCCGTAAAGAGACCCGATTGCAACGTGCCTTTCCAGATCCATCCGGCACTCGCTCCCAGCGCCAGCATGATCGGACCGACAAGGACTGTGCTGAGAATCTGAACGCCGACCGTCAGGCAGTTGCCGAACTGACCGCTCTCCAGGGTGAAACCGAGGGTCACGCAGGTGCCGCCCATGCCGAAGCCCGTGAGCCAGCTGATCAGCTCCACCAGCACGAACAGCACCAATGCCGTGACAAACCCGAGCCAGAGGAGGTTGGGCGTTTGAGACGGTGCATCGGCCGCCGCCACTTCCGACTTCGTGCGCGCAAAGAACCGTCGCGACAGGTCAAACAGCGGGACCGTGAGAACGTAGATGATGTTTTTCAGGGCATCGAGGGCGCCACCCAAGCTGCCTTCTTGAGGCACCGTGCTGAGCGCAACGCCTGAGACGACCGCAAAGAGCAATGTAACGACAGCGGCCCAGACGGTCGGCGAGTCGAGCGTCACGGTGCGGCCTTCCGGCATCGTGGTGTCCGCAGCAGTCATGCGTTCCCCCTTTGCTAGTGCAACAAGGTTAAGCTGCCCGCGTGCTGCACGGCAAGGGCGCGACCTCTTCCGCTCACAAGCCTATAACCACGAACTTCCCGCATTTGGGCTGGTTTCGGCTTGAGCGTGTCCCGCGTGCATCGATATGGTGCGTGCGCAACGTCACGATGACGTTTTTCCATTCGCAGGATTGCGCCGCCATGCCCCTTCCCTCCCCCTGGTGGGACCGTGACCGCCACCGGGATCGCCGGGCCGGACTCCTTTTGCGCAATCGCATCAAGACGGAGATCCGCGCCTGGTTCGAGGCCCAAGGCTTCATCGAGATTGATCCCGGCGCGTTGCAGGTTTCGCCCGGAAACGAGACGCATCTGCACGCATTCGCGACGGAGCAGATCGGGACTGCGCTCGACCGCCGCCAACTGTATCTGCACACCTCTCCCGAGTTCGCGATGAAGAAGCTGCTCGCAGCCGGGGAAGAGAAGATCTTCGCGTTCGCGCCCGTGTATCGCAATCGCGAACGCGGCGCGCTGCATGCGCCCGAGTTCACGATGCTCGAGTGGTATCGCGCAGGCGCCGCCTACACCGCGCTCTGGGACGATTGCGCGGCTCTGCTCGAGATCGCCTCGCGGGAGACCGGACGCACGCAGTGGTCCTACCGCGCGCGTAGCGCCGCCGTCGGCGACGGCTTCGACCGGCTGACACTCGACGAAGCGTTCCGGACGCATGCGGGGTTCACGCTCCTCGATACATGCCGGGATGGCGCGACAGATCGCGACGCGCTAGCCGCGCGTGCACGCGCGGCCGGAATAGGCGTTGCGGACGACGACACCTGGTCCGACATCTTCTCGCGCGTTCTCGTGGAGAAGATCGAACCCAATCTCGGCTCTCCACTGCCGACCATTCTCTACGAATATCCGGCCCCCGAAGCGGCTCTCGCGCGTCCGGTTCCCGGACGACCGGAGGTGGCGGAGCGCTTCGAGCTCTATGTTGCAGGCGTGGAATTGGCGAACGGCTTCGGAGAACTGGGCGATGCCGATGAGCAGCGCCGCCGGCTCATGCATGAGATGGACGAGAAAGCGCGCATCTACGGCGAGACCTACCCGCTCGACGAGGATTTCCTGGCGGCTCTGCCGCACATGCCGCCCGCTTCCGGCTGCGCGCTCGGGTTCGAGCGCCTCGTGATGCTGGCGACGGGCGCAAGCCGCGTCGATCAAGTGATCTGGACACCGCTCGCCGATGAGAGCAAGTAAAGCACTGCTCCCCCTCTCCCCCCGTGCTTACGGGGAGAGGGTCAGGGTGAGGGGCAAACATTCGCGCTGCGATGCGTTGCTGCCCCTCACCCCGACCCTCTCCCCATTCGTGAAGGGCGAATGGGGAGAGGGAGATTGGGCATGAGCGAAACACATACTGGCGGATGTCAATGCGGCGCGGTCCGGTTTCGGATCAGCGGAGCGCTCGGCCACGCCGGTATCTGCCATTGCCGCATGTGCCAGAAGGCTTTCGGCTCGTGGGGCGCGGCCCTGCTGACCGTGCCCGAGCAGAACCTTGCCTGGACGCGTGGAACTCCGGGCGAGTTCCGCTCGTCGCCTGTTGTCGCGCGCGGCTTTTGCGCCAAGTGCGGAACGCCGCTTTACATGCATGAGGATGGCTCCGGAATTTATGATATCGCCATCGGTGCGTTGGACGATCCGAATGCGGCGCCGCCGACCGACGAAGTCGGGATCGAAAGCAAGCTCACCTGGTTCGATCAGCTCGCCGCGCTGCCCGGCCATTCGACCGCCGACGACCGCACACCTGACGATCTCGCCAAGCTCCAGACGCGACAGCATCCGGACCACGATTCCGACACGTGGCCCCCGTTGCATTGGCCGCCCGCATGACCCATTTGCGCCAGACGCTCAGAACCGCCACCGATCTGGTCGATGCGGGTTTGGTCCCGCCAGAGTCGGAGGAAGCCGTCGCGCGTGTCGGCGCGCGCTATGCCGTCGCCATCACGCCGGCGATGGCGGAGCTGATCGACAGCAAGGATGCGGCGGATCCGATCGCACGCCAATTCGTGCCGGACGCGCGTGAACTGGACATTGCGCCGGAGGAGCGCGCCGATCCGATCGGCGATCATGTGAAAAGCCCGGTCAAAGGAATCGTGCACCGCTATCCGGATCGCGTGCTGCTCAAGATCGTCGGCGTGTGCCCGGTCTACTGCCGCTTCTGTTTCCGGCGCGAGATGGTGGGGCCTGCAGCTGAAGCGAACCTTACTGCCGACGAGATCGAGGCCGCGCTCGACTATATCCGAGCGCATCCCGAGATCTGGGAAGTGATCCTGACCGGCGGCGATCCGTTCGTGATGAGCGCGCGGCGCATGGAGGACATCACGCGCGCGCTCGGCGCCATTTCGCACGTGAAGATTGTGCGCTGGCATACGCGCGTGCCGGTGGTCGCGCCTGAGCGCGTGACCGCGGATCTCGTTGCGGCGTTGAAGAGCTCAACCAAGACCGTCTATGTGGCGCTGCATGCCAATCATCCGCGCGAGTTGACGGCCGCTGCACGCGACGCGATCGGGCGGCTGGTCGACGCGGGCATTCCGGTTGTCAGCCAGTCGGTGCTGCTGCGCGGTGTGAATGACGACGTCGATACGCTCGAAGCGTTGATGCGGGCGTTCGTCGAAGCGCGGGTAAAGCCCTACTATCTGCATCACGGCGACCTCGCGCCGGGCACGTCGCACTTCCGCACGACGCTGGCCGAGGGTCAGGCGCTCATGCATGCGCTGCGGCAGCGGATCTCCGGGCTCGCGATGCCGACCTATGTGCTCGATATCCCGGGCGGTTTCGGCAAAGTGCCTGTCGGGCCGACCTATCTCGACGCTGAAGCGGCCGTCGTCACCGACCCTCGCGGTGCTCCGCATCGCACCGACGGCGCGTGCTCCCCCTGAAAAGGGGATGCTCGCCGGTTCCCGGCGGAACAGACATCTACTCCGACCTCTGATCTCATCGTTGGTTAACACCCTCATGCGCGCGGCCCTTCCCGTGCGCCCATGGAGACCGACATGACCCCGGCAGGATGCACGCATCCCGCGTGCGGACAGCGCAGTTGCTCGCCCTGCGCGCTCACGCAGACTTCACCTCACTCTTGCCATTCGACACGACGCCAAAGGCTTGACCTTCTGGCGGTCATCCTCTGCCTCGCCGTCGTTGCGCTGGCGCTGTCCTCGATCTTCATCCGCGCGCCGGCGGACGCAGCGGAAGCTCCACTCATCGGCCGGGGTTCGGGTGTCCTCACGACCTTTTCCGGTACCGCGCATTCCGCGCAAAGCGTCGCCGGTCAGCATCCACAGGACCAGACGCTGATCGACCCCTCGGGCGCGGTGCTGCGTGTGCTCGATCTCACGAACCTCGGGGGCTCTCCCAACGGGCAACTCGCCGACGTGTTGGCGACGCTCAAAATCAGCGCGAGCGAAATCGGCCAGGTGTTCGGCGTCGCGCTCGCCGAGCCTTATCCCGGCGCGGCCCCTGACATCTACGCCGCCGCGACATCGCTCTTCGGCTTGCAGATCGTTGCGACCGCACCCGACGGCAAGACGATGCGCCTCGTTCGAGGCGCTCCAAATGCCCGCTGGGCGCCCGGTCAGTTCGGCCTCGACAAAGGTGGCGGACCCGGAACGGTCTGGAAGATCGACGGCACGACAGGCGTGGTGACCGCCTTCGCGAACATCCGAAGCGGCGCAGACGACAACAGGGGGCCGGGCCTGGGTGGCATCGCCTTCGATCCCGTCTCGCATCAGCTTTTCGTGGCAAGCCTCGAAACGGGGCTCATTCACCGGCTCGATTTTTCTGGCCGCGAGATTGGCGTTTTCGACCATGGTCTTTCGGGGCGTGGCGCACTCAGCCTGCCACGGGTAGCCGACGATCCCGGCGCCCGCATGGATATCCACGCTCCGGCGTTCAACGCGGAGGATCCGCAGACCTGGAGCTATGCGGACAAGAAGCGGCGCGTGACAGCTGTCACGGTCGAGAACGGTCGCCTCGTCTATGCCGTTGCGGAAGGCCCGTCCATCTGGTCGGTCGGCCTCCTCGCCGACGGCAGCCTCGCGGATGATGCGCGGCTCGAGATCGACGTCGCGGGCACGCCCGAGAACAATCCGGTCACGGCCATCGCATTCGATGGTGAGCGCCACATGTATCTGACCCAGCGCGGCGACACCGTGGGCAGCTACGACTACGAGACGCTCGCGCGGCCGAAGACGTCCGTCGTCTATCGCTACTCCTGGGACGAGAAAGGGAAGACCTGGACGCCGACGCCGGAAGAATACGCCGTTGGCATGCCCTCCCCGCACCGCGCCACCAATGGCGGAGCCGCGCTCTCCTACGGCTACGACGCCAACGGCCGCGCCGATTTCGGGAGCTGCCGCGCAACACTCTGGACGACAGGCGAAGGCCTCCGCGCCAGCCCGAAGGGCAATCTCATCGACGGACTCCAGGGGACGGCCACGTCCAACGCGAGCCCGGCGTCCGCGTCGCGCGCCCGTTCGGGCTCGCAGGCGCTGCAAGGTGACTTCGGCGTGTACGAGAGCGATCTCGCGCCGCCGGCGCAGAGCTGGTTCATCGATGCCGGCAACGGCCTGCGAGACGGCCACGGCCAGATCGGCGCGCTCGCTATCCATGCGCCATGCGAAGCGGCTGTTGCCGAAGCCGCTCCCGAGCGTCCGCCGGTGTCGACCTCTCCACCGGTGGTGCCGATCGCTCCCAAGCCCGGCATCGCGATCTCCAAGATCTGCCATCCAGGCCCGCTCGGCGGCGTCATCCCGTGCACGATCACCGTCACCAACACGGGGTGGACACTCACCGGCCCGGTCGGCTTCACGGATGCCTCGACTGTTCTCGTGGGACCTGACAAGGGGGCGGCCGTACTGATCACCGGTGCGACGCCGGATGGCGCGGACTGGATCTGTTCGCCGACGCCGTCGGCAACGTTCGCGTGCCAGCTTCCAGCCGCAGGCCTCCTGCCAGGGCAATCCCGCTCCGTGGACGTGACCGTGGACACCGGCGGCCTGGTCGCGGCCGGCAACTCGGGCTTCCGGAACTGTGCATCGCTCGCGCTCCCGTGGAGCGGCACCGCGTGCGTCGAGAGCCGGACGCAGATCGTCGTCAAGAAGACAGCACCGGCGTCGTGCCTGCCCGGCAACGCGTGCACCTTCGAACTGACCGTCAGCAACGCCGGTTCGCATGCCTTCAGCGGCGACGTGCTCCTTTCCGATAGCCTCTTCATTGACGGCGGCGGCGCGCCGGTCGCGGCACCGATCACTGCGATTGCGCCGCCTCTCGGATGCGGACCGGATCCGGTCGCGCTGCCGTTCTCCTGCGTGGCGCCGCTCAGCCTCACGGCGGGTCAATCCAAGACCTTCTCGATCACCGCGACAATGCCGGCGGCTCCACCTAACTATTGGGCGCACAACTGCTTCGCCGCGTCCGCGCCGGGGCAGCCCGCGCCGGCGCTTCCACCAGGCCCTGGCAGCGATCCGAAGGCCGTGAGTTGCGCGTGGGTGCCCGTCGGCGCGCCGCCACCACTTGCCAACCTGCGCATCGAAAAATCACCTCTCACCTGCCACAAGCAGGGGCCGGATACGGTGCGGTGCCACTATGACATCTCGCTCACGAACACCGGCCCCTCGCCTTCGACGGCTCTTATCACGTTCACCGAGACGATCCCCGCCAACAGCGCGCTCGCCTCGATCGGGGCGCCGTGGTCGTGCGTCGGCGGCCCGCCCGCTTTCACGTGCTCGGCGGCGGCACCCGTCATTGCGCCCGGCGACAGCCTGACGATTCCGGTCGCGATCGATCTCGACCGCGCACCGCTCGAAGCCGCCAAGTGCTGGGCGCCGAACAAGGTTGCAATCACCGCCCCCGTGGGTGGGACTGCCGACAACTTCGATGCGGCGGACGACTCTGCCGTTGCGACGGCCGATGCAGCCTGGATCCGTTTCGACGAAGGCGGGCCGCTCGAGCTCGTGCTGTGCGACCCGACCAACCTCAAGACGACCAAGATTGCGGATGGCCCGTGCGTCGTGGATGGCGACGGCTATCGCTGCGGCTACACGGTGACCTTCCTCAACACCGGCCCCGATCCGTTCAAAGGCCGCATCGACGTGACCGATAGCTTCAGCACCGCGCCTGTCGACGTGAAGTTCCCTGCCGACTGGGCTTGCGGCGGCGCCGGCGCCAACTGGACCTGCTCGCACGCGCCGCTCGATCTCGCCAAGGGTGAGAGCGTGTCGATGTCGGTGTCGGCGAAGTTCGCGAAAACCCGGCAGTGCGTCGTCAGCAATCGGGCGACGATGATCTTCCCGCCGGCCAACACGCGCTGGAACGGGAGCGGCGCCGACGACAGTGCGGTCGCGTTCTCTTCCATCCCGTCGCCCGATTGCGAGCGCGCGCCCAAGTGCGAGCGCCCCGCCGAGGGTGAGACGCGGACTGCATCGGGCGCATGCGCCTGCGCCGAGGGTTTCGCGCGCGACCGAAAGGGACGCTGCGTTCAGGTCGTCGTCGAGACGGAGCCCGAACCTGAGACGCCGCAGGTGACGCCCGTCTGCACACCGGGACCGAACGAGACGCGGACCGCGTCCGGTGCTTGTGTTTGCAAGCGCGGATTCGAGCGCCACGACGGCCGCTGCGTCTCGGTTACGGTCGTGCCTGAACCTCCGGTCCTGCCGCCACCGCCGCTCTGCGAGGCCGGCCCGAACGAAGTCCGAATTGCGCGCGACCGCTGCGTCTGCCGCGAGGGTTTCGTCCGAGATCGCGCGGGGCGTTGCGTGCCGGAAATCCAGCTCTGCATCCCCGGACCGCACGAGCACCGGACCCCGGCCAATCGGTGCGTCTGCGACGACGGATACGAGCGCAATAGAGACGGGCGGTGCGTTCCTGAGAAGCCTGACACGTGCCCGCCCGGTACATTCGG
>VFQQ010004381.1_pt1 | contig 12539 bp, 15 predicted proteins | sample 3512341 | NCBI WGS metagenome assembly VFQQ01 (sample SAMN10412373, study PRJNA504923) | tailings metagenome | isolation source: Relicate 2 Philex TSF1 revegetated site | place: Philippines: Tuba, Benguet | collected 2017-08-29 | reverse complement strand
ATCGCCGACAACGTCGGCGACAACGTCGGCGACTGCGCCGGCATGGCCGCCGACCTGTTCGAGACCTATGCGGTGACCACGGTCGCCACCATGGTCCTGGCCGCCATCTTCTTCCGCGGCGATCCCGGCCTGGTGACCAGCATGATGGTCCTGCCCCTGGCCATCTGCGCCATCGGCATCGTCACCTCGATCGTCGGCGCCTTCTTCGTGCGCCTGGGCAAGAGCCAGAACATCATGGGCGCCCTCTACAAGGGCCTCGTGGCCACCGGCGTCCTGTCGGCGATCGGGCTCTACTTCCTGTTCCCGGCGGTCGTGACCGGTCCGGTCGAGTTCCTGCCGTTCGGCGCCACGGTCGCCAAGACCTACGGCGCCATTGAGCTGTTCTGGTGCGCCATCGCGGGCCTGGTGATCACGGCGCTGATCGTGATCATCACCGAATTCTACACCGGCACCAACTATCGCCCGGTGAAGTCGGTGGCCCAGGCCTCGGTCTCCGGTCACGGCACCAACGTGATCCAGGGCCTGGCCATGTCGCTGGAGGCCACCGCGGCCCCCGCGATCGTGATCATCGCCGGCATCATCGTCGCCTACGGCCTGGCCGGCCTGTTCGGCATCGCCATCGCCGTGACGGCCATGCTGTCGCTGGCGGGCTTCATCGTCGCGCTGGACGCCTTCGGCCCGGTCACCGACAACGCCGGCGGCATCGCCGAGATGGCCGGTCTGCCGCCGGAAGTGCGGGTGACCACCGACGCCCTCGACGCGGTCGGCAACACCACCAAGGCGGTGACCAAGGGCTATGCGATCGGTTCGGCCGGCCTGGGCGCTCTGGTGCTCTTCGCCGCCTATACCGAGGACCTGAAGTTCTTCACCAGCGAAGCGGCCCCCGGCAGCTTCTTCCACGGCCTCGGCGCGGTGGGTTTCGACCTGTCCAACCCCTACGTCGTCGTCGGCCTGCTCTTCGGCGGCCTGCTGCCCTTCCTGTTCGGCGGCATGTCGATGACCGCCGTCGGCCGCGCGGCCCAGGCCGTCGTGGTCGAGGTCCGGCGTCAGTTCCGCGAGAACCCCGGCATCATGACCGGCGAGGTCAAGCCGGAATACGGCCGCGCCGTCGACATCCTGACCCGGGCGGCGATCAAGGAGATGATCGTCCCGTCGCTGCTGCCGGTGGTCTCGCCGGTGGTGCTGTTCTTCGCGATCAACGCCATCGCCGGCAAGGTCAACGCCTTCGCCAGCCTCGGCGCCATGCTGATGGGCGTGATCGTCACCGGCCTGTTCGTCGCCATCTCGATGACCTCGGGCGGCGGCGCCTGGGACAACGCCAAGAAGGTGATCGAGGAAGGTTTCGTCGACAGCGACGGCGTGACCCACACCAAGGGTTCCGAGGCCCACAAGGCCGCGGTGACCGGCGACACCGTGGGCGATCCCTACAAGGACACCTCCGGCCCGGCCGTGAACCCGATGATCAAGATCGCGAACATCGTGGCGCTGCTGCTGCTGGCGGTCCTGGCTCACGCCGGCTGATCCGCGGGGAGGGAGCCGGTTCGCCGGCTCCCGACCGCTTCCCGAGCCCACGAGCCAAAGAGAAAGGCCCCGGAGAGCGATCTCCGGGGCCTTTCCGATTCTGGGATGCGGGGAGCCGCCTAGCGGTCGCCGGGGCGGTTGCCGGGGATGCTCTCTTCCTCGTCGCGGGGCAGCATGCCGCCGCGGCCGACGTTGCCGAGCAGCTGCTCGAGGATGGTCATCTCGCGGCCGCGGGTCGGGGTTTCGCGGTCGTTGTAGGCGAAGACCTTGCCGTCGCGCAGGCTGTACTTGTTCACCGACAGCACCTGCTCGGTCTGCTTGTCGAAGTTGATGGCGACGATGTCGCGCTTGGCCACCCGCGGGTTGTAGAAGGCCACGCGGTCGGTGACCTGGCTCATGTAGAACCAGGTGTTCGGGTCGAAGGTCGAGGTGACCGACGGCGAGCCGAGCTTGGCGCTGACGGTCGATTTGGTGTCCTCGCCGGGCTTCACGTCGGCCGGATTGACCTCGACGGCCTGGAAGCCCGAGTAGGTCGTGATCGGCATGCAGGCGCCGGTCGCCAGCAGGCTGACGGCGACGGCGGCGAAAGCGGCTTTACGAAACATCGTGGCTCCCGGTGCGCGCAAACCGCGCGGGTCCTTTGACCTATCGCCCGCGCGCGCTTAGTTCAATGCCCGCTTTAGGCCCGGCCGGCGGCGAAATCGAGGCGATATCCGATCATGCTGAACCGCTTGTTCAAGTCCAGACCCGCCAAGGCGGCCGGCGAGGCGCTCTACGCCGCCGCCGCGCGCCAGGCCCGCAGCCCCGGATTCTACGTCGCCATGGGCGTTCCGGACACCCGCGAGGGACGGTTTGAACTGTACAGCCTGCACGTCATCCTGCTGCTCGATCGGTTGAAGGGGCAGGGCCCCCAGGCCGACGAGACCGCCCAGATTCTGATCGAGACCTATATCCGCGGCCTGGACGACGCCTTCCGCGAGCTCGGCGTCGGCGACACGGCGGTGGCCAAGCGGGTGAAGAAGCTGGCCGAAGCCTTCTACGGCCGCGCCAAGGCGCTGCAGGACGCCTTCATGGCGCTGCCGGCGACGCAAGCCCTGCGCGACGTGGTGGCGCGGACGGTGTTCGAGGACGGCGCCGGCGATCCCGACGCCCTGACCGCCTATCTCGTCTCGGCCCGCGACGCCCTGTCGCGCCACGCGGTCGAGCCCCTGCTGAAGGGCGATGTCGCCTGGGAGATCCAACCGTGAGCCAGCCCTGGACCGAGACCATCCGATTCTCCGACCTCGCGCGGGGACCGGTGCGCCGCAAGCTGGAGGCCGACGAGGCGACCCGCAAGGCGCTGGCGCGGCACCTGGACCTGGTCTCGATCGAATCGTTGACCGCCGATCTGAAGGTTTCGCCCTGGCTCGACGGGGCCGAGATCGAGGGGCGGTTCAAGGCGGCTGTGACCCAGACCTGCTCCGTCTCCGCCGAGCCGTTTCCGGCCGCGGTCGAGGGCGACTTCGGCGTCCGAGTCGTGCCCGCCGGCAGCCCGAACGCGCCGCAGGAGGACTTCGGCGAGGAGATCGATCTCGATCCCGAGGCGGACGATCCGCCGGACGTCCTCGAGGGCGATCTGATCGACCTGGGCGGCTACGTGGTCGAGCATCTGTCACTGGAACTGGACCCGTTTCCGCGCAAGCCTGGCGCGGTGTTCGAGGCGCCGGCGGACACCGAGGAGCGCTCGCCTTTCGCCGTGCTTCGCTCGCTCAAGACCGAGGACGACGCCGGATAGTCAGGTTTGGCGGCCGGACTTGCATCGCCGATGGCGGGGAGTAAGGTCCGGCGGCTTCGCCTGACGAGGCGTCGAGACGGAATCGCGCCGGCTTTGCCCAACACCCTCATTCTCTCCATCGACGCCATGGGCGGTGATCACGGACCTTCCGTGGTGATCCCGGCGGTCGACATCGCGGCGCGTCAGCTCGGCGACGTCCGCTTCCTGCTGCATGGCGATCAGGCTCAGATCGAGGCCGAGCTGGCCAAGGCGCCGGCGGCCCGCGCCGCCAGCGAGATCCGCCACGCCGACAAGGCCATCGCCATGGATGAGAAGCCCGCCCAGGCCATGCGCCGCGGCAAGGGCTCCAGCGTCTGGAACGCCGTCGAGGCGGTGAAGGAGGGCCAGGCCGCCGCCGCCGTCTCGGCCGGCAACACCGGCGCCTTGATGGCCATCTCGATGCTGGTCCTGCGCATGGCCGAGGGCATCAAGCGCCCCGCGATCGTGGCCAGCTGGCCGACCATGAACGGAATCAGCGCGGTCCTCGACGTCGGCGCCAACGTCGAGAGCGACGCCGAACAGCTGGTCGAGTTCGCCATCATGGGCGCGGCCTTCCACCACGCCGTGCACGGCTCGACCAAGCCGACCGTCGGCCTGCTGAACGTCGGCTCCGAGGAGCAGAAGGGCCACGAGGAGGTGCGCGAGGCGCACGCCCTGCTGCGGGCCAACAGCTTCGACTTCGACTACCGCGGCTTCGTCGAGGGCAACGACATCGCCAAGGGGACGGTCGACGTCATCGTCACCGACGGGTTCACCGGCAACGTCGCCCTGAAGACCGCCGAGGGCCTGGCCCGCTTCTTCGGGAACGAACTGCGCACCACCTTCAAGTCCGGACCGCTGGCCATGCTGGGCGCCGTCTTCGCCTCGGGCGCGCTGGGCGCGATGCGCAGGCGCATGGACCCCGGCGCGGTCAACGGCGGGCCGCTGCTGGGCCTGAACGGCATCGTGGTGAAGAGCCACGGCGGCGCCGACGCCCCCGGGTACGCCGCCGCGATCCGCGTGGCCGCCGATCTCGCGCGCAGCGACTTCACCGCCGAGATCGATCGCAATATCCGGCGGCTGGGCGCCGTCGTTTCCGAATCCGCCGCGTCGCCGGCCGAGGGAGCTGCCGAGTGAGTATTCTGCGTAGCGTCGTGACCGGCGTGGGCGGCTATCTGCCCGAGACCGTCGTGACCAACGACGATCTGGCCAAGATCGTCGACACCAACGACGACTGGATTCGCGAACGGACCGGCATCCGCCGCCGCCATCGGGCGAACGACGACCAGGCGGTCTCCGACCTGGCGGTCGAGGCGGCGAAGAAGGCTCTGGCTGACGCCGGCAAGACGCCGGCCGATGTCGACCTGATCGTGGTCGCCACCACCACCGCCGACCTGACCTTTCCGGCGGCCGCCGCCATCGTGCAGCGCAAGCTGGGCTGCCCCGTCGGCATCGCCTTCGACGTTCAGGCGGTCTGCTCGGGCTTCGTCTACGCCATGACGGTGGCGGACGGCTTCGTCGCCCGCGGCCACTCGAAGTGCGCCCTGGTCATCGGCGCCGAGACCATGACCCGGCTGATGGACTGGACCGACCGGGGCACCTGCGTGCTGTTCGGCGACGGCGCCGGCGCGGTGGTGCTGGAGCCGGGCGAGGGGCAGGGGGCCACGGCGGACCGCGGCATGCTCGGCTTCGCCCTGCGCTGTGACGGGACCAAGCAGGACCTGCTCTATGTCGACGGCGGCCCGTCGACGACCGGCACGGTCGGCAAGCTGCGCATGCAGGGCAACCAGGTCTTCAAACACGCGGTGATCAATATCTCCGAGGCCGTGATCGCGGCCGCTCAGGTCGCGGGCGTGGAGATCAAGGACGTCGACTGGTTCATCCCGCACCAGGCCAACCAGCGCATCCTGGCCGGCGTCGCCCATCGCCTGGGCATCGACGAGAGCAAGGTCATCACCACTGTCGCGGATCACGCCAATACCTCGGCCGCCTCGATCCCGCTGGCGCTCGCCGAGGGCGTCGCGGACGGACGGATCAAGAAGGGCGACCTGCTGCTGATGGAAGCGATGGGAGGCGGACTGACCTGGGGCGCCTGCGTCGTCCGGCTTTAGCCAGCTATTTCCGATCCTTACCGGAACCCTTTGACTTGACGCGGCAAACGCGCCATGCACCCTTCCGTTGATCGGGGTAGTTGGAGGCACGGGGGATATGAAAGGCGCGACCTTGACGCGAGCGGACCTGACCGAGGCCGTTCACGAGGAGGTAGGTCTGACTCGCCAGGATTGCGGCGGTCTGGTCGAGCGCACTCTGGACCTCGTGGCCGAGGCTCTGGAGAACGGCGAGACCGTGAAGCTCTCCGGTTTCGGCGTCTTCCAGGTTCGCGCCAAGCGCGCCCGCATGGGCCGCAATCCCAAGACCGGCGAGCCGGCCGAGATCGAACCCCGCCGGGTGATCGGCTTCCGCGCCTCGCAGGTCATGAAGGCGCGGGTCGACCGCGCTCTGAGCGACTAGGGCCGGTCCGGTGGCGAAGGGCCCAAACGCCTTCCGCACCATCTCGGAAGCCGCCGACGAGCTTGGCGTGCCGCAGCATGTGCTGCGATTCTGGGAGACCAAGTTCTCCTTCATCCGCCCGATGAAACGCGCCGGCGGCCGGCGATTCTACCGGCCGCAGGACATCGCGGTGCTGCGCGGCGTTCGCGCCCTGCTGCACGACGAAGGCTACACGATCAAGGGCGTCCAGAAGCTCCATAAGGAGCAGGGGGTGCGTCGCCTGGTCGGGGTCGGCGACGGCGAATCCGTCCCGGCGTCGGCGGCCGGCGAGGCCGTCCTGAGCGCCGAAGACCGGCCTTCGGGCGCGGCCGAGGTGCGCGACCGTCTGGCCTTCGCCCTGGAGGATCTGCTGTCGGTGAAGGCGCGTCTGGACGGTCTTCTGAAGGACCGTTGAAAACCGCCAGATTGGCCATTGCCGCTTCGGAATGCGGCGCCTATAAGGGCGCTCCCCTTCGGCGGGTCGCTTCGGCGGCGCGTCGTAAATCGGTGTCGGAGCGTAGCGCAGCCTGGTAGCGCACTTGACTGGGGGTCAAGGGGTCGTGGGTTCGAATCCCGCCGCTCCGACCATCGTTTCTTCCCGTAATCGGATCGAATCTTCCCGCAATCGGATCGAAGCGGGCGGCGCGAACCGCCTAGGCCTTCGGCTCGCGGTTCATCCAGATCATCAGCGGAATCACCGGCAGCACCCAGGCCACGCCGGCCACGACGAAGTAGATCAGGTCGACCGCCGGGTGTTTGGGCAGCCTGTCCGCCAGGAGGATCGCGCCGGCGACGTAGGCGGCCATGAACGCCAGCAGCGCCAGCGAGCCGATGATCTTCTTGATGCGCGGGTTCATGGGGGTCTCCGACGGCCGCGGGACGCCGCCGCCGGAGCCATACGCGAGAGCTACTTGCGTTTGAAGAGCCCCAGGATGAACAGCAGCACGACGGCGCCGATCACCGAGGCGATGAGACTGGCGATCCAGCCGCTGTAGGGCAGGTTCGCGATCCCGGCCAGCCAGCTGCCGATCAGGGCTCCGACCAGACCGACGATCAGGTTCACGACGATGCCGTGGTTGCGGTTCATGATCCGCTCGGCGATCCAGCCGGCGAAGATCCCGATGATGATGGCGCCGAAAAAGCCTACGCCTTGCATTGTTTGCCTCCTCCAACCCTGAACGGGTGTTGGAAGAACACCGCGCTGCGGGCGGGGTTCCCGTCAGCGGCGCCGGATCAGGACCGTCAGCGACAGCACCGCGGCGGCGCCGGCGACCGACGCCAGGGCGAGGGCGGGCAAGGTGGTCACCGGGAGGCCCAGCATCTCGCCCACGGCGGTTCCGAGCACGGCTCCGAGCACGCCGACGGTCAGCGAGGCGAACGGCGACTGTCGCCGGCCTACGATCCAGCGCGCAGCCAGGCCGGCCAGCAGGCCTATGACCGCGACGGAGAAGAGGCTGGGCGCCGGCATCCCGCCAGCATGACAGCGGTTTGCGACGGCGTCACGGCTATGGACCCGGACGACTTACCGGCCTAGGAAGGCCCCGCTCTGATTTTCGGCTCCTCGGGAGCACAAGACGAGGCGACGAATGACGTCGTTTTTGCGTTCCGACCGGTCACGTGCGGTCGCGGTGTGGTTGTTCGCGGTCGCGGCCCTGGTGCTGGCGATGGTGGTCGTCGGCGGGGCCACGCGCCTGACCGGTTCCGGCCTGTCGATCACCGAATGGCGACCGGTCACCGGGGCCGTGCCGCCGATGTCCCAGCAGGCCTGGGAGGGCGAGTTCGCCAAGTATCGCGAGATCCCGCAGTACAAGCAGGTCAATCGCGGCATGAACCTCAGCGAGTTCAAGGCCATCTACTGGTGGGAATGGGGCCATCGCCTGCTCGGCCGCCTGATCGGCCTGGTCTTCGCCGTGCCGCTGGTCGTCTTCCTGATCCGCAAGGACATCCCCAAGCGGCTGATCTGGCGCTGCTGGGCCATGCTGGGGCTCGGCGGGCTGCAGGGCGCGATCGGCTGGTGGATGGTGTCCAGCGGCCTGGCGGACCGGGTCTCGGTCGCGCCGGAGCGGCTGGCCGTCCACCTCGGCCTGGCGCTGCTGCTGTTCGTGATGCTGTTCTGGACCGGCCTGGACGCCTGGGCCGGCGCGCCGCGGCAGGGCAATCCGACGCCGTGGCGGCGCTGGACCCTGGTCTTCCTCGGCGCGGTCTTCTTCCAGTGTCTGCTCGGCGCTCTGGTCGCGGGGGCCGACGCCGGCTTCATCTACAATGACTGGCCGCTGATGAACGGGGCGCTGTTGCCGCACGACTACGCCGGCTCGGGCGTCTGGAACACCATCGCCCACAATCAGGCCAGCGTGCAGCTGCACCACCGGATCGGGGCCTATCTGCTGTTCGCGGCCGGGCTGGTCGTCGCCGGGCTGGCGTGGCGGGACCGCTACCTGCCGCAGGAGGCCAAGCAGCTGGGCCTGGCGGTCGGCGCGGCCGTGCTGTTCCAGGCCGTCCTGGGCGTCGCCGCCCTGATGGCCGGGGTGCCGGTGTGGCTCGGCATCCTGCACCAGGCCGGCGCGGTCGGCGTGCTGGCCGTGGCCACGGCGATGGCCTGGCGGGTGCGGCGGCTGTAGCGTCGACCACCACCGTCATCCTCGCGCTCGTCGCGAGGACCCACGCGTGACGAGGCAAGCGAAAAGGGCGCGGAGCGATCCGCGCCCTTCTTGTTGGTCGCCGTATTCATGGGCCCGCGGTCATGGGCTCGCGCGCTCGTCGCGAGGGGGACGGAGCGGGGACTACACCCGGAATTTCTCCCAGGGTCCGGTGATCGCCAGGGTGATCCCGGGCCAGTAGATGTTCACGAACATCGTCTTGCCGTCCGGCGCGAAACAGGCGCCGGCCAGTTCGGCGTTCCCCTCGTAGACGTTGCGGCCGATCGTATAGACCTTGCCGTCCGGAGTGATCCCCTTGAGGTGGTTGCGCTCGGTGTCCGAGTAGCGGTCCTCGCAGGCGATGATGTGCCCGGCCGGCGAGACGATGATGTTGTCGGCGTAGTCCAGCACCCGCTGCTCGCGCGATTCCACGAACAGCTGGGTCTTGCCGGGCGCGTCCTTCTCGTCGGCGTGGCCTTCGCGGGCGCTGGGAACGTAGCGCATGATCTGGCCGGCGCCGGCCGCGCCGCCGGAGGTGCAGGCGAAGTAGAGTTCGCCGTCGCCCCAGAACACGCCTTCGCCGCGGGCGAAGATCGCCGCGCCCTGTTCGGCGCCGCGCAGGCGCAGGTCGTCGTTGGGGTTGTCCACGCCGTCCAGGTCGATCCAGCGGCTCGGCCGCCAGTCGGACCGCTTCAGGCCCGTGTCGCCGTTCCAGTTGCGGGTGTCGCAGCTTTCAGGCTGATCCGAGAAGGCCAGGGCCTGCAGCCGGCCGCCCTTGTGCAGGTCGCCCGGCGTGTTCGGCAGGAAGCGGTAGAACAGGCCGTCGGCCAGGTCCTCGGTCAGGTAGACGACGCCCGTGCGCGGGTCGATGCAGGCGGCCTCGTGCTTGAAGCGGCCCAACCCTTTCAGCGGGACGGGGTCGACCAGGCCGGTCGCCTTGGCCGGCACCTCGAAGACGTAGCCGTGGTCCTTGGCGACGTTGAAGCCCGCCTGGGTGGTGGTCTCCTCGCAGCTCAGCCAGCTGCCCCAGGGGGTGATCCCGCCGGCGCAGTTGATCAGGGTGCCGGCCAGGCTGAGGAACTGCTTCTCCACCTTCCCGGTGGCGGTGTCGTAGATCAGGGTCGTCGTGCCGCCGGCCAACGGGACGCCGTTGTCGTCGACGTCGTAGACGCGTTTCTTGTCGATGCGGTCGGCCAGATGCTGGCTCGCGCCGAACGGGCCGTGGTGGCGGTCGGTGACCTTCAGCTCATGGTTCCGGATCAGCGCCAGCTTGCCGCCGCCGATCGGCAGGCAGCCCATGCCGTCGAACTTGTAGGGCACGAGCAGCCCGTCCGACATCGTCTCGCCGGCCTGGGACAGGATGCGATAGCTGAAGCCCTTGGGCAGGTCGAAGACGCCGTTCGGGTCCTCGATCAGCGGGCCGTAGCCATAGACCTCGTTGCGATAGGTCTCTTCGGCGGTCTCGTCCTGCGCGCGCGCATAGCCGGAGAAGGCGAGGGCGGCGGCGGACACGCCGAGGAAGCCGCGGCGGGAAAAAGGCATGGTGGAGACTCCTGGGTGCGCGTCCGAGCTAGTCACTATATGCGACAGTCTGATTAAGCCGCGTCGAGATATTCGGTATTATGATACCATATCGATGCAATCCCTTATTTCACAAGGGGTTGCGGCGTGTCGGCGTAGATCGACTGTTGACGAGGCGGAATCCCGCGTGTATTGCCGCGCCCTCACGTCGGGGACCGCTCGTCCCCGCCTGCAATACGGATCTGTTCCCATGATGAAGACCACGGCTTCGCTGAAGCCCGCCGAGGTCGAGAAGAAGTGGATCGTGATCGATGCCGAGAACGCCGTCGTCGGCCGTCTCGCCACGTTCATCGCCATGCGTCTTCGCGGCAAGCATCGTCCTGACTACACCCCGCACGTCGACTGCGGCGACTACGTCGTCGTGATCAACGCCGACAAGGTGAAGTTCACGGGCCGCAAGCTGGACCAGAAGGTCTACTACCGCCACACCGGCCACCCGGGCGGCGTCAAGGAAATCACCGCCGGAAAGCAACTGACCGGTCGCTTCCCCGAGCGCGTGCTGGCGAAGGCCGTCGAGCGCATGCTGCCGAAGGAGAGCCCGCTGGCTCGCGCGCAGCTGACCCACCTGCGCATCTTCAACGGCGCCGAGCACACCCACCAGGCGCAGAACCCGGAAGTCGTCGACTTCGCGGGCCGCAACGCCAAGAACACCCGGAGCCAATAAGTCATGGCCGAAGCCCAAGGTTTCGAGGCCCTGCAAGGCCTCTCGTCGAACCCCGAAGTCGCGCCCGCCGAGCCCAAGCTCGACAAGTACGGCCGCGCCTACGCCACCGGTAAGCGGAAGAACGCGATCGCCAAGGTCTGGATCAAGCCGGGCAAGGGCCAGATCACGATCAACGGCCGCGACCAGGAAGTCTACTTCGCCCGTCCCGTGCTGCGCATGATGATCGCCCAGCCCTTCCAGGTCACCGACCGCGAAGGCCAGTTCGACGTCATCGTCTCGGTCCAGGGCTCGGGCCTGTCGGGCCAGGCCGGCGCCGTGCGTCACGGCATCTCCAAGGCTCTGACCTACTTCGAGCCGGGCCTGCGTCCGGTCCTGAAGCCGCACGGCTTCCTGACCCGCGACAGCCGCGTCGTCGAGCGTAAGAAGTACGGCAAGGCCAAGGCCCGCCGTAGCTTCCAGTTCTCGAAGCGCTAGTCGCTCGCGATCTGTATTGCGAGAAGGGCGCTTCGGGTCACCGAGGCGCCCTTTTTCTTTGCCTTGCGTCCTTCGAGACGCTCGCCTGGGGGCTCGCTCCTCAGGATGACGAATTCAGTTGGGCTTCATGAGAGCCCGTCATGGTGAGGAGCGGCGAAGCCGCGTCTCGAACCACGCAGGGAGCCGGCAAATGGCTGCACCCAAGGTCTTCATCGACGGCGAAGCCGGCACCACCGGGCTTCAGATCTACCAGCGGCTCGCCGGCCGCACGGACATCGAGCTGCTGTCGATCGATCCGACCCGCCGCAAGGACGTGGGCGCCCGCGCCGAGCTGCTCAACGCCGCGGACGTGGCGATCCTCTGCCTGCCGGACGACGCCTCCCGCGAGGCGGTGGGGCTGGTGACCAATCCGGACACGCGGGTCATCGACGCCTCGACCGCCTTCAGGACGGCCGAGGGCTGGACCTATGGCTTCCATGAGCTCGAGCCGGGCTACGCCAAGGTCGTGGCCGCCGCCAAGCGCGTCTCAAACCCGGGCTGCTATCCGACCGGCGCCGTCGCGCTGATCCGGCCGCTGGTCCAGGCGGGCCAGCTGCCGGCGGACTACCCGATCACCGTCAACGCCGTGTCGGGCTACAGCGGCGGCGGCAAGGGCATGATCGCCGAGTTCGAAGACCCGTCGGCCCCGAACTACACGCAGGTTCCCTATCGGCTGTACGGCCTGGGCCTGAACCACAAGCACGTGCCGGAGATGCAGAAGTACGGCGCGCTGCTGACCAAGCCTATCTTCGAGCCGGCGGTCGGCCGCTACGCCCAGGGCATGCTGGTCCAGGTTCCGTTGCATCTGGAGCTGCTCAGCGGCGCGCCCTCGCTGGGCGACCTGCAGAAGACCCTGGCCGACCACTACCGCGGCTGCGCCTTCGTCGAGGTCGCCTCGATCGAGGAGGCCAAGTCGATCGGCACGCTGGACCCCGAGGGGCTGAACGGCACCAACCGCATGAAGCTGTTCGTGTTCGGCTCCGACACCTCCGGCCAGGCGCGCCTGGTGGCCCTGCTCGACAACCTGGGCAAGGGGGCCTCGGGCGCGGCGGTTCAGAGCATGAATCTGATGCTGGGCCTGCCGGAGACGACTGGACTGTGATCCGCCGGGCGACGCCGCAGGACAGCGAGGTCCTGCGGGCGATGATGATGCTCAGCAACGGCTACGAGCGGCCGGCCGCGCGCGCGATGATCATCGCCTTCGCGACCGGCTGGTCCGTGCCCGAGGCCGGGCACGAGGTCTGGCTGGCGGAGGAGGGCGGTCTGATCGCCGCGGGCTTCTACGCCCTGATCCCGCACGGCG
>VFQQ010004380.1_pt1 | contig 12540 bp, 11 predicted proteins | sample 3512341 | NCBI WGS metagenome assembly VFQQ01 (sample SAMN10412373, study PRJNA504923) | tailings metagenome | isolation source: Relicate 2 Philex TSF1 revegetated site | place: Philippines: Tuba, Benguet | collected 2017-08-29 | reverse complement strand
GCCACCGATCCGCTCTACATCCTCTACACGTCGGGCACGACCGGCATCCCGAAGGGCGTGGTGCGCGACAACGGCGGCCACATGGTCGCGCTGCACTGGTCGATGAAAAACCACTACGGCGTCGAGCCGGGCGAAGTGTTCTGGGCCGCCTCCGACATCGGCTGGGTGGTCGGCCACTCCTACATCGTCTACGCGCCGCTGTTCGCGGGCTGCACCTCGATCCTCTACGAGGGCAAGCCGGTCGGCACGCCGGATGCCGGCGCGTTCTGGCGCGTCATCTCCGAGCACAAGTGCGTCGCGATGTTCACGGCGCCGACCGCGTTCCGCGCCATCAAGAAGGAAGACCCCGCCGGCAAATTCTTCGCGCAATACGACCTCTCGAACTTCCGCACGCTGTTCCTCGCCGGTGAGCGCGCCGATCCGCCGACCATCGAGTGGGCGGAGGGCCTGCTGAAAAAACCCGTGATCGATCACTGGTGGCAGACCGAGACCGGCTGGGCCATCGCGGGCAATCCGATGGGCCTCGGCATGCTGCCGGTGAAGCACGGCTCGCCGACGGTGGCGATGCCGGGCTACGACGTGCGCATCGTGGATGAAGCATGCCGCCCGGTGCCGGACGGCCAGATGGGCTCCATCGTCGTGAAGCTGCCGCTGCCGCCGTCGTGCCTGCCGACGCTGTGGCAACAGGACGAGCGCTTCAAGGAAAGCTACCTCAGCGAATTCCCCGGCTACTACAAGACCGCCGACGCCGGATACAAGGACGCGGACGGCTACCTGTTCATCATGGGCCGCACCGACGACATCATCAATGTCGCGGGCCATCGCCTCTCGACCGGCGGCATGGAGGAAGTGCTCGCGGGCCACAAGGACGTCGCCGAGTGCGCCGTCATCGGCATCGCGGATGCGCTCAAGGGCGAGGTGCCCTGCGGCTTCATCGTGCTCAAGGCGGGCGTGAACCGCGATCCGCTGGAGATCGAGAAGGAAATCGTCGCGCTGGTGCGCGAGAAGATCGGCCCGGTCGCGGCGTTCAAGCTGGCGATCACCGTGCCACGCCTGCCCAAGACGCGCTCGGGCAAAATCCTTCGCGGCACCATGAAGAAGATCGCCGACGGCGAGGCATGGACCATGCCGGCGACGATCGAGGACCCGAAGGTGCTGGAGGAGATTGGGGGAGCGCTGAAGGGGAGGGTGGGGTAGGGCTCTGCCACAATCGGGCGCCGTGACGATTTCTTTCGGAACCAAGGCTGCGGTCAGTTTGGCAGCGACCTGGTGTACTGATCAAAGAGATCACTACACTTTAGATCGCTCCTTATCGCGATGCGGCTGGAGTCCATGATCTCACGTTCGCGGCCTTCAAAGAAGCTCAGAAGCTGCGCACGCACGACGTCGACATCGTTCGCAGACATCCCGAACGCCGTAGCGATGATTTCCTTTCTGGCTAAGGAGTTGCTTGGTTTGATCAGAGCCACATTTTGATCGTGGAACGCGAATCCCAGAAAGATTATCCGCTCTGCCTTGCGCATCTCTTGATGGATTGGCGCGAGTTCTTGCTCGTCCGTAATTTGCTCAGTGTATGTCTTGATGCGATCAGACAGCGCCGAGTAATCCTCACTCAGGCGATCGTGATCTCCGCCGAAGGCGACACCGGCCTGGGTTGACTCGGTTTTCAGATAGCCTACAGCGCCGTAAGGATGAATGATTGTCAGCTTGCTTAGGAGTTCTGCTGCTTGATTGGCTGGAACGGCATAGAGCTGTTGAAGTGCATGATAGAGGCACTGCTCAATGCAGCGGTCACAGTTGAAAACGATGAATGCAACGTTGTCAAAAATTGTGTCGATTCGCTCTTTTGCGACGCCGCGCCCAAGCATGCGAACGAATTTAATTAGCCAAGTGTCTTCAAACGAGCTTACCGACAACTTGTTGTACATATTGGATTTGTTGAAGAAGAGCTTGCTACTGCGTTCTTCCTCTAAGATTGACTTTACAATTGCGATTTTTCCTGCCGTCTTGATGTCGCTATTGGATGCGTGGAGATCAAGGAAATCGTCTATCGAGGACGACATTTGGACGCCGTTGCTGATGATATGACACGCAGTTAGAAAATTGCTGAAGCGCTCTCGGCTGCGCCTCTCAAGTTGACTTACAATGTCTCGGTCGCCGTTAACGACGTTGCGGCCTCCCTCCAACTTAATGTTCGTCTTGCCCGCGATAGTAGCAGCAAGTGCCGGTCCTAGAGGTAATCCGAACTCTTTACTCGCGCCCGCACCAACTACGAACAAGGTTCGTCGCTTGAACATAGCCATCTCCCGCCGGTTAAACATTGATGCCAGCGGCCAGAGGCGCGAACAAGCCCATAGAGTGGATTTGGCCAAGCGTAATTCTTGCCTGGGCGAGGCCCGAGAAAGCCGGCTTCGATGCAGGACCGAGCTATGCTATGCTTCCCCCATGACGACAGTCGAAGACATCGAGAAAGCGATCACCAAGATTGCCCCGCACGAGCTTGACCGCCGGCGCGCATGGTTCGAGGAGTTTCAGTCCGAGCGGTTTGACGAGAAGATCGCGCGCGACGCGGAGGCCGGGAAGATTGACCGGCTGGCGGAGGACGCTCTCGCTGACCTCCGCACCGGGCGTGCTCAACGACTATGCGGCGCGCGCAGGATGGTGTGAGATGGCAAATCCGCTCGACCGCATCAGCATCGATCCCGCCGTGTGCGGCGGGAGGCCATGCATCCGCGGCACGCGCATTTGGGTGTCGCTCGTGCTCGATATGCTTGCATCCGGCACGACGGAGGCGGAATTGCTGGCTGACTATCCGCAACTCACGCATGACGACGTCTTGGCGGCGATTGCCTATGGAGCCGAGGCGGCCCGCGAGCGTGTCATTCCCGTCGCGGTGGAGCCTGCCGCTTGAAGATCAAGGTCGATGAGAACATCGGCCGGCGCGGCGTGGATGTTCTCCGGCAAGCCGGGCACGACGTGATGACTGTGCCTGAGCAGAATTTGTCCGGCGCTCCCGACGATATGGTGTTTCAGGTTTGTGCTGCAGAGCGGCGTGTGCTCGTCACGCTCGATCGCGACTTTGGACAGGTGCCGCGCTTCCCGCCAAAGACCGCCGCAGGAATTGTAATCCTGGAACTTGGCGCGCCCGCAACGGCTGAGTTACTCGAAAGCCGACTCCGAACGTTTCTAACGCTTGCTTCGACCCGCAATGTCGACGGCGAGCTATGGATCGTCGAAGCTGGTCGCATCCGTGTGCATCTGGAGCGGGACAGTGAGTAGCGCGCCGCTCACTTCCCGTGGCAGCGCTTGAATTTCTTGCTACTGCCGCAGAAGCACGGCTCGTTGCGGCCCATCTTGCGCGGCGGCGGCGCGGCGGCCTCCGGCTTTGGCTGGCGCAGCTTCGCAAGCTCTTCGCGCGCGCGCGCCTCGGCGGCTTCGGCGCGCAGCTTGCGGTATTCGCTCGAGTCCTTTGTCGGCACCACGATGCCGACCGAGACGGCGCGCGAGAATTCGCCCGGCGTCGAGGCATGTGCCAGCACCGCGATGATCGACGTCACGCCGGACGCGACAGCCGTGGCCTTCGCCTTTTGCCGCAGCATCGCGAGATCCGCGCGCGTGCCGGTGCGCTGCAGCCACACGAACAACTGCGGCTCGCCCGCGTCGTGCAGCCAGCGATTCTCCTGCGTGGCGAGCGTCGCGGCGGCCTCGCTCAGCGCATTCGCCAGCGTCACGGCGGCCTCGCCCTCGCGCGCGCGGATCGCCTCGCTGGCGCGCTGCCATCCGGCGTCGCCCGCGGTCTTGAGCGCCGCGAGCAGACCCGCGATCTCGCGCGGACGATCCGGCTCGGGCGCGGCGGTTTCGACGATGGGTTCGGGAACGGGCTCGATCGCGGGAGCAGCTTGCGCAACCGGCGCGCTGTCTTCGGCGGCGACCTCGGGCTCAGGCTCCACCGCGATCTCGGCCGCGACAGCCGCCGCGTAGTCGGCGAGATAGTCCGCCTCGAAATGGTGCTGTGTCGCGCCGCCGTGCGAGGCGCCTTGGCGGAAGCGCATGTAGTCGAGGAATTCCTCGCGCGTCGGCAGCACGCGGCGCAGCAGCATCAGGTCGTCAACCGACATCGCCATGAACGCGTGGCGGTCGAGGATCGGCTTGATCGACGGCAGCGCGGTCACCATGCCGGAGAGCGGCGCGAGCGACTCCACGGAAAGCCCGATCGGCAGCACCAGCGAATAGTCGCGCAGGCGGATGCGGCCGTTCTCCACGGTGCGTCCGCCGTTGCGGCGGAAGATCGGCACCTCGCCGGTGCCGCCGAGATAGTCGATGAAGCGGCGGCAGCGGTCGTACGCGCCGCCGACGGTGCGCATCACGTTCGCGGCGTGCGCTTCGAAGTCGGCGGGCGGCGGCGCGAGCGTCGCGGCTGCTTTCGCGTCGACCACGATCAGCACGTCGTCCATCCGGATGACGAGATCGCAGTCGGTCCACTCATGCGATTCCGGATCGCGGAAGCACACGCCGGTGTCGAGCCGCGCGCCTTTGAGCTGTTCGCTCAGCGCGCGCGCGAAAGCGTTCTGGCTTGCCGCGTTCTGCCGCGCCTCGAAGGCGGCGCGATCGTCCGTGGCGAGCGGCGCGAGCAGCGGGCGGTGCGCGTCCGCGCGGCCGAACGCGGGATCGGGCGCGAAGAAATCGCCCTTGAGCTTGAGCAGCGGCTTCACGCGCGCCGGGAACGTGCGCAGCGGCGTGCCGGCATTCGCGCCTTCGGCAAAGAAGTGTGTCTCGCTGCCTTGCTCATAGGAAAGGTCGCGCAGCAGCGTGATCGGCAGGTCCGTGTGGGCGGAGAGATTGCACAGCCCGCCGTCGAGCAGCTCGGTGTAGCCGCGCACCGCGGCCTTCGCCTGCTCTTGCTGCTCGTCGTTCCAGATCGCGGCCGCGTCTTCGGTCGAAACCGCACGCTCGGTGGCGAGCATCGCGACCGCGTTCATCTGCGCCTCGATGGCGTTCGCGGCGCGCTCGCGCACGCTTCGCTGAACCTCGGGGAGCGCAACCAGCCGCTTCACGATGTCGGCCGCGCCGATGCCGTGGCGCTGGCGCAGCGCTTCGTCGTGCGGCTGCAGCACGAAGGAGAGAAATTCACTATCGAGCACGTCCGGCCGGTGCGTGCGGAACATGAATGCCGCCTTGGCGGCCGGCTCGATCGGCTTCACGTTCGCCTCGGCCGCGAGCGCGTCGCAGTATTGCCGCGCGGCCGCATACATTTCGTCCGCGTAGGAGATGATGTCCGCGCAGGCGAGTTCATTGAAATGCGCGTTGGGGTCTTCGTCATGCGCGGCGAGCACCGCATGAACGTATGCGAGTAGCAGACTCGCGGCGCCTTCAGTGTCGCCCTCGGGCGCGGCGTTCGCGCCGGTCTCGCCCGGCGCGCCGAGCGTCCAGTGCGCCCAGATGAATCCGATCAGTTTGCGCGGTGGCTGCGAGAGGATCAGCGTGCGCAGGCGGCCGGCGCACGTCTCCATGATGGCGAGGCATTCGGCGGCGGTGGGCGCGGCGGCATCGTCCGGTGCGGCAGGCTCCGGCGCTGCGGCCGGCGTCGCGGTCCACGCGGGCGCATCAGGCTCGTTCAAGGGTGCCGCCAAACTTTGCATCTGTCCCCTGGCATTCGCGCCCGCGCGGCGAATCACGCCTCCCGCACGCTCCTTCATCCCGATTTGTTTGACAACATGAGGGCCGGATTTTCGCCATTTTGCGAGGGGTTCGGTGTTGCGGTGCAGCCATGCGGTGAGGCAGGGTCCCGCCGATGACGGTTTCGCCCTGCCAGTCCTGCGGCGCCTGCTGCGACACCTCGGCCGAATGGCCGCGCTTCTCGCTGGAAAGCGACGAGGTGCTCGCGCTGATCCCGGAACGTTACGTCGATGACGCGAACGGCCGCATGCGCTGCGAGGGGAACCGCTGCACGGCGCTCAGCGGCAAGGTCGGCGAGGCGACGGCATGCGTCGTGTATGCGGTGCGGCCGGAGGTGTGCCGCACCTGCGAGCCGGGCGATCCCGAATGCGACATCGCGCGGCGCCAGCACGGGCTGGCGGTGATTAGGGAAGTGTTAACTCTCTAATCAGCTCGTGAGCGGCGGCCACACCCGTGCGGTACGCGCCGTGCGCTGTCGAGAAATCGACATCCGAGCAGTGCTCCCCGGCGAAGAACAGCCGCCCGTCCACGGGTGCAGCCAGCTTGGCGCGCGCTGCCTGCGCGCCGGGCGAACCATACGAATAGGAGCCGAGCGCGTAAGGATCGCGCGCCCAGGCGCTCTCGATGATCGGGGTCAGCCGCTTGCGCATGCCGTGGCCGAGCGCGCCGCAGATCTGTTCGATCGCGAAGGCCGCGAACGCGCCGTCGCCTTCGTTTTCCAGCGCGCGCGCGAACGGGCCGCCGAAGTAGCCATCGATCATCGGCCGTCCGAACGGACGCAGCGTGTAGCTGCCGGTCTCGGTCCTGGTCGTTGATCCATAGAGTCGCGTCTCGACTGGAAGGTCTTCCGGATTGTCGAGCGCCAGAAACACCTTGTCGGCGACGCCGAGCGGCAGCGCATGCGCGGCATCGATCTTCTCGGGGAGCGCGGGCGAGAACCGCAGCGACTCGTTCGCCATCACGCCCGGCGGCACCGCGACGATGACGGCACGCGCCGAGATGTCGCCGCGCGGTGTCACGATGCGGATGCGCTCGCCCGAATGATCGATCAGCGTCACCGGCGTGTTCAGCCGCACGTCGATACCGGCCGCATACGCGGCGATGAGCGCGCCGTAGCCTTCGCGCACGCGCTTGTTCTGCTCGGTATCGTGATAGAGGGCGTGCTCGCGCAGCACGATGTCGCCGAACGGCGCGCCGTTGATGTAGGTCGCCATCGCGTCGAGCAGCGGATTCCAGCGCCCGCCCGGCTCGAAATATTCGGACATGCGCCGCTCGCTCTCGGGCTCGGCATCGAAGCGGGCGTAGAGTTGCTCCATTGCAACCCAGTAATCTTCTTGCTCGGATAGCGCGAAATTCGCCGGATACGCCGGCCGCGCCCACGCGGGCGGGCGTTCGTCGATCGTGAAGCCGAGTCCCGGCGCGATCCGCGCCCAGTCGTTCTCGTCGGCCGAATGCAGATGCCCGGCGCCGAGGTCCAGCCCGTAGCCGGTGTGTTGATGCGTCCAGGCCCGCCCGCCGAGCCGGCTGCGCGCCTCGACCAGTGTGACCGAACGCCGCGCGTCATGCAGCGTTCGCGCGGCAGCCACACCTGCGGCACCGGCTCCAATGACAACGACATCCGTAATGGTCACGACTGGTCCCTGGTCAAAAACCGGTGAAGGCTGAGCATCGGCATCAAGGCAACACCATATCCCGGTGACGATTTCTTCACGCTGGGGCGCTCACGCCCCGGGAATACTGGAATTGTCCTGTGAATAGGCCAGACGTTGGGCTAGCATGTCAGACGGGCCGGCAGGGGATGAACACGTAGTGGCTCTGAGCGACCGGCAGTCGGGCGAACTGCGGCGCGGGGCGGCTGCCAACGGGCCTCCGGACGCCATGGCTTCGGCATCGACCAAACACAACGGTGAGCCGCCTCCGGATGAGGTGCGTGCGCAGGTCCAGCGCATGACCGCGAGCGATGTGTTCGCCACCTCGCCGCAGCTTGCGGCTTTTCTCCTGTTCGTCGTCGAGGCGGTGCTGCGCGGCCATGCCGAGCGGCTCAAGGGCTACACCATCGGCGTCGAGGTGCTGCGCCGCGACTCGAGCTTCGATCCGCAGGTCGACCCCATCGTGCGCGTCGAGGCCACACGGCTGCGCCGCGCGCTGGAGCGATACTACGCAGGTCCGGGTGTGGACGACCCGATCGACATCGACCTGCCGCGTGGCGGCTACGTGCCGCGCATGTCGTGGCGCACGGGCGCAGTGGCGCCGCCGGCGCCCGAGCCGCCTGCGTTCACGCTGCAACCCGGCAACGGAATGCCGACGCTGCGCGTCGCGCCGTTCGTCATCGTCGGCACGGCGGATACGCGCGCCGTCGCGGCCGAGACGTTCGGCAGCCGCATCGCGGAAGTCTTCGCGTTGTTTGAGGTCATCAACGTCATCCTCGCGGCGCCGCCCGCGCGCCCCGCAGCAGCCGGTGCGGCCGCCGCGCCGCCCACCCGCTCCGACTATCGCCTCGACGGTACGATCGAGTATCGCGGCAACGGCAGTGTCGATGTGCGCTTCAAGCTGGTCGACGAATGGGACGCGACCGTCATCTGGTCTCGCGCGTTCGAGCGCCTTGCGGACGAGTCCGGCAGCGGCGACATCGAACGCAAGATCATCCTCGAACTCACGACGGCGCTGGTGCAGCCCTTCGGCGTGATCTCGGCGAACGATCGCGCGAAGCGCTTTGCGTCCGGCGTTCTCGATCCGCGCTATGTCGGCCTGCTCGAAGGCGGCGACGCGCTGCGCTCGTTCGATCCCGTCACGCACACGCGTGCCCGCGCGGCGCTCGAACGGCTCACCGAACTCGATCCGAATTTCGCCGCCGGGTTCTCGCTGCTCGCGGCGCTCTATGGCCGCGAATACATCTCGGGGATCGGCGTTCGTCCGGACGACACGCCGCCGCTCGACCGTGCCCTCAAGGCGGCGCGCCGCGGCATCGAACTTCGGCCGCAGAGCGCGCGCGGCTATCACATCCTGTTCGCGATTCTGTTTTACCGCGGCGACAAGGAGGCCGGCATCGCGGCGGCCGAGAAGGCGATCTCGCTCAATCCGTACGACATCCTGATCCCCGCCGAGTTCGGCGGACGTCTCGTCTACTGCGGCGAGATCGACCGCGGCATGGAGATCCTGCATCAAGCTGCGGATGCCGGCGCGATCCTCCCCGCATGGACGCACTTCAGCCTGTTCGTCGGCCATTACATGCGCGGCGACCTCACGGCGGCGCGCTACCATGCCGGCCAGTTGACCAACGAGACATACGTCTACGGTCAGGTGGCCCGCGCCGTGATTGCCTTTGCGGACGGCCAGATCGAGGAGGCCCGCCGCGCGAAGCAGGCGATTTATGCGCTGAACCCGAAGTGGCAGGCCGACCCCAACGCCGAGATGCGGAAACTGGTTATTGCCCCCGACATTGCGGTCCGGCTGGTGCAGGACTTGCTCGGCTCCGGGTAGCCAGACACCGGAAGAATGTGCCTTTTCAACAGGATGGCGGCCCGTTTGTGGTATAATAAACGGGATTGATGACTTATCACGCCCAGTTAACAGCAAATTTCTCCCATTCCGCCGCAGCGTCAATACATACACGCCTCAGACGCCGCCTGACGGCTGTTCAATCAATCATTCAAAAAATTCGAAGAGGACTTCCCGGTGCATTCGTGCAACCCACCTGACGCTATTCGTGCTGACGCTCCGTTCGTCGCCGACACCAACTCCGACGACAAGAATGAGTACAGCATCAACGATCTCGCCCGCGAGTTCGAACTGACCCACCGCGCGCTGCGCTTCTACGAGAGCCGCGGGCTGCTGGCGCCGCAGCGCGACGGCCGCCGCCGCATCTTCAGCCGCGTCGATCGCGACCGCCTTGCCGTGATCCTCAAGGGCAAGAAGCTTGGCTTCACGCTGACCGAGATCAGCGAGATGGTCGAGGCGCAGGCCGGCCGTGCGACGGCGCATGGCCTCAAGCTCACCTCCGAGAAGTGCGTCGAGCAGATCGCGCACTTCGAGCGCCAGATTTCGGACGCGAAGGAAGCGATCACCGAACTGAAGCGCATTCAGGGCCTCTTCGCCAATCAGGTCTCGTAATTCGAGACCCCGTCTCTCGAGACGAGAGACCAATCAGCGAGTGTGCCGTGGCTTCCGGATACACATCGCGGCCGTCGAGCGCGGCCGCGAACCGTCTTCTATTCCGGGTGTGCCCGGACTGCCTCGCCACGATGCGCCTCTGGCGCATCGAGCCGAAGCTGCAGCAGCAGCGCGTGGAGACGCACTTCTTTGAGTGCGACCGCTGCGGCTGCGCCCGCTCGTTCGACGTGACGCACGACGCGCCGCCTCCGCCCGAGCAGGCTTAACTCTCAGAAGCCTTCCAGCACGATCTTGCCGCGCGTGCGGCCGCTCTCGATCATGGCGTGAGCGCGCCGCAGGTTCGCGGCGTTGATCGTGCCGAGGTTGTCCGCAACGGTGGTGCGGATCGTTCCGTTGTCCACCATCGCGGCCACCTCATTGAGCAGCTTGTGCTGCTCGATCATGTCCGGCGTCTCGAAGCTCGAGCGCGTGAACATCGCCTCCCAGTGCACCGAGGCGCTCTTGCCCTTGAACTTGATCGTGTCGAGCGTCTTGGGGTCGTCGATGATTCCCATCTTGCCCTGCGGCGCGATCAGTTCGACCACGGCGTCGAAGTGATCGCTCGATTCCGTGATGCTGAAAACGTAGTCGACGAAGCGCACGCCGAGGCCGCGCACCTGCTCCACCATTGGCTTCGAATGATCGACGACGTGATGCGCGCCAAGCTCGCGGCACCAGGCCTGCGTTTCGGGACGCGAGGCCGTGGCGATGATCTTGAGCTTGGTCAGCGTGCGCGCAAGCTGGATCGCGATGGACCCGACGCCGCCCGCGCCGCCGATGATCAGCACCGACTGTCCGTCGCCACCGCCCTTCGCGACGCCGAGCCGGTCGAACAGCACCTCCCATGCGGTGATCGAGGTGAGCGGCAGTGCCGCCGCCGCCGCAAAGTCCAGCGACTTCGGCTTGGCGCCGACGATGCGCTCGTCGACCAGATGAAACTCCGCGTTCGTCCCCTGCCGGATGATCGAGCCCGCGTACCAGACCTCGTCGCCCGCCTTGAACAGCGTCACGTCCGGCCCGACGGCCGCGACGATGCCCGCCGCATCGTAGCCGAGGATCTTCGGCGGCTCGCCGTCTTTCGGGGCGGCGCGCTTGCGCACCTTGGTGTCGACCGGATTGACCGAGATCGCCTTCACCTGCACCAGCAGGTCGCGGCCCTGCGGCGTGGGCTTCGGCACCTCCACGTCGAGCAGCGCATCGGCGTTCTCGATCGGCAGGGACTGCTTGTATCCGACGGCCCGCATGACGTTCCTCGCTCTATCGTTCTGTCCGCTTTCGCGAACTCCGTTTCGTTGATATTCCTCCCCGGCGCAAGATGTGGGTCCGCAAAGACGTGGATCCGCAAAGACGTGGGCAGTTGGGAGACTTCGATGGGCATGCTTGAAGGCAAGACCGCGGTTGTGACCGGCGGTGCGAAGGGCATCGGGTTCGCGATCGCCAGACGTTTCATCGCGGAGGGCGCGCGCGTCGTCGTCGCCGATCTCGACGAGTCCATCGGCAAGGCCGCCGCCACGCAGCTCGGCGCGGCTGCGCGCTTCGTGCGCACGGACGTGGGCGCGGCCGGCGATGCCCGTAATGTGATTTCGGAAGCGTGCGGCGTTGACGGCGATCTCGACATTCTGGTGAACAACGCCGGCATCATTCACACGGCGGATTTCCTCGACATCGCCGAGGCCGACTTCGACCGCGTGATGCGCGTCAACATCAAGGGCATGTTCCTTGTCGGCCAAGCCGCGGCGAAACAGATGGTTGCGCAGGTGAAGGCCGGCAAGGCGCCGGGCGCCATCGTCAACATGAGCTCGATCAATGCGCGCGTCGCAATTCCCAATCAGGTGCCGTACTGCGTTTCGAAGGGCGGCGTCGACCAGCTCACCAAGGTAATGTCGCTGTCGCTCGCGCCGTACGGCATCCGCGTGAACGCCATCGGCCCCGGCTCGATCATGACGGATATCCTGAAGGGCATTGCGACCGATCAGGCCGCCAAGAACCGTCTGCTGTCGCGCACGCCGCTCGGCCGCGTCGCCGATCCCGACGAAGTCGCCTCCATCGCGGCATTCCTTGCCTCGAAGGATGCCAGCTACATCACCGGCGAGACGATCTACTGCGACGGCGGGCGCCTCGCGCTGAACTACACGGTGCCGGTGAAGGAGTAGCTCCTTCCGCTTCCTTCCCCCAAAACGCGCACGCGGATGCCGGGTGGGTCGGCATCCGCGTGTCGGACACGCTCAACCGCATTCTCATGCGATGGCGCGTATCAAGCTTGTCTGATCGTCAGGCTGCCTTGCGGGCGCCCGGACCGGTCTGCAGGCGCGCGAAGAAGGCATCGACTTCCTGTGCCATCTGTTCGGCCTGACCGACCACGGTGCCGGATGCGGCGAGCACCTGCTCGGCCGAGCGCTTCGCCTCGTCGATCGCGCCGTTGACCGTCGAGATGTTCGCCGCGAGCGTCTGCGTGCCCGTCGCCGCCATCTGGACGTTCTGCGTGATCTCCTTGGTGGCGGCGCCTTGCTCCTCGACCGCGCTCGCAATGGCGGTGGTGACCTCGTCGATCTGGCGCATCGCGCTCGCGATGTCGCGCACGGCTTCCACTGCGCTCTTGGTCGAAGTCTGGATGCCCTGCACCTGCTGGGCAATCTCCTCGGTGGCCTTCGCGGTCTGAGCCGCGAGGTTCTTCACCTCCGAGGCGACGACCGCAAAGCCGCGGCCGGCTTCGCC
>VFQQ010004379.1_pt1 | contig 12544 bp, 13 predicted proteins | sample 3512341 | NCBI WGS metagenome assembly VFQQ01 (sample SAMN10412373, study PRJNA504923) | tailings metagenome | isolation source: Relicate 2 Philex TSF1 revegetated site | place: Philippines: Tuba, Benguet | collected 2017-08-29 | reverse complement strand
GTGCACACACACACACACACACACACACACACACACACACACACACACACACACAGAACACCAGAAGACTGATCTGCATTCAGTCATACAGACAGACAGACAGACAGACAGACAGACAGACACACACATACACACACATACACACACATTACCTGCGAGTATGCGCAAGCATGCACAGTATGTAGCTGTGCTGTGTGCGATGCCTTGCAGGAGACTCTACGCACCGTGATCCGCCTAGCAGACAAATACGAGATCGTAACAGTGCTGGCCGTGTGCGAGACACACCTCACCACCGTGCTTGCGGCCAAGCCAGCCGTGGCTGAAGACGCAGAAAGCCCCTTCGGCCGCATCCAGCTTGAGCCAGAGCCCTTCCTCCTAGACCTTCCCTTCCTCGAGCTTATCTGGCAGGCCAGGCTGATGCGGGCATACAGGCTGTTAGAGCCATACTACGTGCAGACCGTGATCCAGCCCGTAATGCGGGCCGGCGCTGTGTCAAACTACGCGCAGGCCTACAAAGCAGGCCATGAGAAAGGATACAGGGACGCACCAAAGAGCGAAGCACCATTTAGTTTCTGTTCTGTGCCCCCAGTTGCTGTGCCCGACCAGGGCACGGCGCACCGCGCCAAGCTCACGGCGCTGAATGCAGCGTTCGCACAGTACGTGGCTAATGCCAGCGCGTCGCCTGCCAAGGTACATGTGATGAACACATTAATTACGCAGCTGCTGATGAAGCTGGCACAGCAGTAGTGATGAAGCTGCTGATGAAGCTGGCACAGTAGTGATGAAGCTGGCACAGCACTGCTGATGAAGCTGATGAAGCTGGCACAGCAGTAGTAGCTGGCATGACACGTAGTAGCTGGCATGACGCATGAGTGTAGCAGGCATAGTTAGTCAGGCACATGCTACATGCTGGTGCCACATGCTGCATGCTTATAAGGCAGTCCTGGTCACCATACACCGACGTGTCACCATACACGTGTCACCATACACTGGTCACTGTACACTTGTTCTTGCTACAGTATTGATTGGTGTTCTCAGTGACACACGTCGCAGCCATTGCGATGTTTCATAAACACACACATTTGGCGGCTATAGAATGACAGCTTTGCCTATCATCCCTAACAATCGTTGCACAACAGTGGGAGAGGCTTCCCCACACTGGTTAATAGTCCTAGTTTGACTCGCTTGACTTCCTCGCTGGACTGTCCATGTAAGCGTGTTGTGCATGTCATGGCAGGCTTGACTCAAGCAAGCATTGCACCTGTGGAAAGCAGACTCCTGAGAGAAGAGACACTGGGGAGCGGTGCGCAAATGGTGGGCGATGCATGTCACCTGTGCAACCTACCTGTGCACACCTGTGCATACCGGGCAGCAGGAGCGGGCTCAGGGCTGTTCTCAGTGCATTCACTGCCATAAAGAGTACGATGGCAACTGATACAGAGGACTATGATCTTCTTCTTGAGTGCAAGCGCAGCAATGTTCCCGTGAACAGCCTCCTGCTCCTGCAGTCCACGCGCAGCGCAGCGCTCACAGACATTATCACTATGCTGCGCAAGGAGCACTCAGATAGCACAGAAGAACCTATGCACTTGGACTGCACGGGTGATGAGAGCGCGGACTGGCGAGCCATCTGGCCACTGTTGAGGGACCCGCTGGCCGAGCATAACCTTACCTGGGTGCGCACAGCGCAAACCAAATGCACAGCACCGGCCGCCCTTGGTGCAGCGCAAGCAGGGCAATCGATAGCTCTGTCCCGACCCTGCTGCTTTGGGGTATGCGTATCTTCTTGAGTGCAGGCTGCTATGAGACCTATCATTCGCTTGGCAGAGAAGTACGAGCTCGTTCCAGCACTACAAGCATGCGAGACTCTCATCGGGACAGACCTGGCCCAGAAGCCAACCGTGGTCGAAGACGCAGCCAGCCCCTTCGGCCGCCTCCAGCTGCCCAGGGGCGCGTTCATCCTAGACCTTCCCTTCCTCGAGCTCCTCTGGCAGGCCAAGCTGATGCGGGCATACAGGCTCATTGAGCCGTACTATGCACAAAACATCAGCAACGCCGTGGCAGAGGCCGCCGGAGCACCGAGGTACAGAGAGGGGTACAAGGAAGGCTACAGACGCGCACGCAGTAGGAGTGGGTACTCAGACGAGGTGTCTGTGGATGCCGCTGTCAACTTCGCCTCGCAAGCCAAGCTCAAGGCCCTGCAGACAGCCTTCGACTGTTACGTAGCTGGAGCAAACCCATCTGCTGCCAAGATGCATGTGATGAACACACTCATTACACAGCTGTTCGCCAAGTTGGCACAGCAAAGCTAGATATCAGGGCAGGCCCGCATAGGCACATACAGGGCACAGAGAGCACACTCACATGGCATACAAATAACATGCGCGTGCATGCAAGCAAACGCGCAAGGCATACCGAAACCAAAATAGCAACGTGCGCTAGTCAGCGGACGCAAACGCTTTGCAAAGATTTTACAATCTTGCATGCATTGACTGACACGGTGCAAACAAGGCTGAGCAATGCTGGGCGTTGCAAGTGCAGACATCAATCAACAGTCCTGGCACGGTGTGCAATAAAGTGTACAATGCTCGCTAAACAAGGATGACTAGACTAGCAAATGCAACAACGTAGCTCATCATGTGGTGTTTTGTCCAACGTGTATTTAACTATGCTATGCTTCCTAGTCCTTGTGTATGGCGCTTGCGTTCATGAGAACATAGCACGTGTGAGCTGTGTCAGTCATAGCGTTGGCCAACAGACACATGGGCTCTGTTGTGCCCAACCATGTAATGTTTGTTGTGAGTCCGCTCCGGTGTGCGCTCTCTGTGTGCAATGTAAGGTCAGCCAGGCTTCCCTTTAGAGCGACACAGTGGTGCAGACGCTGCTCCCAGGCTGACCATCGCTACTGTTGTGCCACGTCATGTAATGTAGTCATGACTCATCTCTTGTGAGCGCCACATGTGCGCACAGCAAGGCCAGCTAAGCTGCCCTTTAGACCGACAGAGTAGCGCCCATGCCACTCCCAGGCTGACACTGTGCACAGTCACACACATCGAGCGTGTCAGCGAAGGATATGATCTGATCCAAGATACGTGAACACGTCCTGGGCTTGAACATAAAGTCAGCTGTAGGACACACACATATACACACACACACACACAACACACAACACACACACACACCATGTACAGTTCTGCAGTTCTCGCACCCGCAACAACAAGACTTATGCTTTCATGTGCCATTCGAATCATGTGTGTGCGAATCATGACAAAAAACTGCTGCTCAGATGCAGACATAGTATGTGGACACAGGCCATGCAGAGATGCTTTGTACTCACCATGTGCCATGTCAGGATCATACACCATCTTAGTACCAGGACCGGTGCACACCCCACCAGCTCGCCTCCCGCCCACACACACCACAGCTGCAGACCCCTGAACACTGCTGCCCTGCCTCTGACCCTGCACAGCCTCGCTGTCATCGCCTTCTGTCTGCATGTCTCTGCCACTGGTGTCATGTGTGCTGTCTTCTGCTGCTAACTTTGTGTACGCACTGAGAGGCGGTACCAGGTTGGCAGTCAGCAGCAGCGGTGACAGCGGGCAGTCAGCTGCCGCCGCCGCCGCCGCAGCCACCGCCGCTGGCTGTTCGGTGTTGGATGTGTGTGACGCTGTCTGTACACTAGACGCTCCATCACCCAGTGAGGCATCTGTCTCTGCAGGGGTGCTGTCAGCCCGTGTGGCTGTGGGCTGGCTGGGCTGCCTGCTGCTGTCGGGTGCTGCAGCGGGCAGCGTGCCTGCGCGTGCTGCTGCCACGGCTGCTATCGCCTGCGCCACCTCCTCCCCGTGTAGCAGCTCATCCTGTCCACCTACTACGACTAAGGAGTGTGCGGGTAGCTGGGTGGGGTCCAACTGAATCTGGTGCCAGAAAAACCTACAGTGAGACACACACACACACACACACGCTCACGACACCTGCTTCTTCGGCAGATTGGTGTCCTAGGCGAGTACAGCTTGCAGCAGCCATGCACACGGGGACATGGCGGTGTCCGGAAACAGAACCAGGATAAGATGGCATACAGAATGATGTGTGGACTCACCGTCTGCAGAAGGTCGCTGCACAGTGTAGATCCCGTGCGAAGAACTTCATTGCGTGGTCCTTGACCCAGTGCCAAACACTGTCTGTGCGGATGTCAGTGTTGTACCTGCAGTACACAGACACCACACAGTGTACTTCATGGCTCATGACTGCCAGTTCACCAGAACCTCACGTGTGGCAGAGGGCGCGAGATAAGATCTGCGATTTGATGCTGTGTGCGGGCAGGGTACTCACACAAAGTTGAAGAGCAGGCGAGGGAGGAACATACCTGTAAAGACACACAGCATACACACACAGAAGTAATCCCACAGGGCTGCCTGGCGGTGATGGCTGTGACAGGGCGCCTGACTACATACTGCATGGGCTTACCAAAGCACACAGGGTCGACCAGCACCAATCCTTTGACACGATGAGGGAACATCTGAACTAGACGCGACGCCACGAATGTACCTGAAGCATGTGCCACACACACACACATACACACACACATACAAATACACGCACGCACACATCCACACACACACACTATGACGCACGCTGCGCACACAAGCACACAGTCTAAACTCAGCCCTGACTTCCTATCTTACTATCCAAGAACTCGCACCGCCCAGGGGCACAAACATGAGCAATGGTGACACTGGTTCTAAATGCAACCACCATTGGACGAGTACAGCGGTGTTGCTTCAATGAGCATGGCAGTCAAGCCGTTGAGGCACAAGCCAAACTCACCATATGAGTGTGCGATGACGCATCCCTGTGTGAGGCCCAGCTGTGACAGCGCTGCCACCACTGACGTTGCAGCTGTGTCTGCAGTAGGCACACGCCTACACAGCCGCATGGACACATGCTTGAACTCCATCACCACCAGGGGCGTGTCGTGGGCTGAGGCTGCGCCGAGGAGACGACGCCAGATGAGGGTATAGGGGAGCAGACCCGCACCCACACCGTGCAGGAAGACTAGGGGCGTACGCTGCACACACACACACACACAGACACACACACACACACACACACATGTATTGCATGTTCGTGCCTGTCGTGTGCAGCTCGTGTCTATGTATGGAGAGGCGGGAAAAGGTTGGGTAAGGAACGGGAGACAGGGGCTACTGCGCACCTGTTTTGGTCCGCCTGTATGTGCCAAAGATTGCTCCCGCTGCAACGCCTGCATGTGCGTGGCGTCCGCCCGCTGCGCGGCCTGCACCGCCTGCTCCGCACACTCTATCAGATCCTGAAACGTGGGACAGCTCCTTGAACCCCCTACACCACCCAGTGCCCTCTGACGCACCAATCTTGACCTCTCATCACCTTCCTCACTACCACACAACCCACCATCCACACCCATATGATGACCCGCACAGGCAGTGCCTTGTAGACCACTGTGGCCACCCGCAGAGGCGCCCCGCAAACCAGCAGACCAGGCCTGCTCAGGCCCGAACAGGCTGCTCTTGACTGGCCGCATGCGCGGGTCCGCACGCGGGGGTGCGCGTGTGTTGTTGATACTCGACGCGTGTGCTGTGACAGCTGTGGCGGGGGCTTGCGGTTGGGTTGGTGTGGCTTGTAGAGGCTGTGTTGGACCATCTAGTGCTGCTGGCCCCTTGCTGCTTGTTTTGCCACTGTCCTTACCGAGCTGCACAGCCGACGCTACTGGAGTACCCTGCGTCCCTGTCAGTGTCTCAGCACGTGTGGCCGTAGGTTTGTTGTTTGTAGTCACTGCATTGGTGCTGGTTGTTGTGTGTGTATTGGTGGTTGAGGTCTTGGTGGTTGCAGGTTGTTTGACCCCATAGTACCAGTAACCGCAACCGTCTGCCTTGCCCCGTTTGAATCCTGCCAAACGCATCATGCAGCTGTTGATACCGGCTAAGGCTTCCATAACCATGTAGAAAGTCAGAGGCCTGCAATACGTGCGACACACACACATACACACACACACACATGCATATCCTTGCAATACGTGCGAGACACGCACAGACACACACACATGAACAAAGGTGCGTCAGGGCTCACATGGCACTGGGTATGAGGAGCAGGCTGGGTATGAGCAGGTGTGAGCACAGGCCTGTGCGTGCAGACTTGTGCGTGCGTGTGGGCTCATTACAGAGCACAGAAGCCTCGTCGCCTCGTCGTGTGTATGTGTGTGTGTGTCCTATACTCACAGGTATCTGACTCTCAGTGGTTCGTTTAAGTGCCACATGGCCTTGACCTGGTCGTTGTGTCCTGGCTGTACGTCAGACAGGTCGCAGCTGGACAGAAGCTGCTCAAGCATAGAGTCAAGCAGCGGTCCGTGACCAGATGCACGCACAGCCTCGGGGCTCTGTAGCAGCCATGACACACACACACACACACACACATGAGCAGTTGTACGGCCTAGCGATGCCAGCAGGCTCTAATAGGCCCATAGGAGCCACCAGCGATGCATGTGTGTGCGTGTGTGTGTGTGTGTGTCAGTCTCACCTTGTAGAAAAATGAGTACGCGATGTGATCCTCGATGTTGCCGAGTTTTAGCTGATCCCAGTCCGCACCCTTGAACCACGCACTGTACACATAGCACCACACGTCCAGACACCGGCGCACACATTCAGACACGCCACAACACATGGCTCCGACCAACGCAAACTGTCAACATAAAAAAGGGTACAAGAGACATGCTCGAGATGCTCGAGTAGCACGCTAGCGTCAGATGACAGGCAGATGTAGACATGTGTGTGTGTGTGTATGTATCCATGCGAGACTGCTTGATTGATGTGTCGTGTGAATGCTCACCAAATGTACTCGCGTAGCTTGGTGGCCAGAGCAGGCCTGCCTGTGAAGCCCTGAATGAAGGTCAGGACCTTGCCAAAGGCCTGAATACCGTCACTGAGTACACCATCACGATCTACACACAAATACACACACACACACACACATCACGCAGTGGCATTATTAATTCATCCCGGGCGGGTGTGCCTCTGGCGCCAGTGATACTGCGCACTGTTGTTGATGTGTTGTCGGAACGTACCCTCTGCGTCATGGTTGCTCCTCGTGTATCGTTGGTACCGCCGCTGCCACCACCAGGCAAACAAGCCCTCTGCGGTGGCCCAGGCTGCCAGGGCGGACAGCCATGGGTGCGTGTAGATAGGACGCAGGATGCGCTGTAGCACAGTCTTGATGCTGGCCCGCAAGAGCCAGGCCAGACGCAGGACGTGGATGAGCTCGCTCCTGGCAAGGCGTATGGCTAGCTGCAGAAGGGTCTTGGGGCGCTGACCAGGGGCCTGCAGGGGGCAGAGAGGAGGCAAGGGCAGGATGGCGGAAGCAGCTGCGAGACCCAGTGTGCGGCCCACGCCTGCTCAAATCGCTGCGCAGGTTATGCCCGCTGCCATCATAGAGACACCCATGTATCAGAACAGCATCCGCCAGGGCTGTACAGAGGCTGGGAAACTCTGACAGTGCAGGGCCCGCCTCTGCAAGCCAGCGCACCTTGGACCCAGGCGCCACAGGCAGCTTCTTTACTTGGTTCCTGAGCACCTTTGGTTGGCTGGCCAGGCAATGCTGCAGAAGGAGCTGCGAGGATGTGCCCAGAGGCTGCACCTGGGGGAAATGGGCCGGCATTACGATTACGTGTGGGTTTCCCCTGTGTCTGCCTGCTGTCTCCGCGTCTTAAGCCAAGCGCGTAAGCTGTGATACAAGCATTGTGTATAGTCAATGCGCTGTTCAGAAGCTTGAAGAGCGTGGGAGCGGTCTGGCCGCAAAAAGTCCGTTGCTGAGGTGGAAGCCTAGACCTTTTGACACACAGCGTTTGCGCGCAGACTTTACACGGCAGGACTACTACCACAAGCACACCACACAACAACACCAATGATGAAACGCAATGAATGGCTTTCTGTACAGCAGACAGTGTCAAGCTAGAAATCCACCCTAAGCGGCGCAGTGCAGGCATGAGCACGTACGCAGCAGGCAGTAAAGCCATGAGCACGTACGCACACGTTAAGGGGCGCAGGCACACATAGCAATTGCAGCAGCAGAACGGAAACAAGGTGTCAGTGTGCGCAGTCATAGCGTAAGATATAAAAGCACCATACAACATAATCACACCATGCGCCACAAGAAGCGAAGAACAGCCGTCATCAAACGCGCGCACTGTGGCGCGCAAGTCAAGCGGACACAGCTGACTGAACACATCAATAGCAGAGCGTGCGGGCATTGCAGCAGTAGTCCCACAATCCCAGCGGGCCTACACTGCAACTGCATACACAAAGCGATGAATGGGGGCTTAGGCAGGCCTAAGCTACGACAGTGTCCTAAGCACATGTACACCTAAGCAAAGCCACATTTCTATGACCACGCTAGCTATCCTAGCACAGTAGACATAAAGCAACTACTAAGTACAGATACACCACCATAGACTAGAACATACGTTGGCATGCAATCCATGGTGTCCGTGTGTCAAGACCTTTGCTCACGATCGTTTTGACTCAGCGATTTCGCGCTGTGCGGGCGTGGTGGGCGCGGCTGCCATGCTGCTAAGGATGACACTCCACAGGATAGCCACGCAGTTGATGTACAGGATGCGCTGGTCTGAGGGCACGAAGCTGAAGTTGATGACATGTGCTAGGGGCCACAAACTGTAGTTGAGCTTCTGCACGGCGGCCACACACACACAGACACACACACACACACACACAAACACACACACACATCACGCATGCCGGCGAAGCGTACTCCCGCGTAACCTGCTCAGCTACCATGCACTTATCCATGCCAATATAATGCCAAGCACAAGAGGTGCTCAAATACATGTGTGTGTGGTGTGCAGAGGCAACACACCATTAAGTTACCATGCGCTCCTGCATGTCAGCGTACTGCTAAGCACAGGCGATGCAGAGGCACGTGTGTGTGTGTGTGTGTGTGTGTGTGTGTGTGTGTAATTAGAGCATCGACTCACCATGGTAGGCCAGAGCTTTGCCTTGACTACATCAATGGCCCTGCACACACACACACACACACACATACACACACACGTGGTTGCGGAACACGCAGACAGGGGTCTTGCCAGCAACTCTAGCACATGCATGTCTGTTGCAGAAAGGGTGGCAGATGGCGTGGCCAGCTGCACTCACTGGCTTCCTTTGCCCTGCAGTGTTGTCATGACACAGAAGAAGAGGGTGGTCATGAGTGGAGACATGAGAAGCTGGTCCATAGCAACCTGAGAAGAAACACAACGCACAACAGAAATTTCGCACTATGCATGCCTGGCAGAGCACTGCAGCCCATCCACAACCCAGCTCCCTTCTCACACACACACACACAAGACAAACCTTGCAGACACCCTAACAAGACGAACCTGTCTATGCTGCGTGTATGCGTTCCAGAGCCGTGCAGCACACCCCCATAGCCTGGTGCATGAAGGCGACGCTGCATGCATGCATGCATCTCAGCATACCTTGGTTGCCACTGTCGTGATAGCTGTGGGTGCCTCTGGGTAAATCATCTGCATGCCAAGACACACACACACAGAGACACACACATGGCTCAAACCGTCACCGCCTGCCGGACACCCCATGCGCAGCGGCAGCGTATGGCTTATGTATGCAAGAACCCTGCTGGTTTGGTCACAGCTTCAAGAAGATCTGCATGTGACACTGGAATGTTGCGACAAGCCTCCACGAATCCCCCTTACCCGGTCTAAGAAGCCAAACCATGTGACCGCACACGGTGTCGCAAACACGGCGCTGAAGAGAACAAAGCGCCCCGCACGCATTGGGTCGTACGTGAAAGGCATAGAATCAAAGCCGCTGCGGCCGGCGCGCCACGCGCGCAGGTTGTTCTGCACGACAGGGAAGGCCTGCGCCACAAAGTCTCCTATGACTGCGCCTGTGACCCCTGTGGCCATCTTGGTGTAGAATGGGTACGCTTGGAGCGCACTGCGTGGGGCAGTTAGCACACACGCACTGCATCAGCTAAAGGGGGGCCGTGGGGAAGGACTCTGAGCAGGGCGCTCTACCAAAGCCCATGGGGCGGCCTGGCAGCTGTGCCATACTGCGGCGTAGCTGCAGCCCTTGGACGCTTGCAAAGTGACCCAGCTGGACTGTGTGCTATGCTGGTTGTACCCACGTGTTGTAGGCGTGGATGATGTTGACTCCGCTGAGGTGCGGGGCTGCGGCGAGCCCCACAGCGACAGGTACGAGCCTGCACGCACGCCGCCAGCAAACAACACGTTGTTTCCACACGGGCAGCTGTCTCTGCGCAAGAAGGCTGTATCACAGGCACAGCAGGCGTGCTGTGTGGAAGCTGTCATGACCCAGGGCCAGCAGGGGTGGTCTCGGAGTGTGCGTCTTCTACTCACATCCACCACGAGGCTGGCTTGAAGGGCCCCGTAGAAGACACCACGCCCCTTGTAGACGTGAGACCTGCCTGTGCCTGCAGCAGCCTGCGCTGGGTGAAGGGGGCTTGCTTGGCGGCAAGGGGGCAGGGCCCGACTGAAGGCACATGGCGTGCCCCGACGCTAGACCGCGTCGCGGACTGCTGCACTTTCGTTGACTGCATTTCTTTCCCTTCCCGCTGGTCTTGGCAGCCCTCCTCGACCCTGCCAGACGCCGCTGTACTCTTGTTCTGGACTGCTCGCACAAGGGCTTGTGACGCAAAACTTGCTTTGCTGTGTCTTTGCTTTAGGAGTAATCGCTTTGCGAGTTCTCGCTGCATTGCAACAGCGCCTTGACTGCAAAACGTACAGAACTGCGAGCGAAGCTCCCTGTTAACGCACTCCCGGTATGCAAGCGGTCAAGCGCTACAAGTCTGTACAGCTGCGCTGCTATGTGTGCACGCTATGCTGAAGATGGCTAGAAGGAAGGAGTGCAGGGTGCAGTTCTCATCAAGATGTCGCGGTCGTACATGAAGTCTGACAGGCACTTCAGATACGCAATGATGACCTCAACACCCAGGCCGTTCCTCTGGCCCCCACTGCAGCTTACAACGCGATGGGAAGACATGTACAGCAGGCCTGTATTGCTTGGGAAGAGATGTGGGTACCATAGGCCGCTTGCAAATGTGCGTCCTGCCATACCATACACACACGCACTACGCGCGCATCTTACGCCCACACAGGCATTGTCTCTACACTACGATGTGACTCTAACTAGTGTGCGTGCCCAGAGCATTACATACGGACACTCGCAAGTTGTGCGTCCTGCCATGTACACACGCACACTACGCGCTCTTTCCGCGCCCACACACAATGAAGCTAACCAGCGTTCGTGGTTGTGGTGTCTTGAAAATCACCCCAGTCATCAGCACCCTGTTCCTCTGATTGCTGCTGACCTCCCTCACCGCTGACTCGCATCCCTGTCTGCGCCTGCGCTCCACCCTCTGCCGACTTCGCCGCTGCGCCAGATGGCACAGCCGCAGAGAACACTGCCCACTCTTCCAAGGCTGCAGCCGCGCCACTCGCACTGCGGGGGGGTGCCACGCGGGGCGGTGGAGGCATGAGCCGCGGGTCCCCACCCGCCTCTTGCCCTGAGCCGCTGACTATGATTTTCACGCCGCCATTGTCACTCGCTTTGTCTGTATCTGACAGCGCCCTGGGACTCTGCATCGCACCACGCAAAGACTTGAGCTCAGGGCCAGTACACGTGAACACGCATGCCGCCAGCATGAGCCCCCGCCTCAACGACGCGCATGGCTCACAAAGTATGCATGTGGCCATAGCAGGCGGATTGGATATGTCAGAGCTGCGTTTGCATGAGCCTACCTTGACGCTGTGGCCCAACGGTAGTTTTATGCTGATTGTCTGACCCGCTGGGAGCGCAAACTTGCTCTTCTGTGCTGACGTGGATGTGCTGTCGTCTGTCGTGGTGCCCTCCGTGCTACCGTTGCTGCCCTGCTCAGCCGTGCCTGATGATGTCTCATCCTGTGATAACAACAAGTCATGCACAACAACGCGGTCGTGGATTAGCACAACGAGACAAGACAAACTAGGGTGACTAGTAGACTAACTACTATCAAGCGCGTGGTGGAGCAGTATGGGACGGGCTTATCAGGGGGTGGTGTATCAACAGAGCAGTACGCACACACATACACACGTACACACACACGCACTCGTACCTCTTCGTGTGCTTTTCTTAGCTCCTCTGCCTCGGCCCTACGCTTAAGATAAACTCTGTACTCATCTAATGCCATAGAAAAGGAACTGGATTCGCCCCGGTCCCTGCGCACACACACGTACACACACACACACACACACACACACGATGTACATCATGCTCTGGTGCGCGATGCAAAGCTACATGCTATGGTGTGATACTTGAGCCTGTCCAGCCTGGCCTGCACGCGTGTTCGTGTTGTGACGTGCTCTGTATGCGCCTGTATAAGCTTGCGTGCGTGCGAGAGCGTACCTGAAGCCAAGGCCAATGAATGCATGCTTCTTAGGGTTCGCTCTGTCCACCACACGGAGCACATAGTACCTACACACACACGCACA
>VFQQ010004378.1_pt1 | contig 12545 bp, 22 predicted proteins | sample 3512341 | NCBI WGS metagenome assembly VFQQ01 (sample SAMN10412373, study PRJNA504923) | tailings metagenome | isolation source: Relicate 2 Philex TSF1 revegetated site | place: Philippines: Tuba, Benguet | collected 2017-08-29 | reverse complement strand
AGTTGGCGCTGCCTGGGCACCAGGCAGCTCAACCTCCTCTTTCTCAACTGCCTGTACTGCCTGGTCTGCTGGCGGTGGCGCATACCAGCTGCCATCCCAGGCAGCTGCCGCCGCTGCCGGCTCCTCTGGTTCAGCTCTCTGCTGGTGCAGGCGCTGGCCCATGATTGTTTCCAGCATGCTGGGCGGCTGCGGGCCAGGCTGCGGCGGCGCAGGCTGCCCTGGCTGGCGCTCACTGGCCTCATCTGGCGCAGCTGCGACGGGGCTAGGGGGCTGCACAGCAGCAAACAGCAGCCGCGGTCGAGCGTGTGCGGCGGCAGGTGCGGCCTGCTGCGGTTGCGACGCAGTGCGGCGACGCTGTGCTGGCGCCGGCGGGCCCGCGGCTGGCAGCCCCTGCTCATCCACACCCAGCAGCAGCTGATCCAGCATGCTGCCTCGCGGCCGCTGGTGCTCCTGCTGCCTAGGTGGCGAGTGAGCTGCAGCCACAGTGCCTGCCGAGGCCATCAGCAGCCGGCGTTGCTGCGGGAGCGTGTCTGGCGCCGCACTCCCATCCAGTATTGGGCTGCTGGGCCAGGGCTGCTCTATCACAAAGAGCCCCGCTGCGTGCGGCGGGCTGCGGGGCGGTGCGAGCAGCGGCTGCGCTGCCTCCGCATGCTGCTGCTCTGATGGCTGGCGCTGCTGCACCTCATGCCCACCCTCCTCGTCCGATGGTGCGCCCTCAGAGTAGAGCGACGACATCATAATTGCGCCATGGTTGGCATCGGCCTGCAGGGAGGGGTGGCGGCGGTGGGCGGCAGCGAGCGGCGGTGGTGAGAGCGGCCATGGCACCGGGCAAGTCGGCGCTAGCCTCGTCTCAAGCAGCCGCTGCTGACGAAGTGGCAAGGAGCGCCGCCGGTGTTGGCGCGATGCAAACGCAACATGGCCCCCGGGGAACGCACCGAGAACTCTCTGCCATCTCGCACCGTGCAGTGCACGCCCGGCAAAGCGAGAGCGCGGGTGTTCAAGGCAGGAGCGCGGTGCAAGCCGCGGTGTGAGCCATACCGGCCGCCGCCGCCTGCCGCTGTGGCGCACAAATGGCTGACCTGTGAGGACCCTCATCATTGCTGCGCTTCGTCGCTTTGTCTTCATTTGTATGCCCTTAGCAACCCCATGCCCAGAAGAGCTGGGAAACACATGCCATTCCATCATTCTACCTGGCCTGACCACTGACTTGCATGCTGCAATCACATGAGCCGGAAATGCAAAGCAAGCGAGAGTCAATGAGCATCAATGAGCAGAGCAGAGACCCAGCGTCTACAGCGTCAAATGAAATCGAAGGAGCCGCCAGCTGCACAGTGGCTGCCATGCTGCTCGGGCTCCCATGCTATGTGTTTGCTGCGGTGCTGCACTGCAGCGGCACCACAGGCTGCGCCCATGGCTGAGGGGTGCCATGTGGCCGCCTGCAAGCTGCCCCCTCACTCAGGCTGTTCAAGGAGCGCATAGTTTGTCCCGGATGCAAAGCCGAGCATGGAGCCATCCAGCTTCTTGCCCTGCACAGGTACGGACACAAGGACTGATATTAGAGGCGCATGGCAGGGGCTGGGTTCAGGCTGGCCACCCGCTTGACTGGTGGCAGGCGGAACGCAACGCCCGAGTGCCCTGTCCTGCCAGCCTGGCTCCAGCCCTGCCTGCCACCCACCTTGTTCTTCTTCTTGCCGCCCACCGTCTTGGGCACCTGCAGACCAGGGAAGCAGAAACTTGCAGGTTCACTGCACAAGCCCACTTGCAAGCTTCCGCTGGCTGCTCCTGCCCAACCAACTGCTAACCCCTCCGCTTGCCTTCTCCCAGTCCGTGTCCTTCTTGGCAGGCTGCGCCTTGGCGCCAGCAGCACCCAAAGAGGGGAAGGCGGCCTCAGGCGGCGCGTAGCCCGGCGGCCCGGCAGCGGCGGGGCGGCGGGCGGCGGCGGGCGTGGGTGCCGCCACAGCGGCCACAGCGGCGGCTGCCTTGGCCTTGGCCTTGCGCGACTTGCCGCTCTTGGCTGCAGCCGCCTCCGCCAGTTTGCGCTTCATGAACTCAGAGGCGAAGCGGGAGACCTGGGGGGGGGGGGGGGGGGGGGGGGGGGGAGGGGCGCACGAGATTGGCTGTGTGAGGCCAGCATTCATGTGGCCAAATGAGGGCACTCATGCTGCCCATGTCCTTCACGGCCACAGTAAGCCCTGCGGCATGCTGGCTGGCCGCCCACCCAGCTGCTGCCTTCCTCACCGCAGGGCTGTTGCCCAGGTAGAGGGTGCAGTACTCGGCCACCTCGCTGTTGGACTCCACTGTGAGCAGGAACTCGCACAGCGTGACGTCCGCGCTGCCCGTCAGGCCCCGCATCTGCTCTGAGCACCAGGCACGGAAGGCGCCTGCACGCAGGCGGGGGGGGGGTGGCAGATGGGTTGAAGCTCAGACTTCCTAGCGCTCAATGGATAATCAACAAGGCTTGCTGCTGGCATAGTTCTGGCTACACCTGCCAGGCTGCCCATGCCCAACCATGAGATCCTCACCAGACAGGGCGCTGGACCCGTCGCCTGCCACCTCGCCCGGCACCTCGCCAGCGGAGGAGGGCGCAGCAGGGGGTGGCGTGGGCGGCGCCGGCGCGGCGGCCACACGCGCAACAGGGGCGGGTGTGGGCCGCGAGACGCTGGCTGCAGCCGCTGGGCGTGCCGCGGGGGCAGCAGGGATGGGCGCTGCAGTGGTGGCAGCGACTGTGGAGGCCCAGCCGCTCTTGGGGGCCGGCGCGGCAGGCTTGCGGGCCGCAGGCACTGGCGCGGACGCAGCGGGCGCAGCGGGCTGGCCGGCAGGCACGCCATAGTCCCAGAACAGGCCGCCGTCCTCCTCCTCATCCGCTGCCGCTGTGGGTGCCACTACTGCCGCTGCCGAGGCGCCACGCTCCTCCTGCTCCATCACCTCCCTGAGGGAGGGGCCGCGTGCCGCCGCAGCGCCGCCATCCCAGCCGGCCGGCGAGGCGGCTGGCGGGAACGCAGCAGCCTGGGCTGCAGCGGCAGCGGCTGCCGCCTCTGCCGCCTCGGCGGCTGCCACTGCCTCGATGGCGCGGCGGCGCTCCTCTTCCTCCTGGATCTCACGCAGCGTCATGCCGCCACTGGGAGGGGAGGCAGGGAGGCGAGTGAGAAGAGGAAGCTGAGGGTGCAGGAGTGAGGCAGCTCAGCCAGCTCAGGCACTCCACGAAACTTGCAGCGGGCGAGCAACCCACACAGCGCCTCGGCATGACACACAGCCCCTGATGGCGCACCTGCCGCCGCTCATGTTGCCGCGGGCAGCCTTGGCCCAGCCACCCTTGGGCATGACGGCGCCAGGGGGCGCGGCAGCAGCTGCGGCTGCCTCCTCGGCAGCCAGGCGCGCCGCACGCTCCGCCTCCTCCTGCTGGATCTCAAGCAGCGTCTTGCCTGCAAGCAGAGGGAGGGGGGCAGAGAGGCTGTTGCATGTGGGGCAAGGGATGCATGTTGCAGGTGGTTCTAGGCAGCAAACCACAAGAGAGGCGCAGAAATGCAACCTTGAAGCAGCACCCTCAATTCCTGCCCCACCCCAATGCCCCCACCCCAATGCCCACACCCACCCGTCTTCTTCTTAGGAGCAGCGGCCGCCCAGGGCGCCACCTTGGTCTCAGGGCGGGGCCCAGAGGGGGCGCGAGGCGGGGGCGGCGGCGGAGGCAGCAGCCCCTCGCCCTCCGCCTCCTCCTCATAGCCCTGCTGTGCCAGCAGGGCCGCCTCCTGCTGCCGCCGCGCCGCCTCCTGCTCCTCAGCAACCGCACGCTGCTGCGCCTCCAGCGCCGCGCGCCGCCGCTGCTCCGCCTCCTGAGCCTCCTGCTCCCGCTGGATCTCAAGCAGCGACGGCCCGCGAGGTGCAGGGGCAGGGGCCGGTGAGGGCGCTGGTGCTGGAGCAGGCACCGGCGCGGGGGCAGGCACCGGCTGCGGCTGCTGCGGCTGCGGCACAGGCGCCGGCTGCGGCGCCAGCGGCGCTGCGGGCTCGGTCAGCCACGCCGGCAGCTCCGCCTGCGGTGCATGGGCCTGCACCTGCTGCGCCGCCATGGCCTGCGCACCCAGCGGCAGGTGCGCCAGCGGGGCGGGTGGCAGGCCAGCCAGCTGGTGGCCGGGCGCCAGCAGCTGGTGCTGGTGGTGCTGCTGCATGAAGGGGTTTTGCCCAGCCAGCAGGCCGGGGTGCTGCATGGGGTGCTGCTGCTGCTGCTGCGGGGCAAAGTGCCCAGCTGCGGCCGCCGCCAGCAGGTCTGGGTGCAGGCTGCCGGAGCCCATGGCCTGCAGCTGCGCCAGCGGCCCGCCCAGGGGCAGCGGCGGCAGCATCTGCCCGCCCGCCTGCGCCGACAGCTGCTGCTGCAGCAGCTGTGAGGAGGCCGAGCGCTTGACCAGAGAAGGGTCCACTACAGGGTCGCTAGGCGCAGGGGCAGAGGCCGCCGCTGGCGCCGGCACCGGCTCGGGAGCCGCCACCGGCGCCGGGGCGGGGGCTGCTGCCGGCGCTGCCTCCGGTGCTGCTGCTGGCTGCAGGTTCAGCTGCCCCAGCGATGCCGACAGCAGGTCATCAGCCTCTGGCAGCTCCACTGGGGCTGCTGCTGCAGCGGGCTCCTCAGCCGGGGCAGGGGCAGCCGCCGCCGCCGGCTCAGGAGCAGGCGCCCCACCGGCAAAGCCGGGCGGCCCCACCGGCTTGTTCCAGCTCTTGAGCAGCGCGGCCAGCGGCTTGAAGGCTGCGTCCGAGGGGTCGCTGGCGGGCCGCACTTGCAGGTCCAGGGGGAAGAAGCCGGCCTCGTACCTGTAGTGCACCAGTGGGAGATCCGTAGGGGGGGCAGGTGGGAGTGTGTAGCAGCAAGCACAGCGGCACATGATGGCGTGCAGCAGGCGGAGCACAACCAAACAACCATGGCCAAATGGCCGACGTAGCAGCATTCTGCCTGCACACCAGCAGACCATCCCTTGCAATGGCAGTCACACTGCTAGCTGCCACCGGCTTGCCCAGCCCCCACCCCTCCCCCTCACGCACCAGTCAATGATGTCCTGGCGCGCAAATGGCCCCTGCACCACGCCCTGCGGGTCCTTGTAGCACCACTCGTCCGCGGGCTCAGCCACCAGCGCCGAGTGGTGGTGCTGCGCCGCTGCGGCGGTGGCCGACGACGGCTGCTCCTCGCCGCCGCCCAGCGAGCGGTGGCTGGAGTAGGCGCGCACCATGGCGTAGTGCTCCGCGGCGGCTGGGTGGAGTAGGGGGGATGAAGAGTATGAGAGTTGGCTGGTGACAGGCGCCCACACTGCTGGGCAGCCACCCTAGCGCTGCCCTCCTGCTGACCTGCACCTTGGGCAACCAACTGCGGCAGTGTGATGACGCCGCTGCAGCCGCCAGCCCTCACTGGCTATTTCGCAATGCCCTGCCCTGGCCTAACCAGCCCCCCTGCACATTCACCGGCCCGGCAGCACGCTGCCCTGCGCACCTGCAAAGGCGGCGGACGCTTCCGAGGGGTCCACCCCCATCAGCTGCTCCACCACATCCACAAACTCTCCGTCCGCCAGGAACAGCAGCGGGTCGTCGCGCTCCACACCCGCAGGCAGCTTCAGCCTGCAGCAAGGCGCGCCAGCAGCAGCAGCGGGGTCAGAGGCAGGTCAGCGGCATTGCCATGCAGAGTGGCACTGCGGGAGATGGCCTGAGGGATTGCATTGCCCAGCGACCGTAGGTCGTTTGCGCACGTAACCGGCACTGCACCCACTCCTCCATCCAGCTCCAGCCAAAAGCAATCCTACTGCCCTCCCACTCATGCTGCACCGCTCCTCCCCTCCCACTCACCGCCCCGAGTACAGCATGGTCTTGTAGAGGCGGGCCAGCGCATCGGTGCCGTAGCGGCGGCCGGAGCGAGAGGTGCCCCAGCGCATGCGCCCGCCCACGCCGCCGCCGGCACCAAACGCTCCAAACCAGCTGGAGGTGGGCCCGCCGCCGCCGGCTGCTCCAATGCCACCGCCCTGGTGGCTCCCCAAGCCGCGGCCACGGCCGCGGCCCATGCCGAAGCCCCTGCTGCCGTCCATGCTGGGCTCAGAGGGGCCAAAGCGCGAGGCGCCGGCGCGCCAGGTGTCGCCGCCGCGGCCTGTGAGCATGGCCAGAGCAGCAGCAGCAGCACCGCTTTGATGCAAGCTGCTTTGATGCAAGCTGTATATCCAAGCAGGTCTGCCTGCTGCACAGCCGCAGGGCAACCTGACAGCACCTCGCCTGCTTGCCCACCCGCACAACATGTGACATCAGCAGCACACCTGCCGCCCCGCCGCCCCAGCGGTCGTTGCTGCGCCAGCTGCTGCCGCCCTGGGTGTCGCCGCCGCCAGCCCGCCAGCCGTCGCCATCGCCACGCGGCTTCCAGCTGTCAACGTCGGCGGCACCACGGCCACGGCCCCGCGGCGCGTCGCTCCAAGCGGGGTTGTGCGGCTCGGTAAACTGGCGGCCTCCGCCGCCGCCCTGCTCTCCATCGCCCCAGCGCCCAGCGTCACGCCGCGGAGCGCCCTCCCGCTCCTCCTCCCGCCAGTTGCGCCCTCCAATGGAGGTGTCAAAGCGGGAGGAAGGGCCGGCCGGCTTGGCCTGCTCGCCGCGGTGGGCGGCGGAGCGCCACGGCCCGGCTGCCCCTCCGGCACCTGTGCCGCCTGCGGGACGGCCCCCATCCTGAGGCAGGCGGTAGTGCAGAAGGGAGGTGGGGCCTTTGTGAAGCAGCTGAAACAGCAGATCAGAGGCGTGGGTGCTCGTCGCAACAGGCAGCGGCGGCAGCAAGGCGGCGGCAGGCGGGCGCAGCCTGCACTTGTCTGCAGGGCAGGAAACAGCGATGGGCATCTGGGGCACGCCATGGAGCAGCAGAAGGCCGCAGGAGTGGAGCCATGCGCCCCGAGCGCGAGCGACTCACCAGCCAGGACGGTTTCAGCACGGCGTTCTGCTGGGCATCGCCTGCAGCGTGGGTGCAATCAGATGGCGAGATCAGCAAGCGCGCCCCGGCAGCGCCGCGGGCGGGCCACAGCGTCTCTTCCCAGCTCACCTTCCATTGCTGCTTTATGCTCTGCAGGTCAATTGGCTATGTGCTCTCTTTGATCCAAATCGTTTGGCGCGCTGCAGGGCCGGCCATGCCATGCCACATGCCGCTGCTGCGCTCATGCGGCCTCTCAGTGCCCTGCAGCACCCTGGCAGCGATCCACAGCGCCTCTGCTACACGTAGAGCCGCCCAGCATCCAGGGAGCCGACTCGTCCCCTTTGAGTCTTCGCACCGCCGCGTTTCGGCTGCTCCAGCGCCTGACTGGACCTGCTGCACGATCCAGGAGCTCCAGTGACCTGATCACCTCAGCAGCTGATCGGCTCAGGCCGCCGCCGCCGCTGCCGCCGCTCTCCCGTCGCCGCTGCTTCCGGCACAATGGCCACGGCCCGCCGACCACTCAACGCCGACATGGTGAGTGCTGCAGGGCTGTTGCAGCGGTGCAAATGCGCCCTGCAGTCAAATAATGATGCTGCCGCACCTTCCCGCTGGTTGGCCCAACCGACCGGCACCCGCCCCTGGATCTGTGCTCTTCCTTGCTGCAGGAGGCGCTGCGGGCATACGTGCTGGCCGACACGGGTGCACAGAACCAGGCGGAGTCCACTGTGCGGCTGGTGGTCACGCACAGCAACTTGCAGGCCTCGTTCATGGACATCCGCCTCGACCTGCATGTGAGGCATGGCATGTCTTGGCGGCCCAGTGCAGCCGAGGTTGAATGCTTGGCCTGGATGCCCATGGCATGCTTGCTTGCCTGCTGCAGTGACAGCAGGGGCGACCATGCTTGTCAAAGCTGCCGGTAATCTCAAAAGTACCCATTCCTCCCATGCAACAGATGACGATTGATGCGGTGAAGCGCAAGCTGTGCTTCCACTGCGGCACGCCGCCCAGCGCGCAGGTGCGCTGCCATGCCGGCAGGAGGCTCCTCCTGAAATGGCTGGGGTGCATGCCGTCGATCGTGAACCATGTTGTTGGGCGTGAGCCATGCCATCGGCCCACCCTGCCGCACATGCTGCCCCACGCCCGCACCATGCCCTGCCATGCCAACTTCTAACCCATGTGCCTGCCTGCCCGTCCGGCGCTGCCCATTTGGAGCGCAGGTGCTGCAGCTGAAGGACGAGCGGGGGCGGCTGCTGGCGGTGCTGGACGATGACGGCCGCAAGCTGGGCTACTACTCGCCCCAGGACGGCTTCACGCTGCACATTATTGACACAGATCCAACCTCGCTGTCAGGTGCGGGGGTGCATGGCGGGGAGGTGGCTCAGCGGCATGAACATGGTGCCCCAAATAGCCATGCCATGTGGCTTGCTGACGTGCCTGTGCTGATGCAATTCCGGAAGCTCACTTCTGCAACATGAGCTGCATTTGCTGGGCTGCAGACATGATGAGGCATGGCTGCTTTGCTGCATTGGGTTACCACCCCACATGTGCCATGCTCACTGCACCTCCCCCTGCCATGCCCCATGCTTCATCTGACCGCAGCAAACGGCTGGCTGGAGGATGTGACCAAGGTGGACAAGTACGTGATGAGTGACGAGGCGTACGCATCCCGAGACAACACCTACCGCAAGTGAGGCGGCGCATGGGGCTCCTGCCGACCGGCGCGGCATGGCATGGCATGGCATGGCATGGCATGGCATGGAATTGCATGATGCCAAATCGCATGGCTGGCATGGCATGTCACAGAACTGGCATGCCACAAGTCAGCGCTCGTGCTCAGTGTCATGAGCATGGCTGAGGAGGCATGCCGCCTGCCATGCTGTCATGGCACTAAGACTGCATGGCGCGCCACCATGCCACTCCTCAACTGCAGGTACAAGGAGGCGCAGCTGGCTCGGGACCCCACATGGACGCTGGCCAAGGAGATGGCGCGCCGCTCAGCAGCCGCAGGGGTGAGAGGGCAGGCTGTGGCGAGGGGTCATCAATGGCACATGGTGGCATGCATCAACTCACATGCCTCAGGTTTGAGACTGTGCACACATGCTGTGTTGCGCGTCCATCGTCTACACCTGCAGGTGCAGCAGGCGGGCCCAGCCGCTGAGCCGCGAGCGCCAGCGGACGATGACACAGGGGCGGAGGAGGCAGCGGGCATTGAGGCTGGGTCACGATGCGAGGTGGAGGGCGGCAAGCGCGGCGTGGTGCGCTTTGTGGGCCGCTGCGAGGGCCTGCCGCTGGGCTGGTGGATAGGCGTGCAGGTGAGGCGCAGGCGTGGGAGGCCAGCGAGAGGCGGGTTTGGCGCATGTGGTGGGGATGGCAGTCTGTGCAGCCATGCCGTGCCGGCTTTGCATGGCAGGGCGACAGCATGGCCCATGGCTGATCGCATGAATTCCTAGCCAGCACCAGCGCTTGCGATCATGAAACTCAAAGGTGCTGCAATCTCTTGGTCGTCTCTGGCCTGCAGTATGACGAGCCGGTGGGCAAGAACGACGGCAGCGTGAAGGGCAAGCGCTACTTTGAGTGCCCGCAGGGGTACGGCGGCTTTGTGCGGCCGGCGCTGGTCAAGACAGGGGAGCAGTACCGGCCATTTGATGAGGACTTGTTTGGCAGTGATGATGAGCTGTGAAGCAAGACATGTAAAGCAGCAGAGCAGAACCAGCAGAGTGAAGGATGGCAGCAATGCCGAACGACATGGGCGGCGGTGCATCCGTCCGCCGATCCCTCATGCTGGCAGGCAGGCAGGCAGTAACCCGCTCTTTTCCGGCTTTTTCTGGCTCCAACTGCCCTGACAAGCCCAGCACAGAGCGCAGCCATGCTGTCGGCGGGGTGCACTCCCCTGGCGGCTGGGCTGCCACGCCTGGCTGCCGCAGCAGCGTGCTGCACGGTCCTGGGCCACCTGCGCAGCCTGCCCAGTGCGCTGAGGCAGCGCCGTAAGGGCGTGGCTTCCAGTGCCGCGCCCGCCGCTGCCGGCGGCGCCACCGACGCGGCTGCGGGCGAGGCGTTTGCTGCCGCCACCAAGCAGGTCTCCCTGACCATCAATGGCCGCCAAGTCCAAGTGCCGGAGGGTTCCAGCATCCTCACCGCTGCCACGACCCTGGGCATCCATGTGAGCATGGCCAAGGGCACTCACTGGCCGCTCAACCCTCCCACCATATCCCGTGGGCACGCCCGCTCAGCGCTTCCATCGGCGCCCCGCTCACCGTTTCTGACTGCTGTGGTCAATGCCGCCTGCAGGTGCCCACGCTGTGCACCCACCCGCGCCTGCCCACCACCCCCGGCACCTGCCGGCTGTGCCTGGTGGAGGCCGGTGGCGGCCTCAAGCCCGCCTGCGCCACGCCCGTGTGGGAGGGCATGAAGGTGCGGGGGCCGCTCCCGCCTGGCGGATGTTGTAGAGTGTGGCTGGTTGGATGGCCACACAGGTTGCTTCAGATCGCAGACATGCTGCACGGCGTTTGTTCATGCCTCTCGCCCGTGCCTGCCCCTCGCATGCATGTTTCCTGCAGGTCCAGACCGACACGCCCGCGGTGAAGGACAGCATCCGCGGCGTGCTGTCCCTGCTGAAAGCAAACCATCCGGCCGACTGCATGACCTGCGACGTCAACGGTGAGCAGCCTGAGCGGGTGCGTGGGCCAGGCGCAGCGCTGGTGGGGCAGGTGAAGCGCTCGATTGTGGCTTGGAGATGATGACCACAGTGTGTGGCCGACGCTTTGCTGCCCTCCTGCCTCCCTGCTTCGCAGGGCGCTGCGAATTCCAGGTGAGCCAAGGCAGCGCTGGGCTAAGCGGTAGGGTGCATGCTGGTTGCAGTCATGCATTCCAGGGCTTGATTCCTGGGGGGCCAAGGCGCAAGAGCGGCCTAGTGCCTGCCCGCCTTCCCGCACAGTGGCTGCTGTTCTTGCCATGCCATCAGCCTCCCCAAACTGCCATCCTGCCGAGCCTGCCACACGTGCCTTTCAGGACCTCACCAACCGCTACAACGTGGACTCCTACATGAGCAAGAAGGGGCTGCCCAAGCTGCGCCAGTTCAGGTGCGCTGCCCCGCTTCGCAGTTGCCAGTCAGCAATTGCCCGTGCGCTACCTTGAAGCGAACCGGCGTCACTGTCGCCCGCCTTGCCATCCCTGGTTGCACACCATGCCTGCACGCAGGCTGCCTGCGAGCTCACCTTCCCTTCCGCCCCATGCGCTCCCCATTTGCAGCCACGAGTGGGACGACGAGCAGGTGGCGCACGCCGAGGAGTGGCACGACTCCAGCTCCGCCTCCATCACCGTGGACTTTGAGAAGTGCCTCAAGTGTGGGCGGTGAGCAGCTGGTGGGGTGGGGCCAGTGGGTGGGCGTATACATACGCCGCTGGCACCAAGAGGAGAGGCCGGCGTGTAATCACCCACGTAGCTGAGTAATAAGCACGGCCGCTTGCCTTCACTTCCTGCAGCTGCGTGACGGCCTGCGATGTGGTGCAGGTGGGCAGCTCAAGGGATTTGCTGCAGAGGTGCTGTTATTAAGCAGCAGCTCTCACACGGCAATGATTCTTTTAGTTGCCCTGCTGCCATCAGGTGCAGCACTTGTGCCTCACTTGTACTGGCGCTGCCTTCTTGCCTGCCTTTTGCGCAGGACATGAACGTGCTGGGCATGCAAGGGCGGGGGCGGGAGCGCCACCCCGGAGTCATCACAAGCGCGCTGGCCCCCTCCAAGTGCATCTCCTGCGGGCAGTGCGCCGTGGTGTGCCCGGTGAGGCAGGGCTGGGGTCTGCAGGCTGCGACATGCTGTGCTGTGCATGAAATGCCTTTGTATGTGTCGTTGTCGTTGCCCCCTGCACGCCTGCCCTCTTTTCTGGTGACTGCCGCCCTGCTTTCCCTCCCTCGCCCTCCCCTCCCCCGCAGGTGGGCGCCATTACAGAGCGCAGCGAGTGGCGGGAGGTGGCCGATGAGCTGGACGCACAGCGCAAGGCAAGGCGTGGGGCGTGGGCGAGGGTGAGACAGGGCAGTGGGCTGAAGATTGTGGGGAGAGAGTTGGAGATGGCCAATGGCCGTGCATGGTAAGGCGGCAGCACACATTGGTCCCAGTCTGCCGTGCGCAGTGCATACGTACAACACACTCCACACCCACCCCACCCCTCCAACCAGGTCATGGTGTGCATCACCGCGCCCGCAGTGCGGGTGGCCATCGGCGAGGAGCTGGGGCTGGGCCCTGGGGCGGTCAGCACCGGCCAGATGGTGGAGGCGCAGCGGTGAGTGGCAGTTGTGATTGGTGGGGATAGCATGTTTCATGGGGCTTCGACTTTCGCGCGGTGGGCCGATGAGGTGTGGCAAGCAGTGAGTGCCATACGTTGCATGCCGTGCGCGATCAAGCCCCACCCAAACACCAGACTGCACCCAGGAAGTGCATCAAACTCGTCTCCTCTCCCGCAGGCGCCTGGGCTTCAACTACGCCTTTGACGTCAACTTCTCAGGCAGGTTTGGGGGTGCTCTGGCTCACTCTTTCGTCCAGCAGCAGTCCGGCTTGCTTGGCATGCGGTGCTCTGCTGCTCTTGCCTAGATTTCCGGCACACTGCATCATTGCAGCTTTCCTCTCTTCTCACTCCATCAA
>VFQQ010004376.1_pt1 | contig 12550 bp, 9 predicted proteins | sample 3512341 | NCBI WGS metagenome assembly VFQQ01 (sample SAMN10412373, study PRJNA504923) | tailings metagenome | isolation source: Relicate 2 Philex TSF1 revegetated site | place: Philippines: Tuba, Benguet | collected 2017-08-29 | reverse complement strand
CGAAGGCAATGCGCGGCTCATCCGTCTTCTCTGCGTTCTCCGCGACCTCCGCGTTTCGCTGTCTCGGGGTTGGAATTACAACCCGTTCGCGGCCTCGCGTAGCTCGGTCCTCCAGGTTTGAGGCGGTGTGGATTCGGGTTTCTCCGTGTAATGCCGGGAGAATTTATGCGCCCTGTTACTGTTGGGCGTGCTTGGCCGAAATCAATCGCCGTGATATTGTTTCGGATCGAGATCGTGGCGCTTGACGAGCCGAAAGAAGAATGAGCGGTCGACGTCAGCGCGACGTGCCGCCGCGGCCATGTTTCCCCGAGCCGATCGGAGCGCTTGCTCAACGTAGCTGCGCTCCCAAGCGGCGCGCGATTCCGCATAAGTGCCGCCGAAGCCGGAAGACATCGGTGTCGAATTCTGGTCGCGTTCACGCAGCAATTTTTCCGGGAGATCATCCAACTCGATCCAAGGTCGGTCATGGAGCACCGCGAAGCGCTCCACGAAATGCTCCAGTTCGCGCACGTTGCCCGGCCAGAGATAGCGCTGCATCGCATTCAACGCCTCGGGGGAAAATCCCTTGGGGTAGCCGCGACTGCCGCGAAACCGGCTCAGGAAGTGATTAGCGAGGAGGGGCACATCGCCGAGGCGGCGACGCAGCGGCGGCAGGGTGAGTGTGATCACTTGCAGGCGATAGAAGACATCAGAGCGGAAGCGCCCGGCGTCTACCTCCGCCTGCAGATCGCGATTGGTCGCGGCGATGACGCGGGCTCTTGAGCGCAGGGTGGTGTTGCCCCCGACGCGGCTGAACTCCCCGCTTTGGAGAACACGCAGCAGCTTTGATTGGACGGCGAAGTTCATCTCCCCAATCTCGTCAAGAAAGAGCGTTCCTGCTCCCGCTTCCTCAAAGCGGCCGATCCGTCGGTCGGCTGCACCGGTGAAGGCGCCGCGCTCGTGTCCAAACAGTTCGCTTTCCAAGAGGTTCTCGGGGATGGCCGCGCAGTTGATTTCGATGAATTTCTCGCGTGCCCGGGGACTAGCGGCGTGAATCGCCTGGGCGACAAGCTGTTTGCCGGTGCCGGTCTCGCCGAGGACGAGGACGCGGCTGTCGCTGGTGGCTGCAACCGCGATCGTATCGACGATGGCGAGCATGGCCGAGTCCTCCGTGATCAGGCCACTGGGTGTGCAGGCGCGCGCCGGGCCGTCTTTTGCGCCTCGCCGGGAGAGGATCTTTTCCACTCGGGCGCAGAGTTCATCGGCGGAGACAGGCTTTTCGAGATAGTCGGAAACCCCGAGGCGCGTGGCCTCAATGGCGGTGCGTTCGTTGCCGTGACCTGTGATCATCATGATCGGGAGGGTGCTCGCCTGTCCGCGTGCGCGCCGGATCATGCCAAATCCGCCCAGTTCCTTCATCACAAGGGTAGTGACCAGCAGGTCGAATCGGCCCGTGCGGAGCAGGCGTAGTGCCCGTAATGGGCTGGTGCAGACAGTCACACGGCCACAACGTGGACGCAGAATGGAGCGCACCTCCTCGCAAAAAGCCGGTACATCGTCGACCACCAACACATGGGCGTCCGCCGCGCGTGCTGTCATGTTGACATATTAACAACGCGTGCAGACGAAAGCACAACACATTTCCTCGAGGCGGAGGCGCTAACTCTGGGGATCAGAGGGGGAAGTGCGTGCGAGACGCTGGCACGTCCGATGCTCAATAGGTGGTCACCCCGCGTGCATTCACTTGCGCAAAGCCTGCCTGTACCGACACACCACTCCGCGTGGCTGCTGCTGGCGCTGGCGCTTCCGGTGTTGCTGGCGGGAGATTGGTTGCGTCGACGGGTGGGCGTGCTGACGCGCTTCGCGATTCCGGGGCCAGTGGTGGGCGGGATGGTGGCGGCGTGCCTGATCTTGGTGCTGAATTCGGTCGGGCTCGGTCCCGTGAAATTTGCGACGTCGGTGTCCTCGGGTTGGTGGACTTGGCTCGTGACGCCTGATGTGGAGTGGGCTTCGCGGCCGGCGAAGAGCATGAATCTTCCTTTGCTCGTGGGCTTCTTTACAACCATCGGGTTGAACGCGACTTGGAAAGTGGTGAGGGCGGGCAGCTGGCAGTTGCCGTTGTTCTGGGGTATCGCCTCGGCGCTCGCGGTGGTGCAAAATGGCATCGGCATGGCGCTCTCTGCCGCCGTGGGGGAAAGCCCGTTACTCGGGTTGTTGTGTGGCAGTGTGTCGCAGACGGGTGGACATGGCACGGCATTGGGTTTTGCTCCGGTGTTCGCGCAAGCGGGGTTGGCCGGGGCGGGCTCGGTGGCGGCGGCTGCCGCCACATTTGGGCTCGTTGCGGGCAGCTTGCTCGGCGGACCGCTGGCCTCGCATCTCATCCGACGGCGTCGGCTCGTTTCGGATGCTGCACCGGGAGTGCAGCGTCCGTCAGGAGAGGGCGAACCGCAAGGTGGGATGGACACGCTGGGCTTGGTGCGGGAGCTTTCCCGGCGCGGAGGTTCGGTGCTGCGGCATGCACTGCTATTGGCGGCGTGCATGAAGCTGGGCGCATGGGTCAGCCACATGTTCCATGCGGCGGGTGTGGTCTTTCCTCCCTACATGGGCGCGTTGTTGCTTGGCATCATGGCTCGCAATGTCTTCGACGCGATCGGTTGGCGCTGGATCAGCAGCGAAATCGTTGGTCTGATCGGTGGCGTGTTACTCGCGGTGTTTCTAGCGACGGCGATGATCGGGCTCGATCTCGCGGAGCTAAGGGCCGTCGCCGGCCCCATGTTGTTCATCCTGGCCGGGCAGGTGGTCGTTACCGCTGCTTTCGTGGGATGGCTGACATTCCGCTTAATGGGGGCCGACTACGAGGCGGCGGTGATGGCTGGGGGGCATTGCGGCTTCGGGCTGGGCGCGACTCCGAGTGCGATCGCCAACATGGATGCCGTCACGAGGCGCTACGGCCCGGCCCCCCGTGCCTATGTCGTCGTGCCTCCGACCGGTGCGTTCCTGATCGATTTCTCCAACGCCGTCATCGTCACGTTTTTTCTCAACCTCGTGCTCTGATTCCCCGGCAGACTCTCTACCCCCCCAGAAATCATGAACATCCCAAGGTCATCCCGCCCCTGCAACATCGCCTGTGCGCTGTTGCTGTTCTTGTCGCCCCTCCCCGTCATCATCGCGCAGCAGGTTGCGCCGTCCCCCGAGGCGCCGACTGGCGCCGAGGAGGGGAAGGTCGTTCGCCTGGACGATTTCGTGTCTACCGGGACGCGCTTCCAAGGACGAACCATCGTGGAGTCGCCAGTGCCAGTGGACATCATTACCGAACGGGACATGCGCGCGGGCGGCATGACGGAGATGGGTCAGATGCTGGCGGCGTCAGTTCCTTCCGTGTCATTCCCGCCCAACCAAGCGGCCAGTGACGCCTCGTTCGCCCGGCCGATCCGTCTCCGCGGGCTGGCGAGCAACCAACTGCTCATCCTCGTCAACGGCAAGCGCCGGCATGGTTCAGCCCACAAGGCGGAAGTCGACGTCATCGGCGTCGACATCAACAGCATGCCCCCGAACGCCTTTGCGAGCGTTGAAGTGTTGCGCGACGGAGCGGCGGCCCAATACGGCTCCGACGCCATCGCGGGCGTGTTGAATTTTATCCTTCGGTCGGATCGCGGCTACGAACTCTCGACGCTGGTCGGTCAGACATTCGAGGGTGATGGCGGTCTCGTCGAGGTATCGCTCAATGCCGGAGCGCGGCTTGGCGAGAACGGTGTCATTCACGCGGCCGTCTACTCGCGCCATCAAGGCGAATCGAACCGGCAGGGCACCGATGTGCGGCAGCAATATTTCGGCCTCCGCAATGGCAACCCCGTGATCTTCGGCACGGTCAGCTCCACAAACAATGCCCCGGTGCTTCTGCCGGGCGACACATTCGATCCGCGCGAGGCGACCTTCGATCGAAACAACAACTACAAGCGCGGCATGCCTGAGACCGATGAAGCCGGCATCTTCCTCAATGCAAAAATGCCGCTGGCGAACGGCATGCACTTCTATGCCTTCGGCGGCTACTCGGAGCGCAAGAGCCGCAATCCCTATGTTTTCCGGCGGCCGCTGGACCAGAACAACGTTCGCGCCATCTTCCCGCACGGCTTCCAGCCGATTCAGATTCCCACGGTTACGGACGCATCGCTGAGCGCCGGCCTGAGCGGTCGGACGGCCGGCTGGGATTGGGAGATCAGCGAGACCTGGGGTCGCAACCGCGTGAAGATCAACCCCACGAACACAGTTAATCCGTCGCTTGGGACGGAAAGCCCCACGAGCTTCCATGCGGGCGCCGTCATGCTCCAGCAGGCGAGCACGAATCTTGATTTTCGCCGCTCGTTCGACGTCGGGCTCGCGGAGCCGCTTAACGTCGCGACCGGGCTCGAATATCGCTGGGAAAATTATCGCATCAGCGCGGGCGAGCCAAATTCCTACCGACTCGGCCCGGTCCGGGTGCTCGACGGCCCGCAGACCGGGGCGCAGACCAATGCGGGCTCGCAAGGGTATCCCGGCTTCCGGCCCAGCGACGAAGTCAACCCGACTCGCGACAACGTGGCCGCCTACATCGAAACCGAAGCCAAGCCTTCCTCCCGCGTCATCCTCACGGCGGCGGCGCGGTATGAAAACTACAGCGATGCCGGCACGACGCTCGACGGGAAGGTGGCCGGACGACTCGAACTCACTCCGGCGATCGCCCTGCGCGCCAGCGCCAGCACCGGTTTCCGTGCACCCTCCCTCGTCGAATCCTATTATTCGCAGTCACCGACGCTCTTCGTCAGTGGTGTTTCGTTCATCTCTCGGCATTTTCCGGTCGATACGCCCCAGGCGCGCGCCCTGGGGGCCCGTGACCTGAAACCGGAGGAATCCACCGCTTTCAGTGTGGGCCTGACCTTCAACTTCAGCGAGGAGCTCTCGTTCTCGGTCGACGGCTATCATATGAAGATCGAGGAGCAGATCGTCCGCACCAGCTTCTTCAATGATGCCGGCACGCGGGCGTTCCTCGCCGCCAACGGATTCACCGACGTCGCAGGCGCGACGTTCTTCGTGAACGGAGTCGATATGCAGACCCGCGGCATCGACGTCGCCGGCCGCTATTTGCACCGCTTCGACAACGGCTCGAAGCTGACGCTCACGACAGCCTTGAACCTCAATGATCCCGAAGTGAAGCGCGTGGCTCCGACCCCGCCCGAACTCCAGGCAATCACCACCATCCCGATTCTCGACGCCAATCGCCGCATCGGCCTGGAGCAGTCGCGCCCACGCCAGAGTTTCAACGTCGCTGCACGCTACGAACGGGGCAATTGGAATGCCTCCACGCGACTCGTGCGTTATGGTGAAGTAACGAGCGCTGGAGCGACCCGCCCGCAGGATCAGACCTTCGGTGCAAAGTGGGTTACGGACGTCGAGCTGAGCTACCGTTTCGGCAAGCATCTCACAATCGCCGTCGGTGCCAACAACCTCTTTGATGTCTATCCCGACAAGGTCAGGCCGGAGAACAACCCCACCGGCGTTATCCAATATTCTGGCCTCTCACCATTCGGTTACAATGGCGGGTTCTACTTCACGCGCGTCAGCCTCTCCTTCAAATGAGCACTTCAATACTACATTTCGGCCGCGTAGGCGCCGTTCTTGCGGCCATGCTGGCACTCACCGGCTTTTGCGCGGCATCCGCCTTCGATGCGCGGGCGCATTACGAAAAGCGGGAGTTCATGATTCCGATGCGCGATGGGGTCCGGCTCTACACCCAAGTGTATGTTCCAAAGGACGGCACGCAGCGTTATCCGATCCTGCTGACGCGCACTCCCTACAGTGTCGGTCATTACGGCGCGGATCAATTCCGTGAGGTCATCGGTCCCTCGCCGGAGTTCGGTGCCGAAGGCTATATCGTCGCCTACCAGGATGTGCGTGGAAAGTTCCGGTCGGAGGGCACGTTCATCCACCGGCCTCCCTACATCGCCGGCAAGGACTCCTCTGCCCAAGTGGACGAAAGCAGTGACGCCTACGACACGATCGACTTCCTCATCCGGAACCTTCCGAATCACAACGGCCGCGTTGGCACATGGGGAATCTCCGCCGCGGGATACACCACGGCGATGAGCATGATCGACGCGCATCCCGCCCTGAAGGCCGCCTCGCCGCAGGGCACGCCGGGCGACCAGTGGATCGGCGACGACTACCATCACTATGGCGCCTTCCGGCTGGCCTACGCCTTCAGCTGGACCTCGAGCAATGCCCGGCGGCGCGACGGAGTCACTGAACAGCCGGTGGAGCCGTTCAACTACGGCACCCCGGATGGCTATCGCTTCTTCATGGAGCTGGGACCGATTGCGAACGTGAACAAACGCTACTTCATGGACCAGGTCCCGACGTGGAACGAGTTCATGCGTCACCCTGACTACGATCACTATTGGCAGGGCAAGAATGTCATGAAGGACATGCGGAACATCGGCTTCGCGGTGCTCAATGTGATTGGATGGTTTGACGCCGAGGACTATTACGGCGCGTGGGGCATCTATCATGCGATCGAGCGATTCAACCCGGAGAATCGCAATCATGTCGTTGTTGGACCGTGGTCGCACGGGGGCTGGGGTCGTGCTGACGGCGAGTCGCTTGGGAATCTGCGCTTCGGCTCGAAGACCGCCGAACATTTCCGCACGAACATCCAGCTTCCATTCTTTAACCAATACCTGAAGGACAAAGCGCCTGTGCCACTCGCCAAGGCGGTCGTTTTTGAGACGGGCACGAATCAATGGCGCGAGCATCCCGCCTGGCCCCCCGCCGGCTTCCAAGAGAGAAAACTTTACCTGCGGGCCGCGGGGCGCCTCTCCTTCGACCCGCCAGCCGACGACGTGGCGTTCGACGAGTATCGCAGTGACCCTGCCAAACCGGTGCCGTTCACCGCGGAGATCCGCACGACCCAAGGGCACCTTTGGATCATCGAGGACCAGCGCTTCGCGGCCACCCGGCCGGACGTGCTGGTCTACGAGACCGAGCCGCTGACCGAGGACATCACCATCGCCGGTGCCATCATTGCGGATCTCTTCGTCGAGACGACCGGCACAGATGCCGATTTCGTGGTGAAGCTGATCGATGTATTTCCCGGCGACACGCCCAACCCTGAACCGAACCCCAAGGGCGTGCAGATGGGCCACTATCAGATGATGCTCGCCGGCGAGGTCTTCCGGGCGAAATATCGGCGGGACTTCTCGAATCCGTCCCCGCTCGTTCCCGGCGAGGTCGAGCGCGTCACCTACGACCTGCTCGATAAGTATCACACGTTCCGCAAGGGGCATCGCATCATGGTGCAAGTGCAGAGTTCGTGGTTTCCGCTGATCGACCGCAACCCGCAGAAGTTCGTGAATATCTACGAGGCCTCGGAGGACGATTTCCAGGCGGCAACGCATCGCGTGCACCGGTCGAAGAAGCATCCGACGCACCTGCTCCTGCGCGTTGCTGATCCGCGAAGAGAATGACCGATTTCCCGTTTCGCGCCATGCCTGCTCTCGCTGTCATCCCTCGGCGTCTCGCCAAACGCGTGCCCTTGAGGATCAGTCGCGGGGTGCGCACGCACTCCGAGGCAATCCAATTGCGTTGGAGCGAGGACGGTGTCGAGGGATGGGGAGAGGCGGTTCCCTTTAGCGTGGGCGGCCATGGCGAGACAGTGGAGGATATCCTCGCCGACTTTGAGGCCCACACGTGGTTGCGGGAAACGAGTGCGTGGGACAGACAGGCGATCGATCGCCGCCTTTTCGAGGCAGGCGCATCCTCGGCCTTTCGCGCCGCCGTGAGCCAGGCGGTGTGGGACTGGACGGGCAAGCGCCTCGGCTGTCCGGTTTGGCGCTTGCTCGGCCTGACTCCCGATCCGCGACCGTTCGTCTCCGCGACCATCGGCATTTCCAGTCCTGACGAGGCGGTGAGGCGAGTGAGGCAATGGCAGGACGTAGGCGAAATCCGGTTTTTCAAAATGAAACTTGGCTCGCCGGAGGGTGTGGCCGCTGATCGTGCGATGTTCAGCGCCGTGCACGAATATCTCGGGCCGGACTATCGGATCAGTGTCGATGCAAATGGTGGCTGGCTGTTGCGCGATGCAATCGAAATGAGCTCCTGGCTGCAGGAACGAGGCGTCGACCATCTTGAGCAGCCTCTCGCCCGTGGAAGGGAAGACGAGCTTCCGGCATTGCGGGCTGCTGCAGCGCTCCCGGTGTTTGTCGACGAGAGTTGCTGCTCTGCAGCAGATCTACTGCGGATCGCGGGGGCGATCGGCGGCATCAACATCAAGCTCATGAAATGCGGCGGAATCGATGAGGCCTTGCGGCTGATTGCGCTCGCGCGGGCGCACGGCTTGAAAATCCTGCTCGGCTGCTACTCGAACACGACACTGGGCAATACGGCTGCCGCGGCCTTGGGCGGGCTGGTCGACTATCTCGACTTGGACAGCCACTTGAATGTGGAGTCCGATCCGTTCGTCGGCGTCGCATTGGAAGGCGGTCGACTGCACCTTCCCCCCTTGCCCGGATTTGGAGTTTCCTATGCATGAATCACCGTTAAACCCCAAGCAGCGTCAACGTCTCGCCATCCTGCAGCATCGCGGGTTCAGCACTCGCCACGGCAAGACCGGTATCTCGCTGCTCCGCTATCGCGGCGATGAAGTCGTGGCCGTGATCGACCATGAGACCGCCGGGCGTTCGCTGCGCGAGGTCTCGCGGATGCCGGACCTGCCGGACATCAAGATTGTTGCAACCGTGGAGGAGGCTTTGGCTGCCCATCCCACCGCGCTGGCGATCGGCATCGCTCCCAGTGGAGGGCGAGTCGTGGCCGATTGGCTACCGGGCCTGCGCGTCGCTGTGGCGGCGGGGGTTTCGATCTGGAACGGCCTGCATACCCGGCTGAATGAAGATCCGGGTATCGCGGCGGCACTGCGCCCGGAGAATTACGTCTGGGATATGCGCCAGGAGCCCGCCGGCGTGAAAACCGGCACCGGCAGTGCCAGGACATTGGCGTGCAGGCGCGTGTTGTTTGTCGGCACCGACATGGCGATCGGAAAAATGACAGCGGCGCTCGAGTTTGACCGGGCTGCGCGCATTCAGGGCTTTCGTTCTGCATTCGTCGGAACCGGCCAGGCGGGGATGATGATCAGCGGAGAGGGTATCTGCCTCGACGCGGTGCGGGTGGATTTTGCATCCGGCGCGGTTGAGGGCGAAGTGATGCGCCATGGCCTCGAGGCGGACGTTGTTTGGGTCGAGGGGCAGGGATCAATGCTCAACCCGGCTTCGACGGCGACGTTGCCCTTGATTCGCGGCTCACAACCTTCGCACCTGGTGCTCACCCACAAAGCAGGCCTGACGCATTTGCAGGCCTTCCCCCATATCGCGATCCCTCCGCTGGGCGAAGTGGCACACTACTACGAGAAGGTTGCTGCCGCTGTGGGCGTTTATCAGCCGGCGCCGGTTGTGGGAATCGCCCTTAATACGTGGGGGTTGGACGACGATCAGGCTCGGCATGTCGTTGAGGAGACCGCGCGTGAAACCGGTCTGCCCTGCACCGACGCGGTCAGATTCGGTCCTGGAGAATTGCTCGACATCATTTTGCGCGACTCGGTTGCTGCACGATGAATTGCCCCGTTGCGTGGTGAGCTCGGCCCTCCAAGTTTGAAGGGGGCTCGCGGGATCAGCGTCTTGGGGTGCCGGGGGCGCGCTTCGTCTTTGGCCGCGCGGGCGACTTGGGGTTGCCGGGGCGGGCGTGTCGGTGCGCGAGGGCCTCGGCTTGCGTGCGCACGAGGGCGCGCAGCTCCGGCGGCGCGAGGACTTCGACGTCGCCGCCCCAGCCGAGAATCCAGCGCAGGATCTCGTCGAGGCCGCCGAGTTGCACGGTGAACTCGAGGCCGCCGTCGGGCAGGTCGCGCGTCTCCTGCGATTCGTGCCAGCAGCGCTCGCGGATCTGGTCGGCCACGGTGGCGTCAAAACGGAGGACGACGCGGTAGTCGCCGGTGCCGACGAAGGCACCGAAGGCCTTGCCGAAGAATTTCGCGGGCGAAAAATCCGCCGGCCGCTCGAAGCGGCGCTCGCTCACGGCCAGGGTCTGCATGCGCGCGAGGGCGAAGGTGCGGAGCGAGCCGCGGTCGAGGTCGTGGCCGACGAGATACCAGGCGTTTTCGCGGTTCGCGAGGTGGTAGGGCTGCACGCGGCGCGGCTCGAGGGCCGGGCGGCGCGGCTTGCGGTAGGCAAAGGCGATTTCACGCGACTCGTTCACGGCGCGCGTCAGCTTCTCGAAGAGCCGGAGGTCGGAGCGGCCGAGTCCGGCCCGGTGGAACGAAATGTTGGCGAGCGTGCCGGACGGGGAGAAGCTGATGCGGTCGTTGAGGCCGGAGGCGATCTTCTCGAAGGCGTGCGCGAGCTGGTCGTGGTAGGGCGTGCCTTGGTATTGCTCGAGGGCCTTCTGCGCGACGAGGAGGGCGAGCAGTTCGCCCTCGCTGATCTGCACGGTCGGGAAACTCTTCACCGGATACGCATAGCGCCATGTGAAGGTGCGCGGATCGTATTCGCAGGGCAGGTCCAGCTGGTCGCGCATGAACGCGAGGTCGCGCATGATGGTCTTGGTGGAGACCTCGAGTTCCTCCGCGAGCTTGGTGCAGTTGGTCTGGCGGCCGTCCTGCAGGAATTCGTGGATGCGCAGCATCCGGGCGAGAGGCGGGCGCGAGGAGGGCAGGGCGGCCTTGGACATGGCGGCGGAGGTCAGCAGTTCGCCACGGTGTGGTAACCGGCCGGCAGCGGACACTCGAGCTGGCGCGCGCGCAGCATAGCGTCGAACGCGTCGCGCACGGCCTGCGACTCCGCGGCGTCCGCCGGCAGCAGCGCGGGCACGAAGTGAACCACGGCGTCGGCACCGGTGTGAAACCAGGCGAAGCCGGTGACAAAAGCCGCCAGGCGCCGCTCGCTGCCGGCGGCGGACCCGGTGCAGATCCCGACACCGTGCCCACAGTCGCGCGCGTCGGCGGGCAGCGGGGCGGGTTGCCAGGTGATTTGCATGACGTGGCGGACATCGTGCGGGCTCGCGCCACGCGGCCAAGGCTGAATTCGCCGTCCGGTCCGTCGGCGCTCAACGCAGGCCGGCGACGGCGCGCTCGTAGGCCTCGTGCAACTGGAAGGTCTGGTGCGCGCCGAGTTTCTGGCCGAGCTGGGCGGCAAGGTAGAGCCCGAGCGCAATCACCGCCATCGTGCCGGTGGCGTAGAACGCCCAGGGTTCCTGCCCGATGAAGAGTTGCGCCCCGCCGGTGATGGCCGAGAGCGTGCCGAGCAGCCCGGTGCTGAGGTAGCCGTAGAGAAACACCGACCACACCTCGATCTCCGGCCCGTAGGTGCCCTCGATGCGCGTCGAACCGTCGGGCTCGGTCTCGAGACTGAGGAAAAGGCGCGGCGACCAGTAACGGCGGTCGCGTTCCGCCAGGTGAATGCCGACGAACTCGGCGAAAGGACGCAGCTCGAAGGTGCCGGCGGGTTCCTGCGCGAGGGAGGCGAGGAGGTGGCGCTTCGCGTCGTCGCGCGAGGCGCGCACGCGTTCGGTGAAACGCGGGCGGACGCGAAAGCTGCTGAGGGGGGCCGGGGCGCTCATCGGCGGAGAGAGGGCGGAAGTGGGGCGGGGCTGGGCGCGGGGGCGATGGCGACGAGAGAAGCGGAGCGGTCGGGAAAATCACGCCTGAAAGGAGAAGGCGCGATCGGACTGAGCGCGGACGCGAGACCGGGGCCTGCGGCCCGTTGAGGTGGAAGGTTGAGGTTGAAGCAGCGGGCGGCGGGCGCGGACGCGAAGCGGTCCCGGCCAAGGCATGGAAACGCGGAGGACGCGGAGGGCGCGAAGAGAACCCACATCTCCACCGCCTCCTCTGCGTTCTCCGCGACCTCGGCGTTGAAAGGTTGGGAGAATTTCGAAGCTCAGAGGTTGGCCACGAAAGGCACAAAAAACACAGACGGTTCATGGCTCTGAACTGCGCCTAGAGGCGCGCGAGCCGGATGCGCGCAGCGGCCGGGTTATTGTGCCTCTTCGTGGCAATTGCTTGAGTGGAGGGCCCGGCTACTGCCGGGCCGCGCGGTGGGTTGAAACGCACAGTCCGTGGAAGAGTGGAGGGCCGAGCTCCGCGAGGCCGGGGCCTGCGGCCCGTTGAAGTTGTAGGTTGAGGTTGAAGCAAAAGGCGGCGGGCGCGGACGCGAAGCGGTCCCGACCAAGGCATGGAAACGCGGAGGGCGCGGAGGACGCGGAGTGAAATCACAGCTCAACGGTGTTCTCTGCGCTCTCCGCGACCTCCGCGTTGAAAGGTTGGGAGAATTTCAAATTTCAGAGGTTGGCCACGAAAAGGCACAAGAAACGCAGACGGTTCACGGCTCATAACAGCGCCTATAGGCGCGCGGGCCTCACGTGCGCAGCGGCCGGGTTTTGTGCCTCTTCGTGGCAATTGCCTGGGTGGAGGGCCCGGCTACTGCCGGGCCGCGTCGCGGGTTGAAGCGCGAAGGGCATGCAAGAATGGAGGGCCGAGCTCCGCGAGGCCGCAAGGTCTTCG
>VFQQ010004375.1_pt1 | contig 12553 bp, 9 predicted proteins | sample 3512341 | NCBI WGS metagenome assembly VFQQ01 (sample SAMN10412373, study PRJNA504923) | tailings metagenome | isolation source: Relicate 2 Philex TSF1 revegetated site | place: Philippines: Tuba, Benguet | collected 2017-08-29 | reverse complement strand
GCAGGATCCCGCCCACGCCCGTCGCCGCACCCTGGTAGGGCTCGATGAAGCTCGGGTGGTTGTGGCTCTCCATCTTGAAGATGATCGCCTGGCCGTCGCCGATGTCGATCACGCCGGCGTTCTCGCCCGGTCCGCAAATGACCCACGGTGCCTCGGTCGGCAGCTTCTTCAGCCACTTTTTCGAGGATTTGTAGGAGCAGTGCTCGCTCCACATGGCGCCGAAAATGCCGAGCTCGACGAGGTTCGGATCGCGGCCGAGGATCTCCACGACGCGCTTGAATTCGTCTTGGGTGAGGCCGTGGGCGGCGATGACCTCGGGGGACAGGTTCACGACAGGGCCTCGACCAGGGAATCCAGAATGAGCTTGCCGTCGGTGCCGCCGAGCGCGGGGTCGGCCAGACGCTCGGGATGCGGCATCATGCCGAGCACGGTGCGCTCGGCATTGAAGATGCCGGCGATGTTGCGGGCCGCGCCGTTCGGATTGGCTTCCGCCGTCACTTGGCCGTCGGGGGTGCAGTAGCGCATGGCGACGAGGCCATCGCTTTCCAGCCGGTCGAGCGTATCATTGTCGGCGATGTAGTTGCCCTCGGCATGGGCGATGGGGATGCGCAGGACCTGGCCGGGGCGGCACTTGGCGGTGAAATCGGTCTGGTTGGTCTCAACCTTCAGGTCGACTTCAGCGCAGACGAACTTCAGATGGGAGTTCCGGATCAACGCGCCGGGCAGGAGGCCGACCTCGGTCGCCACCTGGAAGCCGTTGCAGATGGCGAGCACGCGGGTGCCCTGCTTCGCCCGGGCCACCACCTCGCGCATCGCCGGCGATCGGGCCGCCATGGCGCCGCAGCGCAGGTAGTCGCCGTAGGAAAAGCCGCCGGGCAGGACGATCAGGTCGACCTTGGGGAAATCGGCATCCTTGTGCCAGACCATGTGGGGCGCATGGCCCATGACGTTGGTCAGCGCGACCTGGGCGTCGCGGTCGCAGTTGGAAGCCGGAAATACGATGACGGCGGCTTGCATGGCCGTTCGCTCCGATGCGGTCGGGGAGGGATTCTCGGGCCGGAACCTAGCCGAAGCGTCCTGATTCCGGAAGCGCGGGCGGCCATTCCCCGGCAGGTAATTGCGAAGGGTTCGACCCACCGGTCCAATACGCGGAAATCGTTGGAGGAATCGCGATGTCCGCAAGTTCGGAAGCCTGGCTGCTGAAGTTCTTCGCCTTCTTTGCCGAGCCTTCGGCCGAGCGCTATGCGCCGCTGTTCCACCCGGAAGGCGAGCTCCTCGATGCCGGCATGGCGGAGCCGCTGCCGGCGTCCCGAACCGGAGAGGCGATCCGTCTGGTTTTGTCGAAACTGCCCGACCTGAAGATCGAGCCCGTGCGTCATGTCATTGACGGAAATAGGGTTTTCGTCGAGGCGCGGAATTCCGGCACGCTCGCCGGCCAGCCGCTCAACTGGGGTGCGGTCTATCGTGTCCACCTGAAGGACGGTCTGGTCCATCGCGGCCGGCGGTTCTATGACCAGGCAGAGCTTTTCCGCCCGCTCCTGCCGCCTGGAATAGGGCTGCCGGCCTTCACGCCGGTGGCCGGGGAATTGCCGGAGCCGGTGGCGCCGGGGCCGCTGCCGGCGCGGGATTTCGCCGCCCGCCTCGCCACGATGGACGAGGCACAAGCCTATGCGAAGAAAGGAAAATTCATCGCCCCCGGCCTTGCCCGCCCGCTGTCGCGGAGCGAGCTGCCGGGATACCTGAATCATGTCGAGAGCCTCGTTCCGGACCTGAGCCTGACGCCGGTCGATTGGGTCGGCGGCGGGGATGTCGTCTTCGTCGAGTGGAAAGGGACCGGGACCTACAAGGGCGCGCCGGCCAGTTTCGACCGGATCGTCCGCTATCTCATTGACGAGCAAGGGCTCATAACCGAGGCGCGGGTCTATGCCGACACCCTGGCGCTGCTCGAAAGGGATCACCCCGAGATCGCCCGAATCAGGGCCGGCGTGATCAGGAGCTGAGGTCTTGCCGCGGGGCGAAGGATGCGGCACCGTCCGTCCATGAGCCAGCACACAGACCAGCATTCAGCCAGCACTCACCATGACCACGATCATTCCAACGTGCCGCCGGAGCTGGCCCTCCGGGTCAAGGCGCTGGAATCGCTCCTGGTCGAAAAGGGTCTCGTCGACCCCGCCGCGCTCGACTACCTGATCGACCTGTACGAGACCAAGATTGGTCCCCGCAACGGTGCCCGCGTGGTCGCGAAAGCCTGGACCGATCCGGCCTATAAGGAACGGCTGCTCGCGAAGGGCGGCACCGCGATCAAGGAACTGGGTTACGAGGGCCGGCAGGGCGAGGACATCGTCGTCGTCGAGAACACGCCCGGCGTCCACAACATGGTCGTGTGCACGCTCTGCTCCTGCTATCCCTGGCCGGTGCTGGGCCTTCCCCCTGTGTGGTACAAGGCTGCACCCTATCGCTCGCGCGCCGTCATCGATCCGCGCGGCGTCCTGAAGGAATTCGGCGTCGATCTGCCCGCGAGTACCGAGGTGCGCGTCTGGGACAGCACATCGGAGGTCCGCTACATGGTGCTGCCCGAGCGTCCCGCCGGCACCGAGGGAATGAGCGAGGAGGCGCTGGCCGATCTCGTCACCCGCGATTCCATGATCGGCACCGGCCTCGCGAGCACCCCCAAATGAACGGCGCGCACGATCTCGGCGGCATGCAGGGTTTCGGGCCCATCGCCCCGGAAGCGAACGAACCGGTCTTCCATGCCGAATGGGAGCGCCGCGCCTTCGCCATCACGCTGGCGGCCGGATCGCTCGGCAAGTGGAACATCGACCAGTCGCGCTATGCCCGCGAGAAGCAGCCGCCGGCCGAGTATCTGGCGACAAGCTACTACGAGCACTGGCTCTACGGCCTGGAGCGCCTGCTGGTCGAACGCGGTCTCCTGACGGCGGAGGAGCTGAAGTCCGGCAAGGCGGCCGGACCGGCGAAGGAGGCGGCCGTCGGCGTCGAGCGGATGGCGGAGATCATCCGCAAGGGCGGCGCGCACCGCATCGCCTCCGACATGCCGGCGATCTTCCGGCCGGGCCAGAAGGTCCGGGTGAAGAACCGTCATCCGATCGGTCATACGCGGGCACCGCGCTATGTGCGCGGACGCGAGGGTGTGATCGAGCGCGACCACGGCGTCTTCGTCTTCGCCGATACCAGCGGCTCCGACAAGGGCCCGAAGCCGCAGCACTGCTACGTCGTCCGCTTCACCGCGCAGGAGCTGTGGGGACCGGAAGCGAATCCGCGCGACGTCCTGCTGATCGATCTGTGGGACGATCACCTGGATCCGGCGTGAGCGCCACCCCCGACCTTTCGGCCTTTCCCGCCATTCCGCGCGATGCGGAGGGACCGGTCTTCCGCGAACCCTGGGAGGCGCAGGCCTTCGCCCTGGCGGTGAAACTGCACGAGGCCTGCGTCTTCACCTGGCCGGAATGGGCGGCGACGCTGTCGCAGGCGATCGAGGCGGCCCAGGCGGAGGGCGATCCCGACCTCGGCAATACTTACTACCACCACTGGATGGCGGCGCTGGAGACGCTGGTCACCAGGAAGGGACTGGTCAGCGCCGAGGCACTGGACCGGCGCGCCCACGCCTGGGAACACGCGTATCTGCGCACGCCGCACGGCCAGCCGGTGGAATTGAGGCCCGAGGACGAACACGCATGAGGCCTTCCTTCATGCATCCTTCTCCCTTGGGGAGAAGGTGGCGGCGAAGCCGTCGGATGAGGGGTGCACTGGACGGTGATTCTTGCGGAAAGGGTGCCCCTCATCCGCCCTTCGGGCACCTTCTCCCTAAGGGAGAAGGAGATTTATCGGTGGGAAGGATGTTGGCGCGTTTGTTTGCGATCTTGTTGATGTCGCTCGTCGCGCTGCCGGCCCGGGCGGCCGACCTGATGCCGATCTTCGACGCGCATATGCACTACAACTGGGAGCCGACACCGCGCTACTCGCTCCCTGAAATCCTGGCGCTGTTCAAGGCGTCGGGCGTCACCGGTATCCTCGCGACCAGCCGCCCGAACGACGGCACCCGCGCCATCGTGGAGGCGAAGCCGCCGGGCCTGTGGGTAGTGCCGTTCATCCGGCCCTACAACGTGCGGGCCGACATCGGCACCTGGTTCAACGACGAGAAGACCATCCGCCTGATTCGCACCGAATACGAGCGCGGCTATTACCGCGGCATCGGCGAGTTCCACATCTACGGCAGGTCCGCCGGCACCGATTGGGTGAAGGAGATCGTCGGCTTCGCCGCCGAAAGGGGGCTGTACCTGCACGCCCATGCCGATGACGAGGCGGTCGAGATCCTGTTCGGGCACGATCCGCGCACGAGGATGATCTGGGCCCATACCGGCTTCTCCACCCCGGCCGACAAGGTGGCGGCCTATCTGCAACGCTGGCCGGACCTGTGGTGCGAACTGTCCTATCGCAGCGGCATCACCGACGGGGCGGGCAGGCTCACGCCGGAGTGGCGGGCACTGTTCGAGCGCTTCCCGGACCGCTTCATGCTGGGATCGGACACGTGGATCCCGGGACGCTGGGAGACCTACGGTGACATCATGGCCGGCTATCGGGTGTGGCTGGAGCAACTGCCGCGCCCGATCGCCGAACAGGTCGCCTACAGGAACGCCGAGAAGCTCTTCAGGTGACACAGGCGGAAGTCCTGGCGGCCGACGGCGCGCGGCTCAACGTCTATCGCTGGGCACCGGCTGCGCCACGGGCGATCGTGCAGATCGCCCACGGCCTGGCCGAGCATGCCGGGCGCTACGCCCGCTTCGCCGCGGCGCTTAACGCGGCGGGCTATGCGGTGATCGCGGGCGACCACCGCGGCCACGGGCGCACGGCCTCGACGCCGGCGGATCGGGGATTCTTCGCCGAAGCCGGAGGCTGGGGCGTGGTGCTGGACGACCTGGAGGCGCTGCAGGCCCTGGCGCGGCAAACCTGGCCGGGGGTGCCCGTCTTTCTGTTCGGGCATTCTATGGGGTCGTTCCTGGCGCAGGACCTGATCGCCCGGCCCGGATCGGCCCTGGCCGGGGTCGTCCTGAGCGGATCGAACGGCACCCGTCCGCCGCCGGGCGCGCGGCTGCTGGCCCGGATCGAGCGCCTTCGGCTGGGCCCGCGGGGGCGCAGCGGCCTGATCCATGCGCTCGCCTTCGGGGCACTCGGCAAGAGTGTTCCGAACCGGCGAACCGATGCCGACTGGCTGTCGCGCGATGCGGCCGAAGTCGATGCCTACAACGCCGACCCGCTCTGCGGCTTCGTCGCCACGGTGCAGCTCTGGCTCGACCTCCTGGAGGCGCTGGCGCGCCTCGGGACCGTCGCGCACAGGGCCGGTGTGCCCAAGACCCTGCCGGTCCTCTGCATCACCGGCTCGGCCGACCCGGTGTCGCGTGGCGGGCGGGGCATCGGGCCGCTGGTCGAAGCCTATCGCCGCGCCGGGCTGACGGACGTGACCGACCGCCGTTATCCCGGCGGGCGGCACGAACTGCTCAACGACATCAACCGCGACGAGGTCACGGGCGATGTCATCGGCTGGCTGGACCGTTTACGCCGCTAGATGCCCCGGAGGGACGCCCGTTCAGGGAGCGTGCCTGTTCGCACAAGCTTTACCCGAGCCCGATATTGGTGAAGGGTTGGCCGGGAGGCGAAGCGTCGGGGGAAATGTCTTGCCGCAACTGACAGCCTGGACAGCGTCCGATGCCTGAGGGTGGCGCAGGCCCGGTAGGCTTCGACGGTGACGACCTGTTCGAACATCATCCGCAGCCGATGTGGGTGAGTGAGGCGGACGGCAGCCGGTTCGTGGCCGTCAACCGTGCCGCCTGCGCGGCCCTGGGTTATTCGAGGGAAGAGTTTCTGTCCGGCGCGCCGGGCCTGGCCGGGCTCGCCGGCGCAGGCGCCGGCCGGCACGAGCATCGGCGGCCGAACGGTGACGTCGTCGCGGTCGATCTGGTGCAGCGGCCGATCCGCTTCGCCGGCCGGCCGTCGATCCTCGTCATGGTCGAGGACGTGACGGCGCGCGAGGCCGGACGCAGCGCGCTGGATCTGGCCGAGCGGCTGGCGCGGACGGCGGCGCGCATGGCCCGGGTCGGCGGCTGGATGCTGGACCCGGTCTCGGGCCGGGTGGAGATGTCGGAGGAGGTCTGCGCCATCCACGGCCTCGAGCCCGGCTCCACACCCGATCTGGCGCGGGCGATCGATTTCTACGCGCCCGAGTACCGCGACCGCATCCGAGCCGCGGTGGAGCGCTGCGTGCGGGACGCCGAGCCCTATGACCTGGAACTGGAACTGCTCCCCGCCGGCGGCGGGCGGCTGTGGGTGCGCGCGATCGGCGAGGCGGTGTGCGATGCGGCCGGTGCCGTCATCCATATCCAGGGGGCGTTCCAGGACATCAGCGAGCGCAAGCAGCAGGAGAACGAGCTGCTGCAGAACCGTCGGCGGCTGCAGCAGTTCGCCGATGTTATGCCGCAGATAATCTGGACCATGGATCCCGAGGGCCGGGTCGAATACGCCAACCGCGCCTATTACGAGTTTGTCGGCAGGCCCCAAGGCGAGGCGCCGGGCTCGGGTTGGCTGGATTCGGTGCATCCGGAGGATCTGCCTCGTGCGCTGGGCACCTGGCAGGAGGTATCGCTCAGCGGCCGGGACTACGCCGTGGAACTGCGGCTGCGCGGTGCCGCCGGCTGCTATCGCTGGTTCCTTTCGACTGCCCGCGCGGCAAGGGACGACAGCGGCCGTGTCGCCGGGTGGTTCGGGTCCACCACGGATATTCACGAGGCGAAGCTGGCCGAGGAGAGCCTGCGCCGGAGCGAGGCGCGGCTGCGGGCCATCTTCGACAGCGAGCCGGAATGCGTGAAGGTTGTGTCGCGCGACGGCAGGCTACTGGAAATCAATCCCGCCGGCCTCGCCATGATGGAGGTGACCGACGCCGCGGCGGTGCTCGGCCAGCCCATCGCCGATGCCATCCACCCCGACGACCGGACGGCCTATCAGTCGCTGCACGACCGCGCCATCGGCGGGGAGAGGGGGCACGCGCAGTTCCGCATCCGCAGCTTCATGGGCAACGAACGCTGGATGGAATCCCATGCGTCGCCGATGCACGAGGCGGATGGGTCGATCGGCTCGGTCCTCAGCATCACCCGCGACATCACCGACCGGCGGCTGGTCGAGCAGGCGCAGCGCCAGCATGCCGCGGAATCGCGGGTGCTGGAGCTGATCTCGAGCGGTGCGGCGCTGCCCCGGATCCTGGACGAGGTGGTCCGCATCGTCGAGACGATGCAGCCCAAGGCCATAGGCTCGGTCGTCCTCCTCGATCCCGACGGCCGGCGGCTCAGGCACGGGGCCGGTGCCAATCTGCCCGACGCCTACAACAGGGCGATCGACGGAATGCCCATCGGCCCGACGGCGGGCTCTTGCGGCACGGCGATGCATCGGCGCGAGCAGGTCATCGTCACCGATATCGAGGCCGATCCGCTCTGGACCGACTATCGGGATCTGGCCCGGCAATTCGGACTGAAGGCGTGCTGGTCTACCCCGATCATCGCGGGGACCGGCGAGGTTCTGGCCAGCTTCGCCCTCTACTATCGAGAGCCGCGTTCGCCGGACGAGGCCGACCAGGGCATCATCGACCGCGCGGTGCATCTCGCGCGCGTGGCCCTGGAACGCACGCGCGAGACCCGCGCCCTGCGCGAGAGCGAGGAGCGTTTCCGCCAGTTGGCCGAGAACATCGAAGAGGTGTTCTGGCTCGTGGACGAGGCGACCAACCGGTTTCTGTATGTCAGTCCCGCCTATGAGGCGGTGTGGGGCCGGCCGGTGGACGAGCTCTATCTCGATCCCGCGCGCTGGATGGAAGCCGTCCATCCCGACGATCTGGCGAAGGTGAAGGCCGCGGTGCTGCGCCGGGCGGCGGGCGGCTACAACCTGGAGTACCGGATCACGCGCCCGGATGGCGGCCTGCGCTGGGTCGCCGATCGGGGCTTTCCCGTCCGCGATCCCGAGGGCGTGGTCGTACGCATCGTGGGATCGGCGCGCGATGTCACCCGGCGCAAGGAGACCGAGCAGCGGCTGCTCGAAAGCGAGGAACGCTTCCAGGCGATGGCCCGGGCGATCGCCGACGTGCTGTGGGACTGGGACCTGGCGGCCGACCGCATCTGGTGGAGCGAGAGCTTCCAGACCGTGTTCGGGTACGCGCCGGACGAACTGGAACCGGGGCCGGAATCGTGGATCCGCCGCATCCATCCGGAGGATCGCGACCGGGTGGTCGCGGGGATCAGGAAGGCCATCGCAGAGCAGCGTCCGCAGTGGAGCGACGAATACCGCTTTCTGCACAGGGACGGCCGCACGCTGCGGGTGGAGGATCGCGGCAGGCTGATCCTTGCCGCCGACGGGCGGGCGCTGCGCCTGGTGGGCGGGATGCGGGACGTCACGGTCGTCCGCGCCGCGGAGGAACGGATCAAGGACCTGAGCCAGCGGCTCGAGACGCTCGTCCGCGAGGCCAAGATCGGCATCCTCGTGCACCAGGACTTCAAGCCGGTGCTCGCAAACGGCGAACTGGCGCGTCTGCTGGGCTATCCGGGGCCGGAGGCGATCCTGGCGCTAAGCGATATCCGCGACCTGTTCGCGCCCGAGGAACGCGAAAGGATGACCGACTACAACACCCAGAGGCGGGACGAGCCATCACGCGCACCCGGCTTCTATGCGGTGAAGGGCCAACGCCGCGACGGTTCCGTCGTGACGATGGAGAACCGGGTCTTCCCGATCGTCTGGGGCGGGGAGAGATCCGTCTGCGCCATGCTGGTCGACGTGACGGGGCGGATCGAACTGGAGGAGCGCCTGCGCCAGGCGCAGCGGCTGGAAGCGGTGGGCCAGCTGACCGGCGGCGTCGCCCATGACTTCAACAACCTGCTGACGGTCATTCTCGGCAATGCGGAACTGCTGGCGGAGAGCCTGCCCGGCGACGGGGCGCTGAAGACGCTCGCCGAGACGACGCGGAAGGCGGCCGAGCGCGGCGCCGACCTGACGAACAGGCTGCTCGCCTTCTCGCGCCGGCAGGCGCTCGATCCGAAGCCGGTCGATATCGGCAAGCTGATGACGGGGATGGATGCGCTTTTGCGCCGGACGCTGGGCGAGCACGTCGAGATCGAGATGGTGCGGGGTGGCGGCCTGTGGCGCGCCTTCGTCGACATGCCGCAGCTCGAGAATGCCGTGCTCAACCTGTGCATCAACGCCCGCGATGCGATGCCCGAGGGCGGCCGTCTCACCATCGAGATGGCGAACGTCCACCTGGACCAGAACTACGCCGACTGGAACGAGGAGGTGACGCCCGGCCAGTACGTCCTGATCGCGATCTCCGATACGGGGAGCGGCATGAGCGCCGACGTGATGGCACGGGCCTTCGAGCCCTTCTTCACCACCAAGGACGTGGGCAAGGGGAGCGGGCTCGGCCTCAGCATGGTGTTCGGCTTCGCCAAGCAGTCGAACGGCCATGTGAAGATCTACTCGGAACCGGGACACGGGACGACGGTGCGGCTCTACCTGCCGCGGGCGCGCGGGGAGGAGGCCGGCGGCGAGGTGCCGGCCGTGGCCTCGGTCGGCGGCGGAGCCGAGAAGATCCTGCTGGTGGAGGACGACGATCTGGTGCGCGAGCATGTGGCCGGGCAGCTCCAGTCGCTCGGCTATCGCGTCGTGGCGGTGAGCAACGGGCCGGCGGCGCTGGAACGGCTGCGCATCGATGCGGACTTCGACCTGCTGTTCACCGACGTCGTCATGCCCGGCGGGCTGAGCGGGCGGCAGCTCGCCGATGCCGCGCGGCCGATCCGGCCGAACCTCCCGGTCCTGTTCACCTCCGGCTATACGGAGAACGCGGTGGTACACCACGGCCGGCTGGATCCCGGGGTGCACCTGTTGAACAAGCCCTACCGGCGCCAGGAGCTGGCGCGGAAGGTGAGGCAGGTGCTGGGCAAGCCGGAGGAATAGGCGGAGAGGCCGGTCGCGCTAGCCCCTGAGCGTCGCCCCCGTCGCCTTGGCGACCCCCGCGATCACCTTCTTCGCCACCGCCTCGATTTCCGCGTCGGTCAGGGTGCGGTCCTTCGGCTCGAGCCGCATGGAGACGGCGACGGAAACCTTGCCCTCGGGAACGCCCGCGCCTTCATAGAGATCGAAGACGGCGGCATCCGTGATGAGGCCGCGATCGGCGGCGCGCACGGCGCGCAGGATGTCCGCCGCCGGAATCGCGCGATCCACCAGGAAGGCGAAGTCGCGCTCGACGGCCGGGAAGTCGGAGGCGGCGAGCGGTGCCTTGGCCTTGCCCGCCTTCTGCTTGGGCGCGGGAAGCGCGTCGAGATAGACCTCGAAGCCGACCAGCGGTCCCTTTACGTCGAGCTCTTCCAGCACGGCCGGGTGAAGTTCACCGAAGCGGGCGAGCACCACCTTGGGTCCCATCTTGATCGAGCCGGAACGCCCGGGGTGATACCAGCCCGGCGCTTCCGCCACCGCCTGCACCGTTTCGACGGCCAGGCCGAGCTGGGCGAGCAGGCCCAGGACGTCGGCCTTGGCATCGAAGGCGTCGACGGGCCGAGGCTTCGCATTCCAGTGCCGGGGGCCGCTGTCGCCCTGGCGAATCCCCGTGGCGACCATGCGCTGGCCCGCCGGCGTGTCGTCACCGTATTCCGGACCGACTTCGAACAGCGCGATCTGTTCGGCGCCGCGGGCGAGGTTGCGCCCGGCGGCCGCGATCAGGCTCGGCAGAATCGAGGGACGCATCGCGTCCATGTCGGCCGAGATGGGGTTGGACAGGAGCAGGTCGGCACCGCCGCCGCCGAAAGCCGCCGCATGGGACCTGGCGACGAACGAGTAGGTGACCGCCTCCACCAGACCGCGGGCGGCCAGCGCGCGGCGGGCCGTGCGCACGCGGCGCTGGGGTAAGCTGACGGCCGGTCGCGCCACGACCGGACGGCGCGGCAGCGGGACGGCGGGGATGGCGTCGTAGCTCGCCACCCGCAGCACTTCCTCGACCAGATCGGCCTCGCCCTCGACATCCGGGCGCCAGGACGGCGGGACCACGTCCAGACCGACGTCGCGCCGGGTGGCGACGAAGCCGAGCTTCTCCAGCGTCTCGTGCTGCTCGACCAGCGGGAGGTCGAGACCGCCCAGATCGGCGACGCGCGTCGGGCGCAGGTGAAAGCTGCGGCGCCACTCGGGCACCGAGCCGGCAGTCACGGTATGGCTCGGCTCGCCGCCGCAGAGGGCGAGGACCAGGCGGGTCGCGATCTCGATCCCTGCCGCGCAGAACTCGGGATCGACGCCCCGCTCGAAGCGGTAGCGGGCATCCGAATTGATGTTGAGCCGCCGGCCGGTCCGTGCCGTCCGGACGGGGTCGAAAAGCGCGGCCTCGATGAAGACGTTCACCGTGCCCTCGGTGCAGCCCGAGATCTCGCCGCCCATGATGCCGCCGAGGCTCTCGGGGCCGGCATCGTCGGCGATCACCACCATTTCCCCGTCGATCGCGTAGGTCTTGCCGTCGAGCGCCAGCAGGCTTTCCCCCGGCCTGCCGAAGCGGGCACGAATGTCACCCTTCACCTTGTCGGCGTCGAAGACGTGCAGCGGCCGGCCGAGATCGTAGGTGACGAGGTTCGTAATATCGACCAGCGTCGAGATCGGGCGGAGCCCGATGGCGCGCAGCTTCTTCTGCAGCCAGTCCGGACTCGGGCCGTTTTTCACGCCGCGGATGGTGCGGCCGATGAAGAGCGGACAGGGCGTGGTGTCGCCGCCGGGGAAGTCCAGATGCACCTTGATCGGGCTGTCGAAGGTGCCGGGCACGGCCGAGGTGTCGAGCGGCTTCAGCGTGCCGATGCCCTTGGCCGCGAGGTCGCGGGCGATACCGCGGACGCCGAGACAGTCGGGCCGGTTCGGCGTCAGCTTGATCTCGATGACGGGATCGTCGATGCCCATGACGCCGGCGAAGGGCTGTCCCACCGGCGCGTCGGCCGGCAGGTCGATGATGCCCTCGTGCTCGTCCGACAGGCCCATCTCGCGAAGCGAGCAGAGCATGCCGTTGGAGGCGACGCCGCGGATGGTCGACCCCTTGAGCTCCACCCCGGTGCCGGGGATGCGAAGCCCCGAGCGGGCGAAGACGCCCTTCATGCCGGTGCGGGCGTTGGGCGCGCCGCAGACCACCTGCACCGGATCGCCGGCGCCGATGTCGACCATGCAGACGCGCAGCCGGTCGGCATTCGGGTGCTGCTCGGCCTTCACGACATAGCCGACGACGAAGTCGGAGAGCGCGGCGGCCGGGTCGGTGATGCCTTCCACCTCCAGGCCGAGGCCGGTGAGCGCGTCGGCGATCTGCGGCAGCGTGGCGGTGGTCTCGAGATGCTCCCGGAGCCAGGAGAGGGTGAATTTCATCGGCTGAGCCCTCCGCCCAGGGTCGGCAGGTCGAGCGCGGCGAAACCGTAGTGGCGCAGCCAGCGCAGGTCGGCGTCGAAGAAGGCGCGCAGATCGGGGATGCCGTATTTCAGCATGGCGATGCGGTCGA
>VFQQ010004374.1_pt1 | contig 12554 bp, 27 predicted proteins | sample 3512341 | NCBI WGS metagenome assembly VFQQ01 (sample SAMN10412373, study PRJNA504923) | tailings metagenome | isolation source: Relicate 2 Philex TSF1 revegetated site | place: Philippines: Tuba, Benguet | collected 2017-08-29 | reverse complement strand
GGTGGCAATGTACCTGGATGAGCTGCTGCAGATCATGGCGGGAGCCTTCAAGGTGCGACGTCCCTGCGCCATCAGCTTATTGCCTGCCGCCTGCCAGCTGTACAAAGCTGCCGCCGCACAAATGAGCTTGTATGACAGATAGCATGCATCCTCACGGTGTGCAGGCGGACGAGGGGGCCATGTATCGTTGGGTGCTGCGTGAGCACGACCGCCTGTGCCCGGGCGCTTGCTGGGCCAGCGGCAAGGAGACGTGGGGGGACGCTGAGGATGAGTAGGCCCTGCTTGATAAACTTCCACTTGATCTATTGTTTTATCACATAGTCTTCAAAACCGTCAGCAAAGTTTTTTAAGTAATCTTGGAGAGCAAAGGGACATGTTTGCGAACACTTGGGCGGGCAGTGGTCAAGATGCACGCTCCAGCGCCGTGAGCGAACTGGCGATCCACCGAGTGGCAATGCCAGCTGATGGCATGGCATGAAGGAATGCAAGCACACAAGGGTCTCCTCAATGCTGCAAATGCCTCAGCTTGAAGGAAAGCAAGGCCGGTCTGGGAAGCACGCTGTCGTGGCGCGGGGTGCTAGCCTTCGCCGAGCGGCAGGGTGGAAAGAACCCTGGTGCGTGCTGGCCGGTATTGTCGACCCCACGCTTGAATAGCTTCCGACGATGCGTTAGCAGGCGCTGAACGTTGCGCAAGCGCCCTGGATGCTCGGCTGCACCCGCTCTTGGGCCAGGAGGACAGCTGCGCAGGGATTTGTGCGGCACATCGAGTGCGCCATGCCGGCTCCGAAGCGAGGCTTGGCAGCAGGGGATGTGCAAGGCCCACCGGAGCCACCGCCACGACCGACCGCTGCGCCGCCGCCAACTGCAGCGAACGGTGGCATGCCCGGCACCAGAGCGGCCAAACGGCAGCGGTCAGCTGCAACCCAGCCAGCTGATGGCAGCAAGAAGAGCGGCAGCAGGGGCGGATATACAGAGCTGGGTCCTGGGGAGCATGTGCTGCCAGGGGGCGGGCGCATTCTGTACGAGCCCAACTTTGTGCCGCCTGCTGCGGCAGCACAGCTCTTTGCGGCGCTGAAGCAGCAGATACAGTGGCAGCAACGGCCTGTCAAGGTAATGGGGCGCACCGTGATGCAGCCGCGCCTCATTGCGTACCAGGCCGACGGCGGAGAGCTGGCGGTGGGTGCATGGCTGGGGCCAAGGAGCGCTTTGATGCTGTAGATGCATACTGTGCTGGGCTGCAGCTGTCGTTCATGCAATGCAGGCATGTTGATTGTGTGAGGACCACTGCCGCTTGTTGCCATTGCTGCATGTTGCTCTTCCCTCCCAGCACCCCACCCCCTTTGCTTGGCGCGCTGCTGCAGTACACATACAGCGGCCTGCGGCTCGAGCCGGAGTCCTGGCATCCCGGCATTGCATCCCTCAAAAAAGAGGTGGAGGCCGCAGTGGGCGCGGCCTTCAACTCCTGCTTGCTCAACTTCTACCGCAGGTGGGGATGCTGCGTGCGCCTGCTTACGCCGCTGAGTGGCACTGGGGGTGAGGCAGCCCAGTGTATGTGCACCCTCCAACGCAATGCCCCTAATCAAGTGAAATGTTGCTGCTGCAAGCCACATCTGTGACGCTGGCCTGTGCCCTTGCAGCGGCGCCGACTCCATTGGGTGGCACAGCGACAGCGAGCCGCTGTACGGCCGAGAGCCCACCATCGCTACGCTTTCGCTGGGCGACCCGCGTGAATTCCTGCTGCGGCGCAATGCCGACCACAGTGAGGGCTACCGCTTGCGCCTGGGGGGTGGAGCACTGCTGGTGATGTCGGGGCCAGTGCAGGAGCAGGTGGGTGCTGCAGGTGGGGTGGGCGGTTGGTGGGTGCAGCACGCTGGTTGGTTGGATGGTGCACTCCTTGGCAAATCTAGGCATCCTGCTGCCCTATGTCGCAGTGGATGCACAGCATACCCAAGCGGGCGGGGGCCGTGGGCGAGCGCATCTCGCTGACCTTGCGGCTCATCACGCGGCCGGAGCGGGCGCGCTGACGCAGGGGCTGCGGCGGGGGCTCCTTGTCTGCTGGAGCTGCCATGTAACATGCATACCAGCAGTCGGTTGTCTCAGCAAGGGCCTGCCATGGCGGCGGGGTGGTCGCAGGCAGGTCGGAATGGGGCCGGCAGCATGTGGAGCACGCCGGGCGCAGCGCGCGCGGGCGGCCGTCGGCACTCATCAGCGGCTGCCTCCAGCGCCTGCTGCCAGTCTGCCCCTGTCCTCTGCCGCCTCCCAGGCCTGCCCCAGCCCTCCAGCAGCCCAGGGCGCCACCAGACGGGCCGCCACTTGAGCCGCCGCCAAGCCAAGCAGGTGGGTGCCGCTGGGGCTGAAGCAGCGGCTGCTTGGGATCGACTGCGTCGCCTGCAGCGGGCCGCCCGGCGCGGCGGCCACCTTCCGGCGGCACAAACAAACCGGGGGCGCCCAAACCGGCCTTGGCGGCCCGCCCCGCCAGCAGCACCGCCCTGCACCCGGCCAGGACGCTGAAAATCAGCGCTGCCTCTCCCCTGCCCCTCCCAGCCGCAGCCGCCCGCGCCCACCCGCCGCCACCGCGGCCCGCCCGACCATGCGCGCAGCCGCCGTCATCCTGCTGCTGGCCCTTGTGGCCGCAGCACGCGCTGGTGGCCACTACGGCCATCACCACCACCACCATGGATACTACGGCGGCCACCACGGGTGCGTAGCGGGCATTCCTGTTTGGGGGCGCCGAACAGCCATGCCCCCTTATGCGGCTGGGCGGGTGAGCGGGCACTGCTGGCCGCTGACCACACCTCTGTGCCGCTCCTTCTCAAATATGCACGTGCAGGCATGGTGGTTATCATGGCGGCCACTGCCACGGCCGGTACGGTTGCAAGCACCCCTCCCCTGCGCCACCTCGCGACACCACCGGTACGCTGGTTGTACTGTGGGTGCTCAACCGCACACACCTGACGCTAGAAAAGTGCTTCCCGTCCCTCCCTGGCACCCTGATCTGCAGATTCTTCCAACCCGCCAAGCCAACCCGGCGCCAACTGTGGCATGGAGGCCGCAGCACTCAAGCTGACATACGCGGGTAGGAGGGCCTCTTGCATGCAACTGCCTCCTGGTCTGCTATATCTAATTGCTCCTCCTGCCTCCCCACAGAGTTTGACTCTAACGCATTCGAGGCCGGCGTTGGGCGGTTCTCGTATGGCCTGTCTGAGCTGACAGATGTTCGCCTGCGGTGCATCGCTGACGAGCGCGACCCAGCACGCAGGTGTGTGCTGGTTGGTTGGTGCTCGTGGGTGAAGAGTCGGTGCATACTGCAGTGCACCGCGCCCCACAAGCCATGCTACTCTGAGTGTCACTTTCACCTGCCTCCTATGCAGGCGCGCACTGCTCGCGGACGCCGCCATGTTCGTCGCTTTCCAGCTCCAGTCCGATGACGCCACGGCTGTCGCCCAGGCACTGACTGCCGCCGCGCTTGATGGGACGTTGGACGACCTGCTGGAGCTGTTGGGCGGCCAGCTGAGCGCCTACACGATCACCGACGGCAAGGTGTGCTGGCTGCTGTGAAACGCTTGTCAGCATGAGGTGGACTTGATACTGTATCGAAAGAGTTAAGGGTTCTCGTCTCCCCTTCCCTGCAGGGCAACACGGTGTATTCCAAGGCCTCTGTGACCACCCGCAGCATCGAGTCCCCCGCCCCTGCTCCAACTGCGGCGTCTCCTGCTGCCGCACCGTCTGCTGAGCAGCTGGAAGCCATCCCTGCTACACTAAATGTGAGTCTTTGCATCGCCCTTGAATGTGCCTCGGCCAGTCAATAGCGCTTCTCAGCATGCTCACCACCGCACCTCTTACCTTGCACCCCGCCTGTTTGCAGAGCATGCCTTGGGCCGCAGCGGAGGCACCCTCTCAGGCACCTGTGGGCAGCACCACCGCCACCACTGCTGCCGCGCCCAAGAAGAAGTCGAACCTGGGCGCTATCCTTGGCGGCGCCATTGGTGGCGGCGTGGGCGGCTTGGTGGTGCTGGGCGCAGCCGCATACTTCCTGCTGCGCAAGAAGGGCTCCGCCAACTCCGCCTACTCGGTTGGCAGCCCCACATACGCTCCGCAGTCAGGTGCATTGGGGAGGCAGGGCAGCCAGCTGTGGCGGAACTTTTGTGCAACTCCTTCCATGGGCTGAGCCTTGCGTCTTTGGTGCTCCCCTGCCACTCCCTTGCAGGCACCACGGCCACAGTGACGGTGCCCAAGGGTGCCCCTGCCAAGGCTGGGCTCGAGCTGGAGGAGGTGGGTCTGGGCCTTCCCAGGTTCCTGCAACTCCAGGTTCATGCACCTCCTCAGCTGGCAGGTCACCTTGCCCAACCTCAACTTCCTCCGCCGGTGACTCCACTTTGCAGGTGGTGGAACAGACGGGAACGCCTCGTAGCGCTCGCCGCCGCAACGCCACCCCCTTCCAGGAGGACGGCTCCAGCTGAGCGATCGCTGCGAACACAACACTGAAATGTGATGGCCACGTGAGCCAATACCTCTGACGACACCTGCCTTACTCCCCCTGAATCTATATTTGTGCCCAGCGTTATTGCAATGGTTTGCTTATAAAATGAGCTGTGTGAAAGGCTGAAGTCATGTAAACAGAACAGCGCGCCGGGCAGGAGAGGAAGGCAGTAACGGCAGACAAGCAGTGCAGACAGAGCGGCAGGTTTTGTTTGCCCTCACACCCCTGGGTCTTCCGGCGTGGTTGGCCGGCTGCCGGCGGGCCATGTGTTGATGCTGCCAGGTCCGCTGCTCAGCCCCTCCCTGCCCTGCAGCCGGCCAGTGCTGGCGCGGTCTATCGAGGCTTGCCGTGCTCTCAGGCCTGTGGCGCCGCTGGCCCCGCTGCCGCCGCTGCGTGTGCGGTCCATGTTGGCAGCTGCTGGCGCGCCAGCGGGTGGGCCGTGAGAGACTGAGAGGGGCTGGGCGTGCGCATGTGGTGCACGCATCACAAAGGTGCGCGCCAGGCGGGAGGCGGTGCGGAACAGCTCGCGCACTGAGGGCTCCCGCCGCTCCATGGCTGCCTCCACGTGCTGCAAGGCACAGGGAGCAAAGCCGCATGATTGTTGGGATGATTGAAAATGTGCATTTGGAGTGTGCAAGCTGCAGCAGCGTGGCGGCTCGAGAGTTCCGCAGGTCGTGCCAAAGCGGCCATCAGACTGTGTGCACGACAAGGGCAGTGCAGCAATGCAACCTTGACAACATGCAGTGTGTCTGCAGCAGGCGCCACACATGCAGGCCTAAGAGCTACTTGCATCCCTCCATGAGCCCCCAGGATAACTCAACACACAAATGGCCTCACCCGCTGCGTCTCCAGCACTCGATCGCTCAAGCGGACCAGGTCCAGCTTGGTCATCCGGTCGTCGTGCACAGCAGCGGTCAGCAGGTGGATGGCATCCAAGAACTCAGCCAGCAGCTCATGGTCGGCGATGGCCGGCTCCTGGGCCAGGCAGGGTGGCAGGCAGGCGGGCAGGTCAGCTGGCGCTACAGCACGCAGGCTGTGGCGCAACTTGCCATTTGCTTGCGGTCACGGCGCCCAAACCGCCCCATGCACGGCTGCCCGCCCAACACCCATGCCTGGCCCATACCGCCACCCACCAGCTGTTCAGCCATGTAGGGTGTTGAGCCTGCCCGGCGCGCCGCACCGCCCGCAGCACTGCCCTCTCCCACCCCGAGGCTTGCCAGCCGAGCGGCGGAGCCTGGCAGGCGGCGCGGACCGGCGGGCGGCATGCCAGGCTCACAAGGGGAGGGCAGCACCTGCAAAGGGCACGAGAAGGGCAGCTGGGCAGAGCGGGTGGGCCCACAACCAGCTTAGCCGGTGCACAGGCAAACAGGCAAATTGGTTGACTGCAAACTCCTCTGTATGCAACACTGGTGCGGCAAATGGTCGACAGAGATCAGCTACCTGCCCACCCAGCCACCCACCTGGTCCTCTGCTCCGTCTCCCGGCTCTGCCACCACTGTTGACTCGCCCGCCTCGCTATCGCTGCCCTCCTCCGCAGGCGACAGCAAGATGGGGGCGGCCAGGTGGATTGCCAGCGTGCCCAGCGTGCCGCATACAATGATGGCAAACACGCCGGTGACCTGTGGGACGAGCGGCAAGAAGAGAGGTATCACGCACATAGGCTTCGGGCAGGCTGCTTCGGCGGCAGTTGGCGGCAGATCTAGCAGCAGTGCTCCACATGCACCACAGTCCAGAGAGAGTTACAGCTCAGTGGATAGGCAGCAGAGGCACAGGCATGGCCAGCTCACCAGGATGTCGTCGCCCCACTTGACATACTCCTTGCAGTCCGCCGAGGCCTCGGGGCTCTCAGGGTTGATGCCGTCGCACTTGTACTTGAGAATCAGCGCCAGAGGGGCGCCTGCGCAATGGCGTGATTGCAACATGTGCAGGTCAGCAGGCTGTAAAGCACACAGCGACTGGACGCTGCGACAGGCAGCCATGCATGCTATTGCGGCTCAAGCCATGTGGCAGTTCAGTGATTGCCGGCAAAGCAGTAAGCAGCAGTCTCGGCCGTCGCAGCATATCTCAACAATGGCAGCAGCGGCGGCGTGCGCACCCGAAAGCGCCGCCTGCACTGTGGCCTTGGGCGTCCAGGCCAGGGCATAGAACAGCTTCTCGCGGGCGGTGTAGCCAAACCCGCTCATGATGAGGAAGGTGACGATGGTGCGCAGGCAGACGCCTGCAGCAGTGGTGGAAGAGCAAGTTGACAGGCCAGGTGGAGCACAGTAGGGCAAAAGCTTGATGCCTGAAAAAGGACGCAATTGCTGCAGCGGTGCAACACATCCTGATTGCTCAGGCTTCCTTGGCACGGGTAAAACCACCACTCAGCTGTCCGGGACACAGCATGCAACCTACAGCCCGACGCTGCCAGGTCAAAACCGCTTGAATAGCACACGCTTCCAAACCACTCTTGCCTGTGCAGATGATGATGAGGGACTTGGGGATGATGCCCGTGTCGAGGGTGGCAAAGTCGATGGACCAGCCAATGGTCACAAACAGCATGGGCTCCCAGATCCAGTTCCAGAACACAGCCATGACGCGCTCAACTGGGGGCAGGAAGGGAAGCGGGGAAGGCAAGCCAGGCGCGGCAGCCAGTCAGGCAAGCATGGGGCCTAGGAAGGGCTGCATGTCGTTTCGACCCAGGCCTGATGCATACTGGTAATCTGCACTGCCTCTGCCAAGAAGATGCAGTGCCCATGACAAGGGCGGACGCTCACTCACTCTCAGGGGAGAAGACGAAGGAGCGGCCCAGGGAGCCAAAGCGCGGCACGCCCTTCTCCCAGGCGTTGGAGGCCACCAGACCCACAAACAGCGCGCCCAGTGCGCCGCCTGTGGGCAGGGGTGCGAGGGCAATTTCAAGCGGGAAGGCATTCAGATCAAACTGCAGGGTGAAGTGCAGGGCGCTGAACCAAACGCACCATGCGCATATGTAATTTGCACCTATGGCCATGCAATTCACAGCATGAGGGCACATCTGCCCAGCTGGTGCAGACAGCTGGCCACATGGCAGGGCATGGCGTCCTTGCAGTCACCCAAGCACCTGAGAGCAGGTTGTAGTACTCCAGGAAGAACATGAGGAGCAGGGCTGAGCCGTAGATGCCCACCTGCACCAGCAGTAGAGCGACACACGGCACAGGACAGGAGGGGTGAGTGACAGCCGCTGTTGTATGGGTGGCACTGGCCATGCTTCCAAAGCAGCAGCATACTGGGCGGCCCCTGGGCAGCAGCGCCCCTCACCAATCGCTTGTTGCGCGTGCAGAAGAGGCGGGTGCAGCCCAGGATGAGCCCAGCGATCAGGCCGCCAAGAATGCCAAACACGACCTGGCGTGCAGGGGGTCGAGAAACGCAGAGCAAGTCAGTGGGTGGGCAGTTGGAGCACCTGAGGCTGGCTAACTCGTCTTTATGCAAGTCGGCATGCTCTTCAATAATATGGGGGCATCGTGGCCCTGCCGTACGCCCAGCAGCACATTTCTTGCCCCCCACTTTTGCAGGCAGCGCAACGCACGCATCGCCCCTGCCCACCTGCAGCGGGCCGCTGGCAATCTGCCAGGCCACGTCGCCCTGGCCGGTGATGGCCACTGAGGAGAAGATGGAGTAGCCGGTGATGGCAATCACGTCGTCAAACGAGGCGGCAATCACAACGGTGGACGGGATGCCTGCACGTGGGCGGGGACGCCAAACGACAAACATAAGTTGGGTGGACAGCGACGCATTATGTGTGCAGGGACGTGCATGTGTGTGAGGTGAAGGCTTAATGTCAAGCTGGGTGGGTGGCGGCAGGTGGGCAGTCATGCCCCGGCACGCCACAACAGCGCGCGCATTGCTGCCCAGCAGCGGGCACCTCACCCTGGTCCTTGCCCAGCCCAGTCTTCTGCAGCTGGAACATGGCGGGCACCACGAGGCCGGGCCCCACTGCCTTGAGGATGAAGCTGCATTGAGCAAGGTGGATGGAAACGGGCTGGCGTGTCATGCATGGGCATGGCGCACAAGCCGCAAGGCAGCAGTTCCAAGGCAATCAAGGTACGCAGGCAACACATGCACACCACGTGCCATGCAGCGCGCACCCCATCGTGAAGGCCAGCAGCACGGGCATGTTGAACAGGGCAGTGGCGACGCCGCCATCGTAAAACGCCTCCACCTGCAGGTCAGCGTTGGGGGCGCTCATCATTTTTCACGAGACACAAGTGCTTGCCCAAAGCACTTACTGCTCTACAGTAAGGGTGCATGGGTCCTGTCATGTGGGCAGGGCTCGCTAGGCAGTGTGAGCTCGCGGGCTGCCGGCCACCCAGCGGCGGGCCCTCACCAGGCCGGGCAGCAGCGCGAGGCGCATGGCGGGGTACTTGAAGCGGCGCATGGTGCCAAAATCCAGCTCCAAACCGCATCTGTAAGCCAGTGGAGCACGCGGCATACACGGGACTGGTCAATCAGCACTTCCGCCATGCACACCTCGGCCAGTCCGATCGCTCGTTCGTGCAATGGCTCCGTGGCCATCTGCTGCGAGCGTGGCACACAAGCCATCACTCGCTCCACTGCCGCCTGTCTGCACCTCGGACCCCCACGCACCGCAGGAAGATGGTGGCCAGGGCAGCCGCGCGCATCTGCACGCCCCACCGCGGGTTGAATGCATCGACAGCGGACCAGGGGATGTTCCGCATGAGCAGGCCGGCACACAGCATGCCAATCACGCGCGGCAGGCGCAGCTGCCATGCCACGAGCGCGCCGATCTGGGAGGACGCCCACAGCAGCAGCGTGGCCCAGGCAGAGTGGCCCGGCAGGAAGTTGGAGCCGATGGAGAAGTAGAGGACTGCACGGAAGACGTTGGCAGCGAGCGGTCAGGCACAGCGTGTTGGCTGCGGTAACTCATGTGTGCCGTTCAATGCAAGCCTTGCCAAGGTAACCAGCCCCCACATGTGCAGTTGGCGCCGCACCTCCGTAAACCACAGCCGCCAGGGCCACAAACGCCGCATCGACTTTGGGATCTGCACGCAAGCAGCAGGTGTCACAAAGGCATGAGCACGACTGCTGAAAGACAGCCAACCAGGAACACTCAATGCTTTTGCCAGAGCCGCTCCAAGGCATTGGGCCTCATGGCGGCATTAGCACTATTAGCTGGACTGGATGCAGCATATGAACGCACCGATTTGCGGACGCACGAGCCGCCGCACCGCCGCCGCCAGCCACCCGCCTTGGCGGGGCCGCCTAGCGGGCGGCGACTCCGGCTGCTTGTCACCAGCAGGCGCCCCGTTTCCAAAGGGGGTTGCCAGGGCGGCCATCGCCCCGCCGGGCTCCACTGCAAACGCTGAGCCCTGGGCCATCACACTGACTGCTACCGTCAGCCGCCGCGGATTGTGCTGCTACTGGCGCTGCAACAATGCACGTAGAACTCCGCAGGAGCGCCTGCCGGGCGCACGCGCGAGGTGTGTTCAGGCTCGGCGCTTGCTGCGGTCGCAGAGACCAGCAATATAGCTCTGAAGCACGATCAGGTTGCGGGGCACGCGCGATGGCCGCTCCGGCGCTGCTGGCCGACCCATGCCATGGCCGCCTGCTGCGCCGCCGTCTATGCCGTTCGTTGCCAACAGCAAAGTGAGCACAGCACAGCGACGCAGCCTGGTGCCTGCATACTGACGCGTGTTTCTCTGGGTGGTGCACTGCGTGTCTACATTGGCCTGTAGCCATCTGAACACACGGTAATGACTGCAGGGGGACACGTCAGCTTTTCAGCTGCACACGGCACTCGTTCTTGCTAACTGGCTAGCGGGTATATCTGCTGGTGCAGAGCGAGGGGAAGTTGGGCAAAGAGTATGGGAGGAAACTACATGCGGTGGTGGGCGTTTAGGTATCTTGCGTGTGCAGCCAGAGATTGACCGCGCTCAAATGCTCATGAAAGTGCCGACACCTCGATGCAAGGGGTGTCCTGGGTGGGGGCAAGTGCTTGAAGCAGTTGGGGGCATTCCTACCTGAATGCCCCCAATCAGCAACCTGTCCTGTGCAGCTGCCGCCGTTCTACTGCTCCGACTGGCGCAGGATCATGCTGTCGCGCAGCGGCGAGCGGCCCGCCTCCAGCATCTCAGCCGCCTCCTGCATGCACTGCTTCTTGGTGGGGCTCTTCTGGGTGCTCACTGCGGGCGGGGAGGGGCAGGGCGGGGGCCGCGGCAGGTGTGGGCAAGAGTACAATGCAGTCAAGCATGGCATGGGCGACGGGTGCAGCAAGGCTGACAAGCTTGTGCCCCTCAATGCCGGTCACACGGCCCTGCAGGCTCACCGGTGGCAGTCACACCAGCCTGGCGGTCAAAGGCGGGGTTGAAGCTGTTGGTGCGCGCTGCCACGCTCTCATCCGCAGCCTTGGCAGCCTTCCGCTTCCTCCACCACTGCGGCGCAGAGATAGGGCAGGTGGGAGGGTCACACGAGCTGATAATAAAACTTCACACCCATTGCAAGAAGAGGACCACTGGCGGCTTGACATCGCACACTTGCTGGAGCAACAGTTGTTCAGCCCAGCAGCATGCACCCCATCCACCCCTCGCACTACTCACCCAGATGCCGCCGCCCAGGGCGCCCAGGCCCACCACCGCGCCGACCACGGCACCCACAATGACGCCCGTGTTGGAGCCGCCGCCGCTGCTGCTGTCGCTGGAGGAAGAAGAAGAGCCGGAGCTCGAGGCATCAGAGGAGGAGCCGTCGCTGCTGGGCACCACAGGTGCGCCCAGGTACGCCTTGACTGTGCCAGGGGCCACGGTGATGCCGGCGGGCGCCAGCAGCGTGTACACAGTGTCGGTGCCCAGGGCCGCCACGGTGGCGTCGGCGTTCTTGGTCTCGATGCCGGCCATCACGTGCGTCTTGTCCTGCGGCAGGCAGGGGGTGGCGTTTGGAAGGGTAAGAGAGGGCTGGTTTTGCAGAAGCGGGCATGCTACGTCTTGCTGCACGTCTAGCGGTCATTCAAACCATGCTGCAAGCGCCCCTCACCTGCAGAAGGCGGCGGCCAGCCGTGGCCACCACGTGCACCACCTTGCAGGTGGCCTCGCTGTCGCCTGTCAGCCGCAGCAGCTGGGAGCAGAAGGGCTGCGCCAGCTTGGACTGGAAGTCAGAGGGGGAGGTGCCTGCAAATGGTGGGAGGACCAGAAGTGGCAAGATGAGGGCTGATGGAGGTTCAAAGTTAGAAGGATGAATCGACACGATCATGGCATCGTCACTTTGCCACAAAAGTGCCACAGGAAGCAAAGGACAGAGCCGGCTACCTTGCATAACCCCTATGCAGCTCCGCCCTTCCCTCACCTGTCACATCCAGCTCTACAGTAAGCGGCTGGGTGCCGGTGCTGGCTGGCACCGCGCCGGCGCCAGCGGCCGCGGGGCCGGGCGCAGCACCAGAGGTGGTGGCGGCGGGAGAGTCGGTCTGGGGGCAGATGTACTTCTTGTTCGTGAAGTCGTAGTCCTTGGACACCTGCCCAGGGTGGGAGAGGCGCAAAGCTGCTTAGTGACAGCTTAAAAGTGGGATAGCAGCACAACACGCAGCCCAGGCCTTGGAACGACAAGGCGCCAGCTGCCCCATCGCACCGTGCAGCGCCCGGTCTTGGGATCGCGGCAGTACCCGGCAGCGTTGATGTCCTCGTTCTGGCACTTGCACTTGCACTCAGACGAGTCAAAGGTGCCCTACACAAGTGTCACAGCCGTTGAGAGGAATGACTTCAACTGCTTGGCTGCTGGGAACGCGCGGTTGGAGACAGACAGACAGCAGCCCAGTGTGCTCAACCGACAAGCAGGCCACATGCCCAGCCCTTCCTCACCCCACTCTGCCACTCACATAGCTGCAGCCCTCATTGGGCATGACGCACAGCGTGGTGCCCTGGGGCAGCATGGCCAGCAGCTCGGACTCGGAGGGGCAGGTGGGGTTGTACTGGGAGGCGGGCACTGCAGAGGATGGAGGGGAGACAGCAGAGAAAACAAGCGGTCACGAGGCATCACAACACTACTCACAAGACGTGCCACTGAACCACATCCGTGAGCAAAGCTGGGAGCACTGCGCACTAAGCAGCATCAC
>VFQQ010004373.1_pt1 | contig 12558 bp, 18 predicted proteins | sample 3512341 | NCBI WGS metagenome assembly VFQQ01 (sample SAMN10412373, study PRJNA504923) | tailings metagenome | isolation source: Relicate 2 Philex TSF1 revegetated site | place: Philippines: Tuba, Benguet | collected 2017-08-29 | reverse complement strand
GCAGTGTCCCCCGATGCGCCCACCAACCCCGTGCTGTACTGGATGGGGCACGTGGACGACAGCGAGATGCCGCGCTTCGAGCTGGGTGCGCCTGGGGCTGATTCGGTTCCGTCTGCTTTGGCATCAGCGGGATTGGGCGCCGCGGCCTCTTGCCTGCTCCCAGTCAAATGTGTCCTCCTGCCTGCAAATTTCTTCTTTCTATGCTGCCATTTGGTAGCAGCCATCGCCCTTTGCCGTGCTCTCCAGTTGTTCAGGATGCACTTGCAGAGGGCGCCACGGGCCCCTACCGTCTGGATTCATCTCGCCACCGGCGTTCCAAAATAGCCACGCTCCTTTCACCCCAATATTTGCAGAGGGAGCCAAGGGCCCCTATCGGCTGGACCTGGGAGACGTCTTGTACGCGCCCAATGTGTGCCAGGACGGCCAGGTGCGGCTGTTGCGGGGTGTTGTCCTGCACATGTATTGGCTATCGAGTTTGCGCATTGTTTGGGCTTGGCGGCATCCTGTACGCCCCCAACCTTGTGAGCCTGTCAGGTTGCCACTGCATCTTCTGGCCAGCTTCAACCTTTCAACCGAAACTGCCTTGCATTTGTGCAACCACTGCTCGCAGGGCCGCTGGCTGATGTGGGGCTGGCTGCAGGAGCGCCGCAAAGTGGGCTCCTACTCGTATGCCGGCTGCCTCACGCTGCCGCGCGTGCTGCACTGCACGGAGGACGGGCGCCTTGTGCAGGTGGGGTGGGAAACGGGTCGGGTTTGTCCGCTGTGCCTCTGTTCACCAGCAACTGTGCAGCTTTCCATAATGCCAGCCGTGGCCTGCCGCCTTGCGTCCCCGTCTCTCACAGCCCCCATTCCGGGCGTGGCGCAGCTGCCTCTCCATCACAGGCATTGCTGCCGCTACAAACCCACCAGCAACTGCCGCTGCTTTGCATCCCTTCCGCCCTCCCAGGCCCCCATCCCAGAGCTGTCGCAGCTGCGGCAGGGCGCCGGCTGGCACCAGAACCTGGTGCACGTGCCGGCAGAGTCAACCGTGCCGCTGGCGGCCACGCCGGGGGCGGCTGCGCTGGACATTGAGCTTACACTAGACAGGTGGGTTGGTGGATGGTGCAAAGGAAACTGGATCAGGGCAATAAGCGAGCGGCTGCGCTGGACATTGAGCTGAAGCTCGACAGGTGCGGCGGTTGATGCATTGCTGCTGGCTTGCCTCGACGAGTTGGGTAGCAAGGCAAGCGCAGGGTTGGGCGCTGAGCTCGGATGCGTTGTGCCATGCCTGCTGAGCACCCAGCACCCAAACTGGTGTGCCGTTGCTCCCTGCAGGGGCAGCGCGTTTGCGGCGGGGCTGCTCTTCCGCTCGCACGAGGCGGAGGCAGGTGCGGCTGGTTGGCTGACTGAGATGGGTGGGGCTGGACATTTGATATCCAGCTGCGGAACTGGGAGGAGACCAAATCACACGAGTTGCAGTCGAGCGGAACACTCGCAATGCTGTTCGCTGCTGCCATGAGCTGCTGCTTCCTTTGCTCACTGCTGCCTGCTGTGCCCACAAAACTCCCTGTGCAGAGGGACGGCACCACCCTCATCTACGACTGGGAGCGAATAAAACCCCCTTGCTTGAATGAATCGATGCCTCACCACAACCTCCGTGTGCAGAGGGCGGCACCGCGCTCATCTACGACTGGGAGCGCAACGCGTTGGAGGCCATCTTCAACGTGCCGCCCAACTGGTGGGTTTCTGCTTCCTGATGGCTTGTGTTGTGGAAAGCCCAATTGATGAGTGAACGCGCTGGAGGCCGCCTTCGACGTGCCGCCCAACTGGTGGGTCTCTTGCTGGATGATGTGTTCTTGTCTGGAAAGGGGGCCTCAATCAAGCACCACCATGCCAGGGCGTACACGAGCGGCCAGGAGCCGCACTTCGCATTCGCTCTTGTGTGCAACCCTGCACCTCTGCAATCTGCAGGCAGCCGCCGGCAGCACCCCACACCGCCAAGTTCTCCGGCTCAGCGGCCGACGGCAGCGAAATTTTCGACCCCGCCCTGCTGCTCACTCCCCGGCCTTCGGAGCTGATGCTGGGGCAGGAGTTAAGCCGCACACCGTCTGTGGTGGGTTGCAAGCGAATTTTTGTATACGCATTGAGAGGGGTGTGCAGTGCGCCGCAGTGCAACAACCTTTTGAGTCGACACTGGGCCAGGCGTTCAGCCCTCTGTGGTGCGTGTCGCTGCTGCTCCTTGCTGTGGCGCAGTTCGTGCTGTCTGCAGTGGCTGTGATGGCAGCTTGTCTCTGCAGCAGCCACTCATGTCCGGTCCCTCGCAAATTGTCCCTCCTGCAGCTGTTTTCCCCGGACGCCGGCTTTGGCTTCGAGTCTGCCACTGGTTCCGCGGCAGCCACGCCGCGCACGGTCACTGAGAGCCTGGGCGGAGATGCCAGCAGCGCGCTGCTGTCGCCGCAGGTGCAATTGCCCGCGGCATTTGATCATGCCGATGCAAGAGTGGCAGCCATTGGCGTTCGCCTTGCATTGCAGCCCTGCTTGATACATCCCTACCTCTCTGCCTCTTGCCTCCATCACTTGCATTCGCAATCGCACAATGTAGCAGCTGCTGCTGGGCCTTGGTATGCCTTGATGTACACCTGATCCCATTGCCGCCCTGCTCCCTTCCTTGCCTGCAGCGGAGCGGCATCACAATAGCAGGCGCCCACCCCCGGCCGCCGCCACTAGACCTCGGCATTCCGGGCCTGCCGCTGCCGCCACACTTGGAGGAAGCAGGAGGGCAGGGAGGGGCGGTGCTGGCAGGCGCCGGCCAGGCCGCAGCAGCGTTCAGCACCTCCCTGCCGCGCTCGCTGGGAGGCTTTGGCGGCGGCGGCGGCGCAGGCAGCCTGCCCACAGGCGGGCTGTATCGCTCGGGTGGGTGCAGGGTGGGGTTGGTGGGTGCAGGGTGGGTGCTTCGCTTCTTTGCCTCTAGAAAGGCAGGCCTGGAGTCTGTGGGAGGCTGCGCCACGCGGAGCTGCCAAGACCAGAGTGCCCGCTGCTGTCCTCTGTTCCAGCGAGCAGCGCAGTTCTGAGCCAATGCTGGGCTTGGTTCCATGTCCCTGCGGGTTTTCGGCCACAATCAGCTGACACATAGACTACTCACTCTCCTCATCCATTCACCCTCACCATAGCAGTGAGCGACGTGCGCGGCGCAGCAGGGGGCATGACCCGAGTGGGCTCCCACCCCGCCCTGCAATCCTATGGCTCCTCCCTGCCCCGCCTGGGGGGCGGAGTGCCGCCCTCCCCGGGTGCAGGCGCCCGCTCGCCGCGGCTGCCGCAGCCGCCGGGAGTGGACACGGGTGCGTTTAGGGCTTGCTGTGCATGTTTGGGGTTGTGGAGCAGGCACAGTAGGGCACCGGTTGTGGGCAGGCAGCCGCCGGGAGTGGACACGGGTGCGTTTAGGGCTTGCTGTGCATGCTGTGCGTGATGCGCATGCTGGGGGTGGGAGCAGGCACAGCGGTGCACCGCTTGTGCTACCAGGAGTGGCAAGGGTGCGCTGCGCATGCTTTGCATGCTGGGGGTGATTTGGCAGGGCAGCAAGACAGGCACAGCGGGGCACTGCTTTTGTGCAAGCACTCACCTTTTGTAATTAGCTTTTAGTTTTATTTTCCAATGCAGACGCCGACCTGGACTTCCTGCTGGATGAGCCGGCGGCCCCCATGCGCGAGGCGCCGCCCCCCATTGTGGTGAGCGTTGAATGGTGCAGCATTGCACCCTGATGTGGCATGTCAGCATGCAGAGTTTGGGCAGGGTGGCTTGCAGCCTTATGTGGTGAGTGAGAGTGCAGGGTGAGGATGCGAGGCTCAATCAAGCAGCGTGTCTTGCAGCTTGGGAGGGTTGGGGATGGGATAGACCTAAATTGCGAGCAAGAATGCAGGCGCTTGCGGCGTGGCTTGCAGCTTTGGGAGGCTAACTCGTTCTGAACATAAGTTGCATGCTGCCCCTTCCCAACTTCAAGAACCGCGGCGCGTGGGAGCCCCGACTGTTTATGCATCCCCATTGCACCATCCTCCTGCCTGGCTTTCTCACCAACCATCCCACCACATTCCTTTCCGTGTTTAGGAGCCGCGCCGTGTGGGCGGCCCGCTGCCCACCATGCGCGCCAACGCGCCGCTGCACCTGCGCATTCTGGTGGACCACTCGTGCGTGGAGGTGTACACCGGCACTGGGGAGGTGAGAAATTCATGTCATTGAATCTAGAACTTCTGATTAGGAGTTGGAAAGGGCGTGGAGGTCTACACTGGGACTGGAGAGGTGAGGAATTCGATTGGCCTGGAAGGTTAGCGGTTGTGTAGCAATGAACCAGCACCTGCGCATCCTGGTGGACCACTCGTGTGTGGAGGTTTACACTGGGACGGGGGAGGTGAGCCGGTAGCCGCGAGGCTGTAAAGCAGTTGGCCCTTGGTCCAGTTTGTGCGCTGGGCTGCACCGCACCCTGAAGCATGGGAGCTTCCGTGCCGCCTGTTTGCTTGCTTGAATGGGGATGCTGCACAAAGCATCCTCAGAACCGGGACATCGCACTTGCACACGTTGGCCACCCCCCTCCCCACTCCGCATGGCACCTGGCTTGAGCTCCTCCTCCCCTCTATCCCACCTGCCCCTGTGCAGGCGCTGAGCACCCGCATCTACCGCGGCCAGGCGCCCGAAGGCGCCACCGATGCCGGCATCTCCTTTCTGGCTTTCGGCGGCACCGCCCTCGTGCGCCGCTGCTCCACCTACGAAATGGGCAGCGCCTGGGAGCACCCAGCGGTGGCGGCGGCCATCAGCCCAAAGGTGGCCACCAAGACGGCCCCCAGCCCCAAACAGGCAGCTGTGCTGGCGGCGGCGGCGGCCGCTGCGGCCGCTGCCGGCAGCCGGGGCGGAAGTGCGGCGGCGTCCCCGGCAGCCAAGGCGGCCAAGGCGGCGGTGCGATTGGAGCCGGCAGGGGCAGATGCTGAGCCCGGACCGCTGCGGGGGGCCTCACCTGCTGGTGCAAACGCGACAGCGGCGGCGGCGGCGGCAGATGCGCTGCTGGAGGAAATGGTCATGCTCTCCCCGCAGTGCAGCGCGGCTGTCGTCGGCGCGTTTGCCTGAGCGGCGGCAAGCTCTGCAGGGAAGCTGAGGCGGCCCAGTTCTGCCAACTAATTGTCGCTGCCTTGAGTGCCTTCTGGCTCCCAACCATCGTGCTCCCAACATGCTGTGCACCCTCTGCATGCCCTGTTGCCTGGCCTGCATGCTGTGCTGCTCACTGAACCGCGTGCCCCGCCCCGCCGTGCACTGGTGGCAGTCCCCACGACCCTGATTCTGAATGAAAACGACTTGCAATGCTGGACGCTGGTTGATGGTTGCTCCCCGCCCCAAACCATCTTCTTTGCGCTTCCATATCTGCTGCTCCACTGCTCCCATCCGCTGCTCCCTGTCCTGCTCACCCCCTCGGATCACTTGCTTGCTTGTATCGCCTCCGCTTGTACCCTGCCCTTGCCGAGTGTGCGTGTTACAATTCCTGTAGCATGCGTTGCAAGCTGGCGCATGGGGGAGGGGGCGTGCACATCTGTTGCGCTCAGTCTCCGAGAAAAAGCTGTATTATAGCTGGGGCCGGCTTGGCCAGCAGCGCCGCAAGGGCAGCGCTGTCCAGACACTGAGGGTTCGAGAGCTGGAGTGTTCAATGCCATAAGGCGGGTGGTGCGCTCAGGTTAGGGAAGCCAGAGGGGTTGTGGCGGAACGGGACGCTACTTGCAGTTGAGTTGATACACATGGACGCCGAGAGGGGGGCAAAGTGACGGGCGGTGAAAAGCCTCGGTGCGCGGCGGTGCAACCAAGGGAAGGGAGGGTGGATGAGTGCGGGCGGTTCAACGAAAGGATCCGAGAAGAGAGACGGGGCAGTCCGAGAGGGGGCACATGCAACACAGGGACGCTCAGGGTAAGTCACACGGGACCCACACTTGTTGGTCCGGGGGCAGGGCGGTTCGGGTTTGGCGGCTGCAACTAAAGCTGAGGAGGGAAAAAAATTCGCAGGGGGCAGTGCAGGGACGGGACTTTGGGCAGCCAGCGGCGCATCAGCCGCTGGGCGGCGCTGCGGCCGGCGGCAGCTGGCCAGATGCCTGCTGCACGCGCCGGTAGCGAATGCTGAGGCTCGTGCCGCACTGTGGGCACTGTACGCTGCCGGTGCTGCATGCTGAGGCTGCACTGGGTGAGTTGCCGCTTTCGCTAGGGGTGGCGCTGCCGCGGCTGCCACGGCTGCCGGCGCTGTCTGGTGGCGACGGTTTGACGGCATGCAGCACAAGCGGCGGTGCGCCGCCCACATGCTGCTGCTGCTGCTGCGGGTCTGCCCCTGGCGCCTTGCCTGACGGCATGCGGCTCAGCGCTGCTGCTTTCTGCTGCTGCTGCTGCTGCTCCGCGGCTGCGGCGGCGGCTGCCCGCTGCGCTGCGCCCCGTCGCGTCGCGACCGCAGCGTAGAATGCCACACCCCCCAGCATGAAGAGCGCTGCCGCCAGCACGGTGGGCAGCACAATCCACAGCACCTCGTGGCTGCTGCCGCCGCCACCGCCGCTCTGGGCCCCTGTTTGCGGCAGGTCTGGCCCGCCAGCTGTGGTCTCCACTCCATCCTTAATATACAGTGCCGTGGAGGGGTTGTGCAGCAGGGCCGACACCGGAAGGGAGCGGATGGAGGGGCCGCCTTTAAAGATGCCAATGGGCTGCATGGAGGGTGGGGAGTGGGCAGGAATGGAGGGCAGGTGAGGTGGGGCAGAAAGGAGAAGGGCGTAGCACCAGATGTGCCAGCCGGGGCTGCAGCAGCAGCAGCGGAGGCAGCGCACATCAGCGCCTTTTCCCCACCCTGCTGCACGTATGCTGCTGCCCAGCGGAAAGATTTCAATGTTCAGCTCAGCGCACCTCTGAGAGCGAATCTAGCCCGTCTGGCAGGTACACAAACGCCTTGCACATGGGGTCGGCGTTGCACATGGCGGCCAGGTCCTGCGGCAATGGTGGCGAGCAACAAAGAGCTCGTTCATTGATGTATTATAGGTGCACAGTCAGGTAGGGACAGTGCAGCGCTGGCTGCCGGTGGCCCCCAACTTGAATGTAGGCCCACACCCACACCCACAGCCCACCCCAACCCCAGCCCTCCCAGCCCCGCTCACCTCCACCGGCGCCTGCAGCAGGCACGAGTGCAGCAGCAGGCTGCCCTCGCACTTGTACCCCAGCCCCGCCTGCGTCTCAGTGCCCGGCCGGACCGAGAAGCCGGGGAGCGCCGGCAGCACGATGCTCACAGGCGTGCCTGCAGATTGTGTGGGGAAAGGGGGTTTTAGCAAAAGTTAGCAAAGGTTGGCAGGAGTGAGAAACAGCCATGATCCCTTCCAACGTGCAGGCAAAGCCGCACGGCTGCGGCTTTGCCTGCACGGGCAGGTAAGCACCCGGCCGTACCGCTGCCAACACCACCGGCGGGCACAGCCCGCAGCCGCGCTCTGGGCCACCCACCCACCTTCCCCACAGTCCGCACCTGAGATGTAGGGCACTCCTTCGCCCTTGGCCACCACTTGCGGCGAATCCTTGCGCAGCCGGAAAGCGGGGATGGACAGCAGGCGGCAGCCGTTGTGCGGCAGGTACAGCGAGCGACCCTCCGCTTCCTCCTCCGCCTCGGGCGAAGCTGCTGCCGGTGCGCCAGCGCTGTCGCGGCGCACCGGCGCTGCTGTGCCGCCCATGCTGCCTGCTGCTGCTGCTGCCGCTGCCGCCTCGGTGGCGTTGCAGCCGGCGGGGTCGGGGCAATACACCCAGGCGGTACAGCGGTCGTCTGCCAGGCACGAGCGGCAGCAGGCCGTTTCATCCGACTGCAGGTTGGAGGCGCCTGGCCGCAGCACATCTCCCGCCACGAGTGCGCGCTGCATGACGGAGCACTCTGCAAGCGGGGGGCGATGGCGGGCGCCGGCAAATGTGAGGCTGTGCCGGCAGCTGCGGCGGCCCGGCTGCCGGCGCCGCCGCAAGCTGCAGCAGGCAGCCAACCAGCCGCATGCATGTGAGCCAGGGACAGTCGGCAGTGCTCACTCTGGTCCACCACTTCATCCACAATGATGGTGCTGCCGTCGCCCAGGGCAGTGGCTGGACTTGGGGCAACCATGATGGCAGGTGACGCCGACGATGACGGCGCCGCCGCATCGTCTTGCAGCAAGCGGCGGCCCCAGCGGTCGGGCTGCGTGCGTCCACATGCCGCCGCGGCTCCACCTGCAATGCGCCGGGGGCGGGGAGGTGGGTGCCACGCCGTGACGGCAGCTGTGTGCCGGCAGGTCCTTGCCGCAAGGGAGCGGCGGGGGCGGCAGCTGCGGGTCGGGCTGGCGGCCTTCCGGTGCCCACCGGCCTCACCGAGTAACAAGAATAGGATGGCGCAGGCCCAGAAGAGCTGACGGCGCGGCGGGAGCGACATTGGCGCGGTCGCTCGCCGCTGCAGTGTAACAGACGGCTGTAGCGCGATGCGCAGCTGCGGCGGCGGTGTGGCTGCGGGTGCGCAGGGCTCGGCAGGTGCGCTACTCGCGAGGCGCTGCGCGCGGCGTCGCACGTGCTCCTGCTGCCATCGGTTTGCGCGGCGGTGTGAGGAACAACAGAGAATGATGGGAGACAGAACCCCACCAGCTTCAGCTTCTCACGGAAGGAGGCAGCGTCCCGCAGCGCCCCCTGCACTCCCAGCAGGCTCAACCATCATCACGCTGTTTTGCTAGCTTGCAGCACAGCACAGAACGCATCTACATCGCCTGCCGGGCGGCCGTGGAGTCTTCCAGGTCCCGCTTCCAGGCAGCAGGCTTGCGCAGGCGCTCAGGTGAGTGCACCAGCGTAGTGGAGCTCTGCACGGCTCACTTCTTGCCTGCGCAGCCGTGCGCACCCTGCTGGGGCTTCCCCAGGGTCGGCCGCCGCCAGCTTGCTACGGCGGCGCCGGCGCTGCACGGCACTCATTCGCCTCTATCACTTACTTCTACAAGTTCAGTTTGTGGTTGCATGCTGCGCTTACAGTCGGGCAAAAGGGAGAGACGGTTGCCGTCTGGCTGCATCCCTCCCCTTGCTTCAGCCGGCTACCGCCGCCGCCGCCGCCGAGATGGACGCAGCTGGCGAAGGCGTCACCTGCTTGCTTGACAGCCTGCCCGACTTCCTGCTGGCACGCATCATGGTGCTGACTGGCTGGGAGCACCGGTAAGGGTGGCCGTCCAGCTTTGCTTGGTAGCGCATATGCATGAGAGGCGAGTCCGCTTCCCGCCTTTCTCGCCTGCTGTCCTTACAAAGCTCACCCGCCTGCTGCTGTGCAGGCGCAGCATGGTGCTCGTCTCGAGCCGTTGGCGGCGCGTGTGCAAGCCATCACTGTGGCGCACGTCCGGTAAGATGGGCGGCGTGGCGGGCTGCTGTTGTTGCTGCTACGGCGCTATATGCATGCATGCGAGCGCCCAGTGCGCAGCATGCGCCCGTCGCTGCTGCTGGCCCGTGCCGACAGCTCGTTCCACTCTGCCCTGACTTGACTTGCCCTCGCTTGCCATCGCGTGCCTTTGTGCAAGCTTCCTGCTGCCCCTGCCTCTGCCCCTCGCAGCCAACACGCTGGTGCAGGACCAGAATGGCAACCTGGTCCGCGCCTACGTGATGGGCGCCAAGAAGGCCGGTAAGGGTGATGGCTGCCGCGGCTGCACCCCAGGGGAGCTCTGTGGAACCTGGGACAGCGCACATTGATGCAACCTCTGCTTGCCGCTGCGTGCAACCGTGCTGGGCTCAGGCCGGCAGCTGGCCCGCCGCGCCAGACCGGACCTGCGCTCGCTTTTTCATCCCCGTGCCCCTGCCCCCTGCCTTTCCTGACAGCCCATGCCCTGCAGCAAGCGCAGTGAAGGTGTGCTGACGGCAACAGTGTGCACGTGGTAAGATGGCAGGGCTGCTGCTGATTCAGACCCAGCGTGGCCGCTGCCCCGTGTCGGCAGCTGACCCACCAGTTCTGAAGTTTGATTTGAGTCAGGCTGCCACTGCAAAGGCATTGCGCTGCACCCGCATTGCAACTTATCTGACCACTGCCCCTGTTCTGTGCTCGCTTACTACTGTGTGCAGACCGTGTCGCTGGCGCGCCGGGCTTTGTGAAGCGCAGCTGCAGAAAACAGCTCGGCCTGTCAGCAAGTGCCGCAGAGCAAGCAGCTGGCAGGATGTCGCTCTCCTTGTTCCCATTGGGTTTGGGCAGCACCTCAATGGCATATGTTCAGTGCCCATGCAACGCATCGGTGATGTAATTTTGGTTCGTCAGTAGCTGGGTGCAGGGGAGGCCAGTGGGCAGGCGTTGGCATGGTGTTGCGCAACAAGCAGAGACAGCCCTTGTGCCATCTCTGCCCGAAGGTTGTGTGCTGAGATGGGTGCTGCCAGGAATGCCACAATGCGAGCACCCGCTAGCTGCCGAGTTGCGGCGCCGCATGGGCGTCGGAACAGCTGGCGCCCGTTGTGCCGGCCCCGTCAAAACGTCGCCTCAGCATGCTTTTGGCACACTATCTTCTCTGTGGTGTTGCCTACCGCTTCAGCGCCCCAGGTGCTGTAGCGCTGGCCCCAGACCGCTGCTCGTTCGTTCGAGGTTGCCCGGCCTTGCCCCTCACCGCTGCTGCCGCCTGGCACCCTCATTCAGGCCTCTGTACGCGGCTGTGATCGAGCGCCAGACCGCGCGATCGTCTGCGTCGCTCCCCGCCGCCGCCGCCGCCGCCGCCGCCGCCGCCGCCGCCGCCGCCTGCCGCCATGCCGCGCGCCGGCGCAGCCCTGCTGCTGGCCGCGGTGCTGGTGACGTTCGCCGCGCCGTCGTGCGCCGAGGTCACCGACTACGGCCTCTCTTCCGAGGCTGCCGTGGCTGCGCTGACCCAGGCGGCCCCCGACCTGGTGGAGCACCTGCGTGCTGCCACAGTGCCCCGCGAGATGCAGGGCCGCGACCTGGTCGAGGGCATGACGGACATCAAGAAGAAACAGGAGGCTGTGCTGACGCGGAAGAAGAAGTACCGTAAGGCCAAGGTGAGGTGCTGCCGGCGGACTGGGTGCTGGCGGCGGGTGGTGGGTGCTGCCCGCTGGGTGCTGCCAACGCCTTGTCGGCACCTCCATGCTCAACTCGTCCTTCTAACCCACCACTCTGCCACCTCCCCCAATCCATCTGCAGATGCCGACCGATTTCTTCTGCCTAGGCGGCCTTGCCATGAGTGCTCTGCTCAAGCTGGCCGGCACTGTCAAGCTGTCCAGCGTTGTCAACTGGACCGGCTACCCAGTAAGTGCTTTGAGATTTGCTGGGGAGTGCTGGATATTTGATCCGCCTGGCCTGCTTTTTAGCTGCTGACCCTGCCCACCCGCCTTCCTTCGCCACGCAGGTGTGCGGCGGCCACCAGTGGGGCCCCAGCAAGGACGGCCGCCGCTGGCCGTGCTACTTCTGGCGCGGCATCGACGCGGTGTGCTGGACAGGTGGGTTTGGGGCGCCCTGTTTTGCACAAGGCGCCGGGCACCGCATGCAGGGCGGCGGTGCATGCGGCCGCGCCGCTGGTGCCTACACGCTCCCCCGCCGCTGAACCCAAACGCGGCCTTCCTTCACCATGTCCAGGGATGGTGGTGGGCCTCTGGGCGCTCTGCCTGTGCCTCGACACCGTGCTGTTCCTGGACCTCTTCGGCATCGTCGCCAGCGCCACCTCTGGAGGCTTCCAGCTGGATGAGGAGGACAGGCAGGAGGCGAGGAAGCCCTCGGGGCCTCTGCCTGCACCGCGCCGTGCCGGCCCTGCCTGCTCAGTCGCTTGGCTGCCCGCGCCGGTGGTTAGGATAAATGCAGTGGTGCTCTTGAGCTGAAATCAGCACGCAGAGCAGGCATCCGCCGGCATGCACAGCCACCGCCCTGCCGCCGCTGCCGACGCCCAACCAGCCGTGGTTCCCCGCACTTCCCATCACTGCAGTTCGTGGGCATCGGCATCCGCGGCGCGCTGGGCCTGGGCTTCACCATCCAGTGCTTCATGCCCAACGAGGCCGACCGCGAGTCCGTCTGGGTCTGGCTGAAGGCCAACTGCCAGCGCATCGTGCCCTTCAAGGTGCGGCCAGCAGGGCAGGTGCTGGCCCTCTCGCCTGTTGCCTGCTTGATTTGTCGGCGCCTGGTAGGCGAGCTGGTGGGTGGCTGTGTGTGTGGCAGGTTATAGCCCTGGCTTTGCCACCACCCTGACCACAACCCTTCACCTCCGCTGCCTTTCCTGCCTATGCAGTACGAGTATGCCGGCGGCATCGTGAAGAGGTGGGCGTGCGTGCTGAAGACTGGAGAGGTGCTCTTCCCATCTTTCACCTACCACCCTGCCGCCCTGCGTCGCCGCGACATGGCTGCCGCCGCTATGCCCACCCTGCTGGATGTCGCGTCTTTCGCCTCCAACAGCAGCATCAACTCCGCCCAGCACGCCGCGGTGGGTGACAGGCATGGTTTTGGAGGGATGTTGGTGCAGGCTGATGCTGCTGGTCGGAGCAGCACCCTGGTGCACCCGCCCGAGCAACCCTGCCTCGCCTGCGTTGCCTGCCCTCCTCTGTCCCTTTCAGGCAGCAGTGGCGTCGGTGACCAAG
>VFQQ010004372.1_pt1 | contig 12560 bp, 9 predicted proteins | sample 3512341 | NCBI WGS metagenome assembly VFQQ01 (sample SAMN10412373, study PRJNA504923) | tailings metagenome | isolation source: Relicate 2 Philex TSF1 revegetated site | place: Philippines: Tuba, Benguet | collected 2017-08-29 | reverse complement strand
CGCTGCGGCCGGCACTCTTCACCGCGCGCACAAGCTTCGGCAGATGGTCGACGGCCTTGTCGGCACCGAAGCGCGCGATCAGCGTAAGCCGGCCAGGTTCGTTTTCCGGATTCAGCAAGTCGATCAGTTCCAGGAGACCATCCGGCGTCAGCGACGGTCCGCATTTCAGGCCGAGCGGATTCTTGATCCCGCGGCAATATTCAATATGCGCATGATCCGGCTGACGGGTACGATCGCCGATCCAGATCATATGCCCCGAGGTGGCGTACCAGTCGCCTGAGGTGGAGTCGACGCGGGTCAGCGCTTCCTCGTAACCGAGCAGCAGCGCCTCATGGCTGGTGTAGAAATCCGTCTCGCGCAGCGCGAAATTGGTTTCGGAAGTAATGCCCACCGCCCGCATGAAATCCATGGTTTCGGTGATACGGTTGGCGAGCGCCTCGTATTTCTCAGCTTGCGGACTGTCGGCGACGAAGCCGAGCATCCAGCGATGAACGTTTTCCAGGCTGGCGTAGCCACCCTGGGCGAAGGCGCGCAGAAGGTTGAGCGTCGCCGCTGATTGGCGATAAGCCATCTCCTGGCGGGCAGGATCAGGCACGCGCGACTTTTCGTCGAATTCAATGCCGTTGATGATGTCGCCGCGATAGCTCGGCAGCGTGATCTCACCCTTGGTTTCATTGTCAGACGAACGCGGCTTGGCGAATTGACCGGCGACACGGCCGATCTTCACCACAGGTTGCGATCCTGCAAAGGTAAGCACAACCGCCATCTGCAGGAACACGCGGAAGAAGTCGCGGATGTTGTCCGCGCCATGTTCCGCAAAGCTCTCGGCGCAGTCACCACCCTGCAGCAGGAAAGCCTCGCCATTGGCCACGGCCGCCAGCTGCTTCTTCAGCTTGCGGGCTTCACCGGCGAAAACCAGTGGCGGGAAGCTGGCAAGACGCGCCTCGGTCTCCTTCAACGCTAGAAGGTCCGGATAGGCAGGGACCTGCTGGATTGGCTTCGCTCTCCAGGAATTCGGGGACCACTTCGTCATTTGTCGCACCCAACGCGCTTTTCGCGGCTCGGCACTATCGCCCAAGCCCTTCGCTCCCCAACAGGGAGATGCGGCTCCATACAGGAAGCCGGTTTCCTATTCTAGCCCGGATTTGGCAGGGACGCGAACGACTTATGCGTGCCTCTGGAGGCCTACGCCGTTTGTGCTGAAGGCGCAAAACTTGCTGGCCCGACAAGACCTTACCCTTGCGTCACTGTGGCGGATCAGCCACGCGGGTGAAGCCGATCACAGACCGTTGCTAACCATTTAGTGAGAATGTTAACGGAAAATGATCAATTGGTGTTACTCTGTGTAACAAAACTAGAGAGGTTTGGGCGGGAAGTGATTCGGGTCGATAGACCGAGCCATTCAATGCTGGAACGGCGGCGCCACGATACGGCTACACCGCCAACCCGGACGCCGGTTTCTTCGATGCGCGGTTTCTGGGGCCTTATGCGGGCATACTGGTTCTCGGACCGGTGGCGAGAGGCATGGGCACTGGCTGCCATCATCGCCCTGCTGACGGCACTTTCCAGCAAGACCGGCGTCTGGTTCGCGATAGCCTCCGGCGAGTTGGTCAACTCCATCGCCTTTTTCCACGATGCCGCGAACACAACACCCCTCACCTCGCTGTTGAGCAATGCCGGCTGGCTCGTTCTGCTTGTCATCATCAAGGATGTCGGCATCACCGGCACCCGCACATTGGTTTCGGCAACACTGCATCGCAAATGGCGCGGCTGGCTGAACGGCCGCTTCAATGATGCGCTGCTGGATTCCAACCACACGCATTTCCATGCCCAGAACGGGGGCAACGGCACCGCGCCCGACAACATCGACCAGCGCGTCCAGGAATCAATCAAGGACATGACCGGCGGCGCCATCGGGCTCGCCATGGGCGTGCTGGCGGTAGCCACCTCACTGTTCTTTGTCGGACAAAAGCTGATTGCAGACTCCACCGAAGTCGCGGGATTGGAATTCCTCGGCGACTATGGCAGCGCCGTGCTGGCGCTGGCGGCGGTCGCAGCCTACGTCCCGATCAATACCTGGATCGCCATGAAGCTAGGCGGCATGCTCGAACGGCTGTCCGTCAGGATGCAACAAGCCGAAGGCAGCTATCGCGGTGAATTGACGACTTTGTTGCGTCGCTCCTTCCATGTTGCAGCCGCACGGGGCGAGGAAGTTCAGAAGGCCATGCACGGTCGCCTCTATGAAGATATAGACAAGACATGGGGCCGCCTGAACCGGGTCAATGCCGGCTATTCATCCTTCGAACTGGTCTACAATTTCATTGGCGCTCGTATCGTCGCCTACGGGCCGGGTCTCATCCCGTTCATCCACAACAAGATCGACCTCAAGGGCTACATAACCGGTGCCGAGCTGGTCAATTCACTGATCAGCCAGTGTTCGTGGTTCATCCACGTGATGCCGGCGATCGCAGCGCTCAGAGCCAACAGCCGTCGCGTCATCGAACTGGCCGACGCCATCGAAAACGTCCAGCAACCGGCTGACTTCTATCGCCAGTCAGGTCATTCGGACTTCCGCTACACCTATCAAAATCCGGTATTCGGCCTGACCATCCAGCATCTCGAATTGATGCAGAAAGGCGCCGATTCAACTCCGTTCGTGACAACCGAACGGCTTCGCTTCCGGCGCGGTGAATGGACTTTCCTCAAAGGTGAATCCGGTAGCGGCAAGACCTCTCTGATCAAGGCTATCAATGGATTGTGGCCTTATGGGCGCGGCACGGTCGTCTTCCCGGAAGGGGTGAAAACATTCTACGCAGCGCAGGAAGTGAAACTGCCGCCGGTATCGCTGAAGGAGCTGGTCTGCCTGCCGGATTCACCCGACGATCATTCCGATACCAAGGCCGCCGCCGCGCTGCATCGTGCCGGCCTCGGAGAATTCATCGAATATCTGTCCGAAGCGACACGCGACAATCATAGCTGGGACCAGGTCCTTTCCGGGGGTCAGAAGCAGAAGTTGATCGTTGCGCGAATTCTCCTGCAGCAACCGGGGCTCCTTTTCTTGGATGAGGCGACTGCAGCACTCGATCCCCAGGGCAAGGTGGCGTTCCATCAGGTGGTCAAGGACAATTGCCCCGATGTCATCGTCATCAGCGTGATGCACGAGGCGATCCCGCCACGTTCGGTAAGTGGCGAGGAGTTCTACAACAGCGTGCTCAGCATCGCCGATGGTGTTGCCACGAAGAAACCGTTGGTGCCGACATTGCCACGCGAGATCACCACCATCCTGGCCAATCCACCTGCACGGCCGAGCGCCAAGGCACCGCGGCTGGAGGATGGCTGGGCACGCATCACACGTATGCGGCTCAGGCAAAAGTAACGGATTCGTCGCTCTCATCCGCCTGGAGACGGCCCCGCCACATGCCGCTCGATGAATTGACATCGGCGTAATCTGGTCATGCCATCCAATGCGATGTGCGAACACAACTCGCCCCATCTTCACCTTGACTTTGACGTTCACGTCAATGGTAGGCTCCGCTTTGATCATGGGAGGCAGGATCGATGACATCTCCCCAAGCGCAATCCATCCCACCCGGCCCCCTTCAAGGGGACAAGGAACCAATCGGCCAGGAAGTGCGTCGACGCGATATCCGCTTTGACGCCGACGATGGCTTTCCGCTTACCGGCACGCTGTTCGAAGGCGACGGACAGCAGCCGCTCGTGTTGATCTCTTCGGCGACCGCAGTGCCACGCGGCTTCTATGCGGCCTTTGCGACCGCGGCCGTGAAGGCCGGCGCGCGCGGCGCGCTCATTTATGATTATCGCGGCACTGGCGATTCAATAACTCCCAGATCCTGGTCGAAACGCATCGGCATGGCAGACTGGGGACTGCTTGACATGCCGGCGGCAACCAGGGCGCTCAATGCGATTGCCCCGGAACATCCCATGGTCGGCGTGGGCCAATCCTATGGCGGCCAGGCGCTGGGTTTGAGTGGTATTTCGAACCGCTTCACCCGCTACGGCATGATCGCGGTCATGTCAGGCTATCACCGCGGTCTAGACGACAAATGGGCAGGACCGCGCATGTTCCTGCTTGGCGTGCCGCTCTCCTATCTCTTCCGCAGCATGCCGAAATGGATGCGCCTCGGCGAACCAATCCCGGCAACGGTTTTCCGCGACTGGGCTCGATGGTGCTCGATGCCGGACTATTTCTTCGACGATCCCGATCTCAGGGAGACATCTCGTTTCGCCGACGTGCACACGCCTATTCTGTCGCTGCGCATGACTGACGATCGGTGGGGAACGGAACGCGCCGTGATCTCGCTGATGAAGCACTACAATCGAGCTTCGGTCGAAAGACGCTGGATTTCGCCGAAAGACGCTGGTGGTCCGATCGGCCATCTCGGTTTTTTCCGTTCACGCTTCGCAGCCACCTTATGGCCGCCATTTCTAGCCTGGCTACTCGACGGTGAGGCTTTCACCGCCGGCAACCTGCCGCCGCAAGTGGCGTAGAAACCGGCCAGCTCGCCCGCATACCCTTTGACCGTGCGGACAAAAATGCTAGGAGCCCCGCAACGAAGGCGCGGGGAAGCGAATTCCAACCATGGATGCCAGGCAACTAAAGATCGAATCCGCGCGGGCAGCCCTCGCCCATGTCACGGATGGCATGAGGCTCGGCATCGGCACCGGCTCGACGGCAGAGGAATTCGTTCGGCTGCTGGCTGAAAAGGTCGCCACCGGTCTTTCGGTCATCGGCGTGCCGACTTCGGAACGCACGGCTGCATTGTGCACGGAACTCGGCGTGCCACTGACGACCCTCGAAGAGACGCCTGAACTCGACCTCACCATTGACGGCGCCGACGAAATCGATCCGGAGCTCACACTGGTCAAGGGTGGCGGGGGTGCCCTGCTCCGCGAAAAGATCGTGGCCGCGGCTTCGCAACGCATGATCGTCATTGCCGACCGCTCCAAGCTCGTGGACACGCTCGGTCGTTTTCCATTGCCCATCGAGGTCAACCGCTTCGGCCTGCGCGCGACCGAGATCGCCGTTGCCTCGGCTGCGCGCGAACTCGGCCTTTCCGGGCCGATCACATTGAGGATGACGGCGGGCCAGCCTTTTGTTACAGACGGCGGTCATTTCATCCTCGATGCATCTTTTGGCCGCATTCCGAATACAAGAGCGCTATCGAATGCCCTCCATGCCATCCCCGGTGTGGTCGAGCACGGTCTTTTCATCGGGCTGGCGTCCGCGGCAGTCGTTGCAGGTGCCAATGGCATCGAAACTGTCCACGCACCCCGATAAACCAGGGAGTCTTTTCGATCATGATGTTGAATAACCGCGTCCGTCGCCTTTCCGTGATGCTGGCAACTGCCGCAGTCGTGGCCTTCGCTGCTCCCGTTTCCGCCCAGGAAATCTCCGAATCGCACCTCAAGGCGGCCCGCGCGGCGGTCTCGGCAATCCACGCGACAGACGCATTCGACAACATCCTGCCGCAGGCGGCTGCAGCGCTCGAAGCCCAGCTGATCCAGAAGAACCCCGACCTGCAGGAGCTGATCAGCCAGACGATCAACGCCAAGGCGCTTGCGCTGGCGTCGCGCCGCTCCGATCTGGAGAAGGAAGCAGCGACCGCTTATGCCAAGGTGTTCTCCGAACAGGACCTCAACAACATCGCGACATTCTACCAGTCCGAGACCGGCAAGAAGCTGCTCGACAGCGGCCCGATCGTGACCCGCGAACTCGTGAAAGCCGCTGAAATATGGCAGAATGGGGTCGCTCGGGACCTCGCCCAGCAGGTCGGCGAAGCACTGCAGTCCGCCGCAGGCGCGAAGGCTCCTGCCCCGACCGAAGGCGCCGCTCCGGCTGAGGGCGCTGCGCCCGCCGACGGCGCAGCTCCAGCCGAGGGTGCCGCACCTGCAGATGGCAGCGCCAACTGACCACCGCATCTCGGTGTTACTGGATCAAAAGCCCGGCCATGGCCGGGCTTTTCTTTTGACGATTCGACGCCTACCTCTCACCTGCGTTGCACAAAGGAACAGGATTTCGTCATGAGTGCTTACGACTACGACCTTTTCGTTATCGGCGGCGGCTCAGGTGGCGTGCGGGCAGCACGCGTGTCGGCAGCACTCGGCAAGAGGGTCGGCGTTGCCGAGGAATATCGCTTCGGCGGCACCTGTGTGATCCGCGGCTGCGTGCCGAAGAAGCTCTTCGTCTATGCGTCGCAATTTCCAGAGCATTTCGAGGATGCTGCCGGGTATGGCTGGACCGTGCCGCAGGCAAGTTTCGACTGGCAGACGTTGATTGCCAACAAGGACCGCGAGATCGCGCGGCTGGAGGGGCTTTATGCCAAGGGCGTGCAGGGTGCCGGCGGAGAGACCTTTCAGAGCCGCGCCGTTCTCATCGACCGTCACACCATCCGCCTTGAGGCGGAAAACAGGACCGTCACCGCCGACCAGATCCTGATCGCCACGGGTGGCCGCCCCGCTGCGCATCCGGCATTGCCAGGCCATGAACACTGCATCACCTCCAACGAGGCGTTTCATCTGGCCGAACTGCCGAAGGCGATCGCCATCGAGGGTGGCGGCTACATCGCCGTCGAATTCGCCAATATCTTCCACGGCCTCGGCGTGGAAACGACGCTCATCTACCGCGGCACCGAAATCCTAAGCCGCTTCGACATGGATCTGCGCCGCGCCTTGCATGAAACCATGGAGAAGAAAGGTATCCGCATCCTCTGCCGCACGGTTTCGGAAGAAGTGACGCGCCGTCCGAACGGAAGACTCGACGTGAGAGTGACGGGAGGTGACATCCTGACGGTTGATCAGATGATGCTTGCCATCGGCCGCCAGCCCAACACGGAAAAGCTCGGCCTCGAAGCCGCAGGCGTGGAACTGTCAGCGGCAGGCGCCGTCATCGTCGACCGGTATTCCCGCACAAATGTCGACAACATCTGGGCGGTGGGCGATGTCACCAACCGTGTACAGCTGACGCCGGTCGCCATCCATGAGGCCATGTGTTTCGTGGAGACGGCATTCAAGAACAACCCGACCTCCCCGGATCACGACACCATTGCCACCGCGGTGTTCTCGCAGCCGGAAATCGGCACCGTCGGCCTTTCGGAGGATGATGCTGCCAAGCGTTTCGCGGAGCTCGAGGTTTATCGCGCCGCCTTCCGGCCGATGCGCCACACGCTTTCCGGACGCGACGAGAAGATGCTGATGAAACTCGTGGTCGATGCGGCGAGCCGCAAGGTGGTTGGCGCGCATATACTCGGACCCGATGCCGGCGAAATGGCTCAGCTTCTGGGTATCCCGATCAAGGCGGGCCTGACCAAGGACGATTTCGACCGAACTATGGCCGTGCACCCGACAGCCGCGGAAGAGCTGGTCACCATGTACAAACCAACCTACCGCGTCAAAAACGGCGAACGGATCGACTAGTACCCGCGATCGAACCCGACGAGGCAGAAAAACCAGGCTCCTGCTCTTGACTGCCGAGCAGCACCGGATAGTTTAAGGACAAAATACCGGCCTCGTGAGCCGGACGGCAAGCGTGCCTCGTATGCCTCGCCCGACGGCGATGGCTGCGGGGCATTTTGTTTTTGGGGGACATTGCTGGTGAAGCGCCGCATCGAGATCGGCATCCTGTATTCCCGATCCGGGAACTACCGCCTTGTCTCGGAGTCCTGTCATCGCGGTGCCATGCAGGCTATCGCAGCAGTCAACGCCGATCCCTTTTCCCCGATCGAATTCATCCCCGTCGAGCGCGACCCGCAAGGCAATGCCGACCGCTATGCGACACTGGCCGAGGACATTCTGCGCAACTCAAGCGCCCGCCACATCATCGGCGGCGTCACATCCTGGAGTCGCAAGGAGATCATTCCGGCCCTCGAGAAAGCTGGCGGAATGCTCTGGTATGCCTGCCCGTATGAGGGGTTCGAGGCCAACGAGCACGTCGTTTACATGCATGCATGCCCCAACCAGCATCTGGTACCGCTGCTTGGACACGTCGTCCCCATTTACGGTGCCAATGGCTTCCTGACCGGCTCCAACTACATCTGGGGCTGGGAAACCAATCGCGTCGCCCGCGACCTGATTGCCGATGCCGGTGGGTGCGTGCTTGGCGAACGCTATCTGCCGCTTGGAGAAACCGACGTCTCACGGGTGATCGACGAGATCCGCGCGACCCGTCCGAACTTCATCCTCAACAATCTGATCGGCCCCTCTTCCTACGCTTTCTTCAAGGCCTATGCGGAGCTGGCCCAGCAGGACGATCACTTCACGCCACCGCACTGCCCGATCGTCTCCTGTAATCTGACCGAATGCGAGCTGCCGGCCATCGGCGCCGCCGGCGATGGCCACCTTTCCGCCGGACCGTATTTCCACGACACATCCGTCAAGGAAGTCTGGCTGGTTGGCCAAGCTGAAAAGGACGAGCCGCGCCCTTCATCTTTCCAGGCTTCCGCCTTTGCTTCCGTGAAAATTCTCGCTTCCATTCTCGCTGCCGACAGCGACGCCAGCCCGAGCGAACTGTCCGCTGCCTTTGCAAGCAACAGCTTCAACACACCGTTCGGAACGATCCGCATCGATCCGCAGACACAGCACGCGACGCTGCCCGTCGAGATCGGCCGTATCGCAGGTGACGGTTTTGAAAAAGTTAGCGTTACCAAGGCAGTAGATCCTGATCCTTACCTGTCGCGCTATGACCGCACCAAGGTATTCGGTCGTCGCAAGCTGAAGGTGGTGTCATGAAGCGCGCCGCCCGCATCCCCATCCTCGGCGGCGCGAAGGCTTTCGTGCTGCATCGTCAGCATGCCAACCTCACGGCCATTATGCGCCAGCTTTCGGCAATCGGCCTTTCAGTGACAGACTGCTGGCCGGAACTACCGCCTGAGGCACTTGGTGCGGACTTCGTCTTCTTCGACGTGGACCTCGGCTTCGACGAGCAGTTTCCCTGGCCACCAGGCGAAGCGCCGATGCCGATCATCGCACTGATCGGTTCGGAAGCACCTGGCCGGATCGAATGGGCGCTGTCGCACAATGCCGACGCCCAGCTCCTGAAACCGGTCGGCAACTCCGGCGTCTATTCCGCGCTGTTGATCGCCCGCCAGAGCTTCGCCGCACGTCGGCAGCTGGCCGACGAGATCGCAACGCTGCAGGCGCGCGTTGCCGAACGCCAGACCATCGTGCGCGCGGTGGCGGCCCTGTCCAGCCAGGGCATCGATGACGAACGCGCCTATGCACAGCTGCGCTCGTTGGCCATGAGCTGGCAGGTAAACCTCGAAGAAGCTGCCCGCCGGGTTGTCGCCATGACCAAAAAGGAGGGCGACATTGACCAATCCCATCGCGCCTGACGCCCCAATCGCTGCGCGCCTGCCGGCACGACGCCGGCCAGGCGTGTTCGGCCGCCTGCTGAAACGCCCCCTCGCCGTCATCGGGCTCGCCATCATCGCCTTGACTGTTCTCGGCGCAATCTTTGCGCCCTGGCTCACGGCTTATGATCCCAACGAACAGCTGTTTGACGGATTGACGCTTGAGGGCGCGCCGCTGCCGCCCAATGCCGCCTTCTGGCTCGGGACGGATCTGCTCGGGCGTGATCTTTTGACCCGGATCCTGTACGGCGCGCGTACCTCGCTCATCATCGGTGTCGTCGCCAATGGTGCAGCCCTGCTCATCGGCACATTGGTTGGCGTCACGGCCGGCTATTTCCGCGGCTGGATCGGCGGCGCGCTGATGCGGTTCACCGACCTGATGATGGCCTTTCCGGCACTGCTGCTGGCCATCTGCCTGGCAGCTGTCTTCCAGCCAAGCCTGTGGATCGTCGCCATGGTCATCGCGCTGGTGAACTGGGTGCAGACTGCTCGCGTCGTATTCACGGAGACCAGTTCACTGGCCGAGCGCGAGTTCATCGACGCCGAGCGCACCATCGGCGCGAGCACGCCTCGCATTCTGTTTCGCCATATTCTGCCGCATCTTCTCCCCACCATCATCGTATGGGGGACACTCGGCATTTCGACCACTGTGTTGCTGGAAGCCACCCTGTCCTATCTGGGGATCGGCGTGCAGCCTCCGACGGCCTCCTGGGGCAACATCATCTTCGAGAACCAGACCTATTTCCAGGCAGCACCCTGGCTGGTCTTTTTCCCTGGTGCGGCCATCCTTGCCCTGGCGCTTGCCTTCAACCTGGTCGGCGATGCGCTGCGCGACATTCTCGACCCGACGCAGAGAGGCCGAGCATGATCGCCTATCTTACCCGCCGCCTGATCCAGGCAGCGCTGATCCTTCTCGGCGTGTCAATCATAACCTTCGCCCTGCTCTACCTGCTGCCGGCTGATCCGGTGCGCCAGATTGCCGGCCGCAGCGCGACGCCGCAGACAGTCGAAAGCATTCGCCAGCAACTCGGTCTCGATCAACCCTTTGTCGTGCAGTACTGGCGTTATCTCACCAACCTGCTCTCGGGTGACCTTGGCCGCTCCTACATCCAGCGATCCGAAGTCACCGAGCTGATCGTCTCGCGCCTGCCGGCAAGCCTCATCCTGATGGTGGGGGCGATCCTGTGCGAGCTGGCGATCGGCCTGACCATGGGATTGATCGCAGCCGCAAAACGCGGCAGTGCCACCGACCAGACCCTGATGGTCGGCTCCTTCATCGGTGTCTCGGCGCCGCAATTCGTTGTCGGCCTGCTGCTGCTCTATGTCTTTGCCGTCCAGCTCGGCTGGTTCCCGATCGGCGGCTACGGCACATGGCGACATGCGGTCCTGCCCTCGCTGACGCTCGGCATCCTCGGCGCTGGCTGGTATTCGCGCATGATGCGCTCATCGATGATCGACGTACTGCGCCAGGACTATATCCGCACCGCTCGTGCCAAAGGGCTCGCGCGCCGCGCCATCCTGTTTCGCCATGCCCTGCCCAACGCCATCCTGCCGGTCATTGCCATGATCGGCATCGATATCGGCCTGTTCATGAGCGGCATCGTGGTAGTGGAAAGCGTGTTCGGGTGGCCCGGCATCGGCCAGCTCGCCTGGCAGGCGATCCAGCGCGTCGACATCCCGATCATCATGGGTGTGACGCTGGTATCAGCCTGCGCCATCGTGCTCGGCAACCTGATCGCCGACATCGTCGCCCCGTTCATCGATCCGCGCATCAAGCTGCGCTGAGCAAGGCAACCACAACAAAGAGAAGGGAACAGAACATGAAGAAACTTCTGGCTTCAACCGTAGCGGCATCGGCGCTGGCGCTGATGCTTGGCCTTGCCGCTGCATCGGCTGAAGAAAAGCTCGATCCGAATGCAAAGCAAGGCGGCGCCATCACCATCACCTACAAGGATGACGTCGCAACACTCGATCCGGCAATCGGCTATGACTGGCAGAACTGGTCGATGATCAAGAGCCTGTTCGACGGGTTGATGGACTACGAACCCGGCACCACCAACCTGCGGCCTGAGCTTGCCGAAAGCTACGAGATCTCTCCGGACGGCACGACGTTCACGTTCAAGCTGCGCAAGGGCGTGAAATTCCACAATGGCCGCGAGATGACGGCCGATGACGTCAAATACTCGCTCGACCGCGTCACCAATCCGACGACCCAGAGCCCCGGCGCCGGCTTCTTCGCCTCGATCAAAGGATACGAGGATGTCGCCGGTGGCAAGGCACAGAGCCTTGCCGGTGTGACCGCTGTCGATCCCGCGACCGTCAAGATCGAACTGTCGCGGCCCGACGCCACCTTCCTGCACGTGATGGCGATCAATTTCAGCCACGTCGTGCCGAAAGAGGAGGTCGAGAAATACGGCGCCGATTTCGGCAAGCACCCGGTTGGCACCGGTGCCTACAAGCTCGCCGAATGGACGCTCGGCCAGCGTCTGGTGTTCGAGCGCAATGCCGACTACTGGCACAAGGGCCTGCCCTATCTCGACAAGATCACCTTCGAGATCGGCCAGGAGCCGATCGTCGCGCTGCTGCGCCTGCAGAAAGGCGAAGTCGATGTGCCGGGAGACGGCATTCCACCGGCCAAATTCCAGGAAGTGATGGCCGATCCGGCACAAAAGGCGCGTGTCGTCGAGGGTGGCCAGCTCCAGACCGGCTACGTTACCATGAACACCACCATGGCGCCGTTCGACAATGTAAAGGTTCGCCAGGCCGTCAACATGGCCATCAACAAGGAACGCATCGTCAAGATCATCAACAATCGTGCGGTACCGGCCAACCAGCCGCTGCCGCCGTCGATGCCCGGCTACGACAAGAATTTTGCCGGCTATAAATATGATGTTGAGAAAGCAAAGGCGCTGCTTGGCGAGGCCGGTCATCCGGGCGGTTTCGAAACGCAGCTCTTCGTCATGAATACGGACCCCAACCCGCGCATTGCCCAGGCGATCCAGCAGGACCTGGCTGCTATCGGGATAAAGGCCTCGATCCAGTCGCTGGCGCAGGCGAATGTAATCGCCGCCGGCGGTGACAAGGCAGGCGCACCGATGATCTGGTCCGGCGGCATGGCCTGGATCGCGGATTTCCCCGATCCGTCCAACTTCTACGGCCCGATCCTCGGCTGCGGTGGCGCGGTTCAGGGTGGCT
>VFQQ010004371.1_pt1 | contig 12565 bp, 14 predicted proteins | sample 3512341 | NCBI WGS metagenome assembly VFQQ01 (sample SAMN10412373, study PRJNA504923) | tailings metagenome | isolation source: Relicate 2 Philex TSF1 revegetated site | place: Philippines: Tuba, Benguet | collected 2017-08-29 | reverse complement strand
GGGGGGGGTGGGGAAGCGTACGATTGGCGGCCTGGTCTGCATGTACCAGCTGCAAGCATGTCATGTGACCAACCGCGTGTCAGGGTTGAAAGCACCTCCCTGCCGCCCACCTTCCGCTTGTCGTACACGCCCGCCTTCTTCAGCACCTCGGCGGCGATGGGCACGGTCGAGTTCACGGGGTTGCTGCAGGACGAGCAGGGAAGCGGAGCAGGCGGGGATCAATCAGTGTCGATCTAAGTGTCAATGGTTGGTGGAACGGCGGCTGTGCAGAGCAACGGTGACCATTTTGTGGCAACAAGAGGATGAGTTTCACCTGTCTGCCTGTCCCTGGGCCCCGTGAAACATCCCATAAGCAAGCATCCTGCGCACCTGATGATGTTCAGGATGGCGCCGGGGCAGTGCTGCGCGCACGCCTCCACCAGGGTCTTCACAATGCCTGCAGGTGAGAGGCATTGACCAGCAAACACAGTCGGATTCACGTACCAGAGCAGCCCAGGCTGCCACCTCAGCCGAGCGCATGCAAACCCAATGCTGGATTGCACCCCACAAGGCTGCAAAGTGCGGGTCGCAGCATGGCACACATGCAGGCCGCTAGGATGCCTCCTCCACTGACCGGCGTTGATGTTGAACAGGTCATCGCGGGTCATGCCGGGCTTGCGGGGCACGCCTGCAGCAGATCAGAGCAGGAACACTGCAATTATACAGGGGACAGCTCGGCAGTGCAGCGCAAGGGCTCAAGCTTCCTCGTGCAAGCATGCCATGCCTGGCTCCACCTGGCCGGCGATTCCCGACCAGCGGCCAGGAAAAAGCAAACTTAGTGGAGCGCACCGGCGGGGATGACCACCAGCTCAGCGCCCTTGAGCGCGCCCGCCAGCTCATCAGCGCCGGTGAAGCCCTTGACCTGCAAATTAGGGTTACTTAGCACGGAGATCAGCTGCCTGGTGAGCGATTGCCATGGGCTGAGAAGCAGCGCCGGGCAGGGGGGCAGTTGGCGAAAACGCAGGGGTGGCGTCTGCGGTTGCAGCTGGCTTGGGTGCTGCCACATGCAGCATGGGGTGCCCCAGCTCTCTGCAATTTGCAACGCATCCCTGCATGGCCCGCAGCTGCAGCAGTGGGCAAAGCTGCGTGCCTGGGTGGGGGTGTTGCAGTGCGACAGGTCGGCTGCCACGCCCGCCACGTTGGCCACATCGTACAGCGACAGCTCAGACACTAGGCGGTTCATCTTGAGCAGCAGGGACAGGGGCTGGCCGATGCCGCCGCCGGCGCCAAGCACGGCCACCTTGCTGCAGGGCAGCGAGGGCAAGGGGGCCGGCAGCCCCGGCGGCGCGTCAGCTCGCAGCGGTGGGGCGGCTGCAGCGGCGGCAGGCGCATTGCGGCCTGGCCCGCCGGAACCCGAAGCCTGACGGTATGCCCGATCAAGGGCGAGCACTCACTGGGCCTCCACCTTCACGGCGGCGCGGCGGCTGGCACGGGGAGCGGCGGCGCACACGCGGCCGGAGGGGCGGGCGGCCACACCCTTCATGCCCTCGAAGCGGGCGATCTTGCTGGCCTGCGCCTGCATAGTTATGCTGCCGCTCGGGTGATGGGGCTGCTGATGAGGGGTGGCTCTGGCGGGCCGGCGAGCGGGGCAATAGGCTAGGCAGAGAGGGCGATCGCCGATGCTGCCTGCAGCATTGAACGCTAGTGCCATGCTGCCTGCTGCGCCCCGCTGACCAGTGGGCGCGAAACGCCTGCCGGGCGCCTGCATCCTTGCCGGCGGCGCTCCCGGCACTTTCTGCAGCACTGCTGATGGCCTGGGGCGGGCTGCCCAAGCCCTAACCGAGCATGGCCTCGGACTGGAGAGCGGCGGTGCAGAGCCTGCTGCTCGACACGGAGAGCAACCTGCGCAGGGTGCGGCGCGCCACTAATGGCAGCGCCGAGGGCGCCACCACGCCCACCAAGAAGGTGCGGCGCCGCCGAAACCGCCGCCGCCCTCGAAACCGCCGGCCCTGCCGAAACCCTCGCTGCCCTGCCCTCGCCTGCCTGCCCTTACACCTCACACCCCCTTCCCACCAACCGGCTCCCATGCAGTCTGGGGCGCCACCGTACGCCCTGCTGCGTGCGGGCGTCAGCCCCGGGGACCCGCACCTCATCGCGCCGGCACTGGCCGACAGCGAAGCCGGCCTCATCAAGGCAGTGTCCGCCCCGGCCCCTTTCGCCAGCAGCTACCCCCCTGGCTTCTCTTGCCACCCACTGCCCGTGACACCCACGCCGCCGGCAGCCGCTGCGCTGGCGCCCAGCGCCGCGCTCGAGCTGGAAGCGCTGCGGCGGCAGGTGGGGGAGGTGGGCAGCCAGCTGGCGGCACTTCGGACAGCGGCGGCAGGGTGGCATGCAGCGGCAACCAAGGTGGATGGTGTGGACAGCCGATGCACAGCCCAAGGTGGGCAGATTGCGGAGCTGTCTACACGGCTGGCTGACCTGGCAGCCGGGCAGGGCCAGGCAGAGGCGGCCGGCGCCGAGCGGCAGCAGCAGGCGGAGGCGCACCTTGCAGCACTGGGTAGCAAGGTGGACGCCCTTGCTGCCGCAGCCGCTGCTGCTGCAGCATCAACAGCCGCAGCAGCCGCAGACCGCAGTTCTGGTGGCGTCCCTGCTGCTGAGCTGGCGCCGTTGGCGGAGCGGCTAGCACAGACGGAGCAGGCGCTGGCCCGGCTGCAGGCTGATGTGGAGCGGCAAGCAGCTGCTGCCCCGCGTGCCATGGAAGCAGCTGCGGCAGCGGCAGCGGTTGCAGCCATGGCAGGGCTGCAGGCGGAGGTGAGCGGGCTGCGAGGCCAGGTGGGCAGGGCTGCCGAGCGAGGGGAGGCGGCCCAGCAGGATGTGGCACGGCTGGCGGGAGAGGTGCAGGCTCTGCACAGCGCGCAGGGCAGCGCAGCACAGCAAGCCACAGCGCAGCATGCCCTGCTGTCAGGCCAGCTAGCAGAGCTGCAGGCGGCGCATGCTGCGCATGCAGGAGCAGCGACGCAGCAGAGCGGGCGGGTGGAGCAGCTGGCTGCTGAGGTGGCGAGGATGGCTGCCCAACTGGATGAGCACCAGCAGCAGCTGGCACAGGCTGCAGATGCTGTGGGCCCGGATGCACTGCACCAGCTGGCAGCGCAAGTTGAGGCATCAAACGGCGCAATTGCGGCCCTGCAAGAACAGGTGGGCAAAGGGGAGTGACGGTCGGGTGGAATGCAGTGCAACGGCGTATGCACCTGAGCGGGCGGGCCTGCAGCATTTGAGGGCACGGCGGAGGGCAGATGGCGGCGCCCTTCTCACCAACCTGCCTCTGTGCACTGTCATCTGCAGATGAGCCAGCTGGCAGCCCTGCAGGCCGCCCTTGATGACGCCAACCAGCGCCTGTTTGAGCTGAGGGTTGAGGTGCGCAGGAATTGGTTGCCTTGGTGGTCACTTGACACACGGTGCTGCTGTACAGCCTCCCCGGCCTCACGTTCGTGTACTGTGCCTGAAAGGGACTCAGTTGTGCCTTCAACCAGTACCCTGTGACACCAACAGCCGCTGGCATTTGTTGCCTCGTCCCAACATGCTGCAGGTGCAGAATGGGGCTGAGGATGCCGGCATCATGGCAGCCTCCACCAAGCGCCAGGTGGGCTTACAAATGAGGGCGGCACACCACTCGATGCAAGTTCGCATGGAGTCAACCTGACGTGGCTTGTGTTGGAGTTGTGTCGGAGGATTGGAGGCATGCCGGCATGCACTCGGCCAACCTTTGCTTGCACTGCAACCCTTCTAAGCTGCAGGCGGAGGAGGCCGGCGCAGCGGCCGCTGCCGCCGCCCTGATGGCAGAAGGCCTGCAGCAGGAGCTGGGGCAGGTGCAGGCGCAGCTAGAGGAGCAGTTGGCCTCAGCCACAGCTCATGCGGAGCAGACGGCAGAAGAATCGCGCCAGCAGGTGCAGGCAGAAGTGGACGCTTGGCGCACTGAGCTGGCTGGCGAGCTTGCGGCTGTGGCGGGGGCTGCTTCCGCCGCTGCGGCTGCTGCCACTGCGGGCCTGTCTCAGACCGTCGACCAAGTTGTGTCTGAGCTAGCTGGGCTGAAGCTGCAGCTGGCTCAGCAGCGGGAGGCAGCCGAGGTGGCAGAAGCGGGGGCCCGGCGCAGCTGCGATGGGGCGGCCAGCCCGCTTGAGCAGGTTCAGGCCCAGGTGGCAGCGCTGGAGCAGCGGTTGGATGCTCTGGCCGCCAGCCCTAGAGGCAAGAAGCTGGCCAATGCGGCAGAGACGGCGGCCTGCCTGGCCACGCTCTCTGACATTGTGCACAAGCAGCGGGACGAGATGCAGCAGGTCAAGGCAGTCATGTCGTCTGTAGGGCAGGATGCAGCAGCGCTGGCCAGCGCGCAGCGGGAGATGGGTGCACAGCAGCAGGACGCAGTGGAAGCGCTGCAGGCTGCTGTGGAGCAGCTGCGGCAGCAGGCGGAGGCGGCCGCTGTGGATACTTACCGGCACAGTGAAGAGCTGGAGGGCATGCGGCGCCAGCTGGCGGCTGCTCAGCTGGGCACAGCCGCTGTGGAGGGCGCAGCTGCTGCCTCTGCTGGTGTGCAGGGCGGGGACCCCCACCCGTCTGTGGCAGCCATGCAGCAGCGGTTGGATCGGCTGGAGGCGGCAGTTGCTGGGCAACGGAGCGGCGAGCGGGAGACGGGCGGCCCCTGCAGGCGGAGCACTGATAGCAGCAGCTCTGCAACCGCAGAGGAGGGCAGCCCCGCCAGCATGGCAGCACTGCATGCACGCATCGCTGCGCTGGAGGCCGTGCTAGCCAGCAGCCGAGGTGGCGATGGCGGTGCTGAGCAGGCACAGCAGGCACAGCAGCAGCAGGAGCAGCAGCAGATGCAAGCGGTGGCGGCTTTGGCAACCCTGGTGGAAGGCATGCAGCGGCAGCTGGATGCTCTGTTCGCCGCCCAGCAGGCCTTGGCTGCCCCTGCCCCTGCTGCTGAGGAGCAGGTCGATTGCCAGCCAGCTGTTCTGCGGCAGCAGGTTGACGAGCGCGTGTGCCGCACAGAGGCCACTGTCGCCTCTGCGCTGGAGGAGGTTGCTGGCCAGATGGCGGCGCTGGCCGCTCGAGTGGAGCAGGCTGAGGCAGCAGCACTGGCCTCTGCAGCTGCGGCGCAGGCAGCAGTGGCCGAGGCACAGCAGCAGGTGGGCACGGTGCAGGGTTTTGTGTCGCAGCAGCAGCTGTCCCGGCAGGCCAGCCTGCGGCAGTCGGCTGAGGCAGCAGTTCAGCACAGCAACGGCGGCGGGGGGCTGTTTGCCCGCATCGGTTGCAGCTTCAGCAGCCAGCCAGTCAGCCGGCGCACCACCGGCGGCAGCAGCGACAGCCGTGAGGCGGGAGTAGGCAGCGCGGCTGCCCTTGCGGAGCAGGCAGACATTCCGCTGCGCCAGCAATGGTCCAGCAATGGCGAGCAGGAGGTGGGCAGCAGGCACAGCGTGAGCCGGGAAGCTTCCTCCCGCCGCTCTAGCGGAGCGGCAGGCTCTGGAAGCACCACCCCTCGCAGCTCGGGCGGCAAGTTCACTCCTCGCTCCCGCCCAGCTGGCACCGGCCAGTGGGCGGCGGCCCTGCAACAGGAGCGCAGCGGCGGCAGCGTGGGCGGCGGCGACGGGCGCAGCGTGCGCAGCGGGCGCAGCGGGGGCAGCACGCCGCGCCAGGAGCCCAGCGCGCTGTCCAGCTTTGGTGATGTGGCGCTGCCCCTGCCGCAGAGCTCGTCCTATCTGGGCACGCCCAGGTGAGGTTTGGAGGGTGGGTGGATGGGAGAGGCAAGGGTGTGGTGCCTGCACAGCTGCAGCAGCTGCAACAGGCACCCCAGTAACCATGCTACTGTCGTGGTGCCTGCCTCACCCAATGCGGGGCAAGCACCCTGCCTGCCCGGTGTCGCTGGGTTCATGCTTACCTTGCCGCTTACCGTCTGCTGCCTCACCCTGCAGGGAGGAGGCGGCTGAGCGCGCTCGGGCCATCGAAGCTGAGCTGGCGGTTGGAGGGCTGGACGATGTGCAGCGCGAAGTGCTGGCATCCGACCTGCAGCGCCTGCAGCAGCGTCTGGGGCTGTAGCTGCTTGGATGCTGTGGCAGGTGCCGCTGCGGCAAGAGGGTGGCAGCTGCCGCCGGCAGCTAGGCGGTGCAACGGGAATGTGGGGACGGCTGCGTCAGCTCGTGCTGCTGCGACAAGACTGCTCATTCGATCACATGCCATGTTTACTCTACCAGTATCTATTGACTGACATCACCAGCTATCCTGTGCCTATCGATCCTGCCAAGACCGTGTAATAAGCCATGCCGTCCGATGTAGCGACAGCAGCGCATCCACACGACCGGCATGGGGCACCAGGGGTGTGATCGCTGACCCGCACTGGGTTGACTGGAGCTTGCAAGGTATCATGGGGCAGAATGTGTCGCACCATGGTGCTGTGAACCCTCACAGGGCATTGCTGCTGCCGTTCGCTGCTGGGCAACAGATATCCCCTGAAGGGACACACGTGGCTGGGGTGCAGCGTGCGCAATGCCAGCACCGACCAGCCTGCTTTGCCTGGGAATGCCAGAAATGGCAGACTGTACCAGGCAATAGTCCGGAGTGTGACACAGCCTTAGGGCTTGCCAGCCTGCTTGGCATGATGCAGGGGTGGTAGCGGCTACAAGGCGATCACGAGCGGCGGCGGCGGAGACGGCCGCTCGAGCACCCAGGCGTGTCGCTCCGCTGCCCTGGCACGCTTCTCACGCTGCCTCAGCGCACGACAAGAGCACGCCTGGCCGGCCGCAGAGGCGTCATGATCAGCATGAAGGGCTGGACGACGGGATGCAGCAGTGCGCGAGTTCCGCAGCGGCGCAGTGTTTAGTGACGGCCGGAGCTCCGTCTCGTCTCACAGATGGCGGCGGCGGAGGCAGCGGTGCAGTGCCTGGCCCTCCCGCTGGTGCTGGCGCCGCCCCGGCGGGGCTCTACACGCCCCGTCAAGGCCAAATTCGAGCTCCTCCTGCCGTTTGACGCCGAGGTGAGGATGTGTCGGGGCCTGCGGCGTCCCTTGGCCTCGCCGCCGCCTCGCTACGTGGTGCCGTTTCTACGTAGAAGAAACACGTGCCCAGCATTCATTTAAACAGCCCGCGCTGCAGACTGCTCAACCATCCTTGGACTTCATTGCGTGCAGGCCGGAAAGGTCACTGCGTCCAGCAACTCAACCCCTGATAAGCTGCTGGTCCGCGGCAAGGTGGCCGGCAGGAGGTGCCTCACCACGCTTAGCAAATGGGCGGACAGCCACTGCAACTGGCAGCCTGGCGACTTCTTCGTGGGAAAAAGCATCGAATGCGTGCGAGTCAAGAAGCAGCGGCTAGCCCAGCTGCAGCACATGCTGGGAGGGCTGTGCGAGCAAGAGCTGACGGGCTGCCTCCCGCCGCTGTACGATGTGCTGCCGGCACAGGCCCTGGCGGCAGACGTGATTGATACGGTGGGTGCTGTTGCCGCATATCTTATTCACGTTGCCGCGGCTGGTTTGGGACGGAGGTGGCAGTTCGGTTTCATATTTTAACAAGAGCAGCTGGCCAGCACTCGAGGCTCACTAGCCTGTTGCCCCCTGTGCGCAGCGCCCGCAAGCCTGCATCCTGCGCCAGAAGGCGGGCGACACCTGGCAAGAAGTATTGAGGCAGCTGACGAAGAGCGCCAGGGAGCGCGGGAGTGCGGAACAGAATGCGGCTTGCACACAACAGCCTGCACCTTCCGAAGTAAGCCCGGATGCCTTTTCTGGGTTTCTGGGAATCGGCAGTTGCTCCTGGTTTGGTTGCCGCGTGGCCCACCTGTCACTGCCAGCGCTTCAGCCAGCACAGTATCACACAGGTACTGCTGTCGTCTTGGCCTGCAGGGTGCTGCGGCGTCCCTGCCAAGCGCGCCAGAAGGAAACCTGCCGGAAAGCGGGCGGAGTGGTGCTGCGCCAAGTGACACAGCAGGCACTGGAGCCAGCGAAGTGCAGGCAGCAGCCCAGGAGGCGGCACAACCGGTGGCTGCAACAGCAGCAGCGGCTACGCGCAAAAGGGCAGCAGCAGTTGCAGCAGCGGCCAGGCGCAACAGGGCGGCAGCAGGCACGGCAGCAGATGCAGCAGCGCCCGGGCACAAAAGGGTGGCAGCAGGCGGCATGGCTGAAGCAGCATTCGCAGCAGCAGCAGGCCCAACAGCAGCAGGCTCAGCGGCGAGCGCTGCAGCTCGCAGGCACCCTGCAGGGCCCTCCGAGTGGCCAGACATAGCAGGTAGAGCAACAGCTTATATGGAGGAAGCGGTTGCAGCAGCAGAGGCCAGCGTGGCTGGCAAGCGGCCGGCAGAGCAGCGGCAGAGGGCCTGCAAACGGACTCGGAAGACTCAGGCAGCTGATGCAGTGCAGGATCAGGCTGCTGCCCCTGCTGTCGAGGCGGCAGTGGCCGCAGCAGCCAAGCCGGCAGCAGGTCAGCCAGGGCAAGCACAGGCAGACACACAGGCAGTCAACGCAGCATGGACTGCTGTAGGTGCCATTGCAGACAGGCTGTGTTCCCAGCTCACACCGGCTCAGACGGCTGCAGCTGCGGCAGAGGGGAGCGCACAGCAGGGTGCGGAATGGGACAGCACAGCGGAGCAGCAGTGCAGCCAGCTGGCTGCTGAGCGAGGCAGCCTGCAGCAGCAGCTGGAGCAGGCAGGCAAGGCGGCTGGTGAGCGAGAGGCTGAGCTGCAGAAGCAGCTGAAGCAGGCTTCCGAGGCGGCTGCTGAGCAGGAGACCAAGCAGCAGCAGCAGCTGAAGCAGGCAGGCAAGGCGGCTGGTGAGCGAGAGGCTGAGCTGCAGCAGCAGCTGAAGCAGGCAGGCGAGGCGGCTGCTGAGCGTGAGGCACGCCTACAGCAGCAGCTGGAGCAGGCAGGCAAGGCGGCTGGTGAGCGAGAGGCCGAGCTGCAGCAGCAGCTGGCGGCAGCCCACACGGCTGCAGCTGTGGCAGAGGAGGAGGCGCGACTGGAGGCCACCAAGGCCAGCACCGCCGATGAGCTTTGCGGTGAGCTGGCTGCTGAGCTGGACAGGCTGTGGCAGCAGCTGGCGGCAGCCCAGGCCTCTGCGACGGCGGCAAGCGAGAAGGCGCAGCAAGAGGCAGCCAGGACCGAGCAGCGGTGCAGCCAGCTAGCTGCCGAGTGGGACAGCATGCGGGCTCAGCTAGCGGCAGCGCAAGCCACCGTGGCTGCGGGGGAGGCGGCAGCAGCTAAGCTGCTGGTGCAGGCAGAAAAGATCGCAGATGCAGACGCAGCCACCACCCGCAGCCTGCAGGAGCAGCTGGCGGCAGCACAGGCCGCAGCGGCTGCGGCAGAGAAGGGCAGGCAGCAGGAGGCAGCCAGGGCAAGAGCAGCCGAGGAGCAGTCCAGCAAGGTGGCTGCTGAGCGGGACAGCGTGCAGCGGCAGCTGGCGGCTGAGGCAAATGCTGCAAAGCTGCTGGTGCAGGCAGCGGAGAAGGGCAGGCAGCAGGAGGCGGCCAAGGTCAGCGCGGCCAAGAAGCAGGCGAAAAGGCTGCTGGTGCAGGCACAGACAGATAAGCAGACAGCCGCAGCCACTGCCCGCAGCTTGCAGCAGCAGCTGAAGGCAGCCCAGGCAGAGCTGTTGCAGGCTCGAAAGCAGCGTGCGGCAGCACAGCTCGAGACATTGGTGGCAAAGGCGGCCGCGGCGGATGCATGGGCGGGCGAGCAGGCAGCGCTGCAGCTGGGGCGGCGGCAAGCCGAGCGGCGACATGCAGCAGAGGCTGCAAGGCCTGCAGATGCGCAGCAGGCGCAGCAGCAGGCGGCACAGTTGGCAGAGTTGCAAGAGCAGCTGGGCGCAGTGCAGGCCGCGCATGCAGCGCGGCAGCAGGGCACGGCGGTGCTGCTTGTTAATGCTGCTGCCCAACAGGAGGAGTGGGCGCAGCAGCAGCGGCGGCTGGAGCAGGAACGGGATGCTGCAGCGCTGGAGAGGGATGTCGCTGTGGCGGCGTTGGCTGCCCTTGAGCAGCGGGCGGTGGCAGCTGAGCAGCAGGCAGGAGAGGCATTGAAGCGGGCAGAAGCAGCGGAGCAGCATGTGGCAGCAGCCCAGCAGCGGGCAGCAGCAGCCGAGCAGCAGGCAGCAGCAGCTGAGCAGCAGGCGGCAGCAGCGGAACTGGAGGCGGCAGCAGCCAAGCAGTGGGCGGAGCAGCTGGCGGCGACAGTCGAGCAGTGGGCGAGCGAGGAGCGTGCAAAGCTGCAGGTGTATGCCATTCGCATAAGCCTGGGCTTCCAGGCAGCCAAGGATGCGCTGCCGCAGTGAGCGGCAGTGGCAGGGCTGCCACCAGATGCGCCACAGCTGCTGCCGCTGGAAGCAGGATTGGTGCCGCCGCCGCTGGGAGCAGGACTGGTGCCGCCGTGGCTGGGAGCGGGAGCAGCCCAGCAGCTGCCACCGCCACTGCCGGCAGCACCAGCCACCGCGGCAGCAGCGCAGCCGGCAGCGCGGTTGCCCCTTCCTCTGCTGCTGGGACTTGGGGCGCAGCAGCTGCCGCCACGGCCTGCCGCAGCAGCCACCGCGGCAGCACAGCCTGCAACAGGGCAGCCTGTGTCGCCTCTGGCGCCATTGGCCATGCCGCCACTGCCACCCGCGCTCCTGGGCCAGGTGCAGCAGCTGCAAGCAGCGGGCCAGGGGCCTGCTGGTGCTGCTGCTCCGGGGCAGGCTGCTGGGCCACCCGCTGGCCCCATCGCTTGATGCGGGCCTCAACAGCGTGTTTGCACCACGCCTGGCATAGGCCGATGTACATTATGATATTTTCTTGTGTTGCTCTGGTGCGGTGGTGACGATCGACAGTGAGAATGTGTGCTGACCTCACTGGTCCACTGCCAACTGCAAATTTGCCCAACCCGTCGTTCTATATTGGCAGTTTTCGTGAATATTTTTGTTGTTTGTGCCGGAATATTTTTCATTTGTCTCTTTTCAATTGCGTCTTTTTGCAGTATGTGATGTGTAACCTAATCGTTTTGGCAGGAGTGTGTCGTAACCGTCGCTTCTGTTCTGGCCCATTGGTCCATTCGCCCATTAGACCCTCCTTCTGCTTTGCTACCTGCCACCGAACCTGAAAGCTATGCAGCATTTACACGCAAGCTTTCTACAGGATAGATGCAGCTCATGGGGATGGTGTGCTGCCACAACTGCGCAACAGCCAGCGTGCGCCAGTGCCTCTTTGAGGCTGCATGGGGCGCCCCATGCCGCCGCCGGCGTGAGACCGTGAGGCGGCGTGAGGCTGCATGGGTGGCGTGGGGCTGCATGGGGCGGCGTGAGGCGGCGTGTAACCGTGGCGCGGCGCGAGTTGCTGCAGCATCAGGCTGCGTGCTGCATCCTTTGAGTCAAGAGAAAAGCTGCGTGCGTGTTTGCGTGAATATGTGCAGCCGCTGAAAGTGACGAGCGGGGCGGTGCGAAGCGGCGTGAGACGGCAGCGTGAGACGGCGCGACACCGTGAGACGGCGTGAGGCTGCATGAGAATGCATGGGACTCACGCAATCGTGCGTGTGAAAAGTTGACTGTCACCCAGGCGCGAGCGTTATCCCTGCAGCTCAACAGGGGCGGTCATCCCGCCATGCGGGCGAGCTGCTGCGGCGGCAAGATGACAGCGGCAGCGGACGCGCCAGGGGCACCTGGCCACCCCGCTGCTGCCGCGATCGCTAATCCACCCGCCCCATCAAGGCCGAGCTACTCCTACCGTTGGACTGCGGTGAGGGGCCGCTTGCTATCTACTGCACCGGGGGTGGCGGCGGCGTCTGAGGCGCCAATTGCCGGCCATACAGACATGCGCAGGGCGTGCCGGCCATACAGACATGCGCGGGCGCGCAGCGTGCCGCCGCTGCAGCTGCTGCCGCCGCCGCCCTTCAGTCGGCTGCCGTTGCCTCCACTCTGGGCCCCGCAAAGACGGGCGTCACGCATCCAGGCCTGCGCAGCAAGCATGCCCCTGCCATGCCCCTCAGTGCTGCATTTGTGGCTGCCAGGTAGACCGGAGGGCACTTAGACGGCAGCCAAGTGGCGGCGCCAGCACAACTGTACGGCGCCCACCCGCCTTGCTGACCCAGCAAGCCTCCGCACCCCATCTTGCCCACCGGCGCAGGCAGAAGAGGTTATGACGCCCAGCAATGGCGTGACGGACGCACCGCTCAATCGCTGCAAGGTGGGTGGGAGCGGCCGGTATGCAGCATGCAACAGCCTGCACCTGTTTGTCAACAGGGCCGCCTGCCTGCAGTCGGGCTGGCCTGCTGCAGGGCATCGCTAAGGGCTGCCTGCATGGGCAGGCTTGGACCGGCTTGCAGCTGTTAGCTCAGAAAACCGACACCAGCTTTGGCCTGCACACACTGTATCCCACCATGCGCTGTACTGCTGCTGTCCCCCTTGCAGGAGGAGGCGACGGCACCGGTTTGCCTGGAGGGGAACACTCTGCAAAGCAAGCGGAATGATGCGGCTTCAACTGCCGCATCAGGCACTGCAGCAGGCACTGCGACAGCAGCAGCCAGGCGACGGCGGCGCAACAGGCAGCAGCAGCAGCAGCAGCAGCAGCAGCAGCAGCAGCAGCAGCAGCAGCAGCAG
>VFQQ010004370.1_pt1 | contig 12567 bp, 10 predicted proteins | sample 3512341 | NCBI WGS metagenome assembly VFQQ01 (sample SAMN10412373, study PRJNA504923) | tailings metagenome | isolation source: Relicate 2 Philex TSF1 revegetated site | place: Philippines: Tuba, Benguet | collected 2017-08-29 | reverse complement strand
GTCAGCGACACGCCGGCCCGCTCCAGCGCGCCGCGCGCCATCGCCTGCGCGGTCTCCTGGCTCACCGCGCCGTGAGCGGCCAGCGTCGCCTCGGGCACGCCGAGCATCGCCATCTTGGCGGCATTGGAGTAGGTGACGAAGCCGCGGTCGACCACGTCCGACGAACCCGCGATCTCTGTCAGGGCGCCCGCGACGAGCCCGCCCGTGCAGGACTCCGCCGTCGCGACAGTCCACTTGCGCGCACGGCAAGCCTCAAGAACGCGCGTTGCGAGCGCGTCGATCTCGCTCACGGCTCGCTCCAAGGCAGGCGCACTGTTGCAGTCGCCATCGCGGCAATGCCTTCGCTGCGCCCGAGCGCCCCCAGCTTCTCGTTCGTCGTCGCCTTCACGCCGACGCGGTCCACCGAAATGCCCGCGATCTCGGCGATGCGCGCGCGCATGGCGTCGCGATGCGGGTTGACCTTGGGCGCCTCGCACACGATCGCCACGTCGAGGTGAGCGACCATGCCGCCGCGCTGCTTCACGCGATCGATCGCGAATTTGAGGAACTGGTCGGACGATGCCCCGCGCCACTTTTCGTCGCTCGGCGGGAAATGCACGCCGATGTCGCCGTCAGCCAGCGCGCCGAGGATTGCATCGACCAGCGCGTGGATCGCAACATCCGCGTCCGAGTGGCCGGAGAGGCGCTTGTTGTGCGGGATCTTCACGCCGCCAAGCCACACGCCGTCGCCGTCGCGATCGAAGGAGTGGATGTCGTAGCCGATGCCGGTGCGGATGTCGGCGAGCGCCGCCTGTGTGTCGCGATCCATGCGGGTGAAATCCTCCGGCGTCGTCATCTTGATGTTGCTCTGCTCGCCGTCGAACACGGCGACCTTCATTCCGGCCCATTCGACCAGCGCGGCATCATCGGTGAAATCGTCGCGGCCAGCAGCGGCCGCACGGCGATGCGCGTCGAGCAGGGCAGGGAACAGGAACGACTGTGGCGTCTGCACGGTGCGTAGCTTGGCGCGATCGAGCGTCGCCTCGATCTGCCCATCCTTGTCGACCACCTTCATGGTGTCGGTCACCGCGAGACCCGGCACCGCAGCGCCCGTGCGGCTCGCCGCTTGAATGGCGCGGCTCACCAGTGCCTCCGACGTGAAGGGCCGCGCGGCGTCGTGCACCAGCACGACGTCGGGTGCCGACGCAGCCAGCGCTTCAAGCCCCGCGCGGACCGACCCCTGGCGCGATGCCGCGCCCGGAACCGGCGTCGCGAGCGTCAGCCCCTCGGCGGCCTTGGCAAAGCGCTCCGTGTCGTCCGGATGGATGACCGGCAGGACAACGTCGATCTCGGGGTGCCGCGTGAATATGCAAAGCGTCTCGCGCACCATCGGCGAGCCGCCCATGACTTTGTATTGCTTGGGGAAATCGAGCCCGGATCGCGTTCCGCGCCCGGCTGCGACCACCACTGCGGCCACCCGGAGTGCCATGTATCGCCCACGGTTTGTGTTGTCGGCAGAAGGCTTTAGCGCCTTCGTTCACCGTCGCAAACCGAATCTCGCGGCGACTGCGAGTATTGTTGATATTGCTGCACCGCAGCACTTGCGGTGCCTCGCAAAATGGCTAAACTCTATGCAGATGACTGGGCGCCTAAATAGTGAGCATTGACATACCAGCACGTCCTCCAATGGCGGGGGAAACGGGCACGCCGCTGGCCATCGGACCGGTCGAGGTTCCGAATCGCGTCTTTCTTGCGCCGATGTCTGGCGTCACCGACGCACCCTTCCGCCGCCTTGCCTCCCGATTGGGCGCCGGCGTCGTTGTCTCCGAGATGATCGCCAGCAATGCGCTCGCCGAAGGCAAGCGCGAGCAGCGGCGTCGGCTGGAGGGCGAGGGGCTGGATCTCAACATCGTGCAGCTCGCCGGCTGCGAAGCGCATTGGATGGCGGAGGGCGCGCGGATCGCCGAAGCGTCCGGCGCGGACGTCATCGACATCAACATGGGGTGCCCGGCGAAGCACGTGACCGGCGTCCAGTCCGGCTCCGCGCTGATGCGCGACCTCGATCATGCGCTGACGCTGATCGACGCGACCGTCGGCGCCGTGAAGATTCCCGTGACGCTGAAGATGCGGCTGGGCTGGGACGACAACTCGCTGAACGCACCGGACCTCGCGCGTCGTGCTGAGGGGGCCGGTATCCAGTTGCTCACCGTGCACGGCCGCACGCGCTGCCAGTTCTACAAGGGTAGCGCCGACTGGACGAAGGTCCGCGCCGTGAAAGCGGCGGTGTCCATTCCGGTCGTCGTCAACGGCGATGTCACGTCGTTCGACAAAGCCAACGAGGCGCTGAGTCTGTCCGGCGCGGACGCCGTCATGGTCGGCCGCGGTGCGAACGGGCGCCCGTGGTTTCCGGGCCTGCTCGCGCATTATCTCGCCACCGGCGAGAAGCGCGGCGAGCCGACGCTCGGCGAACAGTTCGAACTGGTGACTGCGCTGTACGACGAGATGCTTGTGCATCATGGCGCGCGCATCGGCGTGCGTCATGCGCGCAAGCATTTGGGCTGGGCGCTCGATGCGGCCGCCGAGACAGCCGGCATTGCCGAGGAAAAGCTGAAGGCAACGCGCGCGCATGTGCTGACGTCGGAAGATCCCGCCGAGGTGCGTCGACGTCTTGCCGGTGCCTTCGATGATTTCGGATGGAGGGCCGCCGCATGAACCGCCCCGAACCGAAACTGGCGACCTTCGGCCACGAGACGGCCGACACGGTGCTCAATGCGCTGCCGCATCCGATCCTGATGGTCGGCCCGGACGGCAAGATCGCCGAGGCGAACGCCGCCGCGGAAGCTTTCTTCGAAGTCTCGATGATGCTGCTGCGCCGCCATGTGCTGCGCGACCTTGTGCCGTTCGGCTCTCCGCTGCTCTCTCTCGTGGAGCAGGTGCGCAATCACGGCTCGGCCGTGAACGAATACCGCGTGGATCTCTCGACACCGCGCAATCCCGGCGAACGTCTGGTCGACATCAACGTCGCGCCGGTGCCGGAGCGGCCGGGCCATGTGGTGGTGATGCTCCAGGAGCGCACCATCGCCGACAAGATGAATCGCCAGCTGACCCATCGCGGCGCGACGCGCTCGGTGATCGCGCTGGCCGCGATGCTGGCGCACGAGATCAAGAACCCGCTGTCGGGCATCCGTGGCGCCGCGCAGCTGCTCGAACAGTCCGCCACCGATGAAGACCGCACGCTGACGCGCCTGATCTGCGACGAGGCCGACCGTATCGTGAAGCTCGTCGACCGGATGGAAGTCTTTGCGGACGAGCGCCCGGTCGAGCGCGAGCCGATCAACATCCACGTGGTGCTGGACCGCGTGAAGAAGCTCGCGATCTCCGGCTTCGCCCGGCAGATCAAGCTGGTCGAGACTTACGATCCCTCGCTACCGCCCGTTCTGGCCAACCGCGACCAGTTCATTCAGGTGTTCCTCAACCTCGTGAAGAACGCCGCGGAGGCGATCGGCGATCAGCCCGACGGCCAGATTGAGCTCACCACCGCGTTCCGCCCCGGCGTGCGCTTGCAGGTGCCTGGCTCCAAAACGCGCGTGTCGCTGCCGCTCGAGTTCTGCGTGAAGGATAACGGGGCAGGGGTCCCGGCCGATCTGCTGCCGCACCTGTTCGATCCGTTCGTGACGACGAAGGCGAACGGGACCGGCCTCGGTCTTGCATTGGTCGCGAAAATCGTCGCGGACCACGGCGGGATCATCGAGTGCGAGTCCCAGCCGCGCCACACCGTGTTTCGAGTTCTGATGCCGATGTTTACAGGGGACGACGCCTTGCCGGGTGGCGGAACCTGAAGAGGACAACATGCCCGCAGGAAACATACTGGTCGCCGACGATGACTCCGCGATCAGGACCGTACTGAACCAGGCCTTGTCGCGTGCCGGCTACGAGGTGCGCTCGACCGGCAACGCCGCGACGCTGTGGCGCTGGGTGAGCCAGGGCGACGGCGATCTCGTCATCACCGACGTGGTGATGCCGGACGAGAACGCGTTCGACCTGCTGCCGCGCATCAAGAAGCTGCGGCCCGAACTCCCCGTCATCGTCATGAGCGCGCAGAACACCTTCATGACGGCGATCCGCGCATCCGAGCGCGGCGCTTACGAGTACCTGCCGAAGCCCTTCGACCTGAAGGAGCTGATCACCATCGTCGGCCGCGCACTCGCCGAGCCGAAGGAGAAGGTGCGCGAGGCGCCCAAGCTGGAGGATCTCGGCAACATCCCGCTGGTCGGCCGCTCGGCCGCCATGCAGGAGATCTACCGCTTCGTCGCGCGGCTGATGCAGACCGATCTCACCGTGATGATCACGGGCGAGTCCGGCACCGGCAAGGAATTGGTCGCCCGCGCGCTGCACGACTACGGCAAGCGGCGCTCCGGACCCTTCGTCGCCATCAACATGGCGGCGATCCCCCGAGATCTCGTGGAAAGCGAGTTATTCGGACATGAAAAGGGAGCTTTTACGGGCGCGAACACCCGAAGCTCGGGTCGTTTCGAACAAGCCGAGGGCGGCACGCTGTTCCTCGACGAGATCGGCGACATGCCGATGGAGGCGCAGACGCGGCTTTTGCGCGTGCTGCAGCAGGGCGAATACACGACGGTCGGCGGCCGCACGCCGATCAAGACCGACGTGCGCATCGTCGCGGCCACCAACAAGGACCTGCGCATCCTGATTCAGCAGGGACTTTTCCGCGAGGATTTGTTCTTCCGCCTCAACGTCGTACCGCTGCGTCTTCCTCCGCTGCGCGAACGCGCCGAGGACGTGCCGGACCTGATGCGCCATTTCTTCACGCTCGCCGAACGCGAGGGCCTGCCGGCAAAGCAGATCGACGCCGCCGGCCTTGAGCGCCTCAAGCGCTACCGCTGGCCCGGCAACGTGCGCGAACTGGAGAATCTGGCGCGCCGCCTCGCGGCGCTTTATCCTCAGGAAACAATCACTTCCGCCGTCATCGATGCTGAGCTGGTCCAGCCCGCCGTCACCGCTCCGGAGGAGGAAGGCCGTCCAGACGACACCATCGTCGCCGCAATGGAGCGGCATTTGGCGCGCTACTTCGGCGGCTTCGGCGAGAATCTGCCGCCACCCGGGCTTTATCACCGCATTCTGCGCGAAGTGGAGCAGCCATTATTGACCGCGGCGCTCGCCGCCACGCGCGGCAACCAGATCCGCGCTGCCGATCTTCTGGGCGTCAACCGCAACACGCTGCGCAAGAAGATCCGCGATCTCGATATTCAGGTCATCCGCACCAGCGGCTGACCTCCCGCGGCGAAACGGTCGATACAGACGCGCCGCGGAATCGTCGCAATTGGGCAACATTGTTGTATAAATACACCAAACGCTTCGCCAGCGGCTGGATAGCCGTGAGCGCGGCATCCATTTGTTTTTTGTCGGTTATTTCCATTGAGCCAGATGGCAAGCGCCGAAGACACGGCTGTCTCCGAGATTTCGGCCGGTACGGCGCCACGGCGCTCGATCCGCTGGGTCGGATCGATTGCGGTCGCGCTTGCGCTGCTGTCCGCCGCCGTCACCTTTGCGGTGCTCGCCGGCCTCACCCCCGTTGCGCCAACGCATCAGGTCGTGGTGACGGTCCTCGCGGTAGACGCTGTGGCGGCGCTGCTTCTGATCGTCGTCATCGGCCGGGAAATCTTCAACATCGTGCAGGCGCGCCGCCACGGCCGGGCGGGAGCGCGGCTGCATGTGCGCATCATCACGCTGTTCTCGATCGTCGCCGCGGTGCCCGCCATCCTTGTGGCGATTGTCGCCAGCATCACGCTCGACCGCGGACTTGCGCCGTGGTTTTCGAACCGCATTCAGGGCGTAATCCAGAATTCGCTGACGGTCGCACAGGTTTACTTCAACGAGCATGGCGCGCTGATCCGTGGTGAGCTTGCCGCCATGGCGATCGACATCGGGCGTGCGAAGCCGCTGTTCGACAGCGAGCGCGACCGCTTCCGCCAGTTCCTGAATGCGCAGGCCCGCGTCCGTGGCCTTCCGCTCACCCTCATGGTGGATCGCGACCTGAAGGTGATCGAGAAGGCGGACGTCGAGGGCGTCGGAGATATCGCGCCGCCCGGCACGCCCGGCGCGCTGCAGGGCGTCAGCGATGAAGAACCGCAGGTCGCGATGTTCCTGGAGTCGCGCAGCGTCGCGGCCGTGATCAAGCTCAAGGGCTACGACGACATGTATCTGTATGTCGCCCGGCCGCTCGATCCGCGGGTGATCGAGCAGTTGCAGGCGACACAGGAGAGCGTCGCGGAGTTCGCCAACCTTGAGGCCCGCCGCGTCGGCGTACAGGTCGCATTCGCGCTGATGTACACGGTCATCGCGCTGATCGTGCTGCTGTCCGCGGTGTGGATCGGCCTGAATTTCGCCAACAGCCTCGTGGCACCGATCCGCCGCCTGATCGGCGCCGCGAACCTGGTCTCGACAGGCAATCTCTATGTGCAGGTGCCGGTGCGGCGCGGCGAGGGCGATCTCTCGCATCTCGGCGAGACCTTCAACAAGATGACGCAGGAGTTGCGCACGCAGCGCGACGACCTCATGCGCGCACGCGACGTCATCGACAGCCGCCGCCGCTTCACCGAAGCCGTCCTCTCCGGCGCCAGCGCCGGCGTCATCGGCGTCGATGCGGACGGTCGGATCACCATCATCAACCGCTCTGCCGAAAAGCTGATCGGGCAGGGCGAGGCCGACGCGGTCGGCCGCAACCTGGCCGATGTGATGCCTGAACTGAATCCGCTGTTCGCCGAGGCCCACACCGGGCTGCATCGGCTGGTGCAGGGGCAGATCACGATCAGCCGCGACATGCGCGAGCGCAATCTGTCGGTCCGTGTGACGACCGAGCAGTCGCCGGACGAGCACCACGGCTACGTCGTAACACTGGACGACATCACCGATCTTGTGACCGCGCAGCGTACGTCCGCCTGGGCCGACATCGCGCGGCGCATCGCGCATGAGATCAAGAACCCGCTGACGCCGATTCAGCTTTCCGCCGAACGCATCAAGCGCAAGTACGGCAAGGTCATTACCGAGGATCGCGGGGTGTTCGACCAGTGCGTTGAGACGATTGTGCGTCAGGTCGACGACATCAAGCGCATGGTCGATGAGTTCTCGCGCTTCGCCCGCATGCCCAAGCCCGTCATGGCCGCCGAGGATGTCGCCGATACCGCACGGCAGGCTGTGTTCCTCCAGCGCGTCGGCAGCCCGGACATCGACATCGAATTCGAGACCGAGGCCGAGAAGATGCCGGCGAAGTTCGACCGGCGCCTGATCAGCCAAGCGCTCACCAACATCATCAAGAACGCGACCGAGGCGATTGCGGCGGTGCCGCCCGACGAACTCGGCAAGGGGCGCATCCGCGTCTCCGTGAAGCGGGAAGGCCCGCAGGTCGTCATCGACGTGATCGACAACGGTACGGGTTTGCCGAAGGAAAATCGCAACCGCCTGCTCGAACCCTATGTGACGACGCGCGAGAAGGGCACCGGCCTTGGTCTCGCCATTGTCGGTCGCATTCTGGAAGAGCATGGCGGCCAGATGGAGCTGTTCGACGCTCCTGAGGTCGCGACCGGCGGGCGCGGCGCGTGGGTGCAACTGCGCTTTGTTGCCGAGTCCGCCGGCGATGCGGACCCCAAGAAGAAAACCGAAATCCTCGAAGCGGCGAGCGAGCGATAGTCATGGCGTCAGACATCCTGATCATCGACGACGAAACGGATATTCGCGAACTGGTCGCGGGCATCCTGCAGGACGAGGGTTTCGAAACGCGCACGGCGCGCGACAGTGACAGTGCGCTGGCCGCGGTCGCATCGCGCCGGCCGAACCTGATGTTCCTCGACATCTGGCTGCAGGGCTCGAAGCTCGACGGGTTGCAACTGCTCGACAGCGTGAAGGAGCAGCATCCGGACGTACCAATTGTGATGATCTCCGGCCACGGCAATATTGAAACCGCCGTGTCGGCGATCAAGCGCGGCGCCTACGACTTCATCGAGAAGCCGTTCAAGGCAGACCGGCTGGTGCTGGTTGCCAACCGTGCGCTGGAAAACTCGCGCCTCAAGCGCGAGGTGAAGGAACTCAAACAACTCTCGTCCGTACCAACCGGCATCGTCGGTAAGTCACCCGCCATCAACCAGTTGCGCAACGTGATCGAAAAGGTCGCCCCGACCAACAGCCGCATCCTGATCGTCGGCCCGTCCGGTGCCGGCAAGGAGCTGACGGCACGCACGATCCATCAGCATTCGGGGCGCGCAGACTCGCCGTTCGTGGTGATCAATGCTGCCGCGATCACGCCGGAGCGGATGGAGTCCGAGCTGTTTGGAGTCGAAGCCTCGAACGGCACGGCGTCTCGCAAGGTTGGCGCGCTCGAAGAGGCGCATCACGGCACTCTCTTCATCGACGAGATCGGCGATATGCCGCGCGAGACGCAGAACAAGATCCTGCGCGTGCTGGTCGACCAGACATTCCAGCGCGTCGGCGGCACCGCCAAGATCGACGTGGACGTGCGCATCGTCTCGTCGACCACGCGCAATCTCGAAGCCGAAATTGCGGCAGGGCACTTCCGCGAGGACCTGTATCACCGCCTCTCGGTCGTCCCGATCCGCGTACCGCCGCTGGCCGAGCGGCGCGAGGATATCTCGGTGCTGATCGAGTACTTCATGGACCAGATTTCTCTCTCGACCGGCCTGCCGAAGCGCCAGATCGGCGAGGACGCGATGGCGGTGCTCCAGTCGCACGACTGGCCGGGCAACGTGCGCCAGCTTCGCAACAACGTCGAACGGCTGATGATCCTCGCGGGCGGCGATGCCGACGCCGTGATCTCCGCCTCGATGCTGCCGCAGGATGTCGGCGCGATGGTGCCGAACCTGCCGAGCGGCAATGGCGGCGAGCACCTGATGGGCTTGCCGCTGCGCGACGCACGCGAAATGTTCGAGCGTGAGTACCTGCGCGCCCAGATCAACCGCTTCGGTGGGAATATCTCGCGGACAGCCGAGTTCGTCGGCATGGAGCGCTCGGCGCTGCACCGCAAGCTCAAGGCGCTGGGAATCGGATAAATCCAACCCACGGTCGGTGGGCTCCCTCTCCCTGCAAGGGAGAGGGTTGGGGAGAGGGTCAATGTCACGCATCGCCTATGTGAACGGCCGCTACGTGCCGCATCGCGACGCCGCGGTTCATGTCGAGGATCGCGGCTACCAGTTTGCCGACGGCGTTTACGAGGTGTGCGAGGTCCGGGCAGGGCGCCTCGTGGACGAGCGCCGTCACATGGAGCGGCTTGAACGCTCGCTGCGCGAATTGCGGATCGACATGCCGATGCCGCGCAACGCGCTTGGCGTCGTGCTGCGCGAGACGGTCGCTGCCAACCGCGTCCACAACGGGCTTGTCTATCTCCAAGTCTCGCGCGGCGTCGCGCGGCGCGACCACGCCTTCCCGGCGGCCGGTACGGCCCCGAGCATTGTAGTCACGGCGCGCAACATGGACTTCGAGAAGAACGAGGCGATCGCTGCTGAGGGCATCCCGGTGATTTCGGTGCCGGACAATCGTTGGGAGCGGGTGGACATCAAGACGGTCGGGTTGTTGCCGAACGTGCTGGCGAAGCAGGCCGCCCGAGATGCGGGCGCCAAGGAGGCCTGGTTCGTGGACGCCAAGGGTTTCGTGACCGAGGGCTCATCGACCAACGCCTGGATTGTGACGCGGGACGGCGCCGTCGTGACCCGTCAGGCGGACACCGGCATCCTGCGCGGGATTACCCGCACCGTGGTGCTGGAGGTCATCGCCGAGCATGGCCTCAAGCTGGAAGAGCGCCCGTTCTCGATGGAGGAGGCGTACGCGGCGCGCGAGGCCTTCATCACGTCGGCGACCCAGTTCGTGACCCCGGTGGTCCGGATCGATGGCAAACCCGTTGGAAACGGCGCACCGGGCCTGATCGCGAGCGCCTTGCGCCGCGATTATCACGATCACGCCGAGATCGCCTGACGAAACGAAAGGGGTTGAAGACCCCGTTTCGCCGTCAAACTTGCGCTTGCGCCCCCTCGGGACGTGCCCTCTAATGGCATCGCCACGTCTGCGTGCGGACTTTTGCGCGCGGCCGAAGCAAAACTGCAAGAAAAACGCACCGCGGAGAGGGGTCCGCGAAATAAGAACGGAACAACGGCAATGGCAGCCGAACGCGCACAAAACCTGCAAGACACCTTCCTCAACCACGTCCGCAAGAGCAAAACGCCACTCACGATCTTCCTCGTGAACGGCGTGAAGCTTCAGGGGGTCGTGACCTGGTTCGATAACTTCTGCGTCCTGCTGCGGCGGGACGGGCACTCGCAACTCGTCTACAAGCACGCCATATCCACGATCATGCCGGGTCATCCGATCCAGCTGTTCGAGGGCGCCGAAGAGGCGCCGGCGGAGAAGGCCTGATTTGGAGCAACGCCAGCGCGATACATTTGGCCGGTTGAGTCCGCCCGAGGAGGGCAGTTCGACCGGCCGCGCGATGGTGGTGGGGCCATATCTGCGGAGCAGGGCCGTACGGCCGGCGTCCGCGCGCGCCGACGTGCCCGAGCGCGCGCCGGAAGCGCGGCTTGAAGAAGCCGTGGGGCTCGCGGCGGCAATCGACCTCGAGGTCATCGAGTCCGGCATCGCGCCGCTCTCGGAAATTCGCCCCGCGACCTATCTCGGAAAGGGCAAGGTCGAGGAACTGGCCGGCATCGCGAAGAGCCACGACATCGGCATCGTGATCATGGACTGCGCGCTCTCGCCCGTGCAGCAGAAGAACCTCGAGAAAGCCTGGGGCGCGAAGGTGCTCGACCGCACCGGCCTCATCCTCGAAATCTTCGGCAAGCGCGCGCGAACGCGCGAGGGCACGCTGCAGGTCGAGCTCGCGCACCTGAACTACCAGAAGGGCAGGCTGGTGCGCTCGTGGACGCACCTTGAGCGCCAGCGCGGCGGCTTCGGCTTCCTCGGCGGCCCCGGCGAAACACAGATCGAGTCGGACCGCCGCATGATCGGCGAGCGGATCGACAAGATCGAGCGCGAGCTGGAGGGCGTGAAGCGCACCCGCAAGCTCCACCGTGACAGCCGCAAGCGCGTGCCGTATCCCATCGTTGCGCTCGTTGGCTACACGAACGCCGGCAAGTCGACGCTGTTCAACCGGCTGACGCGCGCTGAAGTCGTGGCCGCCGACATGCTGTTCGCGACGCTCGATCCGACACTGCGCTCGATCGTGCTACCGCATGGCGCAAAGGCGATCCTGTCCGACACGGTGGGCTTCATCTCGGACTTGCCGACCATGCTGGTCGCGGCGTTCCGCGCGACGCTGGAGGAAGTCGTCGAGGCCGACGTGATCCTGCACGTACGCGACGCGACGCATGCGGATACGGCCGCGCAGGCCTACGACGTCGAGGAAGTGCTGCGCGCGCTCGAGATCGATCCGAACGATCACACACGGCTGATCGAGGTCTGGAACAAGGTCGACCGGCTCGACGCGGACGCGCGCGCGCAGATGGAGAATGTCGCCGCACGCCGCGATGGCGACGAACGTCCGGTGCTGGTGGCGGCGATTACCGGTGAGGGATGCGACGCGCTTCTCGACATGATCGAGCGGCGGCTCGCGAAGTCCCGCGTTGTGCTCGACCTCGTGCTCGATCCCGCGGACGGCGCCGGAGTGTCGTGGCTGCACCGGCACTCCGAGGTGATGGACAAACACCTCCGCGACGATGGCCGCCTGTCGATGACGGTGCGGGCGGATTCAACCAACGCCGAACGGATCAGGGGGAAGTTTCGCGCGGCCTGACCGATGGCCGCGCGATGGCTCATCAGCGCGTCGGGCGATCCGTCTGCGTGAGCTTCCAGAATTGTCCCGTGAAGTTGCCGCACTGCCGAAATTCCGGCTGGTTGCTGTCGGGATCCACGTCCAGGCACATGCCCGTGCCGCGGAATGTGGTCTTCAGGCGAACCCAGTTGCCCGCCCGGACGACCTGCCAGAATTGCCCGCTGAAGTTCCCGCAGCGCCGCAACTCCGGGCGGTTCGTGGATGGCTCCACGTCGAGGCACATGTTGGGCCCACGAAACTCCGTCGTCAGCCGATACGAGCCGTTGCCCGCAGGCACAAAGCGCCAGTGCTGACCGCTGACATCGTCATCGTCGTCGAGGTGCGTCTGGTTGTTCCGATCGCCGCCGTTGAACACGTCCATCGACATGCCCGTACCGCGAAATTGCGTGCTCAGCTTATAGTAGACGTTGCTGTCTGGCCCTTGCGCCTGTGCCGGCATCGAAAGCGAAAAGAGCGCGAGCCCAAGGGTCGCGATCGACGTTACGCGCATTCAAATTCCTTTGCGGGAGTGCGAGGCACGGCCGTGCGGCACGCCGTGCTTCAATCACAAGGCAGCCTTGTTGTCCTTGCCGCGCAGCCTCTTCTCATGGGGCGCTCGCATCAGCAAGCATCACAGCGAGTTCCATCATGGAACATCACAGCTTGCTGCCTGCAACGCACGAAGCGGCAGATCAATCCCAACCGCGGCGAGATCGTTGGTCAGCATCACGGCGGCGGCGCCCACCTCGTCCGGCACATGC
>VFQQ010004369.1_pt1 | contig 12572 bp, 6 predicted proteins | sample 3512341 | NCBI WGS metagenome assembly VFQQ01 (sample SAMN10412373, study PRJNA504923) | tailings metagenome | isolation source: Relicate 2 Philex TSF1 revegetated site | place: Philippines: Tuba, Benguet | collected 2017-08-29 | reverse complement strand
ATTCGCCCCGAGCCGGGCAAGCAGGCGGCGATGGCGGTCATCGAGCATACGGTCGTCGATCACGGCGGTGCCGCGGTAACCGGTACCGACCTGTTGGCCGAACCGGCACGCCGCGACGTGATCGACCGGGCCGTCGCCGGCCCTGCCGCGGTGCTGTCGCCGCCGCTGCCGCGGCTGGGCGCCAGCGGCCTCGTCACCATGATGGTGTTGCCCTGGTCGACGGCGTCGGACGTGCTGGCCGGTATCGCCTTCACCGAGATCGACCTGGCCCAGGCGCTGTCCGATCTCCATCGCATCGCCGGCCGCGGCCTGATCCTGACCTTGCGGGATGCCGGTCACGGCATCCCCCTTTACCGCAGTGCCGGCGATAATCCGGCCTCGGCCTTCAGCCTGTCGCGACCCGTCGCGCTCTACGGCCGCACCCTGACGCTCGAGGCGCGGTCGACCGCCGCCTATGACGCCGTCTATCGCAGCGAACTGATGTGGATCGGGCTGGTCTGCAGCGGGGCCCTGCTGCTGGCCGCGGCCTGTTTCGCCGGCGTCCTGATCGCGCTGCGCCGGGCCAGCGTCGAGCGATTGAAGGATTTCGCCGCCTCGGCCGCCGACTGGTTCTGGGAAACCGATGCCGGCCACCGCATGACCTGGGTTTCGCCGGGCATCGAAACCTCGCTCGGACGCAAGGCCGAATGGTATATCGGGCGCGACGGCATCGGCCTCGGCAGCCGCGCCGACAACGACGCGACCCGCGCCTTCCATGCCGCGGTGGCCGCCCGCCAGCCGTTCCGCGACATCGAATATGTCCGCACCACCCCGAACGGCCGCCGGCGCATCCAGATCTCGGCCCTGCCCCGCTTCGATGCGGCCGGGCGGTTCCTCGGCTACCGCGGCGTCGGACGCGACGTCACCGCGCTGCGCCGCTACCAGGCGCGGCTGCGCGATGCCCTGGCCAGCCTGACCGAAGCCTGCCTGCTGTTCGACGACGACGGCCGGCTGATCGCCTCGAACCTGCCGGCGCGACGGCTGTTCGCCCCCTATTCCGACGATGCCAGGCGCCAGCCGATGCTGGCCGAGGTGCTGTCCGACCTCGCCGCCTTGTTCGAGACGCCGGAAGGCTGGAGCGGCAGCATCAGGCAGCCGCTTTCCGGCTCGCGCCGGGTCACGCTGCGGCACCGGGCCAGCGACCGCCGCTTCGACCTGGCTGTCGACCCGACCTCGGAAGGCGGCGTCGTCATGCTGTTCGTCGACGTCACCGCCTTCGAACGCGAGCAGGCGGTACTGGCCGCAACGCTTGCCCGCGCCGAGGCGGCCCATCGCGCCAAGTCGATCTTCCTGGCGAACATGAGCCACGAGCTGCGCACGCCGTTGAACGCCATCCTCGGTTTTTCCGAGATCATGACGCAGGAAATGTTCGGGCCGCTGGGCAACGACCGCTATCGCGACTATGCGCGGACCATCCACGGCTCGGGCTCGCATCTGCTGGCGCTGATCACCAACATCCTGGAAATGTCGCGCATCGAGGCCGGCAAGCGCGAACTGATGCTGGCGCCGGTCGGGGTGGCCGACAGCATCGCCAGCATCCTGGCCCTGCTCGACCCGCTGGCGCAGAGCCGCGGCGTCGCGCTGGGGCCGCCCCAGGGTCCGGCCGGGACGCGGGTGCAGGCCGACGCGCTGGCCCTGCGCCAGATCCTGATCAACGTGCTGGGCAATGCGATCAAGTTCACCGGCCATGGCGGCGCGGTCACCATTACCTGGACGACGCGAGACGGGGTGGTGGCGATTGCCATTGCCGACAACGGCCCGGGCATCGGGCCCGAACTCTTGGCCCGGCTCGGCCGTCCGTTCGAGAGCGGCCAGGCCGAGCGCAGCGATGTCGCGGGGTCCGGCGGCACCGGGCTGGGCCTGGCGATTTCCCAGGACCTGGCCCAGATGCAGGGCGGCAGCCTGGTCATCACCTCGACGCTGGGCACCGGCACCACGGTGACCCTGCGCCTGCCGCAGGCGGCGTCAGAGGAAGACGGCGACCAACGTCACGAACAGCAGCGCGAGGCCCGGTAGCGCCAGCGAGGCGACCGCCTCGGCCGTGCCCGCCGACCGGCCGGGCCGCCAGCCGCGGCCGGCCCAGGGCAGGCTGGCCAGGATCAGCGCCAGGGCGAGAATCGTCCATTCGCGGAACCGCAGGCCCGGTTCGGTCGAGCACAGGCCGAGCGACAGGGTTTCCGGCGTCTCGACCCACACCCAGAATCCCGGGCTGCGCCGCGGATGTTCCTGCACGAAGGCGCTGATGCCGGCGGGCAGCGGCTGGCCCTCCTGCTTCAGGATCTGGGCCAGGCGAAAGCCGGCGCGCCCGGCGGCACCCGACACCATCGTCCGGATGATGGTCGCCTGGGCCTGCGCGTTCTCGCGCGGCAGCGGCCAGAAGAATGTTTCCGTGGCGGTGCAGGCGAGCTTCGCCGACTGCGCCAGGCCGCCCAGCGCCGAGACCAGCATCGGATCGTCGGCCACCAGCGCCTGGACCGGCAGATTGAGCCCGAGGACCTGCGACTCGCGCACGGGCTGCGCCATGGCCGGCAGGCTGATCGCGGCCGCCAGCAGCGCCAGCGACAGCATCAGGCGGCAGGTTGACTTGCGCAGGCGGGCTGGCATTGTCCCTCGCGACATTCCGATTCGGCATGGAGAGATAGCCCATATGGCGCCGCGGCGCGACCACCGGCAGGTATCGGAACCGGCACCGCCCATGCCTTTGCCGGTGCGGTTCAATGCACGCTATCGCGGGTTCGACGCCTGGCTGCGCCGCCACCCCGTGCTGCTGGCGGGCTGCGCGCTGGCGCTGATCGCCGGCATCACGCTCGCCCGCACCTTTCCGCTGACCGCCTTCCTGCCGCTGGGCGGCATCGCGGTGCTGGCGGCGGTAGCACTGGCGCTGGGCCTGTTCACGCTGGGGCCGCTCGCGGGGCTGGCGGCGGCCTTGTGGGCGGCGTGGTCGCCGCTGGGCGATCTTGCGCTGGCCAGGCTGCTCGATGTCGCCGCGCCACCGCCGCCGCTTGCCACCATTGCGGGACCGGTCGGGCTGTTCCTGCTGCTGGCCGGGGCCAGCGTCTGGTCTGCCCGCCGCCATGGCTGGGACTTGCGCGGTTCCTTCGCGGTCGCACTCAGCCTCGCACTCGGCCTTGCGCCGATGGGGTGAGATCGGCGGCGCGACAAATCGACGGCTGTACCAACTGGCGCTTGCATCGCCGTCGCCCGCCACTAAGCTGAAGACTGGTTCAGGCTGACAGGGAGCCCCGACGTAGTGGAGCAAGGGCCGGCGCGATATTTGGATTCGCTCGCCGTACGTCAGGCGTGGCGCGCCTTGCTCGTCGCCTTGTTCATCGGCCTCTTGCTCGGCGTGGTCGAGCTCGGCATCGCGCTGAAGGCCGAACAGAACAAGCTGCGCGCCCTGAAGGAACAGATCCTCAACCTGGCCGGCGGCGGCGTCGCCAAGGCCGTGTGGTCGCTGAATGCGGGGCTGGCCAACGATATCCTGCGCAGCCTGCTTGCCATCGAGAGCGTACAGGAAGCCTGGATCAAGGATGACCGCGGCGGTTACCTCGCCGCCGCCTCGCGCACGCCCGAGCCACTGACCCCGGCGCAGTCCTGGGTCGCCAACGTCTTCTTCAAGGATATCGACGCCCAGGTCCGCGAGGTCTATCCGCCGGAGACCGCCTCGGTCCAGCATGCCCGACGACAGATCGGGTCGTTCGGCGTGCGGATGAACACCAATCTCCTGGCCCGCGACTTCTTCAACCTGGCGACCACCCTGCTGCTCGGCGGCGTCGCACGCGCCGTGCTGATCGCGCTGGCGCTGGCGGTCGTCTTCCACGGCTTCCTGACCAGACCGCTGTCGAGCCTGGGCCGTGCCATCCGCGCGGTCGACCTCGACGCGCCCGAAAAAACCACCGTCGTCGAGCCGGCCAATCATCGCCGCGACGAACTGGGCCAATTGGCCCAGACCGTGACCAACCTGCTGGAACGGCTGGCCAAAAGCCAGGTCGAGCTGCGCCGGCTTGCCACCCGCGACATCCTGACCGGCCTGCCCAACCGGGCGCTGATCATGGAGACGCTGGAACATTCGATCAGCCTGGCCATGCGCAACGGCACCGGCGTGGCGATCCTGTTCCTCGACCTCGACCGCTTCAAGCATGTCAACGATTCGCTCGGCCACGGCATGGGCGACGAACTGTTGATGAAGGTCGGCGAGCGGCTGCAGTCGGTGATCCGCAAGGGCGACACCGTCGGCCGCCTCGGCGGCGACGAATTCCTGATCATCGCCGAGCAGGTCGGCGGCCCGAACGAGGTGGTGCCGGTCGCCACCCGCATCCTGCAGGCGCTGGCCCCGCCCTTTGCCATCGGCGAGCATCGCCTGCATGTCGGCGCCTCGATCGGCATCTCGCTCTATCCATCCGACGCCACCGACCCGCTGACCCTGTTCCGCCAGTCGGATACGGCGATGTATGCGGCAAAGGCGATCGGCGCCGGGCGCTGGATGTTCTTCTCCAAGGAGATGACCGAGCGCGTCGCGGTGCGGCTGAAGGTCGAGGGCAGCCTGCGCAAGGCGCTCGACCGCGGCGAGTTCGAGCTGTTCCTGCAGCCCAAGGTCGAGGCCCGGTCGATGCGCATCGTCGGGGCCGAGGCGCTGATCCGCTGGCGCACGGCCGAAGGCTACGTGCCGCCGATGGAATTCATCCCCGTGGCCGAGGAAACCGGCGTCATCGTGCCGATCGGCTACTGGGTGCTGGAGGAAGCCTGCCGCATCCAGACCCGCTGGCAGGAACGCGGCCTGCGCCTCAATCTTTCGGTCAACGTCTCGGCCCGCCAGCTCGAGGACGACAAGTTCCCCGAGCAGGTCGACCGCATCCTGCGCAGCCACGGCGTCTCGGCCGGCGACATCGAGATCGAGATCACCGAGACCGTGCTGATGAAGCGGGTCGAGCGCGACATCGGCATCCTCAACATGCTGCGCGCGCTGGGCCTGTCGATCTCGGTCGACGATTTCGGCACCGGCTATTCCAGCCTCGCCTATCTGCGCAGCCTGCCGATCTCGGCCCTGAAGATCGACCGCAGCTTCGTCAACGACATCGAGCGCGACCCCGTCATCGCCGCGACGATCATCAGCCTGGCCCAGCGCATGTCGCTGAACTCGGTCGCCGAAGGCGTCGAGACGCAGTTGCAGGTCGACTGGCTGCGCAGCCACGGCTGCGACTACCTGCAGGGCTATGCCATCGCCAAGCCGCTGCCGCTGGCCGAATTCGAGCGCCTGCTGGCCGCGCAGACCGCCCTGGTGCGCTCGGGCGCCTGACAGTTAGCAATTCGACAAACTATTATCTTGTCGATTCCGGCGCGCCGATATAGTTAGGCGGAGAACTAACTGTGCCCTGGAGGATGCCGATGTCGCTGACCCTCTATTCCCACCCGTTCGCTTCCTATTGCCAGAAGGTGCTGATCGCGCTGTACGAGAACGATACGCCGTTCACCGCGCAACTCGTCGACCTGGGCGATGAAGGGCAGCGGACCGCCTTCTACGCGCTGTGGCCGGTCGGCAAGATGCCGGTGCTGCGCGACGAGGCGCGCGGCCGGACCGTGGGCGAATCGAGCATCGTCATCGAATATCTCGACCGGCATTATCCCGGCGCCGCCGCCCTGCTGCCCGCCGATCCCGACCTGGGCCTGGAGGTGCGGGCCTGGGACCGCTTCTACGACCTGAACGTGCAGGACCACATGCAGAAGATCGTGCTCGACCGCCTGCGGCCGGACGGTGAGGACGATCCGGCCGGGGTCGCGGCCGCCCATGCCCGGCTGCTGGCCGCCTATGCCATCGTCGACCGCGAGATGAGCGGGCGGCGCTGGGCCGCCGGCGACACGTTCTCGATGGCCGACTGCGCCGCGGCACCAGCGCTGCACTACGCCGACCTCGTCTCCCCGCTGCGGCCCGGCCATCCCCATGCCGCCGACTACCTCGATCGGCTGAAGGCGCGGCCGTCCTTCGCGCGGGTGCTGGCCGAGGCCGAACCGTTCCGCGCCTTCTTCCCCCAGCCGCGCAAGACCGGATAACCTGCAGTAATATTGCGAACGAAAACGTCGATATCGGCAAATATTCCTAATCATCTCCCGCCCGAAGGAATGTCGACCCATCATTTGGCCGTTGACAGGTCCGACCTGCTTTGGTACTCAGAACCATGGTTGAAGAGTCTGCGTCGCCCTCCCCGACGCCCCTGACCTGACGCCATTTCCTACATCGATGATCCAAGCCGATAACCGGACAGGCGTGCCGATCGTTTGATCGCCCGCCAGCCAGGCCTGTTGCCCTGCGCGCAAACCCTTGCGCGCAGGGTGATTTGCCATGCCCGACGGACGCTGCGCCCGCCAGCCGGACGCGGTTTCCGAAAGCACTTCCCTTTCGCCACCAAGAGGAAATCCACAGATGGCCTATCAGAGCCAGTCGAACGGCTATGTCGCCTTCAAACAGCAGACCGGGCTGGGCGCCCAGGCCACCGGATCGGGGGCCGCGATCCTGCCGATCGTCGGCGGCACGCCGGGCAAGGTGACCAAGGCGGTCACCGCCTCGAACCTGGTGCGGCGCGACGGCATGCGCGTGCGGGGCCGCCATGGCTCGCAGAAGACGTCCGGCGCCTATTCGAGCGAACTGATGATCGGCGCCTTCGACGACGTGATCGAAGCCGTCGTCCGCGGCAGCTGGAGCGCGGCCGACCTCGCCGTCACCAACGCCACCGGCGCCATGGCCTCGGCCACGCTGTCGGCCACCGGCCACACCGTGACGTTCTCGGGCGGCTCGGTGATCACCGCCGGCTATCGCGTCGGCGACGTCCTGCGCAACACCGCCGGCCTCGATGCGGCCGACCAGACCCGCAACCTGCGCGTCACCGGCCTGACCGCGACCACGATCACCTTCGCCGAGACGCTGACCACCGTCGCCGGGCCGGTCTCGACCTGGGGCTTCGTGCGCCCGGGCCGCGTGCTGATCAACCCGGCCCCCGGCGCGCTGGTCCGCCGCTACTTCACCATCGAGGAGAACGAGGTCGACATCGACGGCTCGGAACTGTTCACCGACGCGGTGTTCGGCTCGATGAAGTTCTCGATGCAGCCGGACGGCCAGGTGCTGTTCGACCCGAGCTGGACCGGCACCGGCCAGTTCGAAAGCAAGAGCGGCGCGGGCGCCCCGCATTTCTCGGGCCCGGTCGAGCCGACTGAGGCGCCGCTGTCGGTCGCCGACGCGACCGTCCGCCTGGGTTCGAGCGACCTGGTCGACATGACCGCCTTCGAACTGACCGTCAATCTCGGCCTGAACGCGCCGGTCGTGGCGGCGTCGAAGTATTCGCCCGACGTGTTCGACGGCCAGATGTCGATCGGCGGCAGCCTGACCGCGCTGCGTTCCGACCTCGGCCGCGTGGCGCAGTTCCTCGACGAAGACCAGCTGTCGCTGCACGTGCTGGCCGTCGGCAACGAGAACAACCCGCAGTCCTTCGTGTCGATCTACCTGCCGAACTTCACCTTCGGCGGCGTCGACAAGTCGGCCCTGAGCCGCCAGGGCGGCGCGCGCACCCAGCAGCTCGCCATCCCCGAAGATCTCGTCGGCATCGACACCCGGGGTGGTGCCTATGACCCGACGATGATCAAGATCCAGGTCTCAAACGCGGCCTGACCGACCACGGCGCGCTCCCCTCAAGGGAGCGCGCCGCTGCCTTTCCTGCACTGATTTTCTTCCTTCTGAGGGAACTCCACCATGACCGTCGCCTTCGACATCGATGTCTTCGACACCGCCGACACCGCCGAGCTGACCATGGTCCATCCGGTGACCGGCCAGCCGACCACCTGGGTCTGGACGCTGGCCGGCCCCGGCCATGCCCGAACGATCGAGCAGTCGAACCGCATCGCCCGCGAACGGCTGGACCAGGAGCGCCAGAAGGAACAGGCGCGGGTCAACGGCAAGAAGTGGCACGAGCCGCGCCGCGAGCCGGAGGAGGAGCGCCGGCGCAACTGCGCCTATTTCGCCGAGCGCGTGGTCGCCTGGTCGCCCTGCCGCATCAACGGCGAGGATTATCCGTTCACGACCGAGAACTGCATCGCCATCCTGGCCGACCCGCGCAAGCCGCGCATCTTCAACCAGCTCGCGACCTATTTCGCCGGTGACGAGGCTTTTACCGCGAGCTCCGCGACCAGCTGATCGCAGCGGCGGAGCATCGCTTCAAGCTGGCGCGGCGCGACAAGGAAGGCCGCACCGAACAGGAACATCTCGAAGGCCTGCTGGCACGCGCCAAGACCGACGCGCGCCGGCAGGAGATCGAGAAGAACCTGTCGGGCCCTGCCCTGCCGCCGGCCGGCTTGTACCTGTGGGGCTGGTTCCATGAACTCAGCAATGCCCGCGGCAGCGGCGGTTTCGGCGCTGCCGCGATTTCCTACCCCGACATCCTCGCCTGGTCCCGACTGACAGGACGCCGCCCGGCGCCCTGGGAAGTCGACGTGATCAAGGCGCTGGACGTCGCCTATCTGAACACCGCGGCCACCAGTCGGGAAGACTGAGCGGCCGCGGCCCTTTCGGACATCATTCATGAGGATCTGACATGGCTGCAGCCCAGCAGGTCACGGATATTTCGATCATAACGGCCTCGACCGCCGCGACCGACGCGTTCGCCAAGGCGGTCCGCAGCGCCGGCGAGGCGGTCGACAAGCTCGTCGCATCGCAGGGGAAGCGGAAGGAAGCCGATCAGAACGCCACCCAGGCAGCGGAGCGCGCAACCGGCGCGACATCGAGTTTCTCATCGGCCGCCGGCGATGCGGGCCGGCAGCTCGACACATACCAGAGCAAGCTCGTCCCGGTCGTCGACACCACCAGCAAACTGATCGAGCAGCAGAACCTGCTGGCCGTTGCGATGGCCAAAGCAGGACAAAGCACGGGCAACAATCCGGTGTCGGCGGGCTCGTCCTTGTCGAAGGCCTGGTCCGATACCGATGTGTTTGCATCGTTCAGGCAAGCCATCGCCGACAGCACATCCGCCTTCACCGATGGCGAGAAGGCGGCGGCGCCCTTTTACACAGGGGTGCAAAAGCTCCACAAGGCAATGGCGGATGGTGCGCTTACCGCCAGGCAGTATGCCGAGGCGCAGAAACTCATCCCCGAGATGATGGTCCGAGGCGACTTGATGCGCGAGGGGGCCGAAAAGAGGATCAAGGGACTCGGCGACGCGGCGGTTGCGCGCATCGGCGACATGCGCGCCGAAGCGGACGCGACCGCTAAGGGCGCTGATGCATTGAAGGCGTACCGTCGCGAGCGCGAGGTGAACAACGACGTCCTGGCATTCACCGCCGACCTGCAAGCCAAGGTCGACCGAGGCTACGACCTCGAGGGCAAATCGGTCCAGCAGCTGAGCACGGACTATCGCAAAGCACGCGAAGCGCTGATGGATGCCCCTGACAAAGCGGCCGCGGCTTCCAAGGCGCGCGAGGACGCCGAGAAGGCGGCGACCGAGGTCAAGAAGAAGGCCGGTGATCTCAGTCAGAGCCTCGCCGAGGCAATCTACGAGGCGGGATCCAAGGGCGGCAAGGGTTTCTGGGAGAAATTTCAGGAATGGGGGCGCGCGACACTCAAGCGCCTCAGCATCGACATGATTCTGAAACCGGTCATCCAGCCGGTCATGACCTCGATCGTCGGCGCCATGCCGCAACTATTCGGGATCAGCACCGCCGGCGGCATCGCCGCCGCCGCCAGTGGCGGAGGGGGCACCAATCCCGCGGTGAGCTTGTTCGGCCAAAACGGCTTCACGGGCATCGGTGATCTCGGCAGCCTGCTGCCGGGCTCCTGGGGGCAATCCGTACAGGGTTTCCTCGGCACGCCGCTTTTTACCAGCCCATTCACCAAGCTCAATCCCGGCAGCATGTCGGCCAATGCGGCGGAAGCCGCCCAAATTTCGGCAGGCAATACGGGAGCCTTCACTGCCGGCAATGCCCTGAGCGCTGTCGGGTACGGCATCAATTCGTTCATGAACTTCCGTTCCGGCAACACGCTGGGCGGTATCGGCAACCTCGCCGCCACGGCGATGATGTTCATTCCTGGCGCGCAGATGTTTGCGCCGTTCGTTGCCCTCGGCAGTCAGTTGCTCGGCGGCATGTTCGCCGATGAGAAGCACCCGGTAGGCAACGCGTTCTTCGCCGGGGTGACCAACAACCGGTTCGACCCCAACGGCCCCACGACGACGCTCGACGGCGGCGATACCGAGGCCGCCATCAAGATGCGGGCGGCGACGGCCAAGATGGCCAATCAGATGGTCGACAATTTCAGTCTGGTCATCGACAAGAATTTCTTCTCGCCCAGCATCACCAATCCGCGCCTGGGCGGTTTCGGCAACACATCGAATCTCGACCTAGCAAAGTCGCCGGAAGAATGGATCAAGCTGGCCTTCACCCATAATCCTCGCAGCGCGGCGGTCGACACGTCCGCCTTCTCGTTCGAACGCGAGAAAGGCTACACCCAGACCTCGACCTACGACCGGGATACCGGCACGGTTACGACCTATTACGACAAGGAAGGCAAGGAGCTTACCAAGGATCTCTGGGACAAAGCCTACGAAGACTGGGTCAAGGAGAAGCAGGCGGCCGCAACCGGTGGTCCGGGCACGCTGTTCACCTCCCAGGATGCCAATGTCCAGAAAGTCCTCGACCGCATGGCTGGCGGCCAGCTCAAGATCGGCGAGGTCGAGGACATCACCAAGGCGCTGGAGTACGCGACGAAATTCAACGACAACGCCACGCTTGCCGCCGCCGGCCTCGACACGCTGGCCCGGCAGACCGCCGAATTCGAGATCGCGGCACGGAATACGGCCAAGTCATTCAAGACCAGCGCATTGCAATACATCGACGACGCGAAGAAATATTTCGGTGAAGACAGCTCGCTGGTCGCTGAAGCCACGAAGACGCAGCGGGATGCGGCCCTATCCGCGATCGGCTTGATCCCATCGAACGGCAAAATGGTCCCTGGGGTCGAGGGCGGAACCCTCTCACCCCAGGCGATCACGTCCGTGGAAAAGCCGCTGACCGGCTTCGCCGCGCAGATGGCCCAGGCGAAGGCCAATATCGAGGCTATGAAGCCGGCGCTGGAAGCGCTGGGTTATACCTCCACGCAGGCCACCGAACTGATCAACGCCGGCGTCAGGGCGACGACCCAGCGATTGGGCGAAAAGGTCAGGGAAGACTTCACGCTCGCCCAGATCGGTTTGAAGCCGGGCGGCTCGGAGGTCGTAGCCCGCTACCAGATGCTCGAACAACAGAAGCAGAAAGCGGCCGACTGGGCCGCTGCCGGCGTGTCGCAGGCGGAAATCGAGGCGGTGCAGCGCCAACAGCGCGACATCTTCGAGAACAATATCGCCGAACAACGAGTGCGTCGCCTCGAGGGAGCGGCGACCCGATACGGTGCCGCGGCCGGCGCCTACGACCCAGATCTGCGCGACCGGCAGGAGCTGGATGCGATGACGCGGCGTCATCGCCAGGAACTCTACGACATCGACACCTCGGGCTTGCCGCAGGCGGAAGTGGACGAGCTCAGAAAATGGACGGCGGCGGCGCAGTCGCTGGAGAGAGCCGTCCTCGAGCGAAACCAGAAAGAGAGCGCGAAACGCATTGACGAAGGCCTGAATGACCGGTTCGGCGCCGCCCAGGTCGCTCTCGGCACGAAGTCCGCGGCCGACTATGCCCGCGACCAGCTTCTGACCAAGCAACGGCAGGAGATGTGGGACGCGCAGAACAACGGAATGAAGGAAGCCCAGATTGGGCGCCTGGCCGAGGTCCATGCCATCGAGCAACAGGTCCAAGCCTATCAGCAGGCGATCGCCGCTCGGCAGCGCGAGGAAGGCTATCTGCAGCGCACCGCCAGCGCCCTCGCGGGCGTGCTCACCGGGTCGCGGCTGGCACAACAAGCCGAGTACCTGTCCGCCGACATCGCCCGCCAGATTGCCCAGGCGGCGGAGCTGCGCGACGCACAAGGTGAAACGGACCGGGCACGAATTCTGGAAATTCAGAAACTCGAGGACAGCGCCGTCGCCGCCCAGCGGGCGGCTGCGGCACAGCAGCGGCTGACTGAGGCTCAAACCAAGGCAGCGCAGCAGATCGACCAACTGCGGACGCAGCTGGCTGCCTATCGCGATCAACTGGGCGTCGACCCCAATGCGACCACGCCGGCGGGCGCCTACACGGAAGCGCGACGGCAGCTCGAAGAGCAACTGACCCTCGTCCGAGCCGGCGACGCCACGGCGATCGGCGGCATCCAGACTTATATGGAACGCTTCCGGACCGCATCGCTCGCCTTCAATGCCTCGACCGGCGGCTATCAGACCGACATCGAGTATCTGAAGCGGATCGCAACCAGTCTGCCCGATGAGATCAACCAGGACGAAATCATCAGGCTGGCCATCGAGAAGCTCGGCGAAACCCTAGCTGCGCCCACGCAGGAGCAGATTGCCCTGCTGGAGCAGCTTGGGGATCTGTCCAAGGCGACGAAGGACGCGATTCAGTCCACCGGTCGCACCGCC
>VFQQ010004368.1_pt1 | contig 12574 bp, 11 predicted proteins | sample 3512341 | NCBI WGS metagenome assembly VFQQ01 (sample SAMN10412373, study PRJNA504923) | tailings metagenome | isolation source: Relicate 2 Philex TSF1 revegetated site | place: Philippines: Tuba, Benguet | collected 2017-08-29 | reverse complement strand
CACGCCACGTGATTTTCGGTTTTTGATTCCCGATTTTGGCTTTGGCACCCGCCCCGGCCGCATAATCGTTCTCGTTCTCATCCTCGTTCTCGTTCTCTCTTCCGGCAGAACGCATAACGAAAAGATGCCCGCCGACCCGATTCACACGCTCGCCGACCTGGCGCACTGGTCCTTTGCCGGCACGGCGCTGGCGGTGCTCGGCCACCCGATCAAACACTCGCTCAGTCCGCCGATGCACAACGCCGCGCTCGCCGGACTGGCCCGGACGCAGCCGGCCTACGCCGCGTGGCGCTACTTCCGGTTCGACGTGCCGCCCGCCGAGCTGCCGCAGGCGCTGGCGCTGCTGCACGCCAAAAATTTCCACGGCCTCAACCTCACCGTGCCGCACAAGGTGCTCGCCCGCGATCTGGTCGCCGCGGTCGATCCGGCCGCGCAGCCGGTCGGCGCGGTCAACACCCTGCGCCGCACCGCCGCCGGCTGGCAGGGGTTCAACACCGACGGCTACGGCCTGGCCACGGCGGTCCGCGAGACCCTCGGCCGCGACCTGCGCGGGGCCGACATCCTGCTCCTGGGGGCGGGCGGGGCGGCACGCGGAGCCGCCGTCGAGTGCCTGCAACGGGGCTGCCGTTCGCTGTGGATCGCCAACCGCACCGCCGCCAACCTGGCCGCCCTCCTCGCCGCCGTGGGGCCCGTGGCGGGCCCGGTCCCCGTGCGCGGCTTCGCGCCGGACGCCCCGCCCGCGGACTTTCCCGCCGGCGCAATCGTGATCAACGCCACCTCCGCCGGCCTGCGCGAAACCGACCCCGCGCCGATTGATTTGCCGCGGCTGCCCCGGCCCGCTTGTGTCTTCGACATGATCTACAACCCGCCGCGCACGCCGCTGCTCCGCACGGCGGAATCCCTCGGGCTGCCTTCCGCCAACGGCCTGGCCATGCTCGTGCACCAGGGCGCGAAAGCGCTCGAAATCTGGAGCGGCATCGCGGCGGCGGCCACCGCGCCGGCCATGCGCGCCGCGCTGAACCCCGCCTGAACCATGGCCGCCTACGCCGAGCTTTCCGCCGCCTTCCCGTGGTTTTTCCCGCTGGTCGCCTTTGTGTTCGGCGCCTGCATCGGCAGTTTTCTCAACGTCGTCATCTACCGGGTGCCGGCGGGCAAATCCGTCGTCACGCCGGGCTCGCACTGCGGCTGCGGCGCCCCGATCGCGTGGCACGACAACATCCCGGTCCTCAGCTGGTTCCTCCTGCGCGGAAAAGCCCGCTGCTGCGGGCGGCCGTATGCGTTTCGCTACGCCTTCGTGGAACTGCTCACCGCGGGGCTGTTCCTCGCCTGCTGGCTGCTTTTCCCGCCGGCCAAGGCCGTGTGCGGGATGATTTTTCTCAGCCTGCTCGTCGGGGCCACGTTCATCGACCTCGACCACATGATCATCCCGGATTTTTTCACGATCGGCGGGGCGCTGATCGGGCTCACGCTCTCGCTCCTCGTGCCCGCGCTGCACGGCCAGGCCGAGGGCATCTGGGTCGTGGACAGCCTGCGCGCCGTCACCGCTTCCATCCAGGGCATGCTCCTCGGCTCGGGCCTCGTGCTGTGGATCGCCCTCATCGCCGAGGCGGTGCTGAAAAAAGAGGCGATGGGTTTCGGCGACGTGAAATTTGTCGGCGCGATCGGCGCCTTCTGCGGCTGGCAGGGCGCGGTGTTCGCCATGTTCGGCGGCGCCGTCGTCGGCACGGTGTGGTTCGCCGTCGCGCTGCTCTGGCAGAAGCTCGGCGGCCGGACGGCCCCGGTCGCCCCCAGGGCCGAGACGCCCGAAGGTGAAGCCGCCCCGCTGGGCTTCGGCGTCCACGTGCCCTTCGGCCCCATGCTCGCCATCGCGGGCGCGCTTTACTTCCTCTTTTTCGAAGGCCTGGTCGCGGATTATTTCTCGCAGATCGGCGCGCTGCTCTGAACCACCGCCGCGCCGTCGCCGGTGCGGGTGTGGAGCACATCGGGTTCCTGGCCGTGTTTTTCCCGGTAGGCCGCCGCCACCCGCGCCGCCTGCTCCCGGGTGAATTCCGGAGCCGTCAGCGCCATCACCGCGCCGCCGAAACCGCCGCCGGTCAGGCGCGCGCCGTGGACCCCCGGTGCGCGCACCAGTTCGTCCACCAGGAAGTCGAGCTCCGGGGTGCTGTTCTCAAACAATGCCTGCGAGCTCCGGTGCGAAGCCGTCAGCAGCCGGCCCGCCGCCGGCAGATCACCGGCCCGCAGCGCGGCCACACAGGCGTCCACGCGGGCAATCTCCTCGATCACGTGTTTGGCCCGCCGGTGGGTCTCGGGCGGGAGTTCCCCGCGCGCCGACTCCAGCATCGCCGGCGTGGCCGCCACGAGCAGATCCACGCCCAGCGCCTGCGCGGCGGCCATGCACTCGCGATGCCGCGCCGCATACAGACCGTCCACCAGCGCGTGCTTGGTGTGCGTGTTGAAGATCCAGAACTGCGCGCCCGCCGGCAGGGGCACGGTGTCAAACCGCGGACCGCGGCAGTCGATGAAAACGAGGCGGTCTTTTTGTCCAAAACCGGACACCCCTTGGTCGAGGATGCCGCAGGGCACGCCCACGAAATGATTCTCCGCATGCCGCCCGATTTTTACGACCGTCTCGCGCGCCGGCCGCTGCCCGGTGAGTTCGAGAAAGGCCAGCGCCGACGCCAGCTCGATCGCCGCGCTGCTGCTCAAGCCCGCGCCGGAGGGCAGGTCCGACACCGCGTAGAAATCAAATCCGGCCGGTGCCTTCAGGCCGAATTCCGGCAGTGCCGCGAGCACGCCCAGCGGGTAGTTGATCCAGGCCTCGTCCCCGTCTGCTTTTTTCAATGTGCCGGCGCCCTGCGTCACCACCCCGGCCTGTTGCTCGCTCGCGAACCGGCGGACTCCGTCCGCGCGCGGCGCCAGCGCCACCCAGACTCCGCGGTCGATCGCGGCGCCGAGCACCGTGCCCCCGTTGTAGTCGGTGTGGTTGCCGATGAATTCAATGCGGCCGGGGGCGCGCGTGATGACGGCCGGGCTGCGGCCGAAGGTGGCATGGAAGAGGGTCAGCAGTTTTTCGCGCATGGAAAGGGGCGGACGGCCGGGCGCATCGGCGGCCGGGGTCTCGCCCCGGCGCGCCTGCATCATGACCCCGAGCAGATACTCCATCGCCGCCACCCGGGTGACGCCGCGTTCCGCGGCCATCTGGTCGGCGCGCTTCTGCAACTGCGCCGCCATCACTGCGGCCGAGGCGGGTTCGGCGCCGAGCCGGCGGCAGAGTTCCGTGAGTTGCTCGTGTTCGGTCATGCGGGATCCGTCACGGTGATCGTGGGCGACGCCTCCGCCGCCAAGCCCAATCCCGCGGCCGGTTGCAGCGACATCAGGGTCAGCAACGCCAATCCGGCAAAGCCGTCGGCCCCGGCCGCGGCCGAGCGCAATTCGCCAACCTTGCGGCCGTCTTGCCACAACTCCGCCGGCACGGGCGGCGGGGTGCCGCGGCCGGTGACACGCAGCAGCCGCCGCCGCACCCGGCCCATCGCTTTCAACCGCGCCATCACTTCCTGCCCGAGGTAACAGCCTTTCGTGTAGGAGATCGCCGCGAGCTCCAAACCGCCCTCGTTGGGCAACTCGCCGGGGCCGATGTCCGCCGGCACCGCCGGAATCCCCGCCAGCACGCGCCGGCGCATCATCCCGCCGGCATCCACCTCGGCCAGGTCCGCCAAATGTGCCCCGACCTGCGCCCTGGCAGCCCGTGGAAACACCCACTCCACGCTTTCCTCTCCCCTCCGGCCGGCGAAGGCCAGACTGCCGGGCACCGCCTGCCGCAGCGCGTCCGTCTCGACCGTGCCCAGCAGGGTGACCGCTTGCCAATCCGCCGTCTCATCCGTGATCACCACATCGTCGGCAATGATGTAGGCTTCCAAACGCTCGCGGATGATCGGCGCCGGGGAAAAATAACTCGCCAGCCAGAACGTGTCCGGCCCGTCTCCACGCACCACAAAACTGTCCGCCTGCACCCGCCCCTTCTGATTCAACCACAATCCATAGACCGCGCCTCCTGCCATCAAATTGCGCAAGTCGTTGGTGAACTGACCCTGAAGAAAAGTTAATGCATCGCCCCCACTCACCCGCAACCATGCTAATGGCTGCCAAAGGTGGAAACCGGTGATTTTTGAAGAAAACATTGAAAATTGATTTATATGGTTACAAACAAGTTACGAACAAAATTGATAGAATTTGATAACTTTCTGTTGACGGTGAGCGAAAATCTCCTACCTATCAAATCATCAAATTTCACTTCTCCCGCCTAGCGGGAGTTTTGGGGTAACTAAGAAAGCAAAGGCCGGCCGCTTAGGGGTAAGCGGCCGGCCACTTTTTTATCCGCCGCAATCGGCGTCAATGACGGACGCGAGGCTTGCTCCGCCGCCAATGCCCTCCCCAAGCTGGCCCTTCATGCAGAAGACTTCCGACATCAATGTCGTCGAAACCCGGGTCCTGCCCTCGCCGGCCACCCTCCTCGCAGAACTCCCCAAGACGGATGCGCAGGCGGATTTCGTCACCCGCGCCCGCCGCGATATCCACCGGCTGATTTTCACCGACGACCGGCGGTTCCTGCTGATCGTCGGTCCCTGCTCGATTCACGATCCGGCGGCCGGGCGCGACTATGCGCGCCGGCTGGCCGCGCTCGCCCGCGAGGTGGCCGACCGCGTGATGATCGTGATGCGCGTGTATTTCGAAAAGCCCCGGACCACGGTCGGCTGGAAGGGGCTCATCATGGATCCGCACCTGGATGGCTCGCACGACATCGCCGCCGGCCTCCGGCTCGGCCGCACCTTCCTGCGCGATGTGCTCGACCTCGGCCTGCCCACCGCCACGGAATTCCTGGATCCCATCACCCCGCAATACGTCGCCGACCTTGTTTGCTGGGGTGCCATCGGCGCGCGCACCGCCGAGTCGCAGACCCACCGCCAGATGGCCTCGGGGCTCTCCATGCCCCTCGGTTTCAAGAACGGCACCGACGGCTCCATCCAGACCTCGATCAACGCCATCAAGGCCGCCGGCCAGCCGCACACCTTTCTCGGCATCAGCACGGACGGCGCGGCCTCCGCCGTCGCCACGCGGGGCAACCCCGACTGCCATGTCGTCCTGCGCGGCGGCACCGCCGGCCCGAACTATTCGCCCGCGCACATCGCCAACACCGAAGCTTTGCTCACCAAGGCCGGCCTGCCGCAGTCCATTCTCGTGGACTGCTCGCACGACAATTCCGCCAAGCAGCCCGAGCGCCAGCCGGAGGTCATGCGTGAGCTGCTCGCCCAGATCACCGCCGGCAACCGCTCCATCATGGGCGCCATGCTCGAGAGCAACCTTGCCGCCGGCAACCAGCCTTTCCCCCAGCCCAGGGAAAAGCTGCAGCACGGCGTGAGCATCACCGACGCCTGCATCGACTGGCCCACCACCGAGCGGCTCATCCGCGAAATCCACGCCGCCCTCGCCCCGCGCTTTGGCTGAGGCATCTCACCGCGAAGGACGCTAAGATCACGAAACCCTGCCTGAAATATTTCTACTACTGCAGCGCGGCTCTCCATTTTTCCTTCGTGTTCTTCGTGCCCTTCGTGGTTAAAAATTTCCTTCCATGAAAACTCCCATCCGTGTCGCCGTCACCGGCGCAGCCGGCCAGATCGGTTACGCCCTCCTCTTCCGCATCGCCTCCGGTGCCATGTTCGGCCCCGACCAGCCCGTCATCCTCCAGCTCATCGAAGCCCCGGTGGACAAGGCCCTCAAGGCCCTCGAGGGTGTCGCGATGGAGCTCGATGACTGCGCTTTCCCGCTCCTCAAGGGCATCGTCCAGACGTCCGACCCCGCCGTCGGCTTCAAGGACGCCAACTGGTGTCTCCTCGTCGGCGCCAAGCCCCGCGGCCCCGGCATGGAACGTGCCGACCTGCTCAAGGACAACGGCAAGATCTTCATCGGCCAGGGGCAGATCATCGATGCGGTCGCCGCCGCCGATGCCCGCGTGGCCGTCGTCGGCAATCCGGCGAACACCAACTGCATGATCGCCGCCTCGCAGGCGAAGCGGCTCCCGCCCGAGCGCTTCACCGCCATGGTGCGCCTCGACCAAAACCGCGCCCAGTCCCAGCTCGCCCAGAAGGCCGGCGTCGACCTCACCGCGGTGAAGGACATCTTCATCTACGGCAACCACAGCCCGACCATGTTCCCGGCCTTCGCCCATGCGACCATCAACGGCACACCCGCGGCCAAGGTCATCAACGACGACGCGTGGCTGCAGGGACCCTTCTGCGAGACCGTCGGCAAACGCGGCGCCGCCATCATCGCCGCCCGTGGAGCCTCCTCGGCCGCCTCCGCCGCCAACGCCCTGGTGGACCATGTCCGCTCGCTCGTCACGCCCGGCGCCGTCCACTCCGTCGCCGTGAAGTCCAACGGCCACTACGGCTTCGATGCCAACGTCTGGGCCGGCATGCCCGTCCGCACCACGACGCCCGGCAGCTACGAAATCCTCTCCCACTACGACCTCAGCGACGCCTTCTCGCAGCAGAAGCTCGCCGCCACCAACAAGGAACTCGTCGAAGAGCGCGCCTTCGTGGCCGACATGATCAAGTAAACGTTCAGCGTCCGCTGAATCTTGGTCGTTCTCTCACGGCGTCCCCTTTCCGGGACGCCGTTTTTTATCCCCGCGCCAATCATTCCGCCGCTCCCGGGACTTTCACTTGTTAAGTGAAAGTCTGCGGGCGGGCTTCAACCCATGCGCACGGTCTGCGAGCCGGCACGGAGCGGTTGGCTTTGGCCCCGCCAGATGAATTCGCCTCCGGTCTCCGGCGGCAGTTCCACTGTGGCCTCGGCCCGATTGCCGGCGAAGGCCGCCTGCAACTTCACCTGCCCGCGCGGATGCGGCAGCGAGACATCAAGCGAGGTCAGTGTGCCGGGTTGCGGCGCGATGCGCACTTTCCGAAAACCCGGCGCCACCGGCCGGATGCCCGCGATCGTCGCATGCAGATGAAACACCGGATGCGCACCCCACGCATGGCAGTCCGACCGCGCCGGCTCGGGGCTTTCCACCGGCGTCTTGAAACCCTGCCGCACCAGCTCCCGCCACATCTCCAATTTTTCCAACACGAGGTCACCGCGGCCCGCCCGGCCCAGCGCTTCGAACAGGTAGTGCTGGAAATAAATCGTCGCCGCCGCGATCCCGTTCGCCGCCGCGTCCGCCCACTTCGTCGGGTCCGGCACCCGCAGCCCGGCAATGACCGCCAGCGCCTGGGCATGCTGGCTGAACGTCCCGTGCGCCGTGTCGTTGGCCCACAGGCCGCGCGCTTCGGCCCAGAAATATCGTGTGATGGCATCAGCCAATGCCGCAGCACGCACCGTCCAACGCTGCGCCAACGCCGGCTCGCCCACCCAGGTCTCCAGTTCCGCCGCGGCCTGCAGCGTGATGAGATATTGCAGGTTCACCAGCGCCGAGCGCCGGCCCTCAAGCTGGCCCGGCGCCCAGCCGGCTTCCCAGCCCGGCACCCAGTCGGCGAAGAGCCAGCCCGGTGGTTTGGCCAGCAGGCCGGCCATGTCGGTTTCGGCCTGCAGCGCTTCCATGAGCGCGCGCAGTCCCGGAATCCGCTGGCGCAGCCACGGCAGATCGTCGCGCCAGAGCGCGAAGTCGCGTAGCATCCACGGCCAGATCATCGCGAAGGTCGCGCTCTCCTGCCGCTCGAACGACGGGTGCCGCATCGTCGGATACCCGCCGCGGCCCCGCGACAGGTCGAACAGCTCCATGCCGCGCCGCGGCAGCCGGTCGTCCCCGGCAAACACATACGCCAGCAGCATCTGGATGCGCGTGTCGGCCACATACATCATCTGCTCGTAATAGGGACAGTCCACGAACACCTCGTGCATGCATGCGCGCAGCCCGCGCTCGCTCAGCGCGACCACCGGCCCGAGCGTCGCGTCGCTGGAGGCAAATTTCGCCGTTGCGGTCAGCGGGAAGCCCGTGCGCTCCACGCCGAGGCGGTGCAGCGTCACAGGTTTCGCCCCGGTCTTGATGCTCACCATCAGGTAGCGGCCCGAACGCCACCACGGCGAGCCGGCCCAGCGCCGGCCGCTCCCGCAGAGGGTCCAGCGGTCGCCAAACCCGAAGAATAGCTTGTGCGCCACCACCCCGCGGTGGCCCTTGGGCCCGGGCGTGTTGCCATATTTGTTCGTGGTCGTTTCCTCGCGCTCAAAGAGGGATTCCGCCCAATCCATCCGCACCTGCGCATCGGCGCCGCCGGAGAATTCCAGCAACGCGAAGCCGCAAAGGTAGTCGTCCGTGTCGATCAGCACGGTCTCCTGATGCCGCGCCGGCAGTTTCAGCGCCTCGCCGTGCTGCAACAGCCGGTTCCAGCCAGCCGTCACCGCCGCGTCCGGCGCCAGCTCCGCGCCAAACCGGATGCTTTTCCCCGCCGCCCAGCGCGGCACCTGCGCCCGCACGCTTCCGCCGCTCCAAAAATCATGCCGCTGCTCGGGCAACGCCGCCGGATGCAATCGCCAGCCACGGGCGACGATGCCGCAGGGGTTGAACTCCACGGGCGTCCGCACCACGGCCGGCTTCACCCACTGCGCCTGCTTGGGATCGAACCGTGCCAGATCCACCAGGGCCGAACCGCCGAGAACGTGATAGGAACGGCCCAACGGCGGACCCCACTTCATGCCCGAAAGTTTCGCCGCCCGCCACGGTGCCATACCCGTGGTGAAGCGTTTGGCCGCCGCACCCAACCCGGCGCAGGCAAAACCGCCCCGCCACGTCATCCGCGAGTCCGGCGCCTGCGGGGTCGTCGCCCACCACACCAGCGCCTCCAGCCGGTGCGCGCCCGGCTTCAACTTCAGTGCGTAGGTGGCAAAGGACCAGTGCGGCACATCGCCCGAGTCGGGCCCGCGCGCGATCAGCGCCCCGTCCAGCGCCAGCGTGTAGCAGAGATCCGCGCTCACCTGCAGGCGCACGGTCTCGGCGCGCACCGATTTCAGGTTGAGCCGGAACAGCACGAAACCCGGCTCGCGCTCCTCCAGCTCCGGGTGCCACAGCCACGCCGCGCCGTCGAGCGCGTGCAAGGGCTCCATGTTCGGCGTGCCTTTGGGGACGGTCGGGGCGGGCACCCGGCGGCAGACACTCTCTCCGGCAAAGGGGGCAAAAAGCATCCCTAGGCACCTAGCGACTGCCCGACCGCGGGCGAGAAATATCAGGCAATCACCCCGGCCAGCGCCGGGCTGACGGCAAACGCGCTCCGCACCGCAGCAAACTCCTCCAGCAGCTCGCGCGGCGATCCTGCCCGGGGAAAGATCATGTCCAGCGCCCCGCCGGTGCAGCGCACCTGCGCGTCCACCCCCGCCACCCGGATCAGACACTCGCGGCAGTCGGCCGGGTAATCTACGCTGAGTGTCCCGCCGTCCGCCAACGCCTCGATCGCATCAATCACTGCCTCGACCTGCACTCCCTTTTTGAGTCCGAAACTGATCTCGGTGAAAACCCCGGCGAAAATGCCGGCAAACTCTTCCGTCTGCGCAAGGTCGCCGTTGCGCAGGCTGTGCAGCGTCTGGGTCACCCCGTAGCGCGCGGGCTCCGCTTCCTCGAGGGCGTAGGCGATTTCCACGGTGAAATCCTTCGCGTTCAGCACGGCCAGCGGCGGGGTCAGCGTCAGCGCGATGTCCTTGCGCTTGTAACCGAGGCCCGTGCGCACTTTTTGAAACAGTGCCTCGGCCTGTTCGCCCAGTTCGCCGGCGCAGATTTTGCCCAGAAAGGCGTTGGTCACCGCGTTGGCCGCGTCGGGCAGCGTGTGGTGCCCCTTGCGAAACCCCGCGAGCTGCTTCACCGCCCCGCCGGTGCGGCCGGTGAAGCCGATGCCGGCAACGATGGCGGAAGGCAGCGGTGGAAACATGACAGCCCGAGCAAACGCCGGGAAGCCGCCACCGCCAGCCTGAACCTCAGGCGGCGGTCCGGCGGGCGCCGCCGCGGCACAGCGCAATGAGGCCCACGATGGCCAGCACCGGCAGCCACACGGGCGCCAGGGCGGCCACCACGACGAGCGCGACGGCAAACAGCCCGGCCACGGTCAGCGAAACCGTCACCCAGGCGAGCAACAGGCCGGCGGCCAGCAGGCCGAAGGGCAGCATGAGGACGGGGGCGAACTTGAACGCCAGCACCAACAGCACGAGGCCGAGCAGGATCTTGAGAAAGGTGTTCATGTCCCAAGAACCCGCCGGCCGGCGAAAAGTTTCAACGACCTGAACCCGCGGAGACCGCCTTGCCGCCAACCACGGCTTCAACCGCGCGGAGGAAGGAGTCGCTGAGCAGGTTCACCGTCATGTCCTGCGGCAGGTAGCCGTCGATGTTCTTGAAGGCATCGGCCATGGACTTGGAAACCTCGATCCGCACGAAGGCCTCGGACCCCTCGGCCGAATAGGCGCTGAGCTTCAGCCGGGTCGCCTCGGCCTCGGCCTTGCCGAGCGCCTCGATGGCCTGCGCGCGCAGGAGCGCGGCCTCCTGTTCGCCCTGGGCGGCAAGCACGTTGCGGTTCTTGTCGGCCTCGGCGGCGAGCTCCACGCGCTTGGCGGCGGCGGTGGCATCGAGCACCTGCTGCTCGGCGAGCTTCTGGGCGTTGAGAATGCCGACCTCCTTGTCGCGCTTGGCGTCCACGACCGCCTTCTCGTAGGCGGCCTGGGCCTCGGCCTTGGCGCGGTCGGCGCGGGCCTCGGCGGCGCGGGTTTCCTCGATGGCGCGCAGGCGTTCCTGCACGGCCACCTGCCGGGCCTTGATCTGCTCGACGTAGGCGGGGTCGAGCCCGATGTGCTCGATCACGAAATTTTCGACGATGACGCCGCGCTTGCGCAGCTCGGCCTCGGGGGACATGAGGGCCGAGGAGATGTCGCTCTGCAGTTTCACCAGCCCCTCGCCGGAGTAGGCGTCGAGCGCGGTGCGCGTGGTGGCCTGGTCCTTCACGACGCGCATGAGCTCGGGGCGCAGGATTTTCTCCTCGACGTTTTCCCGCACGGTCTTGTGCAGCTCGACGACATACGCGGGATCGCGGCGCCAGCGGATGTTGAGCGAGATGCGCATGTCCTGGCCCTCGGAGGATTGCACGAGGTAGCTGTCGCGGCCGCGGCCCTCGCCGTAGGTGGACATGGCGGCGTCGTTCATCACGAAGACCTGCGAGGACATGTCATACTTGAAGATCTTCTGGGTGAAGCCGGGGAAGAGGATGTAGGTCTTGGGCTGGAGCGGCTCGGCCTGCACGCCGCCGTCCCAGGTTTCCTTCACGCCGATCTGGTTGCCCTCGATCGTGGTGATGTCGACGATGAACACGCTGGCGACGAGCAGGGCCAGCAGGATGATGCCGGCGAGGACAAGGGTGATGATCTGTTTCATGGGCAGGAATTACTTGCGGTGCTTGATGAGGTAGAGGGTGCAGATGACGAGATAGACGAGGAAGATGAGCGCGATCAGCGGCAGCAGCAGCCGGATCATGCCGCTCTTGAGCTGGTAAACGAGGGCGAAGACGACCACCCAGGCGACGACGAAGAGCGCCACAATCTTCCAGGAGAAGGGGTTTTTCGGGGTGAGTTCGATAACCGGATCGGAGTCGGCCATGGGGGTATTGTGTAGTTGCCCGGGCGCCCGGCGCCAGCGCAGAGTTGCGGCCTGACCAAAAGAACCGTGAACCCCGCCGCCACGCCCGTGCCCGTCGTCTGTGCCGTGATCGAACGCGACGGGTGCGTGCTCATCGCCCAGCGCCCGCCGCACAAGCACCTCCCCCGCAAATGGGAGTTTCCCGGCGGCAAGGTCGAGCCCGGCGAATCCGCCGAAGCCGCCATCGTCCGGGAAATCCGCGAGGAACTCGGCTGCGAGTTCGTCATCACGCGCGCCTTGCCGCGGTTCAACCACGCCTACGCGGTGACCATCGAGATGATTCCCTTCGTCGGCCGGCTCGCCCCGGGCAGTCCCGAGCCGCAGGCACACGAACATCTCGGGCTATGCTGGGTGCCGCCGGCCGGGTTGTCCGCCATGGATCTCGCCCCCGCCGATCTCCCGGTGGTCGCAATGCTCACCGCAGCCGTGCCATGAATGCCGCCCTGCACGATCCCGCCCAGATGCTGCGCCGCCATCTGGTTGCCCGCGGCCATGACCGGCTGGCGGCCGGCCGGCCGCGCCCGACCTGCACGCAGGTAAGGAAAACCTTCGCCGGTTACTACGGCGATCTGCCGGCGGTGCTCGCCGCCCAGCCCCTGAAAGCCCGGCAGACCGGCGGGGGCCAGGCTGCGGGCTGCCGTTATGAAAACTGGCTCTTTGAATCACACCCGGGCTGGGAGGTGAACGCCACGCTCTTCCTGCCCGCCGACCTGCCGCCGCCCTACCTGCCGGTCGTGGTCTCGGTCGGACACTCGGGCAAGCAGTTCGCCTCCTACCAGCGGCCCTGCCAGTATTTCGCGCGCGCCGGTCTGGCGGCCCTCGTCTTCGATCCGCCCGGGATGGCCGGCGAAAAACAGCCCGGCAACGACCACTTCTGCGACGGCGTGCGCTGCCACCTCCCGGGCGACACCTCCA